>OHAT01000851.1_pt1 | contig 29345 bp, 22 predicted proteins | sample 1577141 | NCBI WGS metagenome assembly OHAT01 (sample SAMEA3541578, study PRJEB24748) | human gut metagenome | biome: human gut; feature: human-associated habitat; material: faeces | place: China | collected 2012 | reverse complement strand
CATCCCCCCCACCCGCATCATGGACAAATACACCCAGCAACTGCGCGTCCGCACCGACGAATGCGGAGCCGACTGCCGCCTCCATCCCGCCGCCATCCTCCGGTGGCTCCAGGACATCGCCGAAGATCACGCCTCATCCCAAGGTTTCGGTTACCAATTCTGCTGCCGGCACAGACTCGCCTGGGTCGAATTCCGCCTCGCCATCCGCATCCACCGGCTCCCCGAGTGGAAGCAAACCCTCGACGCCGCCACCTGGACCTACCCCGCCAGCCCCCTCATCGCCTACCGCGAATTCGTCATCAGCGACACAGACGGTTCCCCCCTCATCGAAGCCACCTGCCAGTGGGTTCTCATCGACGCCCGCCGCCGTCGTCCCGTCGCGTTAAAAAAACACATCTCCCACTTCCCCGAAGTCCCGCAAGGCTCCCCCTCCCCCCCATCGACGAAAAACGACTCTCCCTCAAATCCCACGGAACCAACAAAACAACCGACGACACCCCGGACTCCGCGTCTGATGCCGCCCCCTGCCCCGTCCCCTCGGACAACACCGCCATCCCCACCCGGCACTTCCATGCCGAACGCAGCCTCGTCGACTTCAACCGCCACATCAACAACTCCGCTTACCTCATCTGGGCGCTCGACACCATCCCCGACTCCTGGATCGCCGGCAAACGCCCCGCCGAAATCTTCATCGCCTTCAACAAAGAAACCCTCCCCGGCGAAGACCTCCGTTCCCTCCTGCAACTCGACGACTCCGCCCCGGTCCCCGCCAGCCGGCACACCATCCTCGGCAGCGACGGTTGCGCCCGCGCCACCCTCTCCATCCGCTGGGAACCCGCCCCGGATGCCCCGGATATCCCCTCTCCGGAAGCCTAACCTCCTTCCGTTCCCTCCCTGCCGCCATGTCCTTCCTCGAAGTACAAGACATCCACGTTCGCTTCCCCGGCAAAAAAAACTTCCTCACCGGCAAAGCCGCCCCTCCCGTCTGCGCCGTCAACGGAGTCAGCCTCGCCGTCGAACAAGGGGAAATCCTCGGTCTCGTCGGAGAATCCGGCTGTGGCAAATCCACCCTCTCGCGCACCATCATGCAGCTCCAGCGCCCCACCGCCGGAGCCGTCATCCTACAGGGAGAAAACCTCACCGCCCTGCCCAACAAAACCATCCGCAAGCGGCGGCTCGACTTCCAGATGATCTTCCAGGATCCCTACGCCTCCCTCAACCCGCGCTACACCATCTACTCCACCCTTGCCGAAGCCATCCGCCAGCGCCGTCCCCTCGGCAAAGCCCAACTCCGCGACGCCGTCACAGCCCTCATGGAAAAAGTCGGCCTCGACCCGCGCTACATGCAAAAATACCCGCATGAATTCTCCGGAGGCCAACGCCAACGCATCGCCATCGCCCGGGCCCTTGCCCCCGAGCCCAAACTCATCATTGCCGACGAACCCGTCTCCGCCCTCGACGTCTCCATCCAGTCGCAAATCCTCAACCTCCTCACCACCCTCGCGCGCGATCTGAACCTCACCATGATCTTCATCTCGCACGACCTCTCCGTCGTCCGCTACATCTCCGACAACATCGCCGTCATGCGCCAAGGTACTATCGTCGAATACGGTCCCTCCGACACCCTCTTCACCTCCCCCACCCATCCCTACACCCAAAACCTCCTAGCCGCCATCCCCCACCTGCCCAGGGGGTAGAGCAGGCAGGAATTCCAAATCCTTCCATTTACTGTATCCGCCCTTAAAATCGAAAACTTTTTGTATAGGACAACCCCATTTTGTACACCTCCATCATCCGTAAGGCCTTGTTCTCCCATGACAGTTCTATTTGCTTTTGATAGCAGGTATCGGACATTTGCTGCAACAAGTCACGGTTGTCGTATAGCTTTCGGATTTGTGCGGCGAAGTCACGCACGCAGTCTTTGGGATTCGTCAAAGGTATGGTGCAACCGATGGATGAATCCACGACTTCCCCTTGTCCGCAGGTCTTTAGGCATAACACGGGAAGATTGTTCTTGACGGCCTCCAGCACCACGTGGGGAGTCCCCTCCATGATGCTGGTGAAAAGCAGCAGATCGGCCTTCCTCATCATCTCCTGGACTTCCTGATTGGACAGCAAGCCATGCCAGACGATTTCAGAATCCACGCCTGATTGCGATGCCATATTCTGATAATGTCTGGATTCTGCCTCCGATCCGGCTCCTACAATGTGCATTTTTACCGAAATGTCCCTTAATTGCTCCATCGTTGCAATAGCCAATCCCAGTTGCTTCCGGGAATCAAATTTCCCCACCCACATCAATTCCAGCCCGGGTTTATGAAAATCATGGAGATTCTCCGGAGAATCATTCTTGCTACATCCCGTTTCATTGATCAGGACCACATCCTGATGATGGTATCCTTGAATCACATCCGCGCATCCTTTGGTCGCGGCAATTAGGGCGAATGCCCTGTGGAGTGCCTGTAATACCCGGGGATGGTGCTTGCGCTGCCAGTCGTTGATTAAGTTTTTCACACAGGCCTTTATATATTGCGACTTGGAAACTCCTTTCAGAAAAGACAAAGGCATCAGCTCCATCCCTCCAATAGGTCCCCAGACAAAAGGAACACCCTCAATCTTCCACAGATAGCCGGGTTCACGAAAACCGATCATATTCAGCTGATGAAGAATGTCTATCCGATTTTCGGAGACAATCTGCCTAGCTATTTGCAGTGTCTTCTTCTGCCATTTTTGGTAGTACCAATAGAATCTCCAGTCACCCTGGTTCCAGCACATTCTGCGGATTTTATCCGGAACGGGATGATAATAGAAATGCATATGGTCTCTATAAGGGTGGATGGAGACTGCTTCTTCTATCTCTTTCCTCCACTCGCCCTCGGTAATGACAAAGAGATTACAATGCTGGGCCAGGCATGAGATCCAGTTCCAGGCCATGCCTGGTTCGCTTCCCCAATGGGGACTACAAGCGTATGCGTTGATGAGGACGTTGATCATATTTCTGTCGATTGAACGGTTTTCACATGGTATCTGTCGTATAAGCCGATACCTTATACCTGAATGGTTTCCCACCCGTCTGGAATGATTTCAGACCACCCTTCAGAATTCATCCACCGGGACGGGGCGATCACAATCTTCTCCGAATGTTGATTAAGCCACGCCCCCCACCAGGAAAACGAACTGTTGGCTATGATGTTATGCTTGCAAAGACTCATCAGCTGAATATCACGAAAACTCTCTCTCCCTTTATTCCAGTTTACATATCTTACGTCCGAATTGCCGAAAATTGCTCCCAAGCACTCTACACACCAGTCAATGTCATCGGAAAAGACGGAATACACTTCGGGAATAATCTTTTCTTTTATATGAGAGATAGCCTTTTTATAATACTCGATGGTACAAATTCCTGATGTATTGCCAATCTTCAAGTAATCCCCACGTCGTATATGTAATGCAACGGAATTTCTTCGTTGCAGTTCTTTGCCTAAAGATTCGTTTGGGGAACCAGATTCAAAAGACGGGAAGGTGAACGCTTTCAATACTTCCCGACGGACAGCCTGAAAATAACGTTCTGTCTGCCAGTAACCTATCAGATACTCGTCCTTGGTATTGGTCAAAACCCGTTCATCATAAGCCATACTTTTCCATTCATATCTCATGGATCTTCTTTTAGGAAACAAGCGGCACAGCTGCCAAATCCGATAATTCAAGAACGGATAAGCAACCTTCATGACTTCGCTAACAGTCGCTTCGGGTATCGACACGTTAAAGATCCGTTCCAATTCATAACCATTATGAATAGGGTAACCACGAAAAGCACGTGGATCAATGCGTACTTCTGATACCGATTCATATTGATGTTTGATAGCCAAAGCCAAAGCATACTGAAACATCTGGTTCCCAAGACCACCGAGAATATTAACTATCTTCATAAACAATCAATATTTTTGTGTTTTAATAAATTGGAATAAATTCTTTCCAGGTGAGCACTAACAACATTTAATGAAAAATGATCTTGAGCATATTTGTATCCATAATTGCTGATGTTTCTCCTGAGTTGTTCATCACAAATCAGTCGTTCAAGTTGAGTTGCCAATTTATCAGACTCTCCAAATGGAAATGTTAAACAATTCTTACCTTCCTCTATCACATCAGGCAACCCTCCGACGGGCGTTGTTATGACCGCTAGGCTATAAGACCATGCTTCCAGTACCACCATTGGGAACCCCTCTACATAAGAACACATACAATAAATAGAAGCATCATGAAATTGTTGATATTTACGATCTCCAACAATGTAATCTGTAAATTCTACACGATCATCTACACCAAGTTCTTCTGACATTTGCTTGTATTTGTCTATATTTCCGTTACCCATAAAAACAACTCTCCAATCCGGATATTTATCTTTCAGACAAGACCAGGCTTTCAGCAATAGATCGGGAGCTTTGTTATCATCTATTGTACCAGCAAAAATGATTAGCTTCTTTTTTTGTTCCGAGGGAATGGGTGGGATCATTTCACACGCATTATAAAGAACATCGGTAGGCTTCTGTATATCCATATATGCTTCTTTAAACAAGAGCTCCCATTTATGGGAAAGCAACAATATAAGATCGGCTTGCCTAAACCACCATTTAAAAAAAATATCATCTGCATAGGGTACCAATTGATTGCCGACATGTACTTCCATAATTATTTTTTTCCTGTATAATCTAGCTACAAGCAACTCAGGCAATTGGATCAACAAGGTGGTTCCCGGAACCATGTGAAAATGGATTATATCATATTTCCACATCAGAAACGGGGTTATCATTGCAGCTTTCGTGGCATACCATAATTTCCACAATACATTTCGTTGAATCTGCGTACCTAGCCAATAGCAAGAATACTTTTCCCATACCGGCATTTTTTTAATCAATCTTATCGCAGATGATATGCCCCCCCCCGATTTTTTGGAAGTACCAATCATCATAACTTTGACCATAACCTTATGGATATTGTTTTAATTGTATATCAGTTAAACATAAATACCAATCTCCATCACCATGGATTTAGTATTTCTTTCCAATCATAATCCGAATCTTTAAAAGTCTGCCGCCAAACTTGACCTATACATTTTAATACATACGCAAAAAAGACTACCATTATAAATACTATCAATATTTTCAAAGGAAAATATTTCATCATCGCAAATTCGCGAATTATTATTGACTGAACGATATATATTTCCAGACATAATCCTCCAATAATTCTAATAAACACATAACTAAATTTATTGTTATAGAGACGCTCTGCATAAATAGTCCGACATAACAAATAAAAAACAAAGTAACACCTAACTGAGGTAATATAACAAGTGGCTTCAAAAACAGAAAATAATCCATTTTAGTAATATATGTCAAAATATAATACCCCATAACAGACATAGATAAACCAACGCATATTTTCCATACAGAATAGTTTAAGCCATTTCCCCTTTGATCAAATTGTATTTTTCCCAACACTCCCCCCATAAACATAGGTATAAAATACAAGCTCCAAATCCATCGATACATCATGTCGGAATCATTCACATTCACGAAGAAAAACAAAGCGATATAGGATACCGTTAATATCCCGCTAACAAAGAAACAGATATAACGGCATGATTGTATCGTAATAGCATCCGTTATGATATATTTCTTAATTGGATAGAATAATAAATAGAAAATCATAATACAGGAGACAAAAAATCCACCGCCTGAAATAACTATTTCCGCCATGTTTCTATTACTATGAAAAAAGCACGCACATACTAATGCCCAAGCAAATACTGTCGGATAAATTCTGTTAATGCGCCGTTTATACCAATTAAAAAAACTCATTTTCTTTTGACTGAGAAACAGGGTATACCCAGAACAAAAGAAAAACAAACAGTCACCAAACGAACCACCCGTAGCAAACATAGCATATTTTCCGAGCAAGGGATCCAGGTGAGACCATGTAATCAGTAGTGCGACCAAACACTTAAGAAGATCAATGCTGTAATCTCGTTCCATTACCGTATTTGCCTGGATTGTTCCAACTGTTCCCGCGTCAATCTTTTCTCTGCTGGATATAGCCTGCACTCGTGTTCAAGACATTCATCAATGGTAAATCGATATTTGAGGACTTTTGCCGGTACCCCCCCCACTATTGCATAAGGTGGAACAGACTTGTTTAGTACAGCTCCTGCGGCAATGATACTTCCCCGCCCCACGGTCACTCCGGAAAGTATGGTCACATTGATTCCAAGCCAATGATCGCCTTCAAGAATCACATCTTTATCATCACCTGACTTTTTTTCATAATCACCATCAAAAATAAAATGTCCTGTTTTATCAAACCTGTGATTACCCGATATGATTTTCAAATATGGAGCAATTTCCGTTTTAGGACCGATCAACACTTTGGCTTCAGTTGAATAGATGACAGCATACCGGGCAATTCTCACATTATCGGAAATGTGAATATTATGCAGTCCCTTGAAAACCGATGTGGATGGTTTCAAGAGAACATTATGGCCACAGCTCCCCAGGCACTGTTTATAACAGAACGCAAGGAAACTATCCCAGATAAAAGATATCCCTTCTCGCATCTTAACAAAATAACCCAATAAACGCATATTTTTACAATTTATTTTTACAACATCATTCACATGCCAATCGACCCGATCAGTCAGGAGTTCAAACTGGCACTGAACAGGTGTCGGTCAGAGAGAAAATCATGCAGCTGTTTTCCGCATAACCTGTAATCAAAATGTTCCCTCCCCAATTCGAAACCTTTCAGGCCGATCTCAATTGACTTGTCCGGATTGGTTGCAATCCATTCAAAGGAACTGCAAAAGCCGGAAGACGAGTATTCATTTAGTATGATGTTGACTTTATCCTTGAAATAAGTTTTCACCTCACCTACATCATTTGAAATAATCGCCGTACCAGAAGCCAGATATTCGGCAATTTTCTGACTAAACCTGGCCTTATCCTGCTCATAATCAGGATCAAGAGGAACAACCAGCCCTGATGCTGTCCGGTTGAGATACATGAATTCATCGAAAGGTATTCCATATCTGATTTCCACCAGTCTAGACAGTTTCATATCCTCTATCATACGACAGACATCGTCTATGGCGCCCTGTCCTCCTGCAAGTACCAATATCAGATGATACTCAGAATGTTGCTTTGCAAAATCACTGAAACCATCTATCACTGTCCGAATTACTCTTATGTATTCAGCAGAAACGCAATACAGAAAAAAAGACCCTTTTTTCGTCGGAATTGTAAAATCTGCAAAATCCGCTTCCACAGGAATTTTCAGATAAGGCTTTCTGAATTTCTGTATTCTTCGGATGATATATTCGCTGATAGGTAATATCGCATCCACGCTATAACCAAATACCCTAGAATATAAGTGATTACCCCATTTTTTCAAGTGGTTCTTATTTAAAAAAGTACCTAACCACTCGTGTGAAATGGCCGCTACCCTATAGCCGGCTTTACGTGCAGCGAGAATATTCAAATAATAAAATGGAAGATAGGGAGCTTCTACTATCACCCAATTCATCCTTTCCGGGCGATACCATCTTTTCAGATCGGATATCAACCGAGCATTGTTCCTGAAAGGGCTGACATACCATACACCTTTTGCGGGATAATCAACGACAGTCCCGATTCCATCCAACTTTGTATACTCCGGTACAGAAATACCCTTTTTCCCAATCGAACCGTTATGTATATAGCAAATGTCTCCTTGTTCGGAAAGTCCTTTTGCCATGAACTCCACCTTTGTATTACAGGCAGAAAAAGAATATCCATACCCATTGGTACAACCTAAAAATACTATATTATTCAGCATAGTCGATTTGTTTAATCACTTTACACGGAACTCCGGCAGCCACTACATTTGCAGGAATGTCCTTAGTCACGATACTCCCGGCTCCAATAAGTGAATTTTCCCCGATTGTCACACCTTTCAACACCTTGACACCGTAGCCAAGCCAAACGTTGTCACAAATAATGACGGGGGCATCATTACCGACACGTGTATCTCCTTGATGCCAGTCCGTGTCTGTGATTAATGTATTGGCACCACATCTTACGTGGTTACCTATTTCTATTTTTAGAGCTGCGGCTACCACTGTACCAGAAAATCCGCAGTCGTTTCCTATTTTTATCTCTGCATTACGGTAAAGTGTTGCAATTATACAAGGTGTATATACCCCAATCAGATTGGAAGAATGGGACGAATTGAAACACGCATGGTCTCCAATTACTATTTGAGAGTTTGGGAGCATACGGAATATGGTACATCCTTTGAATTGATTTCCCTTACCGAGCGTTACCCCCCACCACGCAGCCTTTATTCTACAAATTGCTGTCGAAACCAAACGAGAAATGGTGATTCCCAAAAGATTAATGTAATGTGGGTGAACAAATCTTTTCATGACCAGTAACAGGCTCCTTCTACTTTTTGAGCATTCCGAGGCCGTTCGGCATCACTTGGATAAGTCCAATATTCATTGAACAAATCTGTGAATCTCGTATCATCTCCATGATAACGGCCTTCCCAGCGTTTTCCTTTAATTCCAAAAAGTAGCTGAGCCCCCCCCCTAAATGCAATGCTTTTTTATTCAACGATTTGGCAAATGCAGCAAGAGGCAGACCATAAGCTCCACAACCCACTATGAGGAAATCAAAATTGCGTTTGGTAATTTCTTCCTTCATGAAATCCAATGCCTCAAACCAATCTTTAAAAGGACTTTTCTCTCCTGCAATAGTCTGCACGGCTTTAATAATCTCCAAATCGAAGTCAGGCAGCATATCCGGATTATTGAACAAATGCCTGCGATGATTTTTATATTGAGCCAATATGCTATCCTTGAACGGATGCACTACCAATACTTTCTTACCCTCAAGTATTTTAGTCCAGGGTTGCCGGGCAAAAAACGGATATAAGCTTTCCAGCTGTACCATCCTGCAGTCTTGGTTGAAGGGCAAAAACTTTTCGGGATAAGAAAAACGGCCACATACATCCATCATCGGTATTTCTTTCAGATACAATTCTGCAAATCTTTCGATTTCTACAATTATATTTCCTCCCTTGCCGGAAAAGAACCCTGCATTATTCTGTATTTCATAGAAAGGACGTCCAGTATCGTAGAAAGGCATTCTGGTATCATCAATAATATAGTCAATACATTTCCTGACATACGAACGGTTCCCATGTACAGTCAAATAGTTTAATACAACGGCAAGTTCAGATGTCCCTATCCTTCCAATAAAGCAAGCTTTGTCGTTGCTGAACAACTCCGTTAATAGTTGATTGGTCTTTTCCCACTCGTCTGCTTGTGGCCAGGGATTGCCCGTAAATTCAACCTTTGTACATTTACGATAGATCTTGCGCAGACCTTTGAGTATTATTTTTTCCATCATTTTTCACTTTTTATTTCAGTGTATATTTCCATCGTGCGATTAGCATTCGTGATGCCATCATGGCGTTCCCTAGCGACTTCTATCCCATTTTTTGACAATTTTCCTGCCAGATCATCATTCCCAAAGATTCGGCATATAGCTGCTGCGAGCATTTCGGTTTCCTCAAACCGATAAAGCAATCCGGTTCTTCCGTTCTCGATCATGTCGGGCACACCGCCAACATAGGAGGCGACTACCGGGCAACCAACCAGTTGAGCCTCACCCAACGAATTAGGTGAATTTTCAATGGAGGACGGACAAACAAACACGTTTGCCTGTCGATATTGCTCAGCCATACGATCTGCATCAATCATCCCTGTAAAATGAAATCTATCCCTGATCCCATATTTAATCATTAGCGAATTCACGTAGTGGGCAAAGGTTGTGTATCTCAATCTGCTTCGGAAGGAGGATGTGTTAAGAAAATCATGACCTGCCACATACACTTCGGTATCAGGATAATCCCGTAAAATGAGAGGCATGGCTTCTACCAATTTGTGGATGCCTTTGAGGGGTTGGTTGGTCTGGCTAAGAAAGATGCGATGCCGATGGCATTGATTAATATTCCATTTTTCGTTAGCATAAAATGCAGGCCGTAAAGTCTCATTGCAGAAATGATACGTTGCGAGAGGATTAATAGCCCACGTATGATCATGATCCCATGTAGTGCGACCGATAATATGATTTATTTTACGAAGCAATTCCTCTTCCATGTGACCTTGACGGATATATCTTTTCCGTCCTTTCATGGGCGTTGAAGCAATAAATAAATCATAAAAAGTTATATTCTTTAACATATCAGATATTCTAATGTCTGCGGTATAGTTTCTCGCACAGCGAGAAACCAGCCCCTGTATGGACACCACTACGTTTGCTGCCCCCACAGCATTGACATAGGCCAGGCCATGAGGATATTCACTGCCATGTATATGCACCACATCCGGAGAAAAACGTTGAGCGATTTCCTTCCAGTCTTTTTCTATCGAAGCATCATAAGTATCACGATAGAGCAACCCAGGTAATGCATAAAAAGTAAATCCTCCAGCTTTTACTTCCTCCCATTGCTTCACACTCTTGATGCGAGAAGCAATGGCCAGTTCCATACCTGGATCGATTTCTTTTAATTGAAGTGCCAGGGAACGCATCCATCCTCCCGTAAAAGGAGCGGAAATTCCTTTGTGATCAAAATATTCTTGAAACAGATTGTTAGCTATCCACAGAATTTTCATGATTATATTGTAATTGTAAAAATCTTCTGTTACAGATCTGATTATTTGCCTTTTACTGGCTGTAGAAAGTAATAATTACGAATTTCATCATCATTCATATTCCTTACCTTGGGCGACATCAACAAGGCTATCCCCATCCAAATCACCAAAAATTTCAAGTTGAACGTCAAATGTCCGAACGGATAGAGTTCCAAAAGGCTTAAAAGTATAATGAACCCCAACGCCTTACATAAAGTATTGCGTGACTTGAAAATACCCAATAGCGCAGGATAAAGGAGCAGGAGTATGTATGTCCAAGCCAAGAGATATCCCCCTTTTAACACCAGGTTATAATAACCGGTCTCGCTGCCATATCGCCATCCATTTAACTTATCATTTTCCAGGAGAGGAAAATAATACCTTCCGTTAAGACCTTTACCTACCCATAATTCTACGTCATTCATTTGGGCTGTCAATGCTTCGTCTACTTTGGAACGCGAATCATGCATTCCCCGTTTTTTCAAATAATCAAACCCGGAAAAATCAGAAGCCAAATAGACGGTTCCACTTGCCATGACAGCGGTTAGTATCATCGCAATAATTTTATAACGCCAATTCACCGATTTAATGTAAAAATAAATATTGAAAAGCAATAATGTCCCTATCGTTGCCGAGTTGCCTCTACGAGCTCCCATCATATTTATCAGCAAAGTAAATAAAAGAGCAACAATATTGATAATCCAAACTTTGGAAGAAACATACTTTCTACATAATGCGACAAGGGCTATATTGCTATATATTTGTCCATAATATCGGTAATCTTCCGCAGAGGTTTCCCATGACTGGAGTGTTTCTGTGCTTTGTTTGATAGATGAGGACAAAATTTGATCATAAAATAAGAAGAAAGCAATGATGACAATAATGCTAATGAGAACAGAAGCTTTGACAATGGGACGAAAATCATAATCGCTTATCGGCCAAAGCAAAAACAAAGGCATAAGATAAGGCAATATGTAAGTAGGTTGAAAAAAATGAAAATTGATCAATCCCTGTATAGTAAACCATTGATAGGGATAATCTATCAAATATCCCCTCACAATCATGATGATGCACAAAATCACATAAGAAAAAAACAACCATAAATGCTTACAGGGCAATTGGAAAGACAGGCGATGCCTTGCCAGATAAAATCCCCGGAAAATAGAACACCACCCCAAATAACATATAGCAGCATATATGAGTTGCATATGAGTGATATTGAGAAATATTATTCCAAGAGAATGCAAAAGCATTCCCCAGACTACATAGGAAAAAGGTCTTTTACGGTCGCAAATCGAGAAGCTGAAATTCATTTTTTTCCTGATTCAAATATACTTTTAAGTTTGTCGTAATATTCAGTTGCAAAGACCAGCTGTAGGCAGTGATTCAAATTTTTCTTTCTAATGGAAGACACTATTTGGAATGCGTCATCCAGATCTTGAGCCATATATACGTAGTCATCGTAAACGCCCTTAAACCAGTCAGCACCTGTAATAACCTTATGATCTATTGTTCTGATAATCACCACCGGTGTTCCTGCCGCAAGAGCAAATATGGTTCCGTGATAACGGTCGGTTATCACGGCTTCAAACCTGGAAAAGTATTCTATTTGCTGTTCGATATACTTTCGGGGGTCTTTTCTTATCTTGGTAAAAAAAACCTTGACGGTTGTATCACTCACGACAACAGGCACGTCCTCAAACCTCTTGATCAGTGAAAACAGTTCTTCTTCCGAAAAATACTTTTCGCCGTCGTTCCTGCAGCATAAACTTATCCCACGTCGGTTCTGGTTGAAACAGAATGTTCCTATAAGGCTTGTTACAATATCAGGGAAAAGTTCTACGTGTACATCCGGCATCATTTCTTGAGCCGTTCCGTAAGAGACCTTATCTCTTGCCAAAAACAACATATTGTGTGCCTGATTGTAGATTTGAGCACTTCGCAGCTTGTTTTCATGATGTTGAAAGAATACGGTTTGAGGCATCATCAAAATTCGTGCATCCGGAAGTGCCTCAATCACCAGCCGGTGCATCAAGTCATGATTTCCCCCCAAATCCTGTGTGGTATATCCGCTTTGAAACAGGATTATGTCACGATTCCTGTATTCCCTCTCAATCAATTTGATAAAGCCATATTTTTCGTTCACTACGGTATCAGCCTCTACCTCAATAAGTTTATGCTCAGGATAATTTTTCAGTATCCAGTTATGGATGCAGTAGTACTGGGCCATATCTCCCAAATTAGAGTGAGCGGTAATTCCCAAATAAAACAGTCTTGGCTGAGACTTCGGGCAGCAAGATATTTCCGTTTTTATTCTTTCTATATCATTCTTTATGAAGTTTGTTTTACACATCTTTCGTATTGTGCGTAAAATAGGTCCGTACAAGGGCCTCGTCAAATCCTTCAGTTTTTTTGTATTCATGTATCAATTAAACTTCTTTGCGTAATAGATATCCTTCCAGTGCGGTTCTATACGAATGAGGCACCAAAACAGTAACGGGTTAAATACAGACTCTATGATAGCAGCCTTCATTTCTTATCTGGTTATCTTCTTAATTCCTTCAATGATCTGTTCTCCGACAACCTTTTTAAGTGAACCGATGACCTTGCCCTTTAATAGGAGTTTCTTATCAACTACGAGATGTCTGGCAGTATGCACAGCGAAATTATCCTCTTCACTATTGGTGAAGACTTCAAAGATTATGGGATTGCCAAGCCGCTCCGGTGACAAAAAATGTTCGTAGTTGAGCAAGAATTCTTCTTTACCGGAAGCTGTCAGATATTCAAAGCCCAAGTCCTCGGCCATGTGCCTGACAAAACTTACCGATTTGTTCCCATAATGTCCCCCCCCCGCCATATATCTGTCTGCGTCTTCTTTGTTAAACGCAAAAACAGGATGCCAATACATCCGGAATTCTGTACCGTCTCCGTTATTAACCAACAATATTCTGACATTCTTCCCTACATGACGATTGCCTATGGCATTTAAATCATAAAAGAAGGCCAAATCTCCCGTCATAAGAAAATAAAGCTTATCCGGATTAGCCAGTGAAGCGCCTATCAAGGTAGAGGTAGCACCATCTATACCGAAACCGCCCACGTTACAACCGGACTGGACGCTGGATGGCAATTCGAAGAAGTTTCCGGCACGTAAGGAACCCAGAATACTGAAATGGATCGTAGAATCGGCAGGAAGCTTCGGAATTATCCGGGAAGCTATCCATACTTTTGTTAACGGCAGATCCGGAATTTTGCTAATAAACTGGTTGTATTCAGCTTTATATCGCTCGATAATGTGCATCGGAGCAGGCTGTTTGTCCACTGAATAAATGTTGAAAAAAGTTTGCTCGCTCATTTCAAAAATATAACGCAATTTACCGAAGCAGTCGCGTACCTTGCCGTCTTCGTTCACCCGCCACACTTCTTGGGCACTACCTCCAAGCCCTATGGAAAAATAGTCACCGGACACCTCGCCAATATGAATCAACAGGCGCAACTTACCTAAGTCGGATTGATAAATCTCCTGCCCTCCTACTAATGAATAGTTGACATGATATGTTCCGTGATATCCACTTGTATGGTCACAGAATATGACGGCATTATTGACTTCACAAAATCTTTCGATGGCTGTGATTTCAGATTCGTTCCATCTCTTATGCGAACCGACAAAAATGCCGATTCTTCCTTTCGGTAATTCCGGAAGTTTATCCCATACAGCAAAACGTTCTAATTTGCGTACCGCAGGCAATTCCCTGGTTGCATAGTCACGGCTCGCAATTGACTCTACATTCAGATAGACGGGGCCGCCACCACGATGGCTTAACTCCAATAGAGCCTCATTCACTTTCAGCTCTGTTAACTTCTCATCTTTGATGGAATGGCATGAAGGTATATACGTATGGTACAGGGCAATATCATTGGGCAATACAGAATGGTCGATAACCTGCGCGAAATGATGCCCGACTTTGTCGGCACCATGTGTGGTAGTAATGGCCAGAACGGGCAACTTGCGATAATAGGCTTCTGTCAATCCTGGCATATAATTACGTGAAGCTGTAGCTTCCGTACAGGTGATGACAACGGGCTCACCACTTTCTTCACATAACCCACATGCCATATAGGCGGCCGACCGTTCATCCACAGATGAATACATTTCAAACCATGCATCATTCTGCATACTGGCAACCAGCGTATGATTTGTGGAACCTGGACTTGTTATGATTTTTTTGATGCCAAAAGCTTTCAACAAGGCTATGATAATCTGTAGATTTTTCTCATCTGTATAATAACGCATTTGAATTATCTCCTCATTTTTTATTTAATCTTCGTATAGGATCATTAAAAAGGATACTGAACGTCCTCATAGGTAATCGTTCCGCCGCCTCCGGTCATATATACAATACTTCCCACTATCGTACGGCTCATATTGGATGTAAGGATGACAGCCATGTTCGCTATTTCTTCCGGCATGGCAAAGCGACCGAGCGGATTGTGACCAAATGCAAGATTCGGTTCTTTCGCTTGCTTTACCAACATCGGGGTAATGGTTGGTCCGGGTGCCAAGCCATTGACTACGATACCATGAGATATCAACGATTTAGCCATTCCCAACGTGAATTCTTTTATCCCGACCTTGCTCAAGGTATATACGCTTGCGGCAGGACGCAGGCTCGATGCAGAAGCAATATTCAATATGTTCCCTTCAATATGATTATCCACCATATATCGGGCCACTAATTGGGAGAGGAAAAAAACTCCCTTCAGGTTGGTATCCATCACATTGTCATAATCTTCCTCTTTCGCAACACCGAATTGAGAACCTTGTATTCCCGCATTGTTTACTAAAATGCTTATTTCCATTCCCCCCCCAGAAAGTTTATTTTGAATTTCCGAAAAATTTGCTTCGAAAGTACCCACCTTACGATTATCCAAAACCTGATAGAAAACTTTGCCTTGACGGTCTGAAGATGCTACTAGTAATGAATTGACAGCATTCCTGCATCGTTCCTCGTCACGTCCGGTAATCACAACTGCGGCTGCACCAGCCCTAAGCATGGCATCGGCAATTACATATCCGATGCCACTGGTACCACCTGTAATCAAAGCTACCCTATCCTTGAGAAGTTCCGAAGCTCCCAACTGAGTGATTTGAGCTGTAAGTTGTATCGGGCGTTTGCCAAAAACGAATTTTAGCCCTTGCTTTAAGATTTTTTTTATTGCCATTTTATCTGTTTGACATTTTCTTGATAAGTTCCTTGCTTTTCACCACAATGAAATTCCGTTCGCTTCCGGTCAGTCCCCATCTGTAAATGATACTTCCTGTGGAAATAAAACTGATGGTAAAGACAAGTATCATGCGAGGCAGAGAAGGCGACATAAGATACACGACCATTCCTGGAAGTATAAATGCCGATATCGCCACAATACTGATGGGTTTAACGGCTTCAATCAAAAACGCCCTGAGTGGAAAATGAATCAGTTTTTTAAGGAATTGCAGGCGAATGATATTTAATGATACATAGATGACAATGAAGAATAAATAAGTACAGGAAGCACTGGCTCCTAATTCATACGCTATCCAAGTTAACGGGAATACCATTACTCCAATAAAAGAAACAGCCAACTGGTAATTCTTTATTTGTCCTGTAGAAATTATTCCATAGGACAATTCGTTCCCTGAAATACTGGCAAGAGAAGCTAATAAGACCAACCTGAGGAATATGGTACTCTGTTCGGGAACTTCTTTCAGCCATATACTTAATATTGTTTCAGCTTCCAACACAAATGGAACAACAAAAAAATACATGATAAAAAATACAAATTTTGTTCCTTGATTTAAGAGCTTGTACATATATTGCAAATCCCCGGAGGCATAAGATTTGGTAATTTGGGGATTGATGGCTACCGTGAAATTGCTTACGAAATTCATCACAGCTCCATTCACTTGTACAGCTATTCCACGCGCAGCATTTACTGCAACTCCGAAATACATATTAATAAGCATGTTGACACCTTGTGTATTCAACAGATAAGAGGCGTTTCCCAAAAAATTCCATCCAGAAAATTCCAACATCTCTTTGAATACATTCCTATCCCAAACCAATAAATAAGATGCCTCCTCGAAATGTTTCTTACAATATACGCCATATATCATTCGAATAATCAAGGCTACCAGCATTAAAAGAATGGCATATACAATAAGTTTGTCGTAAGATGATATGTAAAGCATGTACACAATAAGAAGTTTCAGCGTGACTTCAAAAATAGAGACATAAGCAAAGGCCGACATCTTTTCATGTGCTATGATTGCGGCATTGTAAGGAACACTAACCAGATTTATCATCAACGTGACAATAGAACATTGCAGTACCCAGTTGGCAGCAAGCAATCTGTCGGCAGGAATATTCATTTTCTCGTTGAGAAACCATACTCCTACAATCTCGGCAATAAGAAGAATGCCGATAGCAATGAAAAATTGTATGGTCACGGAGATACTGAATATCAATTTCAGCTTTTTTATATCCCCATGCCCAAGTTCAAAGGTAATGAATCGACTGATAGCAGAACTTAATGAACCAGAAAGTACCGTAAACATGGTAACGACACCGCCCACCACATTATAAATACCATAGTCGTCTACCCCAAGTGTTTCCAACACAATACGACTAGTGTACAATGATACCGCCATTGTCAAAAGCATACGCATGTAAAGTAACAAGGTATTTTTGACTATGCGTTTTTTATTTGTAGAAATATCAGAAACCATTTATACACTTAACCTTCTTCTTTACGTGCAGCTTGGGATTGATTTTTGAAAGTTTCAATTGTTTCAATCGCTCACCTTCTCATGTTGCAATATCCTTGGCGGGGAGCTATACAAAAAACGAGTTCCGGGACCTCCGGCTAATACTATACCTTTCATTGTTTTATTCTATTATTGATCATTAACCATAAGGACAATACTGACGTTTGCTGGCAGTTGCCAAAAGCGGGCATCATCGGTGATGATAGTAAAATGGGTTTCGGGGTGAGATTCGCAGGTCTCCAACAAAGAATCCAACTGTTCCGGACTTTGTCCGAAGGCTGTGATGAGTTCTTCTTTATCTTGTTCGATATGACGGCTCTGCAGGGATTGCAGTTCGCGGGTAAGTTTGGCGATGAGTTTGCGGTCTTTTTCGATGCGGAAAATGAGAGGGAGGGTTTTGACAATTCCTTTGCAGCGCGCGATTTGCTTTCCGGGTTCTGTCAGGATGCGATAAGCAAATTCGAGTTTCAAGGAGACCAACCATTGTGGCGCACGCTTGAGGCGACCACTGTAGAAATTGAACACGGCACCTACCCCCAGCATGACCCCCTGTTTCAAAAACGGACGCAGACTATTCATGAATTGTTCCTGCTTCGGGGCCCCCAAAGCCACCCAGATGATATCTATCTGCTTCTGGTTCAGCTTTTCGGCAATGGCAAGATAATCGAATTCATCGACCTCACGGTAAGGCAATGCCATGAAAAGCATATCTTGTACCTGGGGATTCCAGGAGGAGATCTTCTCCCTCAGAGCCTGGAGAGTGACATCATCCGTTCCAAGGAATGCCATGCGGTATTGCTCCGATGAAACGATATCTTGAAAAATTTGAGCTCCACAATATTGTTCGCGGCGAATCCCATACAGAAGACGCAGATAGAGGGGAACCCATCCACTGTCGCAAATGGCAAACATGGAATCGTACACGATCCGCCAGTACTCGGGGTTATGTTGGACATGGGTCAGCACATTGCCATCGGCTACACAGATATAGCCAGCTTCACAACGCGATACGGCTTCCCTGATGCGGCGATGTACCTCATCTTTGGAAAATTCGTAACGTATTCTGAAGTAAGTTTCCATGTCCACACTCTCCATCGCGATTCACTCGTTCCGACGACGAGCTTGATTTCCCCTAAGCCCCCTGGTTTCCGGATCTTTGGGAGGGATCGTACCTGAAGTGTGGTCGAAAACCTCCTGGCATTGATCGATCCCTTCCCTCTTGAGGACTTGGACGAAAGTGCCGAAGAGAATTTTAAGGTCCTGATAAAACGTCAGGTTGCGCTGGTATTCCAGATCCAGGCAAACACGCTGCCGGAAGGTCAGGTTGTTGCGTCCCTGGACCTGGGCCCGTCCTGTAATGCCGGGGCTCAGAGCCATTCTCTTTTCCTGGACCAATGGCTCAAATCTAGCCATTTGCTCAGGAATCCATGGCCGGGGGCCAATCAGACTCATATCACCTATAAAGACATTCACCAGTTCCGGTAACTCATCAATCGACGTAGCACGCAGAAAACGCCCCAGGGGACCGGTTCTCTCGGCATCGGGAAGAAGATTGCCGGAAGCATCCTTTTTGTCGTTCATCGTTTTAAATTTGATAATTTTAAACGGTTTCATGCCACGCCCCACCCGCTCCTGAATAAAGAAGGGGGTGCCCCGGTTGCAAAACAGGAGCAGCAGGCTTATGAACAGCAGGAAAGGCGACAGGACAATCAATCCGATCAGACTGGCGGCAATATCAATATGGCGCTTGAACCAGCACGCGTAAATCCCCCTCTGAAGAGGAATGTCCACGATATTGGATAAGTTGTAGGATAAAGAGGGCATCGTGCAATAGTAATGATAATGGTTTTATACTTAACCGCTCAGGCACATTTTACCTGCCATGGATGGGAAGTGTGAATCCGTGCCCCACCATGTGTAGTGATTGCCCGCACGCAGTTTGCGGGCGGTATCGGCGACGGCTTTGCCGTAGAGGCCGGCGAGGGAACCGACGTTGCCCTGGAACTGGATGCCCCGGCTCCTCAGCCGGAGGAGTTCCGATTCCTGAAGGATACGCCCGTAGCGCTCGGGATGGGCGAGGACGGGGGTGTAGCCCTTGTCCTGCACCATGAGGAGCATGTCCATCCAGCCGGCGGGGAGGAAGTATTGCGGGAGTTCGACGAGCAGCAGGGTGCCGTCGTAGGTCAGCGGAGTATGGGTAGCAAGCTGGCATTCAAACTGTTCGTCGAGCATGTATTCGGCGGCAAGTTTGAGCTGGAAGCCTTCGTCCCCGGTGTCGGCCAGGAGTTGTTCGAAACGTTCCCGGAGGTAGTCCGGAGTGTTTTTCGGGTACCGCGCCATGATGTGCGGTGTGCAGTAGGCACCCTTGAGTCCCATGGATTTCAACCTGCGAATGATCCCGAGGCTGTCCTGCAGGCATGAAGCGCCGTCATCGACCCCCCAGAGGATATGCGTGTGCATATCCATGCCGTCCGGGAAGAGGCTGGATGATGAAAGCCGCCGTTTGAACAGGAATTCCAACATGGTGATGAATAGGGGAGTCGTGACGGGAAGAAATCAGGATTCGTGGGCTTTCTCCGCATCTTCGCTTTCCTTGCACCCATAGCCGTACTGGTATCCGTAGCCATAACCGTAGTGGTTGTAGCTGGCGGATTTAAAGTCGACCTCATTGATGACGTAAGAGAGGTTGTGGAGTTTGCCCTTGTCGGCAAGTTGCTGGACTTGAGTGAAATATCGCTTGTCGATCATACCGCTGCGGACGACGTAAAGGGAGATATCCGCCAAGGCGCCGATGATGGCGGTGTCGGCCAGGATCCCATAGGGTGGGCAGTCGATGATGACGGCATCGTACTGCTTCTGAAGGTACTTCAGCAATTTGCCCAGCAGAGGCGTACTGAGCAATGTCACGGGATTGGGGACATAGGGGCCGGCATAGAGGACGAACAAACCGTCCGGAGCGTTTTCCGCCGTGTGGATCACCGAGGCCGGATCCTCTACTTGTTTGCGCAGGATGGAAGTCAACCCCTTGCGCCCTTTCCCTCCAAGTTTGTTGCTGAGGGAGGTTTTCCGCAAGTCGCCGTCAATGAGGAGCACCTTTTTCCCGGCCTTGGCAAAAGCGGAAGCCAGGTTGCAGGACGTCATGGTCTTCCCTTCTCCAGCCATGGTGGAGGTGACCATCATGATGTAACCGCCCTGTTCGGGCCTGGGCAGAAGGGAGTCGACATTGTTGCGCAGGATGTGGAAGCATTCCGCAATCACGGAATGATCGTCCTGGATGAAGAGGGAAGGATGTTTGCTTTCCTTTTTGCTCAAAACGGGCAATTCCGCCAGGACGGGAAGGTTGCTGACTCCCGGCAGGTCGTGTTTGTTCCTGACTTTGTTGTTGAGCATGGACACGCCCACAAAAGCGAAGATGCACAGGGCGGCGCCACCGAGACCACCGGCGGCGACAAACTGCATGGTTTTAGGAGAAATGGGAAGATCGCTGCCATGGGCGGTTTCCAGCACGCGGGCGGAGGGTTCCGCTGCGGCAAGGGCCAGGGCATTCTCCAGTTGTTTGCTGAGAAGCATCAGGTAGATTTCCTCTTTGACCTTGTGCTCCCACATCAGGGGCATCAGTTCGTGTTCCTTGGCAGCGGTTGCCGCCAGTCGGTCGGAGAGTGATGCCTGTTTTTTCTGGAGTTCCCGATGTTTGATTTCCAGATTGTTCCGGTAGTTCGTCAGAGCTTTGCCGGCTGCCGCACGGGTAGAATTCATCTTATCGCGCAACCCGACGGCAATAGGGTTTCTACGACCGGCGCTGCCAGCGATCTTCTGATATTCCAGATAGGCCTCGTTGTAGAGCGTCACCTGGCTGGCAATGCTGGAGTCCGCCAGTCCCGTATCAACGGAGATCAAGGCATCTTTCATGCCTGTTTCCTTGAGGCTGGAGGCGAGATTCGAAGCAAGCTTGATCTGGGTTTCCAAATCGAAGATTTCCTTTTCCAACGCCTGGGAGGTCGTGAAATCGGCCGTCATCGTCGTCTCCGTATCACGGACGATGTCTCCCTTAATCTTGGAGTCGGTAATTTTTTGATCGACAGCCTCCAAAGAGGCTTTGACCTCCTTCAAGCTTTTATCGATAAAGCTCTCCACTTTCCGGGAGGACTGGCTCTTCTCGTCTTTCGAGAGCTGATTGTACACCTCGATAAGGTGGTTGAGAACATCGGTGGCCTTGTCCGGATTGCCGGCCGTCAGCGTCATCTCCAAAAGACTGGAATCCTTGGCGTCCGGACGGGTAACAGTCAAACCGGCAAGAAGAGAATGGGTCGTCGCAAGGGGGGAGGTATAGTGAACCAGGACCTCCCGGTCCTTCCAGGAATCATTCATTCTTGACGTAGGGTGAACAGTCAGGGTGGCGAAGGGGAGAACAAGGGGCTGTCCATAGGAACCGGTCACCTCCGTCGGGGTGTCATCCGTACTGGAATAAGTCAGGGTGAATTGTTCGTCCTCCCGGGGAGTGATGCCAAACGAGTAGGGGCGGCTTTTGTCGATTGCCTGGAAAACAACGAGAAGCGGAGTGTCCCGATACAGATCCAGTTCCCGGAAATCCTTCCGGACACCATAGGAAATGTGCAAATCCAGATCCTCCACCACTTTTTTCATCAAGGCGGTGGATTTCAGGACGTAACTTTCGTTGGCCAGGTTGGCGGAGCCGGAGTCGATCCCAAGCTCGGTCATGATACGTTCCGAAGAAGCGCCTTTGCCCGCCTTGGAATCACGCATCATCACACTGGCTGTCTTTTGATAGACGTAGTTTTGTCTACCGGCCAGATAGTACGCCGTACATGCGCCCAGCAAGGCGGTAATAATCACGGCATACCAGTACCGACGCAAAACCGTCAGGATAATGTCGAGGGAGAATGAAGTTTCTTCCTGTTCCTCGGAGGAGCTGGAAGCAACAGCAGGTAACGGTTCTACCATGGAATATGATGGATAAATGGGAAATAGAAGATCAAAATGTCCGGCCACTTCCCCTGGGGGGAAAGGAAATGGCCGGAATTCCTATGTTTACAGGCACATGGCAATCACGGCCAGAGTGACCCCCAACCCTGAAAGCCCCCAACCATACCACTGGACAGCATCGCTGCGGGTATTGACCTTGCGTTCCGAAGGAGAAACATAAATGATATCGTTCTGCTGAATATAATAATAGGGAGAGTTGAAAAGGTCCTTGCTGCGAAGGTCGATGTTGGCGATCTGGCGCTGACCGTTCGTTTCGCGGATGAGGGTGATGTCGCGGTTGCCGTCGATATTTAAGTCTCCGGCGCGGGAAATGGCTTCGAGGATCGTGACCCGCTGGCCTTCGATGGAATAGGTGCCGGGTTTGTTGACTTCGCCAATGACGGAAAACTTGAAATTCATGATCTGCACGTTGACGGAAGCGTCACTGATGTAATCATTGCGCTTGAGAGAAGAAGCAATGTCGGAGGCCAATTGAGAACAGGTTTTGCCGGAGGCCTTCATTTTACCGATGACAGGCAGGACAATGTCTCCATTGACGTCGACCAAATACCCCTTAGGTTTATTTGTATTGTTATTGCCGGTCGTTCCCATCTCGGACACGGCAAAGGGAGCAGTCAGTTCCGGTTGCTTGCTGCTAACGGAGATGTAGAGCTGGTCGTCCTTCTGGATTGTCGTCTGGTAGTTATTTTTGAGCTTTTCCTTACTATCAGCGCTAACATCCTGTATATAAAGGACTTCCTTAGGGCTAACGCAAGAAGGAAGAAGTGTAACCGACGAGAAGGAGCATACGATAAGTATGAAGGTAATAAGTTTTTGTTTCATAGTAAGTTGTTTGTTGGTGTGAAAATAGAATCGGAGACGGTTGCTGTTGCTAAAGAAAAGAGATCATCGCCCAGAACATGCGGAGATAAATTGCTGCTGCACGCGCCGGCCGAGAGAAAACACCCAATGCCTCAAAAGAAGGCATCCTGGGGAACGAACTTCCGTTATGTGAATCGCATAAGTCAAAAACATGACTGGAAAAGAAACCATTGTCCAAGCCTCATTAGTATTTCATTTATTATTAGTTGATTATAATTAATTAAAATAGGTTGTAATCCTTTTCTGACAGGCAAAATACGCCGTCAAATTTTACTTATCTCTTCTCGAACGCAGATTTAAGCGGATTTACAATCCGCCGTCAAGAGATATGTAATTTTTTCCAATCCCGAATTCTCCTTTATGATCAAGCTTTTACAACACAGTCACTGAGGGGCAGTATCAAATTCGTAACAGATGCTTTTTCTGGTTCCAAACACATACCCGGTTCTCAGGGGAGAAGGGGTGGAATCTATTTTTGAACAATATGGAAATAATTTATTATAAATATGTTCCTATTTTTTTGGGCAAAGAGAGAGAGTAAAAAAATCATCTATCTCTTAGCGGTTGGGATACCGATGCGTCAGATCGCCCTAAATAATATTATTAAATACTTATAATAAACAAGTTATATAATACCAAGATAGCGGATTGTAAATCCGCTAGAAAAAAGGTGCTGATGAGACTAAAAAACCGAAACAACGGGCAAAACCATGTCCATATCGGCCTTTTATTCAATGGCTTACAACTCACACCACCGGCTTTCCCTCTTAGAAATACCGTGGGTTATTCCTATACCCGTATGTTGTCATTATCCACCGTTTTCTGGGCGCTCCTTATCGGCGTCCTTTTTGTTTTCCGCCTGCATATACCCAGGACACTCCCTTCCTTCCAATCTTGGTGAGGTCGTATTTCTTCCCCTTCCTTTCAATCTTCTAATAACAACATTCTAAAATCCACCAACAATCATGAAACCCCACCTCCCCCTCAATCTCCGCAAGGCTCTTCTTGCCATCTACACCGCGGCAATAGGTATGGCTCTGACCAGCACCTCCACAACCGCCGCTCTGACGCCGACCCAGACCATCGGTCAAGGAAACCAAGTAACAATCAGCACAACTGAAGATTACCAGATTAACAATAATGCTTATATCCTCCTTGATGGAGGAATACTCGATACACAAAGCCTCCAGGGAGCTTTCCTTATTGGCGCAGGCTCGGAAGGCATACTGGAACTGAAAAGCGGCACATGGACTCAGTACAGAACAGCTCTCACAGTCGGTTCCCAAACTGGCGGAGAAGGTACACTCCTTGTTACGGGAGGTAATTTCTCAATTGATCCCAATAGTACCTCCCCTATCGCTATCGGAGAAGATAATGGAAAAGGACTCCTTGCAATTGATGGTGGCAACTTAACAATCGAAACTAAAACTAACGTAGGCTTTAATCAAGGAATCGGGACTATTTCCATCAAAAATGGCTCCCTGACTACTACTGCCGAAATCACTCTGGGAGGATCTAACGGAGCGGAAAATAATGGAGGGACAGGAACCGCCATTATTTCCGACGGAGGAATGTGGAACGCCATAGGCGGAATCAGTATTATCGAGAATGCGGGTAACGGGATTACGCTGGATGGGGGTACATTGAAGATCGACTCATTTGCTCTAAAAGACGGAGGCATCCTGACATGGACATCCGGAACAATGATGACGGACGCTACCATTGAGACAGATCAAACATTTACCGTCACAGGAGATTCCGATTGCACCCTCGTTGGGGAATTGTCCCTGGATGGAAATCTTGTCGTCGATGGAAAATTCTCTCTCTCTGAGGGGCTGTTGGCCATCGGCAAAACCATTGGAGGGAATGGCACGCTCATCATCGATAAACAGTTATCTCTGGGCTCCGGTTCGTTCCAAGGCGATGTCATTCTTTCCGGCAATGCCACGCTTGATGGTACAATCGGAACCCTTGATACCAATAACTTCGCGTTGACAATCACGAATGGAACAAACCTGACTATCACGGGAGATTCCATCAGCACCATTAACGGCGGTCTTATCGGACAAGGCACGCTGAATCTGGACACCCAAAGCGGTACCCTGAACCTGACAGCCCAGGGAGACTTCTCTGGTACACTCACGCTGGACAACGGTTTTCTCTACATTCTTGCTCCTACAACGTCTCCAGATTTCGATACGCTCGCTGCCATCAACGTCAACGGAGGATGGTTGGAGCTACAAACCGATCTCACGACGGTTTCCCTTTCCCAATCAACGGGCACCTTCCTCAATATCATCAATAACGCTACGTTGACTGTGGACAATGGAACCGGAACTATTCTGGAAGGTATCGTCGCATTAGGTAGTGGGAACGACTCCGGCACTCTTATCTCTACAGGAGACTTGACTGTTAAGCAGCTTGACGACGGGGCTTACGGTACATTGGACGCTTCTGGTCATACTCTGACAATCGAAGGAATCTCCACGGGCATGACTTCCAATAATCGTCTGACATTAAATGCCAACAACATCGTAATCAACCCGGCAAACAACAATACGGGATTCGGATTTGTCAATGCCACAGCCACGGAAACGTTACAATTCATCTTGAATGGCAGCAAGGAAGACGTATTCGATTCCTCTCTGAATGCCTCCAAGTTGGCTGTTTTCGGGACATCGGACACGGATTACGTTCAAATCTCCGATTCCGTACTGAATCTGGCCACCGGCACAACGGTAGAAAACGCAACCCTAGTCTTCTCCCGTGAACCCGGAGCATCTGCCCAGTCGTACAACATCAAGGACGTTTCCCTCGTCAATGGAGGCAATCTGGTTATCAATGACAGCACGGTCTCATTCGACAAATGGGAAGACTTTTCCAGTAACGGCACCGTATACCTTTCCCAAGGATTGCTGATTCAAAATACCGGATCAACTGATGCGACGATCATCAACTCAAAGGTAGACGGTACGAATCAGTTCGGAATATTCAATCCCGCAGGCAACGGAACACTGGCCACCAACGGCAACCTGACTCTGGCCGGAACGGGGAACGAACTGGAAGACGATACCATCCAATCCGCTATGACGCTGACTCTGGAAGGGTCCTATACAACCCTTTCGGGCTCTCGACTGCTGGGTCAGGATATTGTTTTGAATCCCAACACGGATATGGAAGGTTCCAACCTGTCGGTCATGAAAAATACCAACGGGGACTCGGCAAACAGCCTGAGCATCGGTAAAAACACTACACTATCAGATAGTTACATCAACACCTTAAAGACAGAGATTAGCAGCCAATCTACGCTTACACTTCGTGGAAGCCATGCGTCCATTCCATCCGAACTGGGTGACATCGACCTGACCGGCGGCGACAATGCCCTGATTCTTGAAGGCGGCAACCAATCCAACTTCAGATCCTACAGGGACAATACATCCTCCCAACTGACCATTTCCGACTCCTCGCTGACCCAGACGGAACAGTCCGGTGACATCACCGTCCTCGGAACAACGACCATTACGAATACTGCGGCCAATGAACAAGCCAAACTAGTTGTTCAAGATTCCATTGCCTTGACAGGAAACAATACGATCGCCGGTATCGAAAACGGAGAAAAAGCTATTGTCTCTTCAAACAACATTCTGAGGATAGGAGGGACAGGTTCAACCTCCTCTATCACAGATGCCGAGTTGAGGGGCAAGACATTCTCCCTGCAAGGGAAAACCACGGTTCTGGATCGCAATAGCATTACCGGGGATCTACTCCATTTTGAATCAACCGGAGACGGAAATGTCACAATCAACTCGCTTGTGACCGGAATCAATGCCTCTTACACCAATGTGCTCATCGGCAACGATAACGATATATCCGGCACCTTGCTACAGATTACCGAATCGACACAATTCAACAATGGATCTCTTAATCTCAGCGGCCCTTACGTGTCGACGACCATAACCAACGGGAAACTGCTTGAGTTGAACAACGTCACCCGGAATGGAACTCCCGGTTCCGTTGTCAACCTCGGAGATGTTTCCCTCAATAGCGCTTCCGGACTGACCACCCTGGCCATTACTAACGGTACGCAAGCCAGTGCTTCAAACATGCTGAATATGGGAGATCGGTCTTTCATCGCCATTGATGGGGAAGCTAACAACGCCTATACATCGTTAAGCCTCGGGAGCTCCGACATACTGACCGGCCCTTACGCCGGCATCAGCGTTGCCAACAACGGGCACCTTATCTTTAGAACCGGCGATATCACCATCACGGAAGATAACAAAAACAAAATCCAATGGGACGCTTCCTCGGAAATCAAAACCCTCGCAGGAAACTTTATTTTCGATGGGGTCAAAGACGATTTAACGTCTCCTACTCCCATCCGTGGTGAAATCAGCGCAGAAGGCAGTTACAGCGTCATTCTCAGGAACGGTGCGCAAGTGTTCGCCACAGGCGTCACTTCCCACAACCTGAACCTGCACGATCCGGACACCATTCTGCAAATCCACATTTCCGACCAATCGTCCACCACTTGGTCGAAAATGGCCATTGCCGACACTCTCTCCATAAGGAACGGGGCCACGCTGACACTTGTCAACAAGTCGGTACGCGCCGACAATCTGGGATCTCTCGGTACCGTCATTGTAAACGGAGGCACACTCTCTGCCACAGGCCAGGCCGGTTCCTATCTGACAGCCTCCAGCATTTCGGCAGCCAACGGATCGTCCATCAGCCTGAATACTATTCAGCTCGACGGCGGCATCTCAACCGTAGCCGATGCCTTGGTTGACACCGTCAATCTGACAAATGCTACCGTGAACGGCAACATTACCGTCAACACCGGAGACATCCTGAACATGACCAGCTCCACAGTGACCGGCACCGTATGGATGGACAATTCGTCCCTGAACATCCGGGGCGGCACAAATGCTATTGACACTTTAGCTCTTGCCAATAACGCCAAAGTAACCATCGACAACGGAGCTACTCTGAATGTCAACACCACCGGCATCGGTTTCGGCTCCGACATGCAGATCAACGGTACGGTCACAGGCAACGTCACCCTGATGGGCGGTACCGCCACGCTGGCCTCCACCGGCATTGTAGACGGTAATCTGGGCATCCAGGGCGGCACGCTCTCCTACGGAGGCGGTACGGTTAACGGAGAACTCTCCTTCCTGGCCGACCCGTACGGCAATTCCGTGATCAACCTGGGAAGTTCCTGGACGCTCGCCTCCGGCAAGGCTCTTACCGTCAACGGAAACGGAACGATCAACATGGGCACCTTCAACATGACGAGCCACGGTCTCACTGGAAACGGGGATCTGACTCTTACCGGTTCCGGTACCTTCACGTTTGACAAAACCGGTACGCATACTGGCAATATCATCTTGAAGGACTCTGTTTCTATTACAGCTTCGGGGGCAAACCACGGTATGGGGACAAGCGGTTCTCTCATTGCCGAATCAGGAATACACGCCGTCACGTTTGGAATAGATCAGGGTAAGGGACTTGTTATTAACAAGGGAGCCACTGTCAATCTGACAACGACACGCGACTTGCAATTGGGAGGACTGATCAACAATCAGGGTTCCTTGAATGTCTCCGCTGGTGGTAATAATCCCATTCTTTATCTGACCAAAACAGGCTCCGACCTCGGAAACTTGAACCTGATGCAGGGCACGATTGCCCTGAGCACTTGGCAGACTTCCCCCAATCTCATCATCCAAGGTAATGATATCACCAGCAGCGCCGGTACCATCTTCGACCTGAGAGCGTCTTCTCTGACGGCCAACAGCATGAACCTGCTCGGCACGCTGAAGGGAAATAATAACAGCCAGCTGATTCTCGCCAATGGCCTGAAAACCGCATCCATGGAACTGACCGGAACGACCGTATCTGCCCGGAGCATCCAGGCAAACGCAACTTCACTGGGCAACA
>OHAT01000839.1_pt1 | contig 29586 bp, 50 predicted proteins | sample 1577141 | NCBI WGS metagenome assembly OHAT01 (sample SAMEA3541578, study PRJEB24748) | human gut metagenome | biome: human gut; feature: human-associated habitat; material: faeces | place: China | collected 2012 | reverse complement strand
TATCTGAGCTCGATTTAGGTATGAGAACGGAACAAATCAATTACCATTTAGATAGTATATGGGGAAAGAAGTAATAGCAATAGCCTTTTCAGATTTACATATAAATCTATGGGCTAAGTTTAATGAGAACAATCACAGGACCCTGAATAGTTTCAGGGTTTTGTCGATTATATGGAAATTATGTAGAAGGTTTAACTGTCCTGCATTATTTTGTGGAGACTTATTTCATAAGGCCGAAACAATGGACCAAGAATTAGCAGAGATATGTTATAATGAACTAATCGAAGGATTTTGGATATATGCCATATCTGGAAATCATGATATTAAGAAAATAAGTAAGGTTGGTACTAAACCCTTTAGCTGGCTTTATCAAGTAGAGAAGTATGGTATCATGATATTAGATTATGAAAAAACCCAACTATCCTCTACACATAAAGATATTATGGTATATGGGGTTCCTTATATTGATAATAACGTGGGTCTAAGTGAATACTTAAAGAAGTTAGAATTAGATAAAAGTAAAAAGAATATTCTTTTACTACACACTGATTATCCCGGTGCAAAGGATACCGATGGTAGAGAGATAGATTCCGTAGAAAACTTAAATGTAAATGTTCTCAATAAATTCGATTTAGTATTATGTGGTCATATACACAAACCTCAAAGATTATCAAAGAAGGTTTATATGATTGGGGCACCTAACCATCAAAGGAGAACCGATAGAGATTGTGAATTAGGGTATTGGAAAATCTATGAAGATTTGTCTCTGAAGTTTGTACCTTTGAAAAATTTCCCAAAGTTCATAGATGTAGAAAGGGAAGAGGATATTAAGGATGATGGTAATTATTATACAGTAATTCCCCAAAAAGCTAGTACTCCAGTTAATAACAAACATAAGATTACTAAGCAACTTTCTAAGAAGTCTCTAGCAAAAAGATACCTAAGAGAGAAAGGTATTAAAGATGAGGTTAAAACTAATCTATTAATTGAAACACTTAAAAAGGCTGAATCATGTTAACGTTCTTAAACTTAGAGGCAGAAGGATTTTGTTCAATAGAATCCTTACACCTACAATTAAACCCAACTTGTACCATACTTATCAAGGCCCCAAATGGGAAAGGTAAATCAACTATTCTCTCTGCCTTGGTATGGGCAATATATGGGAAAAACCTAAAGGGTGTTTCTGAGGTAAATACCTGGAAGCAAGTAAGGCCCAAAGATTACAAGGGTACTAAGGTACAAGTATACTTTCAGAAAGATTCTCATACATATAAGATAGTTAGGTGTCAAAAGTATGATGAAGTACTTGAGGATGGTGCTAAAGGTAAAGACAGACTTATCTTCATGAAGGATGGGGATATAGTTGATATCAAAGGGAAGGGGAAGATACAGGATTCTATAAACCGAGAGATAGGTCTATCATATACTCTGTTTATGAACTCAATTATGTTTGGGCAAGGTATAAAAAGACTCATACAAGAATCTAATTCTGATAAGAAAAAGATATTCGAAGAAGTATTCGATTTGGAGTTCTTAAACCTTGCTAAAGGCATTGCATTACAAGATAAAAATAACTTGATATCTCAAATAAACGAAGTAGAGCATGAGTCTCAAATGCTTAAGAAAGAATTAGAGGCTAATAAGGAGGCTTACTTCGATATGAGAGATAGAGAAAAATCCTTCAAGCAAAAAATCAAAGAAGAAAGAAGAGAGTTAAAACAAGATAGAGAAAAGCTAACTAAGTTACTGATTGAGAAACAAAAACAAATTAAGGATGAAGTAGATGCTTCGCTTCAGATAAAGATTAAAAAACAAAATGAACTAATCCTTGATTTGAGGAGTAAGATAAAAGATGCAAAGAATCTATCGAATGTACCACTCAAGAAAGTAATTAAAGAATTAGTAATACAGTTAGAAGCTGGTCACTACAAACGTGCATTACGTGATGCTAAATCAATATATAAAGCGTTCTCTGACCTTGACAAATATGATAAAGAATATCAAGAGGCTTTAGAGAGATTAGAAGAACTTAGTAGTGTAAATGATAGATATAAGAAATTGAAATCTGATTGTGATGATATTGCTGATGACCTTGCTTCTATTGACGAAGATTTGGCCAAGCTCAAACAGGAAAAGCTTAAGGTCATGTCTCCCAAGTATAAACAGAAGCTTAAAGAGATTAGGAAAAACTTACGGAAAGTTGATGAGGATTTTCATAACAAAGAATTAGAGTTAGAGAATTATAATTGGTTAATTAATGACCCTCTTGGTAATAATGGGATTAAGGCCTATCTCTTCGATTCATCTCTTGAATTCCTTAATAGAACTCTGGACAAGTATTCAGAGGTACTTGGGTTTAGAATAGAGTTCAATATAGACCTGGGAACTGCAAGAAAAGATTTTGTTACTCTAATAGAAAGGGATGGGATGATTATGGATTATGATGAACTTTCGGGAGGTGAAAAACAATTATGTAATGTAGCAATGGCTTTTGCCATGAATGAATCTCTCACAGCATCTAAGGGTATTAATATTGCATTCCTTGATGAGGTATTCGAATCTTTAAGTTCAGATAATGTAGAAGTAGTTACATCATTGATACGTCACATATTCAAAGAGAAAACTTTATTCTTGATAACCCACTTGGATTCACTTCCTCTCGGTAATACCAAAATCCTGCAAGTGGAAAAGACCCAAGGCCTGAGTAAGTACCAATTACTATAATGGTATATAAAATACAATACACCATTATATCATGAACTCTAAGAATAAAGGAAATCGATTCGAAAGAAAGATAGGGGCTTGGTTTACGAAATGGACCGGGTACAAATTTGAAAGAAACAGAGCCGGGAGTGGAGCTTGGCATTCAAACAAGGACTCCACTTCTGATTTAACCTGTACTGATGAAAGGCATGCTCATAGATGTAAGATATCTATTGAATGCAAGAATTATAAAGAGATTAAATTTGAACATCTACTCTTAGGTAATAAGGGATGCGATATATTGAAATTTTGGGAACAAGCTTCTAAGGATGCAAAAAGAGCAAATAAAGTTCCCATACTCTGTATGAGATATAATTCAATGCCCTCAGAAGAATTTTTCTTTGTAGTTGGAAAGGGTCTATCTTCCGTATTATATAAACCCCTATTCGATAAAGCCAATATTATGGTAATCGATGTACCAAAGATAGATGAGATTCTTTATGTATTCATGGCTAGTGACATATTGAAGAATGTAAACTATAAGTTAGTACATAAACAAGCTAAGTTAATTCTTAAAAACCGGTAACCTATGAAGAAGCATACCCCATACTCATATTGTATATTTTACCTTGAAAGGAAGTACTGTAATAAAATCAATAAAGAACTCAAAGAAAAGGGGTATGACCAAATCAAGGCAATTATTCCTATGGTAAACGTATTAAGAAAAACCACAAAGGGTAAGATGGTATTCGAAGAAGTACCAGTATTATTCAATTATGGTTTTATGAGAATGCCCACTAAATTAGCATTCTCAAGGCCATTTCTTAATAAGTTACGTAGGAACATATCTGGTATCAGAACTTGGTTACGTAATACCGAGACAATGCATCCAAGAAAGAAAAAGGTAAGGATTGACAATGCAGAAGACTTTGATGATTTTTCTTTAGTGGCTACTTGTAGTAGAAAAGAAGTAAGGCGATTTAAACGTATTGCTAGAGAGAACAAGAAGTTTTCGGTAGATGATTTAGTCAATGTAAAACCGGGAGATTACTTAGTATTACGAGGTTATCCCTATGAGGGAGTAGATGCTACAGTATTAGAGGTTGACCATCTTTGTAAAAGAGTAAAAGTCCTTATATACCCAGAAATGGGAAGGATGGAAGTATGGTTACCTTTTGACAACGTTATCTATAGTGTATATTTAAATCATGACCCAGATAAGCTTTATGCTAATTCTGGGGAATATGACCCTAATCAGATAACCAATGAAGCAATTGATAGTATAATGAGATATAGGAGAATTTAATGTTATGAACGAAGCTCAACAAAAAGCCTGGAGTTGTTTAATTGATAAAGAACAACAATCATTATTCCTTCAACTATCAGAAAGTAAATCTTCATGGGAAGCTGGTGAAATTTTAAAGTTATCTCATTACAAGTATCTTGAAATCCGGGAACGGTCAGAGAAATTCTTTAGGCTATTCTCGGATTTTTTTGAGAAACACACTTCTATTTTTCGACCAGATTGCCCCTGTGAGAGGAATTTCCAAGATTATATGGAGGGATGTTTAGAGAAACGATTAAAAAGAAAAGAAGCAAGCTTATTCACAGGAGACTCAGCTCAATTACTCCCAAAGGTAAACTCTAAAAATATAGAGAGAAACATGAAGAGGTTAAAGGAGTCTGAGGATGAATGGGATATGGACACTCTAAGATTAATTCTTGAATTTGATAGGTGGAATAACTTTAGAATACTTCCAAGGATGCTACAACAGCCTTCTGCATTTAAAAGACGGTCGAATAAAAAAGATAAGATATACATCAAATATCTACTTAATAGGGTACCGGATTGGATGCACACTAAACTCAAGGAAAGGTTTAGGTATAAAGTAAAACCAGGAAAGAAAAAGTATTGGGTAGCTTTAATATCTGAGGACCTATATACCGATGGTTACCTATTGTTACCAGTAAGACCTTTGGATGAAGTAGTAGATGAATTCAGTAGATTTTACATGTATGTATTCAAAACTAAAGATGATGCTGATACCTTTGGTTTTATGGTATCTAAGTTTATGATTAAAACCGAATCTGTTAAGCTTGGACAAAAATTCTGGCCAGAGTACCGTTGCTGTGTGGAAAAAGCAGTAAACTATAATCAAGTGAACAACATAGAATTCAATATTAAGAAATTGGATATGGCTTATAACACACATATCAAGAGAAAGCATAAAAAACCTAAATCCACTGCTGCGAACCGAGCAAAAACCTCGGATTTTTATAAAAATAAATAGAGAAATAAGATAAGATTAAATTATTTATTCTTATATTTGCAAAGAAAATAAATAGAAAATAAATGAATATTTAAAAATATTGATGATATGGCAAAAAAGAGTAGAAAAGACATGAAAGCCCCATCCAAGGAGAAATCAAATTTCCTTGGTGCTTCTGGGAGAAACATGACTTATAAGGATTTAAAGAGAAAGGCTATCATATTAGGGATGCCTTTCCCTGATGCTTGTTCTGCTGGGGTATTTGACTTATTACATTATATCAATGTATCAGAAGAAAAGCCCGATAAATCGTTAATTGATAAATATGACGATTGGATGGATAAGCAATTAGAAAATATTGGGTATTCGAAAGATGACCCATTAAGAAATTCTCGATTAAGGCTTGGGTTTCTCGGAGAAGAAGGGGAAAATGGGCAAAGAAGAACCAAACGAGTTCCTGGGATAAAGAAACCTCGAGAAAAGAAACCACCAAGAGAGAGGGATGAATTTAATCTTATCAAGGGTACAAAGAAATCTTATGTATTCGAATTAACTGCAAAAGGTTTTGAACTTGATAGAGTTATTCGGAGAATGAAAAAGAAATTCCCCGAAGCAAATGAGAAATCTATCAATCTTTGGTATAGAATGGCAAAGAGGAATATAAATGGTAAAACTAAAGGAAAGTAACAACGGACCCATACGATCAGATAGATATTATATATGGACTTGGAGACCAGATACTACCAATAAGATTGTTACTGAAAAGAAATTATATAGGAAACATCTAACCGGTATACCATACTTTACTAGACACCAAGTAAAGGTTACCTTAGTTTATCTTTATGGTGTAGATGTTCTTCAATATATCCATATAATATCTGGGAGGAAACTTATAAAACAAGGCATTAGAGAATTATCCGATATGAATGGTAAACTTCTTAAAAAGGGTAGTACTAAATTCTGGTTTAAGGGTAAATTCGTAAAAGCAAGGAAGTTCATAATGCCCGATGAATATCACATAGATAAACACCGACGAAGAAGATTTATGGTACAAATGCACCGAGTCTTTAAGTCTAAAGGAAAAAAGGAATTCAATGAAAGGTACTCAATCAAACTCTATGGACAACGGCAAGGCATATCTCCCAAGTATACAAGGCAAAAGAGATTACAAATCAATCTTGCTATCCTACAGGATTTACAACAGGCTGAGTCAAGAGGAGAAAAATAAATTCAATCTGTTATTCTTGCAGTATCCTCCATTGGTAAGTTCATTGGCTTTATATTTAAGAAAGAAGATGAACATCCCAATACAAAAGGTACTATTTATCAAAGCACAAAGGGATATGCTCGAAATATTCGATGAGGCATCACTTAAATTTTTAGGGTATTTGCCTAAAGAAAGGTTTATTAAGAAGTCTTTATTATTTCAAGGGTTTGTTCCATTAGAGAGTATTAAACTTAGAAGGTCTTATGCTTATATAATGACAAATAGGATGATAGAAAATAAAATATGGGTCTACCCAATTCGATTATCCGATAACTATAAAACAATGATAAAAGGGAAATACAAATCCTATACCGAAGTATTTGGGAAGGTGGGTATTCCTGGGATAACTAAAATTAAATATAGCAATGAATAATAACGAAGGTTTTAAAATCACAGCACATCAACCAGCAAACCCATTTGCAGGTAAGAAGTTTAAGATAGTCACTTATCAAGGTGACAAGGAACTTGCCTCTCAGGCAATAACCATTGAATCTCAATTAGAATTAAAGACAACTCTAGATGAGATAAAACAATTCAATATTGCTCAGGAGGAATTAGTAAAATCTGGGTATACTCAGAAATCCATACTGGTAAAGAAACTTATAACAGAGTGATATAAATAAATTATTAACCAACTTAAACATTACGAAAATGGCTAAGAAGAAAAAAGAAGTGGAACTGAAAGAAGTTTCCAGAACAGAAATCAATGGTGCAATCATCATTAAGTACGAAGACGGCTCAGTAAAGATTATCCCTGCTCCTATCATGCTTTCTGCCGAAGAAGCCGAAGACCTTTTCGGTTCTGAATCCGATGACGAGGAAGAAGAAGAAGAGGAAGAATCAGACGATGATGATGATTCCGAAGAGGAAGAAGAAGAAGAGGAAGAAGAAGAAGAGGAATCGGATGATGACGATGAGGAAGATGAGGAAGGTGATGATTCCGAAGAGGAAGAAGAAGAGGAAGAACTGACCGGTGAAGAACTTGCCGAAATGGACTTCGAAGAACTTGAGGATGTCTGCGACGACAAAGACCTTGAAACTGACCCAGACGATTATGATGAAGACGACGTCGAAAAACTCCGTAAAGCAATTGCCAAAGAACTCGGTCTCAAATTGCCGGCAAAGAAAGAAACCAAAGGTAAAGGCAAGAAAGGGAAAAAGTAATCTGGTAACTGTATTCAAGATTTAAAAGAAGGTAGGGAAATTTCCCTACCTTTACTATCAACTATTAATAAACGTAGAAGTTTACTTATAATAACCATTAACTTATAAAACATTAAAAATTATGGCAACAAAGAAATCAGACTCCAAGAAGAAAGGGGATAAGGAAAAAGACCCCGAGAAAGAAGCTAAACGTAAAGCTCGTCAAGAGGCACTCAAGAATCGGCCGGCTGAACAACGCCCTAACAGCAAGCAAATCGACGTTATTGCCATTAACGACAAATCCAAGGTAATGAACTTTGGTTATGCCGTTAAGAACAAGGAAGGCTATCAGGGTGTAGTGGTTACTTCTGTATTGGTTACGGATGGCAAACCGGTATCAACTTCAGTTTCATTCGTTCCAGGAACTCTTACCGTTAAGTCTAAGAAAGGACATGGCGTTATTTGTTCTCCGAAAAACAAAAAGGCTAAGGAAGAAGAAGAGGAAGAATCAGAAGATTAAACTCTAACTTACTAACTACTATCCCATATGTCTGCTATATAAATTTAGAGTTTAAGTTCATATGAATAACATCTACACTTAGGACGTTGTTCAGCCAAAAGCTCATTGCCTGTGAAGGTAGTGGGCTTTAATTTTTTATACCCATGGAAGAAGAGAAATTAGCAATTCGAAAGAACATTCGAATACTTGCATTGGATAATCTAATAAATACTTATACTGATGTACTAGAAGATAAAGAATTAAACCTGGGACCAGATGAAAGGGAACTTGCCATCAATATAATAAATGAGGCAAGAGAAATGCTATCAGAAGAAACTCAGGAAGTATCTAACCAAGTAATGCAAAGACCCAAATGGAAAAAGACTTAAGATTATTAGTGGGAAACATTAATCAAACTCTCAGAGAATTAGATTATGTTTCGTACCTTAAAAAGGTAGCTCTTAGTAAGGGTAAGAAAGGCGAATACCAATCCCATAGGTTGAAGAGTAATTATCTGAAAAGAAAACTCATATCTCTTAAAGGAGCCCTGAATAAAAAACTTCATGGGACTTATATTGTTGCCCAATTTAATTTTATAAGGGGGGAACAGAAAGAAACTTTTGAACAAACTTTTACGGACTTATCTCAGAAAGAGGTAGAAGATATACTTCAACTCGAGGCAGTTTTAAAACAATGCAGTTTAGAAATCCTAGAAATTAAAGAAATCCCAACCCAAATTAGGAAGGTATAACTATGGTATTATGTAAATAGGAAATTCAATTATTCACCTAATATAAATGAAAATGGCTAAGAAAACAGAAAAGAAGAGTAAATCGGAATCCAAGACTCCGGAACTCACAAAGGCTAAGAAAGCTTTGGATGCTTACCTTAAAGAGAACAAGTTGGACCCTACTAAGGATTGGACCAAAGACAAGAAACATGGTAAAAAGGTTACCGAACTTGTAAACAAGCTCAATAAGGAAAGAGACAAAGTTGCTGCTGCCTATCCTGAAGCTGACCAAGAGAATACCAAGAAATTGGTAAAACTCAGTAAAGAAAAAGGCAAGAAAGAGGAATCTGAAACCAAAGAGAAGAAGGAAAAGAAATCTGCCGGTAAAACTGCTACTAAATACGATTACCCTCTTATTGATGGTAGAGAAATGACTTCTGCCGAAAAGAAGAAATATCGTATGGAGCAAAGAAAGCTTGCCTCAGGTAAGGCTCCCAAGGAACCGAAGGAAACCAAAGAGAAAAAGGAGAAGAAGGTAAAAGAAAAACCAGCTTCGGAAAAGAAAGAAAAGAAGGCCAAAGATAAAAAGAAGAAAAAGGCCGTAAAAGAAGAGGATTAATCCCTTTTATATAAGTATTCGTTAATAATGAAAAAAGGCCTGGCAATATTATTTTGTTCAGGCCTTTTTATTTACTCACAATTAGGTATATGGAACAAGAAGTATATAAACCAAAACTAAGAGTCACTACACTATCAGAGAATGGCACTCCCTTATCTGATAGGTTAGTAGATGCTTATACTGAGATGAACTCGGGTCCAAAGGTACAGCATAAGGGTCCCGTAAGAGTAGAAGTAACTCTCACAAATAAACAAGATATAGATAACTTTAAAGAATACTTAGATAGGCTAACTGGAGTATTACCCGCTAAGGCACCAACTGCTGGTAGAGGAAGACCTGCAGGGACTACAATTAAAAATCTTGAATCACCAAGGGAGGATATTCTTGCAGATGTAGAGAAAATGGTTGAAGAAGGTAAAAGCCAACAAGAGATTATCAAATACCTAAGAGAATTGGGATTTATATTTATTCTTACGGAGGACTTTCTTTATCACTTTCCCGGATTTGAGTTCGATAAAAAGGATGTTGGAGAAGCAACCGATAATAAGCAATATCCAAATTCATTCTCCTGGATGGCAAGATGTATCAAACGGGCCAAAGACCCCAAAGCAGATAAATTCGATCCAATGGTTATCTTCGGGTTTAGCATCCTTGGTGGACCATCGAAGAAAATTGTTCCGTATCTTTATAAAGAAAGGAAGAAACCATTAAGGGCTCAAGTTGGTAAGAATATCATCTCTTTCTCTCAGGCAGAATTCACTAAACTTCCTAAATATATGAGAGAAGACGAACGTATTAAGTTTTCTACAGAACAAAGGCAATTACTTCTCAACCCAGAAAAGAAGCCTTCCAAATTCTTTATGAGATGGGTAGATGATGCAGTATTCCCAGATTCTATCAAGGAAAAGATAGAGGAAATCAAGAGCCGCTAACACTTACCTCCGTATTTATAAAAAGAATATATTATATAAAATAATTTTAGTATATTTGCATAAAGAAAAATTTAACTATGGACAAGGAAACAAAAGACATTGTAAAGCTCATCGCTGGTATTCAAATCGAATCTCTCAACTCAATCAAGGAGGATGTCAAAAAGGGCAATAACATTGCCCAAGACCTAATCAAAAAATTCCTTCAGATTGAAGATGACGAGATTATACGGGCATTAGATGAACATCTTGAATTATACGTAGAGATTGAGAATACTCCTCAGTTGATTAATATGTTAAGTGAATACCAAATGCTGGTATGCTCCCATATATTATTCAGGATGGAGGATGAATGGGTACATAACAATTCTCAAGGAGTACTTGGTACTTGGGCAATATTCCAAAAGGCCAATCTCAAATTTCACCCAGAACTAACACTTTTAAAATTTTAAATATATAGACATGGAAAAGAACGAATACTTAGAATCAGTAGAAATGAACACGGGAGTTGAAATGATTCCTTGCGAATCCTCTAATATTGAGGGATATGGGTATGACTCCAAGAAACAACAACTTTGGGTTGCTTTTAAAGGTAATCGAGTTTATCGCTACGATGATGTACCTTATGAAATCTGCAACGGTTTACATCAAGCAGAATCAAAAGGTAAATACTTGGCAAAGAATATCAAAGATAAGTTTAAAACTACTGGGTATGAACTCCGGAACTAAAATAACTAAGGGTTTATTAATTGCCATAGGAGCAATGCTACTTTACTTAGGGAGTAAGAATAATGCCCCCATAGAGGAAGTGAGCATTGCTCCTTCTCGTTTAGAAAGTCCCTTGACCAGGTTACATTATCTTTCAGATAGCATGGGTATTAAACCAAAAGAAAGGGAGCAAAAGAAACAATGGTATAAGTATAGGGTAGAAATAGAAACTATTCCAGAAAATCAAATCTATAAGATTGAGAAATCTGGATACCAGCAATATGAAGTTTCTAGATTGGGTGAAACTTATTCTTATGTAACCTACGAATTTACCTCAGACAAGGTAATGACTACTCAAGAAGCCTATGACTTCGTAAAGAAATATCCTGAAAGATGTACAAGGGTACCCAATACATCACAAGATAACATTTACGATAAATATAACGAGGATTATGAAGATTACATAAATGACCCAGAGGATGAAATTAACTATCCTCCAGAAATCTTCGACTTCTTAGCCGATTAACCCGAGCAAATAGAAAATAATTCAAATAAAATTTTTCTATTTAAAATAAAGTTCTTATATTTGCATAGAGAAAAGAAATAAACTTTATTTTATTAACAATTTTAATATAGACGTTATGAAAAAGAATGAAACAAAGGTTACTAACCTGGTTGCAACTAAGGTTGCCGAACAACTTGAAGGAATTAAAAATTCTAAGACTACTGAGGCTTCTGCTCCTAAGGCCAAAAAGACTAAAAAGGAATTGGTAAAAGATGCTCAAGAAGCTGCCACTAAGTTTGCCAATGCTAAATTGGTAGAACTCTCTCCAAAAACCAAAACTTCCAAAAAGGAACAGGTTGTCAAGGAAGTTAAGGAACAACAAAAACCCTCCATCATCGAACAGGTAATTTCTAATCGGGAAGTTAAATACGTATACCCTGCCGATGTAGTTGATACTCTTGCTCGGAAGAAATGGAGACAACAAACTCGAAACGAACTCCATCGATTGGAACTTGCAATGGCTCGTATCAAGGACCAGAACTCCAAGGAATTCAAGGCTGCTGCTAAAGCCTATGAGGACTTTAAAAAGAAGGTCCTCAAACCAGAACAAGTTGCATAAACCTTTATTAACCAGGTGCCCGGGATAATTACCTGGGCATCTCAATTCATACAAAATGGATTACACTATCTTCTCTGATAAAGAGATGCTTAAGCAGGACAAAGAATTGGTAGAATTACATAAACGATGTTGTAAGTCCTATCTAATCCAACATTCACTTAAGCACTCCAAGATTAAGAAGTTCTTTATCGTTTACGATTGGTATATAAATACCGATAACGTAAGGAATTTCTTTTTCAGGCCTATACACATCTTTATTCAAGCATTGCTTTTAGGTCAACTCGATAATATATCCGATTACATTAACAATAACAAAAATGGAAAACGCAAAAAGAAACGAACCAGAAAAGTATAATGTGCTTTACCTCAAAGGTAAGTATCAGTACAAATCAAAATATCCTCAGATTGATGCTAAACACAAAATTGTTTATGCAGGTCCAGTAGAACCTATGGCACCTATTTGGGATAATCTATCTGACATACTTCGGAAGTCAGAAAGAATTTGTACTGAATCTCGTAGAGAATTAAAGAAGTTAGAGGAACGTTCACAGAACCAATTCTACTTCAAGAAAAATGATATCACTCACATAATCATATACAGATGTTTGGGACAATAGTAAAAGACCTATATATAGGTAAATCGAAACTGATAATCAAGGGTAATCAAAGAGAATTACCACAAACCACCTTAGTAATGGATGTATTACAACCTACAGGTTTTACTGGTAATATGCCAGATTATGGTACCTATGGTAATTTACTCACTACTGGTGAATTTGAAATAACCCCTATGATGCCTAAGCATAGGCTTTATGTTACGGGCATACCGAAAGGGGCAATCCTTGATAATTTTCGGATTAGAAGGGTTTATTGGTCCTCATACTATGAGGATGATATAAGGGGATATTTATTTCAGATAACTGATGAACATCCCAAGTTAATAATCACAAAGTAAAGTTATATGGAAGCAATAGATTATGTCAAACTATTTAAACTCGACCAAGAGAACTATGATTTTAAAAGGGAAGAGTTTATATCTGAATTAGGTAAAGATTTTCTAGATTATTGCCAAAACACCACTATAGGTATAAATCCAAAGTACGGATATATCTATTATTATCGGTTTAAGGAAATAATAAAGAATTTCGAAACTAAATTCTGGGCAATTTCGAAACTTAAGGTAGGGGAACCATTTACTCAGAAATTATGGAATGCCTTTTTCGCTACGCAGGTAGTACCTCTGAGGAAAAAATTATTCCCTGAGGTACAAAAATTAATCGAAGAACAAAAGGGGATTATCCAAAATGACCCAAGGCCTAATAACCCTTACCGTAGTAAACAAGACAAAAAACCCTCGAATCCTAAAAAGGTAAAATATGGCAAAGGAAATCCTAGACCTTCATGGCAATAAATTTAAGGTAGGAGATTATAAACTTTGCCTTAAAATCCCAACAACGGGGAAAGGTAATTTGATATTCACCAGGGACTTAATCTCTGGTGAACCTTTTAATTTATCAGTGAATAAGAAAAAGTATAGGGGATATTTCTATAACCTATCTTTGAATTTGTATGTAAGATATGATTTAGAGTATAGAGGTTATGATGAAAGTTCCGATATCCGAAAATCTCATTTGTATGTCAGAAAAAGAAAGTAAGATAGTAAGGTTCCCAAGACCCATGGGAACTACAGCTATGGCATTAGAATATCAAAAGAATCCTGATGATAGTCTTTTGATGAAGATACATAATTACATTATCAATCAATGGCTGATGGGTAATGGTGTATTATGTGGTATTACCTATGATATTAATACCTTCTCATATCGTATGGGCATAGATATTAATTACATACGTGTATTTATGAGGGATAGGCTATTAAGCTCTAGAATATGGGATAAAGATAAGGCAGAAGATTTATTGCAAGCTTTAATGGGAGAACAACTAGCATGGGCCTTGGAAGATCGTATGGAGATAGCCCATCAGGTTAACATTTTGAGAGAGTCTCAGGGTGGAAAATATGTACCTTTCATATCTTCTGAATTAGGAAAAGCACTTAAATTAAAACTTGAATCTTCTACTTCACTTCAATCAATTGTACGTAATCTTACTGGAGGGAGCACTACTAATATATTTGCTCAATTTAATCAACAGAACAATGTGACTCAGCAAAATGCTATCACAGTTGAAGAAGCCCGTCAAATCGTATTAGAATCTCAAAAGGTAATGGATAAAACCGAAGAGGCTAAATTATTAGAGGCAAGGTATGACTTAAGTAGTTTACCAGAAGTAGTTGCTACTAAACAAGAAGGAGTAGATACTAGTAAAGAGGGTCTTAATTTGAACAAAGCAGAGTTAATGCAAATTACGGATGATTATAAGGGAGCAATGTCTTCATTCTCAAAAGAACATCATGAATTAAGGAGAGAGATAGAAATGAATATAGACCCAGATGAAGAAGATCCAGAACTCTATCCCTACGAAGAAGAATTACCAGAAGAGGAAGACAATAGCTCTTTTGCATCTCAATTTCTTCGGAATAAAAAGCTACCGTAGTTATATGGGATTATTGCATATTTAAAAAGAAAGAATTATATTTGCATATCAATTTTAAAATAGACAAAAATATGGAAGTACAGACCAATTGTTACAAGAAAACCAAGATTAACAAGGTTAATCAGGGTACTTACTTTAAATTAAAGCCAACGGAAACTGCTCCAGTATGGGTGAGAGATCATTATGATAGAAATTCTCAATCTTATGCTTGCCATAAGTATTATGACTCTAATCATGAAAAATTCTTCAAGGGAAATCGAGACATATACATTAACTTTACATTTTAATCACATGAGCTTATTTAAACGAAACCGGTGCTCCAAGGAGCTTATCAAACTTAGGGGCGATAACTTAGAATTCAAAGAAGCTATGAGATCCGTTTATACTTCTATGCAGAAAATCATGGAAGAATCGGGTAAATTTGATGAAAGGCTTTACTTTGACTTATATCGGGAATATCGAAAACATTACATGATATATGATATTGTTCCGGTACTCTTACTGTACAAACTACCTATCATATTCAATAAGAGATTTCCGACTTTTTCGGTTTTTAACAATAAGTTTACCTTTACTCACTTGGTACCAAGTGAGAATACTTATCTTAGGGTGCCATCTTGTTTTTGCCTCCCATCCCAACTGGAGGATATATTGGTCAAAACTAAAGAAAGAGTATCACCATATATAGATATGGCTGATATCAATGACATTAGATACCTCAGATTAATACGGGCTAATTTCCTTAAACAATGGGACTTATTTTATAAAAATCCAGATCTCATAGATGCTTATATGGAGAATCAACTTGGTATGCTCATACACTGGGCTAGAGTAGAGAATAAAACTATAGTAAAGAACATAATCGAAAGAACTCAAGATGAACTAGCTCAAGAGTTCTTATCTAAAAATGATACGTATGGAAAATAAAGAAAAATTCGCCTTTAGAAAGGTACCCATGAATCAGGATGTAGAAGTAGAGTTTATCAAACTTCTAACGGAGAATCAAGAAAAGTCAGATGAGAGTTTATTAATGGCTTTTAAGGATAAGATTACTTCGAATAAGGTGACTTGCCATGCTGACATGCTATCAAGAACTTCAAGTTTAATAATCTTTCAAACTTCTAAGTTCAGTAGATTGGCTTTAGAATATAGAGATTATGAGATTTGGGTGTTTAGTAAGGCTAAAACCCTAAACTTGAACAAAGAAGCAAATTGTTTATACGAAACATGGACATTAAATAGATTCCGGATATGATTAAAATGACTATGCTAAATGCCGAAACTATTCAAGATGAATGGTTACATGAGGCCTTAACAAAAGGCTTAAAGGAATGCGTAACTGCTCCAATCCTAACTTTGGACCCAACTAAGCCAGAACCCATAAAAAGAGCCGAAATGATAATCGAGAATTTTTCCAGGGAAGACTGCAAATGTATACCAACTTTAGTAGTACCCGGGAATTTAATTCAAATGCTGCTACCAAAAGATGAAGTACTCATTTCGATTATCTTTCAATACCGAGAAAAGAATACTTACATTCAAGCTGTAATCCAAAAATTACATTATTATGAGCCCGACAACAAAGCGAATATGCAGGATAGCAGTAACACTGAGGCCTGATAAGGTCTATACAATTACTTTGGACCATTGTATAGAGAATCTAGTTCCCCAAAGGTTAACGGGATATCTGATACCTTTAGTCAGATATTATTGGGGATTTGATAAGGGTACTAAACTCGAATATGAAGAGTTCGGGGGATTTACCGAAGAGATAATTCATATTGGGTTTGAGATTTGGAAAGACCTTGGGGATGGAATCCTAGATCTTGATAAGGCTGAATGTTTAACACCCAGTGATGAAGCCCTAAAAGACCTTATCAACCAATTGAGAATCTATTATCAATCTCAAGAGTTATCTCAGAAGATTGGGGAATCTCTTAAAAAGATAATCAAAGAGGAATTAGAAAAGAAAAATCATGATTTGAATCGAGTTGGCTATGCTGCTTTATGCTCTTCTGCTCCATATATCCTTGAGGATGCTTGCAATTATGCCAAGAATACCCTGGTTCTCTAAATTTGAAAGGCAGTCTAATCCACTGCCTTTTATAGCGTGTACACATCCTCAGCCACTTTAAAAATAAAAGGGATATATTTTAGTATTAAAATAAAAATGATTATATTTGCATATCAATTTTAAAATAGACAAAAATATGAAAACCAACTCAGTAACTTACAATCAAGACGAACAACTAACTAAGGTAGTTCGCAATTTCTTAGACAAGAAATCTACATTTGAACTTGACTCCGATGAAAAGGGTCATCTCTTAAATCTTCTAATGGGACTTCTCATTCAACTGGAAGAGGATTACAAACTCAATTGCTTGGATATAAATCAAATCCAAATATATGAGACTACCTATTATACATTCACTTTCGAATCAATTATAACTGCCGATACTAATCCCTATAAGGGACAATTAGCGGATGCTGCAATTCGGTTCATGAATGAATTCACCGATAATGATGGGATGTTCATATCATTCAATCAACTCGATAGAAACAACTGGATTTTCCAACTTAATTTCTCAATATCATGACAAAGTATAACGTTAGACCATTAGTTGCCCAGGAGATCGAAATCTCCACGGGCACTATCATTAGTGCTACCTGGTGCAGATATTTTATATCAATCACCTTACACCAATGCTATATAGAAGCAACATGGAAAACCCGTCCCAAAAGTAATTTAGACGGGCATAAAGAAACTTTTAACTCTTTACAGGAGTATCTAGATTGGTTTGCTAATCTTAAGAAAACTTACGGAAGGAGAATCTCTCGTAAACGAATGGTATATGCTGCATACGATGAAACTATGCGTACATTTGAATATACACCATATGAGAACTGGGCTACAAGACGTTCAAAGGAGAAACTAAATAAGCCAAATAATGAACCGTTATTGGCCGATAAATTATACTAATCCCTAAATCCGTTAATATATCCCCAGGGAGTCCAGGTACAAATCCCTATCAAAACCTAGAACCTGGACTCCTTTAAATTTATTTGCATATATAATATATTATTCTTATATTTGCAAAGAGAAAAGAAATAATATTATTATTATTAATCCGACCCCGCAACGGGTCACAAAACTCAATCATTATGATAACGATTACAGAAATCAGGGATTTTATCAAAGAACAATTCGATGGAACTCAAAAGCAATTCTTCTACAGACACGATTTCTATCAGGAAATCTCGAATCCGGATGAATCTTATTTGGGAACTCTTAATCTCAACTTCTCAAATTACCCCGATAATGATGCCGATACTAATATCTACGTCGAAGAATCAGAGGCATTCGAAAACAAGGTCATCCAATATATCAATTCTAATTGGGAAACATCCCTAAAAGAACTTAACGAAAACGGTCATTATATGGCAAACTCTGATGGAGATACTATCTCGGTTCATTTCAATGATACTTCATTATTTATCATTATCAATTTCACGGGGCAGTACTAATCAAAATAGTTCCAGGATGTATCTCAAACACATCCTGGAACTCCCGTATTTATAAAAAGAAATAGAAATATAGTATATAATTCAAATATTATATTTATATTTGCAAGTGAGAAATATTTCTCAAATAGTTTTTAAATATAGACGTTATGAATGATTTAAAAAATTTAAGCGAAATCCGCAACTTGCTTGTTGCCCACCCATTTTTTACTTACGACTACGCTGATGGTCTCTGCATTAACAAGGATTCAAAACATATCTGGGTCTACTCAATTGATCTGGATGATGATCCCCTTGCTTCTTATATCTCTGGTTACATAATCGTATATTCTTCTGAGGAAGACTTATTCGAAAATCTAAAGGAAAACATTATCTCCCACATGGATCTAACAAAGGGTGCTGACGACCAATACTATGATTATTCTCCATCACAGGTAGAAGCTATCATATTTGGTATTCCCAAATTAACCCCAGAACATCAGGATTACATAATTACTGGACTCAAAAAACATCTCCGGGAATTCATCCAGGACGAGGAACAAGATGAGGACATGATATCTCAATATACGGCAACATATAATGCTCTCGAAAAATGGGAATCCGACAAAAGAGAAACCCAACTCTTTGATTCCCTGGCTGCATCAGAACTCATTAGACAACTTAATAAATAATCACTATGGTAAACTTATATAAACTCTTAAACGTATTGGAACAGGGCATGTCCTTGTTCCAACTCAATAAATGGAAAACCGAAGGCATCTGGTATCCTATTACTCAATACAAAAAGGAATCAGACGAAATTCAGGTAGTAACCAATTTATTTATTCCGGAACAAAAGGAATATCACATTCAACTTTCTGGAAATTATCCCGAAGAATCAGAAGCCTGGGACAAGTTTCTAGAGGAAAACCAATGGAAAATCTACCCATTACTTGCAAACATAATGCAAGTCTTCTTGCCCACAGGGAACTATCAATTATTCTATACTCAATATCCACAAGGATTCATATCCATAATCGCTAAGCCCCATGATAAGTAAAGAACTCAAATCACAATTAAGTATTCTCAAGGAAACTAACCCAGAATATATTCAAACCCTAAAGGATGCCATTACGGCATCCTATAAGGCAGAACTTCAGGCAATCAAACCCAGTTCTACCGAAGAAGAGGAACAACTCAATATCGAACTCAAGGACATAGTATTAAAAATACTATTTGGGCCTTTCTATAACTATTTCGTATCAGAATACGTAGTATCAGATACTATATGGGAAGAACAGGATAAACTAATCGAGGACTTATATTATTACTTCAAATCATGACACCGTATATTCAACAACAACTTAAAAAGCTATGCGATAATCCAAATTGGTATGACGATATGCTCATCTCATGGGATAAAAACCCAAGAAATCAAAGGGAAGCTATCTATAACTATCTTTCTCATGTACAACTAAATGGGTTACTAGAAAACACTCAGATAGTTTTTACATTCATAGATGGCGACATGAAACCAGCTTTCTATTTCGAAATTCCCAGAGATACCAATCGATATCTTATACTGGGAATCCTCGATGAAGCAGGTTATCCTCATTGCTGCCTATTAGTCCAACCAAAACAAATGTTTAACCCTCAACTCAATTAACATCATGGAATCAATCGTAACAATAAACAACTACCCAATCGGATGGGAATGGCTAGACAACGTACCTTTAGAGGACTTTAACTGGCTCATAGAGATATTTGCTACAATGACCGATAATACAGATACCTATGACTTTGTATTTTATGAAGATTCAGAAACCTTACCAGGACATCTGAAGAGGATATACTCAGTAGACAAGATACCATTAGCTAACTTCCTAAACGAGGACCAAGGCTACGAATCAGGTATATCCATGTACGGTCACTACATAGCATGCAAATGCCTTGACATATCCTCAGAAGAGGAATATATGAATCAATTAACCGATATAAGAATCCTAACTAACGAACTAGAGCCATGCTAACATCAGGTAGATTCTTAGTATCATTCGAAGTCCCGGGACCATTACCTGGGACTACCGAAGGCTTCTGCGAAGAAATGAACGTAGTGTACAGAACCGAGGAACTTAATACCTACCTCCGCTACCCCCAAACAAGAAATAAACCCATGGCATAAACATAGTACCTACATAAGGCTAAAGCTAAGAGAGATCCTTAAAGTAAACCTAACAGATATAACCATAATCGATATAATATCACTACCATGAATATCATCTATCACATAATCCGAATAATACTATCCGTAGGCACCATCCTAACCCTCATACGCAATGAGAAAATATACCAAGCCTACAAACACCACCACCCAACAAACAAATTAAGATATATCATCTCACAAATCCTAATATTAATCCTATACACCTCATCACTAATCTTAGTATCCTACACATATAGGATTATACTAACCCACCTATAACCCAATACTCCCCTACCCAACACAAAAATAAAAAGAAAATCATATAGAGCCTAACTAAGCTACCATCCTAACTAAGGTACATATAATAAAATACCTAATACACATATACCCCTTATTATACTACATACATAATCAATATACCATAATACATATCAAGGTACCTCGCCGGGGGTTTTGGGGATTTAGGCAAACCAGGCAAGTGATAACCCCTCTACTATACAAAGCCACTCAACTCACTATATAGCCACTATACCATATAGCTCTACTACACACTTTAAAGGCAAACTCAAAAAGGCCTAAAAAGGCAAATAAATCCGACCATTAATGGCCCCTAAATCCGATTGCCTGAGCAGCCATTTTATATAGCTATTATATAATAGATTGGTTGGGGAAAGGTAATCGGATTTGTGATTGGGCAATTAAAATATTAGGTTTTAGGGCTAAATGGTTTATAGGATTTAAGGCCTTCAAGGGGCATATTTAGGTAATATTCCTAGTAACTCTGTAATTTATTTGCTTAGTATTTATATTAGCATTAACTTTTGTATTCTAGGACAATTTTGTGATTTAGGGGTACCTTGATTACCAAGAACCATTAGGTATTATATAATATAGGTTATAGGTAGGGAAGGTAAATGGCAATCTCCATTCATGGCCTCAAGGACTAAGGTAAATATAATTCAAGGCCCTTAATAACCTACGAAGGCAATTGAGGTTATTGCATATATAATATATTATATTTATATTTGCATTGTAATAATAACTAATTAAATATAGACGTATGAAAACAAGTATTTTAACAACTGATTTTAATTTTGCAAAGAGTATTAATCTTTCATTAATTGCTGCACCTGATGCCTATCCTTCTTATCCATCAGGCATGCTAGACTTCATTAAGCCTTACTTACAGGAACTACAGGAGAACACAATCATTCCTGATTACTTAACTCTAGTATCAATCCAAACTATCGATAACCAAGATGCTGGGGTACACATATTAACCTTTACCATCAATGACCCAGAACATTTCGATGACGATGATACTGCTGGCATCACTTGCCTTGAATGCTTACGGGATACCTTTGCCTATGACCCAGAGGCATGCTTTGGTCAGGCACCTAAGGTAAACGAATTCGAAAACCTTTACACAGTAACAGTTCCTTTCACTTGCTAAATCACTAAGGGGTATCCATAACAGGGTACCCCTATTAATAACAAACGTTATGAAAGCTCTTAATCAAATTTCAAATCTCATCATTCTTACCTTAGTAAATTACGCTAGGGATTATCCATGGGCATCTTACATTGCCAATTCACTTTCACAATTCGATTCGATATTGCCAGAACTAATGCAATCGAAAGCTAAGGAAATATCTATCTACCTTAACACAGATGATTGCCTTATGGAATTCTCATCCGAAATCCCTGACCCAGAGGAAATTGAACCCGATTTTACCTTCAACATCAAGTATATAACCTTTCAGGTATACTTCGATTAATATATTAACCCAGAGCCTAACTAAGGTACCTGGGTTTTTACTTACGCTAACTTAGTAAGCCCTTATAGGCTAATCTATGAAACCCATTTCCCCATAGGCTTACCATAGTCCATATATGGCCTTATAGAATTAGGACCAAGGGGTTTTTATAGAGGGATATATCCCAAGAGCCTTAATTCTTTATCACCTTAGTCCATTAATGGCCTTATCAATATACAGGTATATAACACACTTCCTAGAGGACAGGCATAGGCCATATAGGAATATCCTTATACATATCATATATGCCCACTACAAAGCGTGCGAAGATTCCCCTTGTGAACCCCCAAAATTAAGTGCAAAAATTAAGTCCTTTTTAGGGTGCAATAAATTTTTGAATTTATAGATTTTTCACAAAAATAATTTTGAAAATAAAAATATTCATTTTCTCAAAAAATTTTCTTGAAAATGTTTGTAGATTAAAATAAAGTCCGTATCTTTGCAATGTCGAAAAGATAAAGCGATATTTGAATGAATTTTTAATTAAAACTTTTTAAGAAATTATTTCTCTAAAAATTTTGCTAATTAAAAAATAGTTCTTATCTTTGCAATACAGAAATGAAACAAACCTTATTAGATAGTTTAATAAGTCTTGAATATCTATCAAAAAGGTTATAAAATAATAATAATAAAATATTCAAGCGTTTTTATTATGAAAAATCAAATTAACAAAGTGAATGTAGAAAAAGCAGTAGCAAACAGCAAAGCAAATAGTTTAATTGCTTTAGACGTTTTAAAGTCTGTGAAAGAAAAAAATCAAGGACTTTTTAAAACAGCTTTAGGAACAAAAACAGAAATTTATAAAAAAGAACTGTTTTTAGGAGCAAACGAAAAGCAAATCAAATCTTTGCGAAAAAAGTTCAGAAATGTTACTTTCAATTTTCTTTCAACTATTGCAACGAATGCGGATAAAAAACTAATTGAGGGCTTTATAGACTTTTATAAACAAGTCTATGTTATAAATGATTTTTCTTTTTCTTCAATTGCAAGCGAAAACACAAAAGAAGAAAAGAAAGAGATATTAATAAAAGGGCTTGAGATTGTAAAAAAATCTTTGAAGTAAAACAAAATTAAAGTAGGGGAAATATTTCCCCTACTAATTAAAATAAATCATTTATAAAGATATGGCAGTATTTACACAATATTTAATTATTAATATAGCATTGTTTGTAATTATAGCTTATTTAGTTATTCAATGCTATAAGGATATAAAAGAAATTTTAAAAGACGATAACGAAACTTTTGAGGACTAAAAAAGCAAAGGGATAAATAAAAATGTTTATCCCTTACTTTTTATTTTCAAATGTTAAATTTAACGTAACCGTACTCCCCTTTTAGTACCACAACTTTCGAAGCCCTCACATTAAGGGGTACCTTGAAGGCAAATACACATTTTTAGTACCACACAAAAATCACTCCTCGTATTAAGGGCATACCTAGATATCCCACAACCACACATGCTCACATAACACACAAAGAAGCCAGGGATGTTAGGTCTCTGGCAACTAATTAAAGTATAGCACGAATTAAATCCTTAGTCCTATCTTTCCCAAGAACTCCTCGAACCTTACCACCTTTCTTTTCATAAAAGAAAACATAATACTGTTGAAGATTCCTTAACCACCATCTCTTAACTTCACCATACCCATCAAAATACCTTTCTATACAATTCATATCCAATTGGGTAATCCATATCTGATACCAAATCCGATTATCCTCTTGGCATTTAAGAATCCTCTTTTCATTATCATCCCTAATTGTTTCAACCTTCACCATCTTAATAATCCTCCCTCACTGATTTTAACCTACTGGTAATATCTATTCTCCCAGTAACCTTTAACACCCTACTATTTTTTCTCTTTAGGTATAAATATCTTAAATAATCTTCTGCCCTTTCAATTGCCTTATCCTTATCAAGGAAGGTTTCTATATTACTCGAATACTTATCTCTAAGTGTAAGCCAAAACACCAATCCCAGGAAGGAATACCTAATCTTAATGAAGTACCTTCCTCTGCTTGTATGGTAGTAAATCTGATACTGATACTTTCTCATAATTCTTTATATTGATTATATAATATCATAGACTTCGGATTATCCCTCTGGTAGATTACAATATCAAAGTTCTTTCTATAAACCAAAAACTTATAAAGATATGGAAGAAACATTATTCAAACTAGCACGTGCAATTACAGATACAGGTACAGATACTGTATCTTCAGAGGGTGGTACTATAACCTACCGTATCACTTCCCTCAAAAGGAAACTGGTAAATGGCAAAGTAGTTTCAACCTCTACACCCTCTTGTACTTTGAACTCAGCCTCCGTAAGTTGGGCTATTTGGGGAGGAGTTACCGTTGGAGATGGTTACTTAGATGTAAAAATTAACTATTCAAAAAATACTGGGTCCTCAAGGTCTACTACTCTGACATTTGCCCAAAATGGGTCTAATAACAAAATCAATCTCACAGTAACTCAAGGGGCTGGTGTAACCTATAGTGGATACATAAAAATGGTTTCAAACACATTGCCTTTAGGTAGTGATAAATATAATACTGCTCAAATCCTTGTGATGGCCTATTTAAAGGGTAGTGATGGGTCTAAAAAGCCAGAAACTCCCCATGTGGGTAATGCTCCCGATTGGTGCTCAGTATCCGTTGCCTCAGTGGATACTCTTGAGAACCATTACATGTTATCCCTGACCGCTTTATCGAGTAATCAAACTGGAGCTAACCGTTCAGGGCATATCTTCTTAACCTGTGGGGATGCTAACCTTAGTATACCAGTAACTCAGAAGTCACAAGGGGCTTCAACATTCACTCTCTCTGGATTGCCCACAGGTACAGGCTACTATCTCTTTGGCAGGGGAGCTAGGCCACAGAATACATCATCTTCAGGTCAGATGTATATACAGGGTCTCTCAGCAACTGGTACTACTACTATGAAGATTCCATTCTATGCCAATGACTCAGAACCTGGTTCTCGAATAGAATGTACTACTGGAGATAAAGTAGCTGTATATACTAAATCAGGTGCTACCTGGATATCAGAGGGGTCATTTATAGTACCAAGTGCAGGAGGAACAGTATCAATCTAAAAACATTATACATTATGGAAAATAAAGTTCTTAAATTAGGGGGGGGGGATCCACCAAAGATGTATATGCAGAAATAAGACAGGGAAACTCTGAGAGATGGACAATACAATCTCAAAAGAGTAAGTATGTAAATGGCAAATTGTCCGGGGTTATTGAAGTTGGTTATTCTGCTAGCATCAATACCCCGGACTATGTTCTGGAGGAAGACAAGAGTAACAATGAGATTCAGATTACGGCATTAGCCGATGGTACTTCTGGAACTTGTGTACTTACTCAAAACGAATCTGGTAATAAAATAAATCTACACCTTACTACTCCCGAAGAAAAAGAATACTGGGAAATACGTTTTAATCCTATAACCATCCAGGGAGTAGACACGAGTGCTTTTTTTGCTGCTGCTACCAATATTAGTGGCGAAAGTGGATCTATGGCTGATGGTGGTACCAAATATAAGAATTGGATAGTAGATCAAAATAGATATGCTATTAATGTCTATATTTCTAACCTGTACCCCGGAAATTTCGAGATGCTGTCTTGGTCCTGCCTAGATAAGAATGGTAATGCTTTTAGTCCTAACTACAATTTACCAAGTAATTCATACTTTACAACAAAAACAACTGGATTGGGTTCCTATACTCTTACAAAAGTTTCAACTCCCTCTGCTAGCAGTGATACTCCTATACTCTCCAGTAGGTTTAACCCCACTAAAAAATATCCATTAGATTTGAATTTTTATTGGGTAGCTCCAACTTAATACCTGTATTAAGATAATATCCCAATTATAAAAGCAATTACCCAGAATATAAGAGCCAGTGTATATGCAACAGAATATCTATGCCATGGATACCAGCAGGTAATATAAGAATCTACTTTTAGTATTTCTGGATGTTCTTCCTCGTATTTTTTATCCTCTTCTCTAGAACTGTATTTATGAAATACATAGAAAGGTAAGAATACGAGGAAGATTATTAGAGCAACTGGGAACAAGAGTAGGAGAAGAATCTCCCACCCTTGCATTGATGACCCAGCATAATTACCATCTCTGTCAAAAAAGTATCTCATAGTAATTTGTATTTTATGTATCTGATTAATAGATAAATTGGAAATAGAGGTAATACTATCCATACCGAGATGAATAAAACGAGAGAGTGTATTTTGTGAGTATAGGGTAAATAATCCAAGCAAGCCCTTACAAAAAATACCGTGAATGGCAAACATACCAAGTAAATTATCGCTAATACTGTAGTCATTGTTCTTTGAGGTATTTGTTAATAATCTTGGTAAGCTTCTTATCAAATTCAATCATCATATCGAAAGCATCTGTATCTTTCATACTTCTCATCTCCTTATCAAGTAATTCTATGTTTCTCTTAATTGAGAAATAGGCCTTATATGCAAGGAATACTCTTTCATTTTCTTCGGTAAGCGGACGAACTTCTCCCTTTTGCCCATCCAATCTTGGGTATGTATCATCAGGACCCAAGGTTCTTGCAACTTTTACTCGGTTACTGAGCATTGCGAATCCACCTTTTTTATCAATAGATTCCACTGTAACTTTCTCAATGATGGGTCTTCCAGATAAGGTGAAGAGAACCTCATCCCCCTCTTTAAGCTTTTTGATTTCTTTCTTTTCTTTTTTCATATCTTTATTTATTAAGAATTTTTCTTTATGCAAATATACGAAATTATTTCTTATTTATTGCATTATCAATCATATTTTTAATAAATTCATAGGCATTGCCTCGGTAATCTTCTAGCATTTTGTATTCCTGTGGAGATAGAATTACTCCGTTTACTTTAAAAAGCTTTCTTAGATGTTCTGGTATAGTGCCTTGGTGAGTGATGTTATTATAACGGATAATGAAAAGCTTCTCTCGATCTTCATCAATAACTCCCAGAGTGTTTACTGGTTGGAGTTTAGTTTGGTAAATACCACCAAAAGCCGAGGGCACCATTAAAATATTTCCGGGAATTTTAGTTACCCAGTGAGAATAATCTGGAGTAATTACCGCAATTTTACCCTCTTTCTCAAGCTCTTTATCATAAGCTAATCGATTAGACCAAAAAGCACATTGAAAACAAATTTGTTTTCTTGCCATAAGTTGAGGGATTTCCCGAGTTTCATCAAATTCCTCTAAATTAATGGGCTTGCCACATATCTGGCACTCATTTTTCTTGTCCATATTGCATTATTTTATAAGTTATATATGATAATAGAACCTCGAAACATATTGAAAATGGGTTATAAGCAATACTTTTGTTACTAAAATTGAACCATTAAAACTGATAAGTTATGGATAAACTAACAAATGAAATGATTAAAGACCTTGCTATTCGCTTAGGTTTAGAACCTGCCCTATTGAAAGCTGTCCAATTGGTGGAAGCTGCCGGTAGAGACGGGTTTTTAGCTGATGGTAGGCCTCAAATTCTCTTTGAGGGTCACATTATGTACAAAGAAGTACATAAGAAATTCCCTGACAGAGATTTAGCTTACCTTTGTAAGAGATATTCTACGATTTTCTTCCCTAAATGGGATAAATCGAAGTATTTGGGAGGTGTACACGAGTATAAGAGACTCGAATTAGCCAAAGAAATTGATGAGGAATGTGCATTGAAGTCTGCCAGTTGGGGTATGTTCCAAATTATGGGCTTCAATCACCGCCTTTGTGGATGTAAAGATGTCTTCGAATTTGTTCACAAGATGTCTGAATCTCATGAGAAACAATTGGAACTCATGTATTATTTCATGAATAACTCTGGTTGTTTGAAAGAACTCAAAGCAAAAGACTGGGCTGGCTTTGCCAGAAAGTATAATGGTCCTGGGTATGCCCAGAATGCCTATGACCAAAAGTTAAGAAATGCTTACGAAAATTTCAAAGATAAGTTATGAAAAGATGTCATTTTAACAGCTGGGTAGCAAAGGTATTCCTTTTCCCCAGTTACAAGGCAATAACTATGTTGTACAACTCTTTTTTCAAGCATAGAGTAGAGGAGTGTAAACCGGATGATATCAACCATGAGAGAATCCATCAGGTACAACAGATTGAGTGTAGTATAGTCGGTTTGATACTTGGTATCATACTCTGGGTATTATTCGATATATCCTTCTGGTGGGTAGTAGTTCTCTGTTTTGGTCTCTTCTACCTTTGGTATATTATCGAATACATAATCATCAGGTGCTTTGCCAAGTGGGATAAACAGAATGAAAGGTATCATGATGTAAGTTTCGAAGAAGAAGCTCACAACAATGATAAGAATCTGAGTTATTTGGAAGACCGTAAGCCATTTGCTTGGATTAAGTACATTAAATTGAGAAGCTACAAGAAATGAAAAAATTAAAAGTATTAGGGGTGTCTGCTGGTGCAGGCATCCTTTTGTTCCCTTTTAGAAAGAATTTGATAGCTAATATAGAAACTCGAGGAGTATTTTATACTAAAGGCTTAGAGCAGTGGAAATTGAACTTTGGTGGTATACCCTATTATAAAGATGAAACCCTCCCAGATTGTAAGCCAGACATTATACTTTCAAGTCCAGACTGTGGAGCATCTTCTATTATGAGGCTTTCAAAAGTAAAAGAATTGGGCAATCCCCAAGAGAATAAATCCCTGAATCTAGTAATTCAATCAATCTTACATTATAAACCTAAGATATTTCTTATTGAAAACTTACCTCGTTTGCTATCTTTGCTCCCAAAAGAATATCTTCAAAAAACCTTTGAAGACTATAAACTTATTTTTCACGAAAGGTCTGTTTTAGACTATGGAAACTCTCAGGAGTCAAGGAAGCGTTTACTCATCATTGGAGTACATAAAAAGACCGGTAAGAAATACTTGAATGCTTTTGATGAAGTATTCCAAGTAAAAACTCCAACAACTACTAGAAATCTACTTAAACCACTCACATTCTCTCAGGAAAATAATACTAACCAGATCCCATTCATGAGTAAAACTCTGGCAATGTATGACTATCGAAAACTCCCTGAGAAGAAAAATCTCACAGTAGCAAAGATACATAGACTCTGGGTTAGAGATTTCAAGGATGAAAAGAAATGGCCTATCAAAACTGCAAAGATGAGTACTCTTCCAGGAGTATATCGATTAGAGTATGATAAACCCCCATTAACTCTCAGACCTGCAGATAGGCAATTTAGACCAGATGGATACCCCTTGGGAATCGAAGACTTCAAGGCAATTATGGGATTCCCTGATAAATTCGAAATTTACCTTCACAAGAATGGTGATACCTTCGAAGGTGATTTTAAGGATTACCATTACTGGCTTAACAAGGCAAGGTATACAATTGCCAAAGGGGCAGTAGGGGAAATAGGTATTTGGTTCAAAAAATGCCTCAAGAAAATTGACTCATCAAAATGAGCTAAATTGAGCTGTTTGAAAACCCTTTTTTCTTTTTATTAAGTTTTTCTTT
>OHAT01000828.1_pt1 | contig 29809 bp, 26 predicted proteins | sample 1577141 | NCBI WGS metagenome assembly OHAT01 (sample SAMEA3541578, study PRJEB24748) | human gut metagenome | biome: human gut; feature: human-associated habitat; material: faeces | place: China | collected 2012 | reverse complement strand
GTCCATTTTCTATAATTGAAAAATCATAATTTACACAAAATATTTTACACTATCTAAATACACTTCAAAAGAAAAATACTATTAATAAAATAGAAATATATTGTAATAACTTTACAAAGAGAAAATAAACTAGTATAGTTAGATTATACTAACTTAGAGGGATGAAATGAAATCAAAAAAAAGTATTTTAAAGAGTGCATGTAGTATGGCGCCGGTTTTGTCTAATGCAGTGACTGTAAATGCTGCAGATGATTTGAGAACTATTGTGAATATAAGAGCAGATTTATCAAAAATATACGTACTCAGTAAAGAAAGTTACAAGTCCCAGGGGATTAACTTATAGACAAAATGCTGGTACAGGGAGTGCTTCACGAGTTAAAGGGTGCTCCTTTAAAAGAACATATACTTACAAATAGGAGAATGTGTGCCTTGGAACCGCAGGCGGAAAGGAATGGAAGGTTAATATGAAGAAAACAAATATAGTTGTACTTGCTTTACTTATATTTATGACTCAAGTGCCAGTACTTGCTTATAACTATTACTTTATGTATGATGAAGATAAGCCTATAGAATGTAAATATGTTTTAGTATCTGTCGGATGGATGATTGTTGTACTCTATATCATTCATTTTGTATTAGATTATATTAAAAATAACTGTGATGAATAATGTTAAAGAATCCTCAGGGGTTCTTTTATTATGTTCAGAGTTCATTTACTTTATAAAAATAGCGAATTATGCTTAAAAATGTGCAATCTATCAAAATTGTCTAATAAATAAGTATGTTTTTTAGTGATTCTATAGGGTATATCACTTTTCTTTTTTATTTTGTGTGTTATAATGGTCAAGCAGAAGCGAGGTGAAATCATGGAAGAAAAGATTGAAGCCATTAAGGAAGTCATTCATAAGTTGAGACCCTATCTACAAAGAGATGGTGGAGACTTAGAATTCGTTGATTTCAAAGACGGCATCGTTTATGTACATATGCTTGGTGCATGTGCAGGATGCATGATGCTAGATTCTACTATTAAAGATGGTGTTGAACAGATTTTAATAGAAGAAGTCCCAGGCGTTATTGAAGTACAGGCAATTTAATTAAATATTTTTATACTCTTATTAAGAACCACACAGATGAGGATCGTTTTAAAGTGGTGGCAACCCTTATATAGAAGGTGCCTTGACCAAGCAAGTATTACTTGAACAATAAGAGGAAGCAGATTACTACGCTTTCCTCTTTGAGGAGAGCTTTTTTATTACAGGAGGAAAAGAAGAAAATGGAAAAGAACTTATTTACATCAGAATCTGTATCAGAAGGACATCCAGATAAGCTTTGTGATCAGATCAGTGATGCAATCTTAGATGAATGCTTAAGACAGGACAAATATTCACGTGTAGCTTGTGAATGTTTTGTAACAACTGATTTATTAGTCATTGGTGGAGAAATTACAACGAATGCGAAAGTAGATTATGAAGCAGTGGCACGTGATGTGATGAGAAGAATCGGCTATACGGCTGAAGATTTAGGTATTGATGCAGATACTTGTGAAATTAAGGCAGTCATGGATACACAGTCTAGTGATATCGCATTAGGTACAAATGTGGAAGTAGGTGGTGCAGGTGACCAGGGTATCATGTTTGGTTATGCAACAAATGAAACTGAAACATATATGCCTTTACCAATCTCTATGGCTCATGAGTTAGTACGTTATGCAAGTGAATTAAGACATAATGGTACATTCAAACATGCAAGACCTGATATGAAATCACAGGTTACTATTGATTATACAGATGAAAACAATCCTAAGGTTGATACAATTCTTATGTCAATCCAGCATGATCCAGATTTCAATGAAGAAGAATTCAAGACATTCATTAAAGAAAAGATCATGAAGGAAGTTGTAAGAAAACATCATATGAATGAAGACTATAAGGTATTCATCAATCCAACAGGAAGATTCGTTATTGGTGGTCCTCATGGTGATACTGGTTTAACAGGCCGTAAGATCATCGTTGATACTTATGGAGGAATGGCAAGACATGGTGGAGGCGCATTCTCTGGTAAAGATCCATCAAAGGTAGATAGAAGTGCAGCTTATATCACTCGTTATATCGCCAAGAACATTGTTGCAGCAGGATTATGTGATCGTATTGAAATCCAGTTATCTTATGCAATTGGTGTAAAGGATCCTACAAGTGTGCATGTTGATACTTATGGAACTGGTAAGGTAGCTGATGAAGTCATCTTAGATGCAATCAAGAAAGAATTTGATTTAACTCCTCAGGGTATCATCAATACATTAGATTTATTAAATCCAATCTATGGCCCAACAGCTGCTTATGGACACTTTGGTCGTACTGATGTTGAATTCCCATGGGAAAAATTAAATAAAGTAGAAGACTTAAAGAAATACTTAGCTTAAAGAAGACATTAACGTCTTCTTTTTTTATATTTTATGTCAAGAGTGTTTTTTTAGTTTTTTTTATGTATAATACCTGACTTTAGAATCCAGCATCTAAACATAGTGATAGTTTTAAAAAAAGCAGCATGAAATTCGCTTTTGAGTATCATGCTGCTTTCTTTATGTTATACAAATGAATAATCTACAGTTAATTTTATATTTTGTAACTGAATATTCTCTTTATTTCTCTTTCTGACAGGAAGTAATTAGTAAGTGGAAGATCTGTTATCTTTGCTAAATCTATTATAAAATCACTTGATTGAGTTGTATTAATATATTTAGTTTCACCTTTAACTACCTGAAATCCTCTGGTGAATTTCATAATATCTGATGTGCTGTATTTGTTATTAAGCACCTTGAACTGCAGTATTCTTTCAAGAAGCACTGCGAGATAACAGATGAGGAAATGACCCTTGATGGTGCTTTCCTTCTGAAGAAATACAGGTCTTGCATCAAGATCCGACTTCATGACTCTGAATGATTCCTCAATACGCCATAGATTATGATATGTATCATAGATATCCTGGTCACTCATTTCTGTTTCGGATGTGACAAGAAGATTATATCCTGCAAATCTTAATTCCTTTTTAATTGCTGCTTCATTTACTGTTGCAGTAGCCTTATCCCCATCTTCATCAAGGAAATCTACATATTTGCCAAGGTCTCCATATTCTGAACGTTTTGCCTGGCTGTAGCACAGGCTTCTTGCTTTATCGATTTGCTTCTTTATCTCTTGCTTTTTCTTTGCCGCAAGCTTCGGATTGTATGTCACCAGTCTCTTCTCTGTAAAATAAACAGTCTTCCTTATACCTTCTACCTCTACAGTATAAGGGAACTTGTCAATGCATGACTTGTATCTGTATAGAAGCCTGCCGTCACGGGAAGTCACGTTCTGCCAGTCATTATCAAGAAGTACCCATGTCTTCTCCTTCTCTGGAAGAGTCTTCACTGATTTTGAGAAGAGGTATCCGTCACCATCCTCCTTGGAAAATGCGATATTCTGTGTACAGTTCAGGCCTTTGTCTGCAACATGCACTGTTCTGCCGGTAATCTGGTTCTTTCTCTTCAGTTCAGTAATCACATCTCTAAGTACTGGCTTCTCACTTTGATTGCCTGGAAACATCTTCATGCCGATAGGAATCTGATCCGAATCAAGGAGAAGTCCCATCCCCACTATAGGGTCCTTTCTATTTTCTTTGGAAGGACCTTTTCTTCTGAAATCATCTTCCTTATCTATCTCGAAGTAGAAGTTGGTGCAGTCGAAATATGACTTTGAAGTATTGATGTCATACACCTTTTTCACCTGTTCATTGAATATCTCTATGAACTTCCCATAGTCGTTTCCCATGAATTCAAGACCGCTTAGAAGCTGGTCATATGAATAATTTACACTGTCCCTGAGCAGTGGGAGCACTTCATGAAATGTTCTATTCTTGCTGCACGGCTCTACAAGACGTGCATAGATGAGAGATGAAAGCAGCTCGTACATATCATACTCAAAGGAATTGGATAGATTGAAGTAGTCTACATACTTCTTTATTCCAAGCTTATTCATTATGGATACGAAAGGGAAGTAGCCTAAATTCGTTTTAGGGGTTTTATCTGATATCTTAATAACCATTTTATTCTTAGCTTCTTTGTTGAGTTTTTCAACTTCCTTCTGAAAATGTGCAACGGGATCATCTATTCCCTTTGCCTTCCATGTCTCAACGGAAGATAAGGATTTATATGTTCGATGAGCTGCGCCTCTCTTCTCATGGGAGTAGTAGCTCTCCACAATAGAGAGGTAAGTACGGCCTTTCAGCTTCGCCTTTTTTAGAAAATATGCCATGGGTACACCTCCAATTTAATATATCACTACTATCACTACGTTTATTATACCATGAAAAATAATTTGAGAAAATATAAAGCGTAAAAAAAGCCGAAATAATCGGCTTAATTTCAAAAGGATATTTAATTAGGTTCTAAAAAACATAGTGATAACCTCTAAAGACGGGATTAACGTCTTCTTTTTTTATATTTTATGTCAAGAGTGGTTTTTTAGTTTTTTTTATGTATAATATAGGTATAGAAAGAATTGTAAAGGAGGAATTAATTATGAAAGTTATTGTCAGAGGTAAAAACGTTACAATTACAGATGCTATTGAGGATAAAATCACTAAAAAACTAGCATTGCTCGACAAGTACTTCATCATGGGACAAGATGTGGAGGCTAAGGTTTTAATTAGAACTTACCCATTTGGTCAGAAAATTGAAGTTACAATTCCTACAGAGTATGTTCTTCTTCGTGCAGAAGAAACAAGTGATGATCTTTATGAAGCAATCGATTTAGTTATCGATAAGCTAGAAAGACAGATCAGAAAGTACAAGACAAAGTTAAGTAGAAAGTCAAAGAATAATAAACTCGCTTTCAATATTAACACTTTAGAAGCTCTTGAAGAACCTGAAGAAGAAGACGTTGTCGTTAAGACAAAAACAATTAATCCTAAACCAATGGACATGGAAGAAGCTATCATGCAGATGGAACTCATTGGTCATTCATTCTTCGTTTATAAGGACATCGAAACTAATACTGTATGTGTTGTCTATAAACGTAGAGATGGTGGATACGGTCTTCTTGAAACAGAAGAATAATAAAAAGAAATCTGGCTTTTGGCCAGATTTTTTTTGTGTTCTTAAGTAATTCTTTCTTTTCTATCGTATATATTATTTGAGAGATACAAGATCGCCCTGCATAATATCGTGTGCTTTCATATATTTATCGATATCATTAAGAATTGTTGTTTTCTTAATAGACCATAAAGGAGCTACTAATTCTTCTAATGGTGCATCTCCAGTCAGTCTTTCTACGACTACATGACTTGGAATATATTCTAATTGTCTTGCAACTAAAGAAATATATTCATCTCTTTCTAGCATCTTAAAAGGATAATAGAGCTTATATAGACGACTCTTTTGTGTGACATAGAGATTGTGAATCTTAATACCTTGAATATCTAGTTTTCCTACCGCTTTTGCAGTCTCCAACATCATCTCTATTGTTTCATTAGGTAAACCATTAATAATATGCACACAGACTTCTAAATGATGTCTTCTTAACATAGAGAGTCCATCTAAGAATTCCTGATATGTATGACAACGATTGATTTCTTTTGCGGTAGTATCATGAATAGTCTGTAAGCCTAATTCTATATAGACATCCGTTTTCTTAGATAATTCTTCTAAATAAGCACATATTTCTTCAGTAAGGCAGTCTGCACGTGTTGCAATCGCAATACCAACAACATCCTTCATACCAATAAATGGTTCATAGATCTTCTTTAGCTGATCTAAAGAAGCATAGGTATTTGTATATGCCTGGAAGTAAGGAATAAAGACAGCATCAGGCCACTTTCTTTTCATTACTTCAGCACCTGCTTTAAACTGTTCTAAAAGAGAATCACTATCTAGAATAAAGTCTCCAGACCCTTTTTCAGAACAGAATATACAGCCTCCAAAGCCTTTTGTCCCATCTCTATTAGGGCAAGTAAAATGGGCATCTAAAGAGACCTTTGCGACTTTTTTATGATATCTCGTTTTTAAAAAATAATTGTATGTATGATAACGTTTGTTATCTAAAGAATATGGAAAAGGATTCATTTTTTATCACCTGGCTCATTATAACATAAAAAGGAGAAAAGAATATGCTAGAACTTAAAGACTTAACTATAAGTTATGATATATGTCTATTAGATCATGTGAATTATATATTTCCAGATACGGGGCTAGTAGGTATTAAAGGTCCTTCAGGATGTGGGAAATCAACTCTTCTTTATTGTTTATGTGGCTTACTGAAATATGAAGGAAAGATTACTTTCAATTATAAAGAGATAGATGCCTCGTTTTGTAAGATGATTGGTTTTATTAAACAGAATAATGATCTGATACCTTCTTATACAATAGAAGAAAATATCATGGCTGGATGTTATTTTGGTCAGATTGATTTGAACAAGAAGAAGATGAATAAAATCACTAGACGATTGAAGATAGATAAACTTATGAAAAGATATCCTGATGAACTTTCTATTGGACAGATGAAACGTGTTTCTATTGCCCGTGCTCTATTAAAAGATGCACCTGTATTGCTGTGCGATGAACCAACAGGTGCCCTTCATTATAAACAGGCAAAAGAGGTTATGACATTCTTAAAGGAAGTCTCAGAAGATCGTTTGGTCATTGTTGTGTCTCATGATATAGAACTATTAGATGAATATGTAGATATACTCATAGAGATGAGGAATCAGACATTACATACTGTTAAAGAAGGGAATACAAATAAAGATGTTCTGATTCCTCTACATAAGAAGCACTTCTCTTTAAGATATAGCTTTAAAGAAGTGCTAGGAGAAAGAAGGAGACTAGCCCTTCTTTCACTCTTTCAGATACTTGTTATTGTGACTTCGCTAGTGATTATAAGTGGTTTAAATGGTCTTTCTACCTCTATAGAGAAATCTTATACGGAAGCACCACTTAAAGATATTGTAACTATAGCAAGTCATGATGGGGAACCCTTCTCTTTAAAGGAAAAAGCAACACCACATTTTGATATAGAAAGTGGGTATATCAAAGGTGTTAATGCCTTGTTGATTCGTTTACCTAAAAAGACAAAACATATTAAATTAATATCAGGACATCTGCCTCACAATACAAATGAAGTTATTATCACCAATAATTTATCTCATAAACTTAAATCAGAATTTACATGTCACTTATTAGAAAATGAAACATATAAAGTAGTGGGAGTAATAGAAGATAATTTCTATCAGGATCAATTGGTTTGTTTCCATCATGATATAGATAAGACATATCCAGATTTATTAAGAGATGACAAAATAGATGTAGTCACAAAAGTTCCCGAAACACTTATTAAACGCTATGAAAAGAACTATGAAGTAGATAATGATATATATATGAAGAAGATGAGTTATGGAACACTTATTTCTATTGGTCGTATGATTGCGTTAGTTTATATGATGATCAGCTTATTTGTGGCAATAGAACTTACAAAAACAGTCTTCTCTTCTTTATATTTAGAAAGAAGCCGTTCTCTTGCTTTAAAGATCTCTATGGGTGCAACATACAAACAGTTACAGCGTGAATCAAAGATAGAAATACTTATTATAGGCACATTTATTTACTTTATCAGCATAGTGATGTTTATTATTATTCTTACTATTCTTCCATTGACATCATTTAAGGAATATTTCCATTTTACCTGCCTTGCCTCTCCTTATTATTTCTATATTATTTTTTATTTTCTCTATCTTCTTATATTAATAATATCTGCTTTAGCACCGTTTATTCGTATTAAGAAGGAAAGTATAGTCTCATTACTTAGGGAGGAATAATATGATTCAACTTAAATCAATCAATAAACGTTATCTGCATGAACATGTACTAGACAATATTTCTTGTACGCTTCCTGATATAGGCTTTGTGTCACTAATAGGACCAAGTGGCTGTGGAAAAAGTACTTTACTTCATATTATTGCTGGACTCGATGATGATTATTCTGGAGAAGTCATTTATAAAGATAAGAAGATTTCTATTATCTTTCAGGATTTTCATCTTATTCCTTGGCTTTCTATCACAAATAATATTCGTCTCTATGATTATTTTCATAAATCATCTTACATATTGGATGAAACACTCACTAAACAGTTTAAGAAGACCCCAGTGAGTGCACTTTCTTTAGGGCAAAGACAACGCACTGCGATAGAACGTGCTCTTTATTATGATCCAGATATTATTCTATGTGATGAACCAACAGCATCACTTGATCCAGATAATGCAAAGAGAGTATTGCAGATATTGAAGGAACGTTCTCATTCTTCTCTTGTATTATTTGTATCTCATGATGAAACATCAGTGAAACAATACAGTGATCGTATTATAGAGATGAAGGATGGCTATATCATAAAGGATACAGTAATCCAAAAGACAGAGGTATATCCTAAAGACAATCATTGTAATAATAAAAGATATCATTTTCCTATTTTCAAGCTAACAATCCAGTCCTTTTTAAGTAGTCGTAAAAGGTTCTTTCAAATGTCTTTCGCATTATCTATCGCATTATTATGTATGATGATGACATTTACCTTTACATTCTCTTTTCGGAATACCATCTATCAATATCTCTCTTCATTGATTCCACAGAAGTCAATTACTTATAAATTACGTAATGATGATCCTTTATCTTTAACTCATTTCAACGAAGCAACCTATCATTATTTGAATTTAGATGATTATAATCTCATGGGAATCTCTCATAATAGTCAAAGATATCAGAAGAATGAAGTTCTGTTTATATCTGATGATACATCTTATGCCAGCCAGTATATATATGGAAGAGCACCACAAAATAATGATGAAATTGCGGTACCTCTCTCAACTGCAAGAAAACTTGCCCAAAATAAGAAGGTGAATTCGTTACTCAATACGCCATGGACGATCTATTATAAATATCAATTAAAAATCAAAGGAATAAAGGTAAAAATAGTAGGTATATCTCCACAAACTTACAATTATGATGCCTTTTATATGTATGAATTTGCTAACTATCATTGGATTGAATCACTCTTTAATCAGACACCGACTGCAAGATATGGTATGTTAAAGTATAAGGCAGACAAATCAATTATAGATTCTTTAAAAAAGAATTATCCTGAATATGAATTCAAGACAATGGGGGAATCAACAAAGAAAACATTGAATGATAACATGAATAGAATTCAGATGATTCTTGTCGTTTTTTCTATTTTGACTATTATTTCTTCTATCTTTATGATTATGGAAATCATGATTCTTCATGCTATGCATTTAAAGAAGGATCATGCGATTATGAAAGCCTATGGCGAAAAGAATAAACATATTTTTAAGATGTCTTTCTATCAATGTCTGATTCTCCATTCTTATAGCTATTTGACTGCTTCTCTTATATTATTAGGTATTATGAAGGTGATGAATCAGATTATTCCTCAAATCACGGACTTTCCTATGCATCTTACATTCCAGCCTCTTATTATGCTTCTATTGTGGACTGGTTCTTTCGTATTAGTCTGTTTCTCTACACTATTTAGTATTCTTTATATTATCAAACTCAATCCATCCCGCATCCTTAAAATGAGATGATACTTCTTGCAAATAATGGGAAATTATGATATGGTGAGTGAGTATATAAAAGTCAAGGAACTAGAGTAGTAGATGGTCATGCTTTTTAAGAGAACTTATGGCTGGTGTGAATAAGTAAAGTCATCCATTGAACTCGCTAGGGAGATGGGTCTGTGGTAAGCAGATCACGTATTGCTGCGTTAAAGCATTAAGCGCATGAATCAGTCTTCATGAACTAAGGTGGTACCGCGAGTTCTCGTCCTTAGACATGAGGACTTTTTTTATTTTAAAAGTGGAGGAGACAAAATTATGACTTATGATCATAAGATAGCAGAAAAGAAATGGCAGAAATACTGGGAAGAGAATAAGACATTCGAAACAGATGTTTATGATTTCTCAAAGCCTAAATACTATGCCTTAGACATGTTCCCTTATCCATCAGGACAAGGTCTTCATGTTGGACATCCAGAAGGATATACAGCAACTGACATCATGTCAAGAATGAAGAGAATGCAGGGATATAACGTATTACATCCAATGGGATTTGACTCATTTGGTTTACCTGCTGAACAGTATGCAATCAAGACAGGTAACCACCCTGAAGGATTTACATTAAAGAATATTCAGACTTTCACTAAACAGTTAAAGATGTTAGGTTTCTCATTTGACTGGGATAAGCAGGTATCTACTTGTGATCCTAGCTTCTATAAATGGACACAGTGGATTTTCAAACAGCTTTATGAAGATGGTTTAGCTAGATATGTAGATATTCCTGTTAACTGGTGTGAAGAATTAGGCACAGTACTTGCGAACGATGAAATCATCGATGGTAAGAGTGAACGTGGTGGATTCCCTGTTATTCGTAAGAATATGAAACAGTGGGTTATTGATATCCCTAAATATGCTGAAAGATTACTTGCAGGCTTAGAAGAAGTTGATTGGCCAGAATCTACTAAAGAAATTCAGAGAAACTGGATTGGTAAATCAATCGGTGCTCATGTTGATTTTAAGGTAGATGGTTATGATGATAAATTCACAGTATTCACAACACGTTGTGATACATTATTCGGTGCTACATATTGTGTATTAGCACCAGAACATGAATTAGTAGAAAAGATTACGACTCCTGATAAGAAGGATGAAGTAAAAGCTTATTTAGATGTATGTGCAACTAAGTCAGAACTTGAAAGAACTGAATTAAATAAAGAAAAGACTGGTGTCTTCATTGGTGCTTATGCAATCAACCCAGTAAATGGTAAGAAGATTCCAATCTGGATTTCTGACTATGTATTAGCTGGTTATGGAACAGGTGCTATCATGGCTGTTCCTGCACATGATGATCGTGACTATGCTTTCGCAAAGAAGTTTGGTATCGATATTATTCCAGTATTAGAAGGTGGAGATGTTACTAAGGAAGCATGGACACAGGATGGTGTACATATCAACTCTGGCTTCTTAAATGGTTTAGATAAACAGGAAGCAATCGATAAGATGTTAGACTGGTTAGAAGAACATCATTGTGGTTCTAAGCATGTTAACTATCGTTTAAGAGAATGGATCTTCGCAAGACAGAGATATTGGGGTGAACCAATTCCAATCATTAACTTTGATGATGGAACATCTGTTGCTTTAAGTGATGATCAGTTACCACTTATCTTACCTGAACTTGAAGATTATAGTCCATCAAAGACAGGTTCTTCTCCACTAGATAAGGCTGTTGACTGGGTTAATGTAGAAGTAGATGGTAAGAAGGGTAAGAGAGAAACAAGTACAATGCCTGGTTCTGCAGGATCTTCTTGGTACTTCTTAAGATATATTGATCCACATAACGATAAGGCTATTGCAGATCCAGAATTATTAAAGCACTGGATGCCAGTTGATTTATATGTTGGTGGACCAGAACATGCAGTAGGACACTTATTATATTCACGTATGTGGAATAACTATTTATATGACAAGGGTATCGTACCAGTTAAAGAACCATTCAAGAAGCTATACCATCAGGGTATGATTCTTGGTCCAAATGGTGTGAAGATGTCTAAGTCAAAGGGTAATGTTATTAATCCAGATGATATTGTAGAAGCATATGGTGCAGATACATTACGTTTATATGAAATGTTTATGGGCCCTCTTGAAGCATCTAAACCTTGGAGTGAAACAGGTGTAGAAGGTTCAAAGAAATGGCTAGAACGTGTTTATAGATTATTTGTTGAATCTGATAAGTTAACTGATACAAATGATGGTTCATTAGACTTCGTATATCACTCAACAGTTAAGAAAGTGACTGAAGACTATGAAAACCTTGGCTTTAATACTGCTATCTCACAGATGATGATCTTCATCAATGAAGCATATAAGGCTAAAGCAGTTTATAAGCCATATGCAGAAGGTATCGTTAAGATGCTTTCATGTATTGCACCTCATATCTGTGAAGAAATGTGGGAAAAACTTGGTCATGAAGGAACAATTGCTTATGAAGCATGGCCAACATATGAAGAAGACAAGCTTGTTGTATCTACAATTGAAATTGCAGTACAGGTAAATGGTAAAGTACGTGGACGTTTATCTATTAATAAGGATCAGGAAGCTGAATCTGTTAAACAGCAGGCATTAGAACTTGAAAATGTTAAGGCACATACTGATGGTAAAGAAATTAAGAAAATCATTTATGTTCCTAACAAGATTGTAAATATTGTAGTGAAATAATTCGTTAAGGCATCTCTCAGGAGATGTCTTTTTCTATAATGGTAAAGAGGTGAGATATATGGATGAAGAGTTAGATGATATGCTGATAGCAGAAGAGTATGATAGAAAGTATAAAAATGGAGAAGTGTAATTGGTTGATTTTGATGAGTTTGTGAAGGATAGAAAAGAAAAGTATGACTTATAGTTTTCTTCGAGAAAGGATGATGTCTTATATGGATATCATCCTTTTTTGTTAAGTATCAGATTTTATAAGTATTTTCTCTAATCGTTGAGTATTAAATAGTAGAGATATTTTTTGCTACTTAATGATTAGAGGTGAACAAAAAATGAATGAATATCACGAGGATGAAAGAACCGAACTAAAGAGAGAATTAATAAATGATATTAAATGTGAAATTGTAGCATTCTTAAATAGTGATGGTGGAACGATATATGTTGGTGTGGATGATGACGGGAAAGTCATAGGCTTTGATGATTATAAGATAAAAGACGAAATGGATTTGAAAATAGGAAACTGGATGCAGGATTCTTTCTATCCTAAACCATTTGGATTAATTCAATATGCCTTTAATAATGACAATGTATTAGTGGTATCAGTTTGTAAAGGAACAAGAAAGCCTTATTTTCTTAAAGATAAAGGTCCTAAACCTTCTGGAGTATTCATTAGAGTGGGTAGAAGTAAACGTAAAGCCACAAATGAAGAAATACTTCATATGATCATGGAGTCTCATAATTATAGTTATGAGGACGATATTTCTAATGAACAGGAACTTACTTTTAAAGAATTTGAAAGAACATTAGATGACAATGGTATAAAACCTACTTCACGTTTGATGAATTCATTAGGGCTTAAAAACAAGCATGGTCTCTATACTAATCTTGGATACATCATGTCAGATCAATCAAATATTGTCGTTAAATTAGCAGAATATGATGATAATATGAATTTTAAGATAAAGAAGAGCTTTGGGGGCTCATTGGTTACTATATTAAAAAATGTAGAAGAGCAAGCTGAGAGATTAAATGATTTGAAAATCATTATTGATGGAAATACTTTCAAACGTATTGAAACTAAATCTTATCCAGGTGCATCTATACGTGAAATGATCATGAATGCAATCTGTCACGCTGATTATTTCATCCATTCTAATATTAAGATAGAGTTCTTTCCAGACAAAGTGAAAATAACAAGTCCAGGAGGAATATTTAATGCTTCATTGGAAGATATAATGAATGGAGTTCAAACATATCGTAATCCTAAGCTGGTTCATATTTTTGATAAATTGGGAATGATAGAAAACTTTGGAACAGGCATACCTAGGACAATCTATAGTTATGAAGATTATGATATTCAACCTGAATTTAAAATAACTAATAATTTTTTTGTGGTTACTTTACCAAATATCAATTTTTACAATGAATTAGAAAGTGGCCGAATAAATACGCAAAATGACGCTGATGGCCGAATAAATGACCGAATAAATGCGCAAAATGACGCTGATGGCCGATTAAATGGCCGAATAAATGCGCAAAATGACGCAGATGACCGATTAAATGGCCGAATAAATGACCGAATAAATGCGCAAAATGATGCAGATGACCGATTAAATGGCCAAATAAATACGCAAAATAACGCAGATGGCAGAATAAATGACCAAGAAAATGAACAGAATAATATGGATGATCAATTTAATGAAAGTATGAGTGAATTAGGAAAAGAAATCTTTATGATTATTATGCAGAATCCTGGGATTAGAATCCCAAAAATAGTAATTAAATTGTCTGAACGAGATAAAATAGTCAGTTATTCTAAAGTTAGAAATTGTATTAGAAGAAATCTTACGGATTATGTTGAACGTAGAGGATCAAAAAAATCAGGTGGATATTATTCGAAAAATAAGTTTTAGAAATATAAGAAAAGGCAATAGAGGATGACTAAACCATCTCACTATTGCCTTTTAATAATGTATGTATTTTTATTTTATATGATATATAAAGCAGTACTGCTGCACCTGTCCATGCGAGTACTTCTGCAAGATAAATACCATTCTGACCTAAAAATATAGGGAAGATGAGGGCGACACCTACACGAATAACGAGTTCCACAATACCTGATACCATTGGTATAAATGTATTCTCCATTCCCTGCAAGGCACTTCTATATGAATGAAGCATATAAAGAATTGGTAGACATACTGCCATAATGAAGAGATACTTATAAGAAATAGTAAGTACCTTATTAATCTGATTAGGTGTACCTGAAATAAAGAGTAATAAGATATGCTTACCAAATAGAACCATAGAACCACCAATAATTACTGAAGTACAGAATGATAAGAAGGCAGCCTGTGCCACACCTTTTTTAATACGTTCATACTGCTTAGCACCTAGGTTCTGGCTATTGAATGTTGTAATGGCATAACCAAATGAAATGGCGGCTACTTCTAATAAACCATAGAGCTTATTTGTGGCAGTAAATCCTGCAATAAATAAGAATCCAAAACGATTGACTACTGACTGTACCAGAATACCACCAATAGAAATAATGAGGTTCTGGAAGGCAAGAGGTGAACCTAACTGTAATAAGTTCTTGATGATCTTTTTTTCAAACTTAAATTTAGTGAGTTCTAACTTGAATGGTAGTTCCTTCTTCAACATATAGAGACAGAATATTGCAGTTAAGAACTGGGCTAATAATGTCGCAGTCGCAGCACCTGCAATACCCCATTTAAATACCACTACAAATAATAAATCTAAACAGATATTTGTGATTGCTCCACCAATCATTGCGAGTAATGGTGTACGGCTATCACCTAAAGAACGTAATATACTAGAAAAACAGTTATAAAACATTGTGATTATCAAACCACCGGACATGATTCTTAAATATGTAATAGAACCTTGAATAACGTTGGATGGTGTATTTAATAGAGTTAATAATGGAACGATAGATAATTCTGCAACAACTGTTGTAAGAATGGAAAAGAAAGCACATAAGAAGAAAATCATATGCATAGATCTTTTCATATTCCCATAATCTTCAGCACCAAAAGTGCGTGAGATACGAATAGAGAATCCCTGTGTAAAGCCCATTACTATTCCTAAAATAGCCCAGTTGATCCAGTCTGCAGCACCTAGACTCGCCAAGGCATTAACACCTAAGAACTGTCCTACAATCATTGTATCTACCATTGTATATAATTGCTGTAGGATATTACCTAACATAAGTGGTAATGCGAATAAGAATATAAGCTTTAATGGTTTCCCTTTAGTCATGTTCTTCATGTTTATTTCCCTCCACACAATGCGACTATCATATCATATTATTTATGACTAACTCTAGAGGGAATTTTCAATAATTAAGAAAGTATTAATAATTGATAGGAATGTAAATGATATAATGATACATAAGAGGGGATATTTATGAATATATTAGTTGTAGATGATGAGAAAGAGATTACAGATTTAATACAAATCTATTTAGAAAATGAGAATTTTACTGTATAAAAGTACTATTCTAGTCAGGATGTATTAAGAGATATTGATGATTTAAAGATTGATTTAGCTATCTTAGATGTGATGATGCCTGATATGGATGGTTTTTCTTTATGCAATACATTAAGAAGAAAGTATAAGTTTCCTATTATTTTTGTAACCGCAAAGGTAGAGGATATTGATAAAATCAATGGTTTAAGTATTGGTGCAGATGATTATGTCACAAAGCCATTCCAGCCATTAGAACTTGTTGCACGAGTTAAAGCACAGCTCAGACGTTATAAGAACTATAATGAAAAAGAAGAAAAGAATGAAATAGATTTTAGAGGAATACGTATTAATAATGATACAAGAGAATTCTATTTTAATGAAAAGAAGATAGAACTAACTAAAACAGAATTTGCGATATTATGGGAATTATGTCTTCATAAAGGAAATGTTGTAAAGAGTGACGATTTATTCTTAAAGGTCTGGGGAGAAGATTATTATAAGAGAGATAATAATACAATCATGGTGCATATTAGACACTTACGTGAAAAGATGCATGATGGTGGAAGAAATCCTAAATATATAAAGAAAGTTTATGGAGTGGGCTATAAGATTGAAAAATAAAGGATGGATGATATGGAAACTAATACAATCTTAAAGAAGATTTATAAACGTACACTACTACAATATATAGCTTATACAGTAGGGCTGTTAGTTGTTTTTGTATTGGCAGTCTATCTAGCTGCTTTTTTTGATTTTCAATGGGTCTATGATTTTGATTCTAATATTTATACGTTTCTAGCGTTCTTTTATAATATTGTGAAGAATCCACTCTCGCTTCTGTTGTTTTTATTAATCTGTATAGTGATTTCTTTTGCGTCTATAATTCATCATCTTTATAAACAGACATCCTATTATATGGATGCATTGACTCATGCATCTCATGAATTAATAGATAAGAGTGTAGACTATATCACATTACCAGAAGAACTTTATGATATAGAAAGACGATTTAATGAACTAAAGAGTGAATCAATAAAGAATGAGAGACTTGCAAGAGAGAATGAACAGAAGAAGGATGAACTCATTGTTTATTTAGCTCATGATATTAAAACACCATTGACTTCTATGATTGGTTACTTATCTTTATTAGATGAAATTAAAGATATGCCTGATATTCAAAGAGAGAAGTATATCAATGTGGCATTAGATAAATCTTATCGCTTAGAAGATCTCATTAATGAATTATTTGAAGTGGCTCGTTATAATTCAGAAAAGATTATTCTAGAAAAAGAAGATTTAGATGTTCGTCTGATGCTCGAACAAATCATTGATGATTTCTATCCTGTCCTAGTAGAACAGGAAAAGAATATCCATTTTAATCAAGATGAAGATATCACATTATATGGTGATGCGGATAAACTTAGCAGAGTCTTTAGTAATGTGATTAAGAATGCGATTAGCTATAGTAAGGATCATACTGATATCAATATTGATGTTCATAGTATGCATGATGATGTCATTATTAAAGTCATCAATAAAGGAAAAGAGATACCTAAAGAAAAATTAAATCGTATATTTGAGAACTTCTATCGTTTAGATTCAGCACGTACTTCAAGAACAGGTGGAAGTGGTTTAGGTCTCGCTATTGCCAAGGAAATAGTGGAACTCCATCATGGTTCTATCTTTGCATCAAGTGATAAAGAAGAAGCAGTCTTCACCATTACTCTTCCAAAAAATTAAGAAGTTTATAAGAATTCTATAAGAATGTATTAAAGAAGCATCTTCATTTGTATTGGTAAAATACAAGTAATGAAGATGCTTTTTTAAGGAGATGAAAACATATGAAAAAAATAGTCATTGTATTGCTATGTGTATTCTCAATTCTTATAGGTTATATTATTTTTGATAAGAGTGATGGTGTGGGTGGATTAAGAGAAGATATTAGTTTAGAAATAAAAGCGCATTCCAATCCTAAACTACGTACTATATTAAATAATAAGAATCAATATCCTGATGCAATGATTCAATCACTTTATCGTAATGAAGAACTTATTGATTTTGTTTACAACTATCCAAGTAAAAAAGGACATGTTTATACAGATACAATAGGTCCAGTCACAAAAGGACGTTATCCTCTCTTACTTCAATATGATCAAAGATGGGGCTATGGAAAGTATGGATATAATGTAATTGGCATGAATGGCTGTGGTCCTACGAGTGCTGCAATGATTATTGCAGGATTAACAGGAAGAAATAACATTACCCCTTTTGATGTGGCATCTTATGCATATAGTCATGGCTATTATCAAGATGGAACATCCTGGGCTTTCTTTACTGAAGGTATGAAATATTATGGTATTCATGGAAAAAACATACCCCTCTCTTATTCTTCTATGAAGAATGAAATCATGAATGGTAGACCTCTTATTTGCAGTATGAAACCAGGAGACTTTACTACTACAGGACATCTTATCGTTATTAGAGGAATGAAGCAGGGGATGTTTATTGTGAATGATCCTAACTCTACGAAAAGAAGTAATCGCTTATGGAGTTATGATACTCTTTCTAAACAGATTAGAAATATATGGTCATTCTCAAGATAGAATATCTTGGAAATGATTTTCTATAGAACTTAAAGGAAACTTAAAGGGAAAATACAGGTAATTGAATGTAAATGTAAGGTTATGATATAATGTGGGTGTAATAAATCGAAGTTTTGCGGATGGAGATAAAATGAGTTTAAGCCAAACGATTATTTTTGGAATGATTTTTCCTTTAATGTTTTGTTCTATAGGTAGTTTATTTGCAAGAAAAGGATATGTTTATTTTAAAGCAAAAAAAGATAAAAAACATAAATGTTTGACTCAAACAGAAGGAAAAATAGTAAGTGTAAATGCAATGAGGATCAATAGAAGATGTGCTTACTTTTATACTTATGAATATGAAGTTAATTATGAAATTATAACTATAGAAATTAATTTTGGAACGACATATCCTCAATTTAGAGAAGGTGACCAAGTTAAAATCTGGTATGAAAAAAATAATCCTAAGTATAGCTATATTGATGGTTATAAGGAAGATGGTGTTGCAGCAATTATATCATGTATTGCTGGGACAATGCTTGTAATAATTGGATTATTTGTGGTTATGTTTGTATGGTTTTATTAGAAAAATCGGAATTTGAAGTGGAGGTATGTATTATGAATATAGGATTTTGGTCGTGTATAATTTTGGTAATACCATTTCTGATTATAGGTGTGTTATTTGTGATTTTTAAGGAAAAAGCAGCAAAATTTGTTTCAGGATTTAATTCATTTTCTAAAGAAGAACAGGCATTGTATGATAAAGCTCATATCTCTCGTGATATAAGAAATCAGTGCTTTATGTGGGCTATTATAATGTTGGCAGGAGCATTATTATCCTGCTTTTTAACCCCATATATAGCTATACCAACCTATATTATTTGGTTAGTTCTGTTTTTTAGAGAAGTCCACTTTGATAATCATAAAGCGTTTGAAAAATATTTATTAAAGTAAATTCCAGTTTAGTGAAGGACGTATAGAAATTATATGTTCCTTTTTTATCGCAAAAAAGCAAGAAATGGAGTAGTCATGTAATGATAGAATAGAAGTATGAAGGAGGAGGTCTTATGCCTAAAACATCAATCGATTGTCGTATTAAGAAATACACTTATTTTTGTGAGTAAGGCAAGTAAGTATAATGATGAGGCACTTACATATGCGAAAAAACTTATTAAAGCAAACTACAATAAAGCAACTGATGCAGAGATTGATACATTACTAGAAGAAGCAAAAGATAAATCAAGTAGTGGTAAAACAGCATATAATGGAAAAGGTATTTATGTTGGTTAGCTAGATAAGGATGACTATTATCAGTATCAGGTATTAAGATTCTATAAATGATAGTTGATTATTATTTGAATTATGCTTACGATAAACCTAGACAGGAGTATTCCTTCGCCCATATTGGCGGGGGTGATACTCCTGTTTTTATAATGAGATAAATATTATAATATAGTTGTAAAAGTAATTGTTGATAAGAAATGGTATAATACTTATATAGGAAAGTTCTTTTTCTGTATCTATATAAAAGATAAGAAGATGTAAAGGAGAAAGAACTTAATCAACAAGAAGGTAAATCTATTATGAAAAACGAATAGGTTTTGTTTGAAACAGCAGATAAAGAAATTAAACTTAATGTGCCTGTTAATAATGATATCGTGTGGTTGAATTATTTGAGAGACATGTCAAGACGCTAGGTAAGCATATTAAGGATGCATTGAAAGAAGAATTGAATCGTTCAGTTGTCGCAAGTTTTGCGACAACTGCTTCTATTAATGATATAAGACAAATGCAAAAGGAGGTATATCTTATGTATGTATTGTTTTTTTGTAACTTGTTGATTCCTGTTGTTGTGATTGTAACAGGAAGAATCATGTGGAAACATTATCCCAAAAATATAAATGGTTTGGTAGGATACAGAACAACGCGTTCAATGAAAAATATGGATACATGGAAATTTGCGAATGAGCACTGTGGAAGACTTTGGTATAAGATGGGGTTATTCATGCTTGCTTTTTCAGTTCTTGTTTCTGTATTACTATTACGTACTAATGACAATACATATAGTATGATTTCTCTTATCTTTGTCCTATTGCAATGTATTATTCTAATTGTATCCATTATTCCAACAGAACTTGCTTTAAAAAAGATGTTTTATGAAGATGGAACAAGAAAGTAAATCAAAATGAGAGGTGATAAAAATTGGAATTAAACATCAACTCGCCTGCTTATTTTACTCAGCAATATGGCGTGAATGAAGGTGTATACTACTATTGTAAAAAATGTCATGAATACTTCAAAGATAAGGAATATAGCGAGATTTTGAAAGTAATTGGTATATGTCCTCAATGTGCTCCAAAAGATTTGCATCAAAAGGGAATGTGGAAAGAAAAGGTTAGATTTATTGGAAATGGAAGTTGTGCTAGCGTTGATATTAGAATAGATTTTGACCAATATTATAATGCGACAGATGAGGAAAAAGTTATTATTAGAAATACTATTATAAGAGCAGTAAAAAAAGTTAAAACCAAAGGCAAGTTTGATTATGAAGGGTTTTGCCAAGATTTACAGAATGTCACAGAAAACTAATTATTGATATAGCTTCAAGTTTACAAGTTAAAGGAGGATAAACCATGTACAAGTATGCATATGAAACCATAAGTTGTAATTTAGAAGGCTGGGGACTAGGTGCAGGTAATGTCTATTGTATTGATGAATATCGTTCTATCATTGACAAAAGAGCTTTACAAGGATGGCGATATGTTGGATATATTCCTGTAAAGCAGCGTGGAACTGGACACGTACAGGAAATGGATCTGATTTTTGAAAAGGAAGGATAAAAAAATGCTAAAATAATTGTGATGAAAAAACTTGATGTAAGAGGTTACATGAACTATACTCTTACTTGAGATGGATTGTTACTTTAAGTAGGCGAGACCAGACACATTTAAGCATGCGCTGCATCATGTCTTTTTGTGTTTGGTCTTTTTTATTGGAGGACAATCAATCAGAAAGGAAAGTGAAAATCGTGGGAAGATTAAAGAAAGTCGTAGCTGCATTATTTAGTGCAAGTATGATTATTTCTAGCTGGAGTATGACACTTGTCCATGCAGATACAATCACAAATATTGCATTAAATAAGAAAGTTACAACAAGTTATGCATGTTCTGGATTTGGTGCTGAAAAAGCAGTAGATGGCGATAAGTCATCACGCTGGGCAACTGAATTTGGTGAACATGCTGCGACTAACCATTGGATTGATGTGGATTTAGGTGCACAGTCTACGATTTCATCTTTTAATATCCATTTTGAGAATCCTAAGGATGGTAATGCTCTGCAAAGAGTACGTAAATTCAAGATTGAAGGATCACTCAATGGTTCATCTTATGCATTGATTCATAATTCAGCAGATAAACCAGAAGGATTTGGCGTAGATGAAGTAGTAACACTTGATACACCTGTACAGTATCGTTATGTAAGATTAACTGTAGAAAAATTACGTGATGGTGCTTATCCAAGTATTTCAGTGGCAGAATTTGAAGTCATGGGTACTCAGGAAAAGACTGAGACACCTACGAATGTCAATTTAGCGTTAAACAAGAATGTTGTAGTAAGTGCAGAGTATCCTACACTCCCTAAGAAAAACCTCACAGATGGTAATGAAAGTACAAGATGGTCTACAGAAGGCGCTCCAGTACAGTGGTTCTATGTAGATCTAGGTAAGTCTGAGTCTTTCAACCAGTTAAAGATGGTTTGGGAAAGTAATGATGTGTATGCAGGTTCTTATAATATCTATGCTTCAGATGATCATACAAATTGGGGTGAAGCTATTGTAAAAAGAACAGGTAACAAGAAACGTACTTCTGTAGAATACTTATCTAGTGCTAAAAAAGCACGTTATGTAAAGGTTGAAGTGACAAAGATGGAAGGGTACGACAGTGTATCATGCTGTGAATTTGAAGTATTGAATTCATCAGATAAAGCACCTCAAAACCCTACAGAAAACGTAGCATTCAATAAGCCTGCAGTGGCTTCTTCAGTTGAAGGTGGTACTTCATTTACAGCAGGTAAAGCGTTTGATGGTAATACTAAGGGAACATCACGCTGGGCATCTGGTGTAAAGAATGCACCTCATTGGATTTATGTGGATCTTGAAGATGTATTAGATGTCAAGACTGTACGCTTAACTTGGGAAACAAGAAAAGCGACAAAGTATAGAATCCAGTATGCAACTGAATTAGACAAGTGGACAGATGCAAAGGTATTTAACAGTCGTCCTGCTAATAAGACTCAGAAGATTGTCTTAGATAAAGCGGTGAAGGCACGTTATGTACGCTTGTATATTGATGCAATGGATCCATTAGATCCAGATACAGGCATTAGCTGGAATAATATTTCTGTTTATGAAATGGAAGTATATGGCGGAGAACCAACAGTTGATGTGAATGAAATGATGGATTCTATTACAGTAGCAGAAGTGAAGAAGGGTGATAAGAAGGTTAATGTAACTCTTCCAGAATCTGAAGATTATACAATTACATTCAATGGTGCTGATTATGAACAGCTTGTTGGTGATGATTTGACTATCTATCAGCCTTTAGTTGATACAACTGCTACTTTATCTTTCAAAGCAACAAATAAGAAAGACAAGAATGATTATTTATTTAAAGAAATTGCAGTGAATATTCCTGGTAAATATAACGTCGAACAGGGAGACAATGCAGCCCCTATCGTATTGCCAGAATTAAGAGAATGGAAAGGTCATACAGGTACATTCAACTTTAATAAGAATGGTCGTATTGTGGTGCGCAATTCTAAATTGAATGAAATGGCAAAAACATTCCAGAGTGATTTAAAGGAAATCACAGGATCTAAGTTAGATATCGTTACAAGCGGTGAAACAAAAGCAGGAGATATCGTTCTTGATCTTGTAGATAAGAAAGAAAACTTAGGCTTAGATAAGGAAGGTTATATTTTAGAAATTGGTGATACTGTATCAGTAAAAGCTGAACAAGAAACGGGTGCTTTCTGGTCTACACGTACTATTTTACAGATCTTAAAGCTTAATAAGTTCACTATGCCTAAGGGTATGACAAGAGATTATCCACTTTATTCTGTCAGAGGTTTTATTCTTGATGTAGGACGTAAGACATTTACTATGGATAATCTAACAATGTTGATGAAGGAAATGTCTTGGTATAAGTTGAATGACTTCCAGGTACATTTAAATGATAATGTCATTCCTCTAGAGAACTACTCTAATGCAGGTAAGGACCCTATGACAGCTTATTCTGGATTCCGTCTTGAATCTGATATTAAGAAGGGCGGTAAGAACCAGGCTGATTTAACAAGTACTGATGTATTCTATACTAAGAAGGCATTTAGAAACTTCATTAAACAATCAAGAATGTATGGGGTAAATATTGTCCCTGAAATTGATACACCAGCGCATTCTCTTGCTCTTACTAAGGTGCGTCCAGACTTACGTGCTGGTACTTATGGTCGTGACAATGATCATTTGAACTTAGTAACTAAGTATGATGAATCAGTGGCTTTTGTACAGGAAATCTTTGGTGAATATATGAATGGTTCTGATCCTGTCTTTGATTCTAAGACAACTGTACATATTGGTGCGGATGAATATACAAAGGATCCAAATGCATATCGTCGCTTCTGTAACGATATGATTGATTATGTAGAAAACTCAGGACGTAAAGCACGTCTATGGGGAAGTTTATCAAGTCTTAAGGGTAATGTAACTGTAAAGGCTCAGAATGTAGAAATGAACTTATGGAACTATGGCTGGGCTAATATGGATAAGATGTACGAAGAAGGCTTTGACCTTATTAACTGTAATGATGGTAACTATTACATCGTACCAAATGCAGGGTACTACTATGACTATTTGAATAATTCAACAGTATATAACTTACCAATCAATGAAGTGGGTGGTAAGCATATTCCTGCTGGTGATAAACAGATGCTTGGTGGTTCTTTTGCAGTATGGAATGATATGACAGATTACCTCAATAACGGTATTACTGAATATGATGTTTATGATCGTATTCAGGCATCTGCTGCATTATTTGGTGCTAAGCTTTGGGGTAAAGGATCATTAACTCAGAGTCAGGCAGAAAATGCAGCGGGCTTATTAGGAGATGCACCTGGTACTAACTTTGCCTATAATGTAGAAGACAAAGATGGTGTATTTGAAGTCATCGACAATAACACTTCATATAAGGGTGTGAATGCAGATGTAGAAGATGTTGATTATAAGAAGGCTATTCATTTATTGGGTGACTCTTCATATGTAGAAACTAAACTTCATACAACTGTAGGATTAAACAATAGCTTAAGATTCAAGGTAAAACGTACTTCATCTTCAATTGATAAAGACCAGATCCTATTTGAATCAAGCTATGGTTCTATCAAAGGTGTTCAAAAGGGCACAGGTAAAGTAGCTATCTCAAGAGAAAACTTTGATATTACTTTTGATTATTCACTTCCAGTAGGACAGTGGGTTGAAATTGAAATCAAGAACCCAGATAACGGACGTAATCGCAAGTATGCTGAATTATATGTTAATGGCAAGCTTGTAGACCGTAAGGGTGATGATGAAAAGGTTGAAGGTAACAAACTTATTGCAACTACAATGATTCCATTTGAAAGAGTGGGAAGTAAAACACATGCTTTTGTGGGCTATATTGATGATATTGTGCTTGCAAAGAATAAGGACTATGCTTCAACGAGTGAATTAGATAACACATTATTGATCTTACATGCATTAGAAGCAGATAAGAAAGTAGATGCTTCTAAGAAGGATGCAATGAGATCATTAATCAAAGAAGGAGAGGCCCTTACTTGTCAGGCTGATCCAGATGCTGTGCGTATTGCGGATGTTGTAAAACGTATGAAAGATTTGATTGCGACAGTGACTTATAAGAAGGCTGATTATAGTGCAATTGAAGCTATTCTTGCGAAAATTCCTAACACTGATTTGACTAAGATCTATACAAAGGATTCTTTGGATGCTTTAGAAACAGCTAAGAACAATATTGTATATGATTTACCAAGAGGTATGCAGTCTCAGGTTGATGCGTATGCAAAAGATTTACAGAGTGCATTAGATCGACTTGTATTATTGGATGTGGCTGATTTATATTACTATCAGGGTACGATGACAGGTACTGCTTCTTCACAGGAAACTGCAAATGAAAAAACACCTGCTTCTAATGCTTTAGATGGTAACCCAGGTACATTCTGGCATACATTATGGAATGGTGCTTCCTTACCACACTGGTATATGATTACTATGGGTACAACTGAAAAGGTAGATGGACTTTATTATTTACCACGTAGTAATGCTGGTAACGGTACAGTGACTCAGTATAGTATCGAAGTAAGTACTGATGGGCAGACTTTCAAGAAAGTCAAAGAAGGTACACTTCCATTAAATGCAGAAGGTAAGTTAATCAGCTTTGATGCAGTTGATGCAAAGTATGTAAGATTTAATATCTTAGCAGCTAAGGGTGGATTTGGCAGCGCAGCTGAATTCAAGATTCATTATGTGCCAGCATCTACTGGAGCAGAAGAACTTGAAGCACTTGTTAAACATGCAGAAGGATTGGATCGTACACTTTATACTAAAGAATCATTAGAAAAGTTAGATACTGCATTAGAAAAGGCAAAAGCTGTATTAAAGAAGGAAGATGCTTCAGCAAATGAAATCAATGAAGCAAAGACAAATCTTTATAATGCGTTATTAAAGGATTTAATTGCGAAGACTCCTGTAATCAAGGAAGATGCTGATACTAAGGATTTAGAGGATTTAGTAGGTTCTATTGATCAGAATCAGAAGGATTATACAGAAGAAAGCTGGAATAAACTTCAGGATGCTTTAAAGAAGGCTCAGGATGTTTTAAATAAGGAAGAACCTGAGCAATCTGAAGTAGATGCAGCTTATAAGAATCTTAAAGATGCAATTGATGGATTAGAAAAGGTCAAAGATCCAGTCATTACACCGGACAAGCCATCTAAGCCAGATGAAAACAAACCTGGTGAAACAAAGCCTGGCGAATCTAAACCAAGTGAAACTAAGCCTAGCGAATCTAAACCAAGTGAAACTAAGCCAAATAAGAAACCACAGACTAGTGATTTGACACCACTTGCAAGTGTATTCAGTTCTATCTTTGTATCATTGAGTGGTATTTATCTTGTGATGAGAAAGAAAGAGTATTAAGAGTTAGAAAGGACTTTAAATGAAGTCCTTTTCTTTATGAAAAATACATATAAAAAACACACAGAGTCCATAACAATTACATATCTAAACACTATACTAGTTGCTATTGAGGTGATAGAAATGGAATATTTATTTTTTTAGAAAGCTTTTTTCAGACATCAAATGAAGAAGACTAGAATTGAGGCAGTTTATGGGAATCGTATTTGTTTGTCTTGTTATAGTAGGTATGATCTGTATTGTTGACGCCAATACAATTATATGCTGGTTCAAGAATAATCGTGCACTAGTCCATATAATAGGGGCAAGTATACTTACAAAAGAAGTGAATGAAAATAAGTATTATGTCTGTTTTGGATTAGAAGATGGCAGAATAAAAAGATTACTTGTTGATTATTATGTCTATTTATCTCTTACAGAAGGAGAAAAAGGCATATTGACTTATCAAGGAACAAGATTTATTAGATATGAAAGAGGTGGAGAATAATATTTTCTTCATCTCTTTTATTGACGAAAATAAATTTAAGTGATATTTTACTTATGTAAGATAATTTCATAGATGGGAGATGGGTGAAAATGAAGAAAAGAAGTGCAAAAGCCGCTTTAGAACTTATTGAAGATGGTATGATTGTTGGTCTTGGTGGTGGAGAAACAATTGGCTATCTTGTTGAATATTTAAGTCATTCTCACAAAGATGTCAAGGTTGTAACACCTTCGTTTGCGACAGAACAGGTTTGTATTCAATCTGGACTTGAACTATTACCACTTTGGTCAGTCAATCATGTTGATTTATCTTTTGATGGCTGTGATGAAGTGGATCAGGATATGAATGCATTAAAATCAGGTGGGGCTATTCAGACAAGAGAGAAATTGATTGCCTCTATGAGTGATCGTTATATTTTATTGATGGATGAATCAAAGTATTTTGTTACTTTACCATTTTTACATGATATTACATGTGAAGTGCTCAAAGAAGCTTATAGTTATGTATCAAGAAAAATTAAAGAAATGGGTGGAGAACTTATTTTAAGACCAAATAAGAGTAAAGCAGGACCGGTCATAAGTGATGATGGACATTTTATTGTAGATGTACATTTTGATACAATAGAAAATATAAAAGAATTAAATAATAAACTTAATAATATTGAAGGACTTATTGCGACTTCTCTATTTGTAGGATTAGTGACTGATCTTATTATTTCTAATAAAGAAGAAACATACAGAATAGGAGGAAAATAATATGTATAACTGGGGGATTATTGGAACTGGATGGATTGCCCATGAAATGGGTGAAGCATTAAATAGAATGAATCATGGTATTTATGGGGTTGTTTCAGGACGTTATGAGAATGCATTATCTTATCAGAAAGAATTTGATGTCAAACATGTCTATCATACAATAGAAGAGATGTTAGAAGATTCTCATATAGATATTGTATATATTGCGACACCTCATAATTTACATTATGAAGAGATGATGAAAGCATTAGAAGCAGGTAAACATGTTTTTGTAGAAAAGTCTATTACAGTTAATGATAATCAATTAAAAGAAGCAATCTCTTTGGCTGAAAGGAAAGGCTTAGTTATTATGGATGGTGTGACACTTTTCCATATGCCAGTTTTTAAAAAGGTGAAAGAGATTGTGGAGAGTGGTTCTTTAGGACCAGTGAAGATGATTCAGGTCAACTTTGGAAGCTGTAAGGAATATGATATCAATAATCGTTTCTTTTCTAAGGAACTTGCAGGTGGTGCATTACTTGATATTGGTGTTTATGCAGTCAGCTTTGCCCGTTATTTTATGTCAGAAAGTCCAAAGCAGATTCTTTCGACTGTTAATCTGTTTGAAACAGGTGTCGATGAAACATCAGGTATTATTTTAAATAATTCCAAGGAAATGGCTGTCATCTCTCTTACAATGCGTGCAAAACAGCCTAAACGTGGTCTTATTGCCTGTGAAAATGGATATATTGAAATCTATAACTATCCAAGAGGAGACCAGGCAGTGATTACTTATACCTCTGACGGACATAGCGAAACAATTAAAAATGGAGAAACAAAAGACGCTTTATTTTATGAAATTGAAGATATGGAGGATTATGTAAGTAATAAATATAGTAAAACATTAGAAATTACAAGTGATGTCATGAAAATACTTACTAAAATCAGAAAACAATGGGGCATGATTTATCCATTTGAATAAATTAAAGAGGAAAAGATACTTTTCGTGCAATAAAAAAACCTTTTATACATAACTATGAGACTTATAATATTATTTTTGGTAAATTATAAGTGGTGATAATTATGAGAAAAAAAGTGGTACAAGATTTAATTGAAACAAGTAGAGAAATTATTCGAGCTTTCTGGCATAAAGATGTGAATCTTTTAAGCCATTATCTAGACAATGATGTTTTTTATTGTGGTGCTGATCCAAGTCAATATTATTCAAGCAAGAATGAACTAATGAATTATTTATATTCTGTAATGAATGATAGTTTAAAAAGTGAATTGACACATATTGATTTTCAATGCGTTTTTAATCAGCAGAACACATGTATTATTGTCGGTCGCTTTTTTCTTATGACAGATATGAATTCATTAGAAATGATTCATGAACAACAAAGATGTACACTCGTCTGGTCTATTGAAAAAGAAAAGGAAGGACGTATTGTTTATTTAAATACACCAGATCGTTTAGGGCAGTTAGAAGACGGAGAGTTATTCCCTCATAAGATGGGCTCTAGTACATATCATTACTATAAGGATATGGTTAAAAAGCTTATGGAGCCAGATAAAACAATTTTAGTGAATGATAAGAATAAGCATACATGTTTGATTCCTTTAAAAGATATTTATTATGTCATGGCATTCCAGCATAATACAGTACTTTATACAAATAAAGGTGAAATTACTTCAACAGTCTCTTTTAATAAAATGGAAGAATTGCTGGGTACACAGTTCTTCAAGATTCATAGAAGTTATACTATTAACAGAGATTATATTCGTTTATTTGGGCCTGATTATGTAGAACTTACAAATGGAGATAAGGTACCAATGACAAAACGTAATCGTACACAATTAATTAATTCATTAATGCAGTGTACAAATGTCCAATCAGGTATTGATGAAGATGAAAAAAAGAACCTTTAATTTTTAAGGGGGGTCAATAAAAAACTCGCTTTAAATATTTGGGGG
>OHAT01000802.1_pt1 | contig 30373 bp, 22 predicted proteins | sample 1577141 | NCBI WGS metagenome assembly OHAT01 (sample SAMEA3541578, study PRJEB24748) | human gut metagenome | biome: human gut; feature: human-associated habitat; material: faeces | place: China | collected 2012 | reverse complement strand
CGCAGCGGAGCGACCTGGGCGAGCGGCTCGCTGGGTTACCGGTACAACTTCTGATAGGAAGTCGGAAGACAAGAAAACAGGAGTCCGTCTTTCCCGCGTGGGGAAGGCGGATTCTGTTGTTTTATACGTACCGAACCAATAAAAAAAAGGCGCCTCGACAATTGAGACGCCTTGTAGATGGAATAGAGGGAAATCCTACCGAATTATTTGTCGGTCAGAGAACCGACTCCGGGAAGGATTTTCCCTTCCAGAAGTTCCAGGGAAGCGCCGCCTCCCGTGGAGCAGAAGGAGAGCTTGTCCTGAACCTTGAACTTTTTGGCTGCCGTGACGGAGTCGCCGCCGCCTACGATGGTGATCGCATTGCTGTTGGCCAGTGCTTCGGCGATTTCCTTGGTTCCCTTGGCAAAGCAGTCCATTTCAAACACTCCCATGGGGCCGTTCCAAAGAACGGTTTTGGCTCCCTTGATGATTGCGGAGAATTCTTCAATCGCCTTGTCGCCGATATCGATGGCCATGCCGCCTTCGCACACCTTGCCGCCTTCGGCGAAAGGAGCCGGACAGGTTGTTTCTGCGCCGTCTTCGAACTTCATGGCAACGCGGACATCGGCCGGAAGGACGAATCGAACTCCTTTGGCTTTGGCGTTGGCAAGGATTTCACGAGCGAGATCCAGTTTGTCGCCTTCGATTTTGGAAGCACCCAGATCGTAGCCTTCGGCAGCGAGGAAGGTATTGGCCATAGCTCCACCGATAAGGAAGGTGTCGGCTTTTTCCATAAGCTTGGAGAGGACTTCGATTTTGTCGGAAACCTTGGCTCCGCCCATAATGACGACGAAGGGTTTTTCCGGGTTTTCCAGTTTACCTTCAAGGTATTCCAGTTCGCGTTCGATCAGGAAGCCCATGGCGCTTTGTTTGGCAAAGTGCGTAACGCCTTCCGTGGAGGAGTGGGCGCGGTGGGCGGAACCGAATGCATCGTTGACGAAGATGGTGGCATTGCCGAGGAGTGCCTTGGCGAAGTCCGGGTCATTTTTCTTTTCACCGGGATAGAAACGCACGTTTTCCAGAAGGATTACGTCGCCTTCATTCATGGCGGCACGAGCTTTGTCGGCTTCGGCTCCGATGGCTTCGGAAACGAATGTGACAGGTTTGCCAAGAAGTTCACCCAGCCGGACGGCGGCGGGTTTCAGGGAGAAAACGGGATCGGGTTCGTTCTTCGGACGACCGAGGTGGGAACAGAGGATGAGCTTGGCTCCGTTGTCCAGAAGATACTTGATTGTGGGCAGAGCGGCAACGATACGGGCATCGTTGGTGATAGAACCGTCTTTAAGAGGCACATTGAAGTCAACTCTCATGAGGACTTCCTTGCCTTTGACATCGAGGTCGCGAACAGTCAGTTTGGCCATAATATGTGGTAATGTTTGAGATGGATGGATGATGAAAAAGAAAACGGGGGAGGCAATTGCTGCCTCCCCCGGATCAAAATGGAATCAACGGTTCGGGATGGAGTCCCTGATTTTCTTATCCGACAACGCCGGAACGGAAAGGATGCTCCAATCCGAAAGACCCAGTTGTCTTTAGAGGCTGTCGCCGAGCTTCTTGAGGGCTTCAGCAGCGCGGTTGGAGTAACCCCATTCGTTGTCGTACCAGCCGCACACCTTGACCATGTTGCCGCCGACGACATAGGTGAAGCCGGAGTCAAATATGCAGGAGTGAGGATCGGAAACGATGTCCTGAAGAACGAGAGCTTCTTCGCTGTAGGCGAGGATGCCCTTGAGTTCGCCTTCGGCAGCTTCCTTCATGGCGGCGTTCACTTCTTCAACAGTCACGTTCTTCTTGAGAATGGCGACAAAGTCGGTCAGGGAACCCGTCGGGGTCGGAACGCGGAAGGAAGCACCGTTGAGGAGTCCCTTGAGGGAGGGAATCACTTCACCGATGGCTTTGGCGGCGCCGGTCGTGGTCGGGATGATGTTGATGGCGGCGGAACGGGCGCGGCGGGGATCGCTGTGGGGCAGGTCAAGGATGCGCTGGTCGTTCGTGTAGGAGTGGATCGTGCTCATCATGCCTTTTTCGATGCCGAACTTGGCTTCGAGAACTTTCACCATGGGGGAAAGGCAGTTAGTCGTGCAGGAAGCGTTGGAAACGATGTTGTGCTTGGCCGGATCGTATTCGCTGTCGTTGATGCCGAGGCAGAACGTCAGGTCGGGATTGGTGGCGGGAGCGGAGATGAGAACCTTCTTGGCTCCGGCGTCGATGTGCTTCTGGGCGCCTTCGCGCTTGGTGAAGAGACCGGTGGATTCAAGGACGACGTCAACGCCGAGCTTCTTCCAGGGAAGGTTGGCGGGATCGCGTTCGACGGTGATGAGAATCTTGTGACCGTCGACAACGAGGTAATCGCCTTCGATGGCGATTTCGCCGTCGAATTTACCCTGAGTCGAGTCATACTTGAGAAGGTGGGCGATCATTGCGATCGGGGTCAAGTCGTTGATGGCAACAACCTTGGCGCGTTCTTCCTTGGACATGGCGCGCAGAACATTGCGGCCGATACGTCCGAAACCATTAATAGCGTACTTTGCCATAAGATAAGGTCTTGGTTTTTAAGTTTGATTTAGAAATCAGTCCCGGCGCCGACTTGGAACAAGGACCTGAAGAATGATAGAAGTGATTTGGGTGTCCGTCAATACTATTCTTGTCTTGATTTGGCATTCGCGAATGACGGATTTGTCACGCAGAGACTGGGGATATCGGTTATGATGGGGGCGAAATCTCTTGAAATTACGGTGTCGGAGGGTATGTTCTTCCGGACATGATGCATGAGATGATCATATTGTGGCTGGAGTGGGTTCACGGGATTGGGTATGTAGGAATTTTTCTATTGATGGCGATGGAGAGTTCTATTTGCCCGGTTCCAAGTGAGGTGGTGGTGATTCCGGCGGCAATAGCTTCTACGCAAGGTCATTTGAATTTTTGGGGAGTCATTTTTGTTGCCGCTCTCGGGACATGGGCCGGTTCCGCACTGACGTATTGGTTTGCGTTGATTGTGGGACGTCCTCTTATTTTGAAGTACGGAAAGTACATATTCATGCCTCCTGGTGAATTGGCGCGAGCCGAGGTGTTCATGGAACGCTATGAAAAGGGCGCTATTTTCTTTTCCCGCCTGCTGCCTGTCGTACGGCATTTGATTTCTATTCCGGCAGGGCTGATACGGATGAATTTCTGGGCATTTTCCCTGTATACCTTTGTCGGATCGTTTCTTTGGTGCTGGGTACTTGCCTGGTACGGTCAGAGGATGGGCCTCAACAATCCTCACATGCTGGATAACCCGGAAGAATTCATCCGCACAGCCAAGGCTGAAAGCCTCGAAATCACCATTTTGTCCTTTGTGATCGCGGTTCTGTACTTCGTGATGCTGCGTGTGACGGATCCTTCCCGTAAAAAGAAAAAGGAAGAGGTTGCCTCCAATACGGATTCTTCACTGTGAAAAACTGCATCCCACTTGTAGATGGAGATGCCTAAATAGATGATGCCGAGCAGGGGAAACACGGCCAGATACTTCAGATTCTTCCTGAAGCAAAAACAGATGAGATAACCACACAGGGTCCGGAAAAAAACGAATGACGACTGTTGTGGCGATAACTCCGGGTTAGTAAGTGCGCAAGGATGGGGAACATGGATGATTGTTATGTTACTCGTCTCTTGCAAGATGGCGAATTGGATGCCTTGTCATCCAAAAACGTTATCGAACATCTGCCCCACGCATCATTGACATGAGTTATCGAGATTAGGAACGTTTGTTAACAGAATCGGAATATACTGCTTCGAAAAAAATGCACCTTGACTTTTTTTGATTTGTTGTAATTGTATGAAAATTGACCTAAAGGAATTTTTGTGAGAACACAAAAATAGAGATCTGAACAATGATGGAAATACTCACCAACAAATATTTTTTATTCTCTGTTTGTATTCCGTTTCTTCTGAGTCATGCGCAAACGAATCCCCCGTTTCCATTTCAGCTCCGGTAGTTGACCGAACAAAAGTCGAACAGGTGAAAATGCCGCCTCCCGAGATTTCTACAGCTATTGCTTCAGCATGGATGGAGCAGCATATTAGAGAAATGGAATCAATTAAACCAGGCTCTTCCGTTGCTGAACTACAGAAGTTATTTGTGAGTGAAGACGGACTTTTTTCAAATACGCGTATTTTTAAGTACCGTCAGTGTCCTGAGATCAAGATTCAAGTAACGATTGATGAAAAAAATGGTAACGGAAGAGATATGTGGTCGAGTGATTCTCAAGTCAAGATACAAAAAGTTTCGTTGCCTTATTTAAGTGATTTTGTCGGTTTTCTGCAACGTGGCCTTTTAAACTGACCGTGTTCCGTAAACAAGCGTACGTTTGCCGTCCCAGGAGACGGCTTCGATGCGGGTGGAGCCTTCCGGGTAGGGAACAATGGTGTATGTTTTGTCCGGGGAACCGGTGTAGAGGATGGAAATGCGTTCCAGCTTGTCTCCTTTGTAGGTTTCAAAAACGGTGACGTTTTTCCAGGCATCAGCTGAAATATTCAAGTTGCCTTCTCCTGCGGTAATTCCTTGTTCGTATTGCCCTGAGACGGGCAATTTTTCCTTATAGGCTTTGACGCTTCCAGAGGTCATGTAGTGGATGACCGGGCTTTCGGGTTGGGGGTACTTGGACGCGTAGGCAACGACATCGTCGCAATCCTTCTGCGTGATAGTGAGTTGGTAGTCGCCGTAGTCACGTATGTTGCGGTCGATAGGCGTGAGCATGCCGCTGGCTTTGAAGAATCCGGTAAGGTTTTGCCGGGTAGCGTCGCAGAGGTTTTTCAGGAAATTGGTATGGAGTTGTCCGTGGCTTATGCCGGATTCATCCGTCTGGCGCACTTTCTGGAAGATGTCCGGTAGAAAATCAGGATTGCCCTTGCCGGCTACCTGGAAATAGAGCATGAGCTGCCAGAGCGGACAGAGCTTCACAAAGTGGTCGCCGTTGCCGCGTTCGTAGTCCTTCATTTTGTCCGGCCCCTTGAGAGCGATCCAGGGCTCTCCGGCGATGACGGCACTGTTAAGGTAGGCATTGAAGCGCCCTCCTTCGACGCGGTTGCCGAAGGTATCATCCTTTTTGTGATGTTCGAGGTTGATGTATTCCGGACTGAAGAGATACTTGGTCCAGATGGAATAGATATTGTTGGTGGTCTCTCCTGTGCCGGCCCATTTCATGCCGGGACGCACCTGGTTGACATGACCGAATTCGTGAGCGATGCCCCAGGGATCCTTTTTGATCGCGGCGATGTTGGCGAGGTTTTTCATGGTATTGTTGTGGAAGGCGGCTCCATAGCCGTCGGCATGCATGAATCCCTTCCAAATGACGCGTCCGAACATGTGGTTTTTCGGACGGCATTTATATTTGTCCAGTCCCATGATTTCCTGTTGAATGGAGATGATGCGGTCATAGATGCCGATGAGGCCGAGACCGTCGCCGGGGCATTGTTCCCGGAGGGCTGCGACCGGGTAGGCAAGCTGGACGTATTTGCCTCGGATGTCGAGAATGGGCGATGTGGCCGAGGCGAGAAGGTTTTTCCAGTCCCGGTTGGTGTGCCGGGAGGAATCGAAGTATCCGTTGACGGTGCCGCCGGCAATAGAGATGGTGACGGGGCGTGAGGTCTTGTATTTGTCCGTGAAGTAGCTGATGTAGCCGTGGCCGGAGTTTTTGGCGACGATCGTATTTTTTCCGCTTTTGAGGGGGTAGGAGCTGTCCTGCATGCGCTCCGTGCTGAAGTCCGTGATGCGCAATTCCAGCGTTTGTCCCTGAAGGGGGGCGACATCCAGAGTGATTGTTTCTCCTGCCGCGAAAGCAATGCCCGTCGGGTTTTCAAATTGACTGTAGGAATTTGTTTTGAGCTGTGCCGCAGTGGATTTGACGGGCGGGTAGGCGATATAACTCTGCGTTCTGAATTGCTTCTGGAACGGTGACGGTTCCTGCATTGCCGAAGTTTGAAGGGGAGTATCTGCCGCTAGGACGATACTGGAAGCAAGGATACCCGGGAGAAAGGCGGAAAGGAGAAGGAGGGGAAGAGAGGGTTTCATGAAAAAGAAATGGAAAGAATTACGTCCATAATACGGATGCTTCCTGGTAATTCTATCAGGCATGCGTGCTAGTTTTCAATTGCCCGTTGTACGGGGATGGGGTAGAGTGAACTTACTTATGGCAGGTTTGGTTGTAGCTCCACGGGCAAGAATATTTCAGGGTCACGATTGGGTGTATGGTACGGAAGTGCGCAAGGTGTTTGGGGATCCCCAGCCGGGCGATGTGGTTGCATTAAGGGATTTTAAGGACCACTTTTTGGGATCCGCGATTTTCAATCCTCATTCTCAGATTGTCGCCCGCAGATTTTCCCGAAGGAAGCAAAAGCTGGACAGGGATTTCTTCTTCCGTCGCATCAGCCAGTCGATTGATGTGCGCAACCGCCTGATGCCGGGCGAGAAATTACGCCGTTTGGTCTGGAGCGAATCCGATGGTTTGCCGGGGTTGATCGTGGATCAGTACGCCCGCTATCTTGTTGTACAGGCTCTAACGGTTGCCATGGAAATGCGGCTGGATTTGATTGGCGATGTGTTGCAGGAATTGTTGGAGCCGGAAGGCATCATCGTCCGCAACGATTCCCCGATGCTGGCCGCTGAAGGGCTGGAGCCTTTTACGGGAATGCTGACAGGTACGGCTCCGATGCCTTTTGAAGCCAGTGGACGCGGGGTGCGCTTCCTCGTGGATCTTGAGTTTGGTCAAAAGACGGGGCTGTATCTCGACCAATTGGATAATTACGCCGCCGTGGCCGAATTTGCCCGAGGCAAGCGAGTGCTGGATTGCTTCTGCAACCAGGGAGGCTTTGCCCTGGCCTGCGCCCTTGCCGGAGCGGAGCAGGTGACGGCAGTCGATGTTTCAGAGGAGGCGGTTGCCGCCGTGCGCCGGAATGCCACGCTGAACGGGGTGGAGGTGGAGGCCGTGGCTGACAATGCCTTCGACTTCCTCAAGAGCGAGTCGAACAGGGTGCGCGAAGGCGCCGAACCGAAGTGGGACTTGATTATTCTCGATCCCCCCTCGTTTACACGCAGCAAGAAGTCCCTCCACGATGCGATGCGCGGGTACAAGGAAATCCACCTCCGCGCGATGAAGATGTTGGCTCCGGGAGGAATTTTATCCACATTCTGCTGTTCTCATCATGCCAGTGCCGAGTTGTTCCAGGACAGCATCCGCGAGGCGGCAATCGATGCTCCGGCTACATTGCGTTTGATGGCGCGGCACGGTCAGAGGCCCGATCATCCGGTGTTGCTCAACTTGCCGGAAACGGAATATCTTAAGGGATTTACTTTCGAACTTCTTCCGGGGCGCTGATCCCCAGCCTCCTCGTTTTCGCTTCCATGGAGCCCGGCTGGACAATCCGTGAAATTCCCCCCGGTGAGCGTGAGCCATTCTTGCCTTTGCTGATTTTGGCCGATCCTGATGAAACCGTCGTACGGAAGTATTGGGAGGAGGGCTCTATGTGGGCTCTTTTCGTCAAAGGTGTCCCGGTGTGCGAAGCTCTGGTCATCCCGGGAGAAGGGGATGCCTGCGAACTGAAAAATCTGGCCACGCGCGAGCGGGATTGGGGCAGGGGGTATGCCCGTGCCCTGCTGGGGTACGTGTTTAAGGCCTGTTCCGCCTATTGGAAAACCATGTATGTGGGTACCTCCGACAGTGGCCGTGCATTTTATTCCGGATTCGGTTTTATCTCATCGCATGTCGTGAAGAATTTTTTCATCGACAATTATGCGGAACCGATCATGGAAAACGGTGTCCGATGTATCGATATGTTCTATTTGAGGAAGGAACTGGACTAACCCCGGAGAATATCAAACATTCAGATTACCTAAGGCCTCCAGAAGGTGGACATCCATGCAGAGTCCTTCATGAACATTGAATTTAAGGTCGGCACGGAGTTGTTCGACTCCTTTCATGCGCTGGAGGATTTCCGGTACGGGCATTGTCCGGGCTAGCTGGGTAACGCCCGGATGCATGGGTTCCGTCGACGGAGCCCCCGAGGCGATGGCGGCAGCCTGACCGAACCATAGAATCATCAGGTCGATTGCCTGGTCGCGTTCCGCCAGGTATTCGGTTTCAATCAACGCAGCATTCAGATCCTTGTTTTGTGACTCCCAGTTGGACGTATCCGTCGCTTGGGCGATGGCCTTGGATTCTTCCTTGAGAGACTGCGTCATTCTTTTGGTGATGTCCGCCTTTCGGCGTCCGAGTAGCTCCAGAAGAACTGAGCGGAATGAAAGGGCGGCCAGATCGTCTCCCATGTGTTCGGTGGCTTCTGCCCAGGCGGGGAGGATTTCCTGCTGGACGGGAGTAAGCCGGATACTACCTCCGGGAGAAAACAGGGGAACGTTGATGCAGCGCGATATGATCGTGGGAAGCAATTGCTCCGGTTGTGACGTTACAAGGATGATCAGCGTCTGGTTGGGAGGTTCTTCCAGAGTTTTCAGGAAAGCATTGGCCGCTTCGTCATTCATGCGTTCCGCTTCCAGGATAACAACGATTTTATGGTGGTTTGCATCGGCTTTCTGCTGGAGGAAGGGTTCCACGGATCGGATATCGTCGATCAGGATCTTTCTGGACTTGGACCTGGGACGGACGAGGCGCATGTATTCATCGCGGATGGCTTCCAGAGAATCTCCCTTGGTTTCCTCGTTAATCAGACGGATCATTCCCAGGACGAGCTTGTGAGTTCCGGAGGCCTCGTCCCCGATGACGAGAAGGGCGTGGGGGAAACGTCCGCTGGCATAGGCGGTGGAGAGGAGCTGGCTGGCCTGTGGTTCCGTGAACGACATGGGCACTATGGAAACGGTTTCATTGCGTCAGGGCAACAGAAAAGATTGGATGCTGGCAGATATTTCGTGTAATGAGTCTTTCGGCTATGGATAACAACAAGCAAACTGACCAGATCGTTTTTACGGCCCGAACTGCAACAGACGTGGAAAAAGGCCTTGATTTCGCTCCTAAATTTGATGCGAACGGATTGATTGCCGCAATGGCCGTGGATCACGTGACCCGCGAACCTCTGATGCTGGCCTACATGAATGAAGAATCTCTTAAAATGACTCTTGCTCTCGGAGAAGCCGTCTATTATTCCCGCAGCCGTCAGGAAATATGGCACAAGGGAGCGACCAGCGGCCATGTCCAGAAAATCAAGCAGATCCTTGTGGACTGTGATCAGGATGCCCTGATTCTTCTGGTAGATCAAGTTGGCGCCGGAGCCTGTCACACCGGCCACCACTCCTGCTTCTACCGTTCCGTTCCGTTCGGTAGCCAGGTCGAACCGGGTAAGCCGGTTACTCTTGCTCTGGCCGAGGAAGGTTTGGCTTTTGATGCCGAAGCCGTCTATGGGAAGCATTGATATCCGGCACTTTTGTCAACTCTGCTTCTCTGAAGAATCGGGCTTGATGCCGCTTCTAGATTCAGCTAATAAAAAACGTCCATGAACAAGGCTTTTCTGTTAATCGGTTGTTTGGCCGGTTCCTTTCTTCTTACCCAGTGTAGTTCGGATGCCCCGCCTCCTGCCGGGTCACTTCGTCTCATTGATCCTCTGGCTCAAAAATATTGGTCCGAGGCTCAGGCCTGCGAATCCAAAAATGATTGGAACGGCGCGATCAAACGATATAGGAGGCTGGCTCGGTACTGTCCTCTTGCCCCGGAAGCGCCTCAGGCCAAATTCCGCCAGGCCCAACTATATGAATCATTGGGTGAGCCCATGGATGCATTTGACACGTACCAATTCGTAATTGATCGCTATCCGAATACGCCTCTCTACAGTGCCGCATTGAACGCGCAGAAGAACCTTGCTTATGCTGCTGCTCGCGGCGAGTTGACCAACAAGGTTTTGTGGTTGTTTGACGTCGGCATGGATCCTACGATTGTGGTCAAGTGGCTCAACAGTGTTTGTACCAATGCCCCTTATGCGGATACGGCTCCCGAGGCCATGAATCTCCTCGGGGAATATCTGATGAAAAAAGGTCGTAATCTGGAAGCCATCGACACCTTCCAGAAGATTGTAGATAACTACCCCCATAGTCCCTATGCCCCTGGTGCCCAGCTCCAGGTGGCGGACTTGTACCGTGGTGCCCAGATTGAAGGCGACCGCAACCATGCCAACATCATGCGGGCCCAGGAAGCCTACGAAGATTATCTCCAGCGTTATCCCGATACGGCTCATTCGTCCCATGCCAAGTCCGGGCTTGACGACATTCGACGCCAGCTTGTTGACCAAAAACTGAAAATCGGAGAGTACTATCTGAATCGGATGAAAGATTACAACGCTGCCGTGTTTTGCTTCCAGGAAGTCGTTTCCCTGGAGGCGACGAACCCCGAAGCTGCCGCCAAGGCCAAAGATCATCTGAAATCCATGGGGGCTCCCGCCAAGTAATCTTCCTGTTTGCCTTCATGATGCCATCCTTCCGTCAACCCATGCGATATTTTCTCCTGTGCCTCCTGCCGGTGGTGACTGCTTTGTTATTCAGCTCATGTGGATACCATATCGGTGGGCTGAAACCCGTCGCCCTGAAGGATGTCCATTCTATTTCCGTCGGGGTGTTCACCAACAACTCTCTTGAACCTCGGGCGGGTGCTATGGTTTCCAGTGCTATTGCGGAAGAAATCCAGACGGAAGGTACCTATTCTCTGCTTTCCTCCAAAAAGGCTGACGCACGGTTGGAAGGCAGCGTGGCTTCCATTGATTACATGCAGCTGCGTTCCAGCTACCAGGATACCTATAAGAGTATGGAAGTCGGATTGAAGTTGAATGTCAATTACAAGATTATCGACAACAAATCCAACAAAGTGCTCTGGACCAGCTCGGCAACGGCGGTATCCAGCTTGTTTAATGTCGGCAATCAGCAGTCCGCCAAGATGAATGCACTGTCGTATGCGACCCGGCTGGTAGCCCACGACATTTGCGGAGCCGTCAGTAACGGCTGACGGAAGATCTACGACAACACCTGAAAGTATCATACGGAGAACATCATGTCCGAAGTCGCTTATTCCGTCTATTTCGTGCCCTTGCCGATCGGAAACCGGGAGGATATTACCCGGCGTGCTTTGGATGTACTTGCAAGCGTTGATACGATTGCCTGTGAAGATACCCGGCATACGGGATTGCTTCTGACCCATTATGGAATTCGCAAACCTCTCCTCAGCATGCATGAACACAATGAAGCGGCCAGGGCCGGGGAAATTGTCCGAAGGGCTGCAGCGGGAGAACGTTTTGCCGTTGTGACGGATGCCGGAATGCCCGGCGTGAGCGATCCGGGCTACAGGTTGATTCAGGCGTTGAAAAAATCCGACGTCTGTTTCACTGTCTTGCCCGGGCCGTCTGCAGTTGTGACTGCCCTTGTCGGTTCCGGAATGCCGAGTGACGCCTTTTTCTTCGGCGGATTTCTTCCCGTCAAGTCGGGCAGGAAGGCGGCGTTGCTGCAAAAAGCGGTCGAAGCGGATTTTACATCGATTTTCTACGAATCCCCGTTCCGTATCGTCAAAAGCATCCAGACCCTGGCGACAATTGATCCGGAAACTCCGATCTGCGTAGCAAGAGAATTGACCAAAACGTTTGAAACTTATCATCGCGGGACTGCTGCCGAACTTGCCGGGCAATTCGCGGAACGTCCTCCCAAAGGGGAAATTGTTCTCCTGATTGGGGGAATCAATGCCCGAGGAGGTAAAGCGAGGGACAACACAGAATTCTGACTCCGGGTTCGTGCCGAAGCATGATTCCGAAAGTGGAATGTCTCCTTGACTCTCCACTTTAAATGTGTTATACCGTAAGGTAATGGAGATTGGAAAGAATGGGCATATTCCGCGGCGCTCTCCCGATGCGATTCGGAGTGAGATGCTTGTCGTGTTGTCTTGTGCCGATACGATTCTTTTCAACGACATTTTTGAGGGAGTCCTTGCAGCGATGAAAAGCAAGGGTATTTCCACCGGAGGGGAAGAGATACTGAGGTTGCGCATCTACGAGAAGCTTCAAACGCTTGTTTCCCAGGGAGCTCTTCAGAAAAAAGGCAAGGAATACAAGGTTTTGGGAAAGCTTTCCTCCATTCGCGATGAGGAGGAAGAAAAGGGCTCCATTACTCCCCGAGGGTTCCTTTGAGATTCTCCCCGAATCATGGAGTACAGCGGTTGAGGAGTGTTCGTTTATTCCTCCGCTTCATATTGTCGGACAAGAATCAAGCGGAAGCCAATGGCTGGGTCCTTCGTACCCGGGGGCAGAGGGGTTCTTGCACGGATAGAAAGCTGGGCAGGCCGGAAGGAAAGGTAATTGCCGCCGCGCGCCGTATCGTAATCCTTGATCGGGATGAGAGCATTATCTCCTCCATATGAATCACCCACCCATTCTTGTACATTACCGTCCAGATCATACAAGCCGAGGCGATTGGGATCATACGACTTGACAGGAGCAAGTTCCGGATAGCCGTCTTCGTATGAGGTAATAACCCGGAAGGAGGGTAGATAGGACAATGCGGAATCATCGGCAAAGTTCCCCGTATTATTCTTGGGAGGCCAGGCGGTACCCCAGTAAAACGCAGGAGTCTCGTTCATGGCGGAGAGCGAACGCTCGTAGGGAGTGGTTCCGTTTTCAGCACGGATATTGGCAAGAAGGCTCCATTCCTCATCCGTAGGAAGGCGGTAGGTATCGGTTCCAGAGATGCGGCCGGAACGCCGTTCACGTCCAGTCAGCCATTTGGCAAAATGCTCTGCGTCCTTTTTAGAAACATTGGTGACCGGATAGTCGTTGCGGTCTTTCCATTCCGGAGGCTCCGGAGTATCCTTGGAGGTGGATTTGTGGAATGCCCGGTAATCCTTGATACGCACTTCATGGGCAAGCGCCATGGCATCGGAGGCAAGCGGGACAAATTCCATATCCAGACTGTTTTTCCATGGGGAATCGTATTCTACGGACTCGTCCTTGTCCAATTGGAGGGAAAGATAGAGGTTTTCCGGGGAAAGACCATTGCGCTCAATTGTAGCGAAGCCGTCTTTTTTCACCTTGACCGAGTAGGGCGACTGTGGAACGGAGACCTGTTCCAGAGGCGTTCGCCCGATGTATTTACCGTTCCAGAAAACACTGGCGTTTTCCGGTTGGGACAGGATTGTGACAGGAAGTTTCTTCTCTGGCTCTACGCGAATCCTGTAAGCCTGCATGGTACCGTTGCGTGTCGAGTACCCGGGAATGGGCAGGGCGGTCATGACGTAGTTGGAACTGAGAATCCCCTTCTTCATGCATGCGGAAGTAATCCATTTCAGATAGGAAATAATGCCTTCCTGATCAGTCAGGGCAAGTGGAGGCTTGCCGGTTGCAGGCGTTTCCGGCATTGAGATGACAGGGATGTTTTTTTTGTTCCCGCTTTTGGAGAGGAACTTATTGAAATCATCGATATTGAGGGGAGCTTCCGCCGTATGGCCTTCGCCATCGGGCATGAAACGGTTGTTTTCTGCATCAGTCCAGTATTCACCCTGAACCGGGGGATGGAAAGGTTTGAGAGTACCGCCGAGAACAAGAGTCTTGTTTTTTTCTACAACCCCCGTGCCCTTGATTTCTTCATATCCCGTCTTGCGTATGGAGTAGACGGGAGAAATACCTGCCGGCACGGCAATGGGGCCATACGGGGTTTCATCCAGATAATTGCCCTTGTCATCGTAAACGGACGCGCCTGCCGGAGAACTGGTGACCAGGACATAACCTTGCGAGGGCTGGGGCTTGGATTGCCAGAAGGGAGAAGCATCCTGCTGGGAGGATATGCTCGGAGCATTGACAGGTTGCCTTTGCTGGACAGGTGGGGTATCCTCCTGTTGTCCGGAAATATTCAGGATTTCCAGACTGCTTTTGGGAAGAAGATACCAAGCGACTGCAACGACAATGCTAATGGAAACGAGGGCTCCCGCAATAGCGGAGAGAAGCATGCGGGCAGTATTGCCCAGAGGTTTTTTATGCTTTTTCTTCTTCCGTTTTTTGGAACCGTATTGTGGATGAAGGGACTTGCCTCGAAGGGAATCGATAGCATCGGCCAATTCCTCCGCAGTAGAGATTGTACAACGGGAAGCATCAGGTTCTCCTGCTTCGCAGATAATGTCGTTGAAGGCCAGCCATTTTTTACGCTGGGCTCCGTCCGGAATTTTGTCCGGTAGTTCCGGGAAATCCAGTCTGTCCCTGCCGCTGCTGATTTCATACAGCACCTTGGCCAGCGCATAAACGTCTGCCCGTTTGGTTCCCGGACCATCTGGAGGAATGTAACCTTCCGTACCGACAAAACTGTGGTGGTCGTTTTTGGAAACAAGTCCGATATCGGCAAATTTCGGACGTCCATTGACGAAAACGACATTGGCCGGCTTGATGTCGCGATGGGTCAGGCCTTTGCTGTGAAGGTAAATCAACGCATGAGCCAGTTGGCTGCCTACTTCCAGACAATAATCCAAAGGAAGGGGGCGTTGCCCCGCAAGCTTCATATCCGTATGGAGCGTCCGGGGAATATACTCAGCAGGGTCGATATGAATGCCGGCCTGGGCATCGTCCCCGAGCTCCATCACATAATAATAGAACGGAGATGGACTGGACTTGAAACCGACATGCAGAATGTGAACCAGGCCGGGATGGTTGCGAGCGATCGGCTCATAATACTGGACTCCCTGGAATTCACGATTGAACGTCCGCTCGTCCTCAAAGTCGTCCCTGCATACGATTTTGATTGCTCTCCATGCACCGGTCATGGATTTGGCAAGCCAAACCTCTCCATAGGCTCCGCTGCCGATTTGGCGGACAACTTCGTGGTCCGGAATTTGAGGGGCTGGACGCAGTACCCGACCCGGCGAAACAACCGGAAGGGCTTTTGGCGTGGGAGGTACCGCGTCCATGATCGTTAATCAACTAAATGATCGGTGGGATGGCATCCCCCTGATCAGGAGATGACGCCAAGGTTTTTACCAACCTTGCAGAAGGCTTCGATAGCCTTGTCGAGCTGTTCTTTCGTGTGAGCGCCCGAGATTTGCGTACGAATGCGAGCCTGGCCTTTGGGAACAACCGGATAGAAGAAGCCGACAGCGTACACTCCTTCGTTGAGAAGACCCTCGGAGAACTTCTGGGACAAGGCGGCATCGCCGAGCATGACCGGGGAAATCGGGTGGTCTTTGCCGGAAATGGTGAAGCCCGCGCCAGTCATGGCAGTCCGGAAGTAACGGGTGTTTTCCTCGACCCTGTCGCGGGCTTCCGTGGAACGTTCCAGAATGTCGATCACCTTCATCGTAGCAGCGGCGATGGCAGGCATGATACTGTTGGAGAAGAGATAGGGCCTGGAACGCTGGCGGAGGATCTCAATGACTTCCTTCGGTCCGGACGTATAGCCACCGTTGGCGCCGCCGAGAGCCTTGCCTAGCGTACCTGTAGTGATATCGATCTTTCCGAGGAGGCCGCAATATTCATGCGTTCCGCGTCCCGTTGCTCCCATGAAACCGGTGGAGTGGCTATCGTCGAAGTGGAAAATAGCATTGTATTTGGCGGCTAAGTCGCGCACCTTGTCCAGCTGGGCAATAATGCCGTCCATGGAGAAGACACCGTCCGTAGAGATCAGCTTGATTTTGGCACCTTCGGCATCGGCCTGCTGAAGTTTGGCTTCCAGATCGGCCATGTCATTGTTGTTGTAACGGTAACGCTTGGCTTTGCAGAGGCGGACTCCGTCAATAATGGAGGCATGGTTGAGAGCATCGGAAATAATAGCGTCTTCAGGTCCGAGCAGGGCTTCAAAAAGGCCGCCGTTGGCATCGAAGCAAGAACCGTACAAGATGGTGTCTTCCGTACCCAGGAAATGGCTGAGGCGTTCTTCCAGAGCTTTGTGAAGCGTCTGCGTACCGCAGATAAAGCGGACGGATGCCACGCCGAAACCCCAGCGTTTGATTGCATCGCGGGCGGCTTCCATGACTTCCGGGTGGTTGGCCAAGCCGAGGTAATTATTGGCGCACATATTGATGACGGAACGGCCATCCTTGAGCGTTACTTGGGAATATTGCTGGGAATCGATGAATCGTTCGCTCTTGTAGAGGCCTTGGGTTCGCAAATCGGCGAGGGCTTCATTCAGCGCGCTTTTGAATTCTGCGGGGATCATAATGACGAGATTGTTTGAATTGAAATACCGCTGGAGAGAAAAAAGACTCCATCGGGCACTCCCCGACTTTACCACAAGAGAATCCAATGGAAAAGTAGAAACACTCTCCTGGGTAAAAGTTATGGGCACCACCTCGAAATTGATGGATGAGGCAATTTGTAAAACAAACAAAAAAGTCCTAAACACAATGTGTTAGGACTATTAGGAGCAATAGCTTTGGTACTCCCGACGGGAGGTCTAATTGTTCATTTGTAATGATTTAAGTATGTTTCGTAATTGGGTCGTAATTAGTTTTGTTACATGTCATAAGCTTCCTCTATTTTTTCTCCGGCTCGGGCAATACCCCGAACTTCACAAGCAAGTCCTTTCCGAAACGCGACACATTCGCTCCGGTAGCCGCTGATAGCAGCAATGCCCCAGGTGTGGAAACAATGGCGTTTGCGCTGGTGGAAAATGCACCGCCTGCGCCGGCGGCTCGTGCGATAGTCGTCCAATTTCTGAAACGCTTGTCCCATTCCATTTCCTTATTGCCTGAGACGTGGTCATATTCCTTTTTGATCGAACGTGTAATTCCCTCAACATCCAGCAATGCCCTGGAATAATTATTAGCCAGATACCGCTCCCCGGTAATCATGGCGGATAATTGGTTCACGCTGTCGCTGAGAATAGGCACCGCCGATATATCACCAAGAAGAGCCGTTACCATGTACTTTTTCCACCTGTCATCATCATCGCCTCCTCCGCGCAACCATTCGATCAGCCACGCCAGGGCTGCGTTCATGGAACCGAGAGCAACCCATGCCTGGACAGAAGCAACCTTCTCCCCGCTTGCCCACATTGAGCACATCATTCCCAGCTTGTTCATTGCTTCCGACTTCATACAGAACGCCAAATTGGACAATAGTCCGCCCGACGCCTGATACATGCTTTTCTGCGAAGCGGTAAGAGGCTGCGCCCCCATTTCCAGGGCTGTTCCAACCTGACGGATAGACATTTCCTTGAGCTGTTCATCCGTAAACGGTTTACCGGCTTTATTGTTTTGTTCCCTGGCAGACGCATAGAAGGCATTTGCCAGCGCGTGCATGGAATGAAGGTTGGCCTCAACATCCACAACTTCAATCATATCAAGCATTTTTTCAGCCGGCACTCCGGCAAGGGATCTCTTGCGCCCCGGATCCTGCCTTCCTACATCGGCCAGCATATACCCCTTGCCGCGCACACGGCCCTTGAAGTAGTCGCTTTCCCGCAACTCCTTTAGGGATATATCCCCAAGCCCCGTTTTCGATCTCGCAAAATGATAGGCAAACTCACCCATGCCAATATGGCGGTAGGCCATCTCCCGGGTTCCATTCGCTTTTTCAAGAACCTCGGACGGCACATACCCCGCAATGAAGCCGTGCGCCACAGCCGAAGCCTGTTTCATCACAACGTACACATTCCCCGACAAAACGGAAAAGGCGAACGCCCTCTGGAACATTTTCTGAAGCCTCGACAAATTCAGGAACGATCGATTGTTCTCCAATGCGGCTCCGTCAATCACGTTCATCCATGCATTCAGCTTCATCATCACGTCGTCCCCCAGACGGGATCTCAGCTTTTGCTCGAAATCCTTATTCATCAGCAAAGACCTCCACTGGGTCGTAATATGGGACGTGTAAATGTAATTGTCCTGTTCGGCCGCAGCAGCCAGAAAAACGACTGACGCGCTCTTCGTCCATTCGGCATTCTCGGTATGATTGACTCGCGGAATCAGCATCGCATATTTCCCCGAACCTATCCCCCCAACCTGCTTGTCGGTGAGGGTATCTTTTTCCTTGGTGCTGTTGCGGTCGAACGTTGCCCGGAAATAATTATCCTTCAGGGCAAACGGAATCCCCATCCTTTCCTCATACACCCTGGCAAGAACAATACCCTGCTCCCGCAGCTTGTCGCGGAGCGCGTACCCGTAGGCAATGCCGTCCTGGCCGACGAAATCATAGAGAGCCTGAATATCCGCTTCTTCCAGACCTTCGCGCCAGAATAGCCCCTTCTTATCCACCTCTCCGTTTTCATCGAACGTCGTCGCGTAATCGTCTTGTTCGTGCAAGAGCAGGGCATACAAGGCTCCGTCGCGCGAGCACTCCAACTCCCTGACTCCATCCTTGCGAACAACACTGGCAACAATATTCAAAACTCCGGATCCCGTGGCATTTTCCTTGTACTTGTCCAAGGCGTCGGAAATGGCCGGAATCGTTTCCTCGGACGGAATATTTTCATTCTTCATTTCCTCGACGTCTTCCTGCAGGCGCAGTTCGGCGCGTTTTTCCGCCCTCTGAGCCGGAGTCATCGAAACCCATTTTTCCGCCTCTTCAACGGTCATGGACAACCTGACATTCATCTTGGGCTTCAGGATGATTCCCGTCTTTTTGGGATCATCGAATTCAGCAAGCCACTTTTCACATGCATGTTCGCTCTTCTTCCCGATGATGCCGGATACCGTCTTGTACAGCCATGCATTGCGGTCATTGTTGGCATTGAGTATGGCTGTGTTTGCGTCGGTAATCTCCTGGATTTTCGCCCAGGAAAATTGCTTCCCGAAGAGCTTGGACATGGCAAGCATCATCTGGCTGTACGACATGGTTCCGTAGGGAAGGGAAGAGAGCATCTTTCCGAACTTCGTTCGCTGGTCGAGTTTGGCCTTGGCGCGGCTAGTGGCCGAATTTTCACCCGGCAGCAAATCACTGAGGCGGCTGGCTGTGTACTTGGTACGTCGTTTTTCCTGGTCAAGCTTGACGTCCCATGCATTTTTTTGGTTATCAGCCATTGATCCAGGGATTCCGTAGCGGCCTGTGCCTGCTGGATGGACATGCCCTTGTAATTCCCGTACACCTTCCAGGCAAGAAGCTCGCTTTCGATCAACTGAGCCTTTTCTTCGTCGTCCTGCTGGGAAAGAGTTTCCGTCAAGCCGGTCATTTTATCCCGGACGGTTTCATCCGATGCATCCAGCATTTCGAGATAACCCTGTAGCTTGCGATAGGAATCGGCATCCATTTTGCCGCGTGGAGACTTCTTCCCGGGTGTTGTTTTCGGGAAAGCAAACTGAACTCTTTTCATGGTGCGGGCAAGCATATCGTCCTTGGCGAACAGAATGAGACGGTCGCGGATCTTACCCATTACTTTGTTCATCACCTGGTCGAGACGCTTTTCTCCGATTGCGGCCAGGATTTCGGAAGCCTCTTCTTCAGTGACGGCCATTGTCGTCTGACTGATCATGGATTGCTTGAACTTCTCATAAAAGACATCTCCCCCCTGGAGAGTTCCCTTTTCCGGGATCTTCCCATTCTCGGCCATGGATGCATACACGGAAGCCCACTGCATTTGAATGCGGAGATCCGCCTGGTATTTCATGGGAAGCACATACCTGGCGGAAGAGATCAAGGCGTTGACAGCCCCGAACAATTCGGCTCCTATTCTCCCACGGTGTATTCCATTTTTCCCGGTTGCAATGCGGTTCCAGTTGGCAATGGCCTGATCGAAATCGGAAACAAGTTTTTCTGCCCGTGTCACATCCATGCTGGGACGTAAAAGCATCTGGACGGTTTGCTGCATGCTGGCAAGAGAGAAACTTGCCGGCATAGTCCCCCCGTCGTCGAAATGAAGCGTGACGTCATTAATGTTGACGGACTTCGTGCCTTGTGGAATATTAAATACATCTCCTCCACCAGCGGTAGAGGCTAGGGTTGCGGCCTTGCTCCCTTGACCTCCCGGGAAGGTGCCCGGAGCCGTATCCGGGTTTGCAGGTCGTTGTGACCTATCAACACTCTGGTTTTTACCAGCGAACCGCTCTGCAAGGGGGAGCTTTTTCCCATTCGGTTTCCTTGATCCTGCCACCGGGTGCGCCGTAACGATGGAATAATACCCATCCTTCCTAGCCAGTTGTAAAACCATCCAGGCGGACGGTTTCTTTCCTTTAACAAGCAATTCGCGACCAGGCGCCAGTTCCCACAGTTCACTTACATTTGCCAGAATGCTGGACAAATATTTTTCCGGCGAAGTGTGTTTCCATAATCCATCCAAATCCCGTGATGCTGCAATGTGGGTCAATCCATAGCCCTTGTGTAAACCTTTGTCTTCCCCGGCAAGCAACCTGACAGGCATTTCCTTCTGTCCCTTGCGTTCAGGGATTGAAAACCAGTTCGGGTTTCCGTCCGGCTTTGTTACAAATGTTTCGGGGGATAAAACGTTTCCTTCCTTGTCCCTTGCCATTACGGAGAACCCGAGTCCCGGAGTCATGGATTCGTTCGCTATGCGTTCCTCGGCGACTCTTGCGGCCTCCGCATCGGCTGCTGCAAGCTCCCGTTCCGCCTCCATGTCAATACGGTGATTCCCAATAGGATCGGGCTTTGATTCACCGTCCCACGTTAATGCCCTGATTCTGATCTTTTCATACAGTCCGCATTTCTCATACATGGCCTTCAGCAACTGGAGTTCCTGAAGACGCTGGGAAGGATCTGCCGACAGACCGGCGGAAATCCCTTCCGCCTCCATGACAGCCCCCTTCCGGCTGATTGTCCGAACACCCTTGATGGCGTTAATATGGTCATTGATGATGCTGATGCTCCTGGCGATATACTCCGCTGCCCGCTCCATGGATTCCTCGAATGAATCGCCAAATGAAATCAAACCCTGCACCATGGATCCATCCTTGGATGCATGTGTCATGAGCTGGATCTTGCTGGCTACAAAATCAAGAGATTTCCCTTTTGCCATATCAGCGGCAGCCTGTGCCTGGATAGTGTCAATGCGTGACTTGTCGGCAATATTGCGGGTCAGCAGACAAATAGCTTCCGCATCCTGTGCCTTGATGGAGCCGGAGGAGAACCGGTTCCAAAGATCCTCCCGTGCTTCCCTCCCGATCAGAATCCCCCTGGCCGACTTGGTTCCGCCACGGGTCAGTCCTCGACGGGTAAGCTCATCGTCGGTGAGTCCTGTTTCCCTGGTGTAGATAGCCGCAGTCAATTCATCCGCCTGATCGTCCTGCATGTTCTGTTCGTAGTCCAGCAGCTTTGCCCACTTTGCATCATGTTCGGCGTCTTCTTCGTACACATAGGCAGCAATGGCCTTTGTCCCGGTGCGCTGGGCAAGATCCAGACGATGGCGGCCGGAGACAACTTCCAGCGTTCCGTTCTTTCTCTTCCAGACATAAATGGGAGGTGCATCTGATCGGTAATCCCCCACAAGCTGGTTGACAATACCCTTCTTATTGGAGTTGACCTTCACTTGCGGAACCTCCGGCGAAAGGTTTAGTTTTTCAACGGGAACCATCCCGATCCACGCACTGGCTCCGATATTGTAGGAAGCCCCGTCCACAAAGACACCCTGCATGGATTCGGGAAGATTGGCTGCCGGGGAATAGTCATTGTTCCCGGCGTCTGGAACAACCTCCGGATCTACGGACTTTCCGGCATCGGATGTTGAAACATGATTGGCCTCGCTTCGCGCATCCTCTTCCATCTTGTTGCGGATCTGCGTTGCCGTCGGTGTCTCGTCATTGTCATGGAGATTCACTGTTGCTATGGCATGTTCATATGCCTGGATGTCGGCAGCTTCGATCCTCGCATTGGCAAAATGACTCGTCGCCTGAACCCCAAGATCATTGAGAATATCGACAAGATCCTTGTTAATCGTCCCCTTCTTCTTTCCCGTATTATACGCCCGGGCAAGATTCATCAGTCCGTAAGCATCCTGAAGAGCACCTACATGGTATTGGAGGAGGTCCTTCGCCCAGGGATTCAGCGGTATCGCGTCACTCAATCCGAGAACATTCGACAAGGCGAGCTTCGACATAGCTTCAACAACCTTCGACTGCGTCAACTCGCCGTCACCAACGAAAGACACATTAAACCCCATCCTGTTGAGTTCTAGCTGGGCATCCTGCAGAAGCTTTCCGACAGCCTTCAATTTGCCGGCATCTCCGCCCGTCCATAACGAAAGACGATGTTCCAGCAAATCCTCCAGAACCTCTCTGCTTCCGACGAGACCGCGCGATGCCATGAAGACAATATCCGCCGGCGTTGTCCCGGGTGCCGGCTTGAACTGGAACAACTGCGTCGAATCCGCGGACTCTTCGCCCGTCGTCTGCCTGGCCGTATTGAGACGTTCCTGAAACGCCTTCTCAAGATTCATCAGAGTCCCGAGAGGAGCATACTGAGACACCGCTCCAAACGGAGTTGCAAGGGCTTCCTGCTCACTCATTCCGCTATCCACACGACGCTGGTATTCATCCGTGGCAAGACGTGTCAGGTAGAAAAATTCCGCCTCCCCCATTGATCCGACCTCATTGATCAAATCCCCCATGCTTTCCGCTTCTTTGTTCCGGTTATCAGGCTTCCGCCAGTCCTGCATATCCTGGACGGCGATCTCACCGGATTCCTCAGCAGACCTTAGCAGGGCATTGGCCGCCAGGGCCGACTGTGCCGCGTGGATCTCCTGTTTTTCGTTTTGCCGGACATAAGTACCGAACATAGCCAGCAGCTGTTCTTCACCGACTTCCTGCGTATTCATCTTTTCCCCCGTCTCACGATTGTACGTCGTGATCTTGTATGAGCCGGGCTTGTCCAGGCTCGGCTCAATATCAGGGAAATGATATTTACTCTTGAAATACTGGTATGCGGATGATTCCCACGTTGCCCGCGCTTCATCCACCGAACGGAACCATGAAGCCGCCTCACGGACATTTTTCCGCGCAACGTCAGGATCCCCCCAGGCTTCGGAACGGGCTTTCCATACGGCATCAATACGTGCATCAGCATCATCGATAGCACTAATGCGCCGCGCCTCATCTCGATCAATCCCCTGAAGCATGAGCTGTTCCACCTGCTTGGAATACGACTCAGCAGCCGCCCGTATCGTTCCCGACTGCAAGCCGGTCATGCCTCCGACAAACACAGCCGTTGCAAGCAACTGATCCGGCTTGAGCATGGAAGAAACCTCCTGGAAATACGCATCGAAATCATACCTCCTGCCGACATCCGTACCCGCTGCGGGGGCAACCACATTACGGGCAGCCCATTGAAGCACGGCTTCGGCAGTCGGCTCGTAAATCGTTTCCTCGGTAACGCCAAGACCCGTTTCGGACACAACGCGCTTCCAGAATGATCCCATCAAAGCGGATCGGAGCTTGTTTGTCACGGGAAGCTTGTCAATCAACCATGCCGTTCCCGACATCTTTCCGATAGCTCCATAGGAAATCTTCTCAACAGCCGTAGAAGTTGCCGCATCAATAAATGCCGACCATTCCGCAGTCCCCGGCTGGAGACCGTCGAAATACGCCCGGTTCCTGTTGTCGTCATAAGCCTCCGCAAAAGCAATAGCCGTGCCGACATATGGAATCATGAACGGAGCCGTCTGGCCAATCGTCGAACCCAGGCAGTTAACCGCCCTTGCCATAAAAGCCGCATCGTCATTGCTGGCATTGCCCATATCCTGGCCGGTTGACAGCAATCCCAGAACGCGCGAGTTTTCAATATCGTTTCGGACATAGTCTTCGTAATCTTTCAGGACATCGCGTGTTAGCCCCATGACCTTCTCATTGTGTTCCTTGGCAAACGGCACCATCGCCTGGGAATAAGCCGCCAACTGGACGGCCGTTCCAATGGACGCCCCCGATTTCGCCACCGGATTCAACAAGGCAAGCCGCAGGTTGTGCATGAACTTGTATTCATCGCCGGACACATTCTTCGTTTCCTGCATCAGCTGGAAGACAGATCCCTTGAAAATTTCAAAAGCCGCTTCATTGATTGCAAGTTTCCCGTCAGCATCAGCATCGGAAAGGAAATGAGTCATTTTCATCGCCGCGCGCTGGCTCACCATACTCCTGAGTCCCTCCTCGGGGTTATCCTTGAATAAATCCTTCAACACCCCCATGGCGGCTCCTGCCTTCTCAATGGCGACGGGATCAAACTCACGGGCATAAATCTCCTGCTGTTCCGGCGTCAAATGCTTTCCGAGATCGGACGGATTCCAGATTCCGGCAGTTACGTTCGCTACTGCCGAATCCACTTCCTTCCTGTTCTTCTGGTACGCCTGACGTCGCGTCCGCGTATCCTTGTAATGCTTCTCCACCTCTCCGGCGTAATCATCATACACGGCGGCAAAAGCTTCCCTGCGCGTCTTCACTTTCGGGATAGGCTTGTTCGTGGAAAGGAAATAAACCCCGGGTTCATTCGAATCATCCGGCCCGAACAATTCCCGCATGAGATACTGTCCCATCTCCTGCTTCACGGCCTCCTGCGGGCTGCTCTCAAAGAGACGCGCCTTGACCGCCAGATCCTTGTTCCTGGCAAGCGTATCGGCAATTTCCTTGTCGTCCGCATGATGCCGGAGCATGAAGGCATGGAGTTCTTCGAGGCGGTTCTTGTCCGGTTTCCATGGTGCAGGCGTTATGGAAGGAACCGGAGAAGATACCGGTTCCTGTTCGGATCCTTCATCTTCGGAAGAACTTCCGAAATCGGGCATATTATTCAGGAACGACCAGTTGTTACGGCTGGCTGCGGGCTTCTGTTCAACAGGTTCGGCATGTCCTGTAAAATCGGGCATGTCGTTCAAAAAAGAAAAATCATTTGCCATAAAATATAAAAGATAAAGTGTTAAGCCATTTTCCCCGCCTGTTTGTAAACGCGGGCGTTCCTGTTGAGCCATCCGGCCAGGAACTTTTCTTTCTGCGGATTATTGGCCGCGATCGACTTGTAGAGTCTTTCCCGTGCCTCCTTAAGCTTGTCGAGAAGCTGGGATTCCGAATGCGTCTGAATGTAATTCTTGAGCACGTTAATGGTTTCCTGATTAAACTTCTTCGTGTCCGAATCCTTGATCCCAAGGGCGCGATGAATCACGCGCATAGCTCCGTATTCACCGGAATTGAAATACATGTCACGGAGGAAGTAATCGATGCCGGACGACTTGACGCCCGCATACTGAAGGATATTTCCGACAGGCTGCGTCTTTTCAGCAATGTACCGCTTCGCCTCCTGTTTAGCCTCTTCCTGGTTTCCTGCATCAAGCATCTTTTTGAGTTTGGCGAACTCCTGGGGGTGGCTCCCATTGTTGATGCCGGCAATCTCATGAGTACCTCCACCGTCACCGGCCGGAAGCTTGTACACAGTCAGATTCCCATTGCTATCAAGACGGGCTTCATTGTCAAAGATCATGGACGACGTCTTGTCTTCATTGTTCACCGGCTTGCTTCCGTCTCCCGCCGTAAACTGAATATATGCCTGCTTCGCCCGGACATTGTTCATACGAACCAGGGCGGAATCCGATATGCTGACATCTTGAACATCCCCTTGCTTCACGGGAACTTCCACCCAAGCCTTCGTCCCCGGCAGCGTCACTCTCGCCATAGGGACGCTTCCCAGCTTTTTCTGGATAGCCTTGAACTGCTCGGCAGGCAAATACACGGCAGCCTCATCCGACTGGATAGAAGAAACCTCGAAAATATTGTTGGCCGTTGCAACGGAAGGTTCCGGGAAATACGGCTTTTGCTCCTTCATGTAGGAATCATACATCTTTCGCTGCGTGTCAATACCCGCAACACCTTCGGTATTCCTCAGATCTTCGCCGGCTGTCGCATCGTGAATCATCTGCTTCTGCTTTTTGGCATCATCCTGAGCCAACTTCTTATACTCGGTGCCAAGTTCCGGAATATCGGAATCATGGGTTCGTGAATACACCTGGACAAAATCGGAAAGCTGTTCCATTTCCTTGTCATAGGTTGCGTCAGGATGGATAGCCCGCCACTTCGACATGGCGACCGCCACGTCATTCCTGATCTCCCTGCGACGCTGCTCAATAATATCCCGGGCTTCGCCCTCAAACCTCTTCCTTCTGTCGCTCGTCATGTAGGATTCACCCTTCCTTTGCTCCAAGTAATTGTATGCATTCGGCACAAGAGTCCTGTCTTCCAGTCTTTCGAGATACGCCCTGACATCGACGCCTTTTTCCTTGTTCCCGAGACCGAGAAGCCCCTGCATCTTCTGCTTCGCCATCGTCGTCAGTTCGTATTCATTCACCTGGTAGCCCGTCTTGGGATCACAGTACTTTTTCACCATGTACTTGATCCAACTCTCGGCATCTTCCTTATCTTCGGGAACCGGGGCATTGTTGATTTCATTGATCCATGAATCCTTGATATCGTTCTTGTAACGGTCATAAGTCCCATGTTCATTAAAATACTTCCTCCATTCGTATTCCTGTTTTGTGGCTCCGTTGCGAACCTCAAACTTGGGTGTTACTACGCCGCCTTCACGGATCTTCCGCCGCTCCTCCGAAGTAAAGGCAATCTGCTTGCAATCCGTGGACAAAGCACGTTCGCAAGCCTTCGTCATCCTCGCCCTGGTCGTGGCTTCCAAATCATCATATTCCCCCCGAGTAATATCCAGCATCGCCTTCTGCGGATCTTTAAGCATGCCTTTTTCCAATTGGGAGGAAAGGCGTTCCTGGTTGCAGGTATAGCGGAGTTCGTTGGCTTTAGTAGTGGAAAAGATACCCGCCTGTTCCCCGGCGTTTACGGAACCGATGAATCCATTCCAGTCTTTGGAAGCCTGTGCGAGGCTGAGATTTTCTTCAGCAGACTGCCGTGAGAGCTGGATTTGTTTCTTGGTGGCAAGACTGTAGAGGTTGGAGCGGAGGTTGTCGGCGACGGATTGTCGGATGCTGGAGGCGTGGAGGCCAGTTTCGGGGTTGATGTAGGCGCCGGGGAGGTCGTTGATTTGGGAGGAGTATTCGTGGACGAGGTCATCGATGGCGGAGGGGATGAGGATTCCGTTTTCGTCGAAGAGGCTTTGTTCGTGCCCGGGGGCGAGGGCCATGCGGCGGTTGGCTTCTGCTTCGAAGCCGGCGTTGATTTCGCGGAGGCGGGTTTCCTGCTGCTGGGAGGTGCCGAAGTCTTTGATTTTGACGAAGTCGTTGATAATGCCTTCGAGTCCTGCAGCAGCATTGGCGGAGGCGCGGGAGGCGGCCTGTGAGGTGAGGTCGGGCGTTTCGATGGGGCGGGGAGTGGAGCCGGCGATGTTGAGGCGGGCTCCCTGGTAGAGGGGTTGGTCAGGCATGGTGGCGGTCTGTTCTATGGGTGAGGAGGTGGTGGATGTTGTAGGTGTGCCAGGTGGAGCGGCCTTTGAATTCCCGCTGCCAGGAGGCTTCCGTGTAGTGGTTGGCGCAGTGGCCGAGGAGGCTCCAGAGGGAGGGCATGCTGCCGCAGGCGAAGAGGATGAGGAGGCGTTGCGGGCGGTTGGGGGCCGGGATGCCGATGAGGACGGCACGGGGGGTTATGTGGATGATGCCGCCGCCGGCGATGGCTGTGGCGATGGTGTCCTGGTAGAGGCCGGGGGAGTGGGTTTCGAGGAATGTGTAGGCTTGGGATGCGGCGTTCACAGGGAGTAGGGGGATTGAGGTTGTTGTTTACCGAAGAGGCTGTTGAGGAGGATGGCGAGGGATTGTTCTCCGGTTTCGCTGCGGGTGGATAGGTTGCCGGGGATGGAGGAGGTGAGGGTGTTGCCGATGTTGTAGGCGTTGTAGGCCCCGGACATGGCTCCGCTCATGCCGCCGGTGGCAGCCTGGGTGCCGAGGGTACCGCCAGCGGAGAGGCCTGCGGCTCCGGCAGCTCCACCTGCGATGGTGAGGGCGGCTTGAAGGAGGGAGGACCCGAGGGCACCGGAACCGAGGGAGCGGTATTGGGAGGCGATGCTGCCTGCCTGGAGGGTGGCCAGGTATCCCTGGAAGCGGGAGACGTCTGCAGCGTAGCGTTTGGACTGGTCGGTGAGGATGCCGGAGAGGGCCATGTCGTCGATGGCGGATTCCAGGGCATCGGCGACGGCGATTTCGGATTGGGCGCCGGATCCTTCATCGGTGAATCCGGAGGTGCCGCGTGCGGCACGGACGGAGGCTGTGGCGGCGTTTTGGTTTTGCCGCATGCGCATGAGGTTCCGTCCTGTGAGGGAGGCATCGGAACGGGCTTCTTCTTCGAGGTTGGCGGCTTGTTTGTCTGCAGCAGTTTTCTGGGCTTTGCCCATGGATTCGGCGGCGCGGGCGGCGTATTTGTACTGCTGGTACTGTCCGTAGTTGGCTCCAATGGTTCCCATGGTTTTAGAAGAGGGCTGAGTTGAGGATGTCTTTGAGCGGATGCTGGTCGTTGCTCCATTGCTGGACGGCGTTTTCGTGGAGGGCGCGACGGAGTGTTTCGGAGGCGTCCTGGTCGAGTGAGGCGGCGAGCTGCGGGTTGCTGGTGAGTTTGGGGGCGATGCGTGCGGCGAGGAGGAGCATGACGCCTTTGCAGAACATGGGTTCGGTGTCGGGGAGGTGTTCCTGGCGGGCGATGTAATCGGACAAGTAGGTGAGGGGCAGGGTGCGGTTGTCGCGGAGGGCAGGGTGTTCTTCGATGATGAGTTCCCGGCCGATGAGGCGGAAGCGGGGGGCTCCGACTTTCAAGACGCGGATGCAGTCCGCGGGGAGCTGGAACCGGAACGGGGTATCCGATTGGAGGGTGGTTTCCCTGGTGGCGAAGCTCCAGCGGCCGAAGAGGAGGGCTTCGTGGAGGACTTGGGGGAACCAGAGGTCACATTCTTTTCCGGAAGGGGTGTCCCGGAAGTATTCACGCTGGCCAATTTTGTGGAGGGCCTGCGAAAAGAGGGTTACTTTGTCCATACCGCCCAGGATGCCAAGGGGGCAGGAGGGGAAGGTATGAACATGGAGTTAATTGAGAATGATTCGCTTGGGATGATGAAATAGGGCTTCCGTTGATCTGACTTGACGAATGGAGTGATTTGACAATAATGAACGTTATTAGGTCTAATTAGGTCAAAACATGCCCAGACAGTCTCGAATAGAAGCCCCAGAGAAAGCAAGAGATACCATCAAATTGGCATGTGAAACAGGTGATAACATGATTTTCCACAAAAAGACCAGTGATTATCTCCTCAGAAAAAAATGGAAAAGGAAAGAAGTAATTCGAAGTATTATTGAACATGCTGATTCTGGATATAAAATATTTCTAAAACTGTATAATAATCCTCATGCAAGACCACAATACGGTTATCAAGGAAGTTTAAAACACTATGCTGTAACTATAAATGATGCTGTGAATGATTTGAGAAACAAAACGTCTTATATGGAGATTAAGGGACATGATAAACCAACGGATATTCCATTCATGTTACTCATGCATCAACACGATTCCGTAGAAATTTTACCTATCATATAAATATGAAAAAGAATGCTATTCCATGTTATGAATGCTCGTCCGGAGTGTATCGGGAAAAGGTCATGGACTATGTTTTCGATTCAGAGGCAGGAGAACGCATAACAGTTCCATCTATTAGTCAACTTGTTTGCGATCATTGTGGTAATGTCTGTATTTCCATGGACTCTTTTGATGTGATTGAAGAATTTGTGACTGAATATTATTTTCGTAAAGCTTTTGAAAAGAAACGGTTGAATCAATCCAAAAAGGATTATATCAAGAAATCATATCTGCCCAGCCCGAATCAAAAAGCTGTACTGGAATCAGAAGTTATGCCAGTAAATGCTGTGTGTCCTTATAAAAAACAAACAACGTGGATACAGCTTTTTAGCGGTTCTTCTTCATCTTATACATCATCGGAATTAGCGTATGTCTGAAAAAATTAAAGGAACTTTAATTAGTATATCCCCAATTCAACTGAGGGGATATTATATCAAGGAATTTATATTTCAAGTCAATCCAGAATTTGATCAGAATCGTCCTTCTGAATCAAGTTTTGATGATCTTAGTTTTAAATGTCAATTTGGAGAATTATCTTCGGATGCCGTTCCTGCAGCAGATCCGCAAGAATTTGAGACTAATGAATTATGGGAGTCGCGTTTTTCTGTTGAATACGGGAAAAAAGGTTCCAGTAATAGAAATTTTCCGTATATCTATTCCATTTCAATTACGGGGTTGTTTACTTTGAATAAAAAATATAATATAGAAAAAAGAAGAGAATTGATGGCGTATAATACTCAATCTATTTTATACGGAATTGTTCGTGAAATTGTTTCTTCTTTCATGGACAAGGGACCATTTCCAAGTGCTATTCTTCCGACAGTATCCTTTTCTCCCATGGAGCTCACTCCGGACAAGAAATAAGCTTCAAACAAGATGCTTTTTAGCAATAAAGAAAGAGCCGGCTGGTGATAGCC
>OHAT01000791.1_pt1 | contig 30645 bp, 31 predicted proteins | sample 1577141 | NCBI WGS metagenome assembly OHAT01 (sample SAMEA3541578, study PRJEB24748) | human gut metagenome | biome: human gut; feature: human-associated habitat; material: faeces | place: China | collected 2012 | reverse complement strand
GCGCACGGGCAGGGCCGACAGGCGCAGGCAGGCGGATTCCGGCACGGCCTCCACCTTGATGTTGATGAAATCGGGGTTTCCCTTGCCGTGGCGCTGGGCGCGGGTCACCAGATCATGGGTTAGCGCGGGCACGCCTTGCGCCCCGACAATGCGCTCCGCCCCGGAAATATGCTCTTCCTCACCCCGAACCTTTCGGCTGGCGCGCATTTTCACGCTGAACAACTGCATGCCGTATCCTGTCCTCGATTCTCATGGCCGCCCGTATCCGGCGCGGCCTGCCCAGCATGCCAGACTTGCCCCGCGCGGTCGAGAGGCGCGGCAAAAGGCTGAACGCAAGCCGGCGCGCAGGGCCTTCAGATATGGCTCACGCGCTCAGGGCTCCCTTCATCCGCATGACATTCCTGCGCGGCGGATTGCCGAACAGGCGCTTGTATTCCCTGATGAATTGCGTCGGGCTTTCGTAGCCCACGGCAAAAGCGGCCTGCGTCACATCGTGCCCACCGGACAACATGAGGCGCTGGGCTTCGCTGAGGCGCAGGCGCTTTTGGTACTGCAACGGGCTCAATGTGGTAATCTGCTTGAAATATTTGTGAAAAGTCGATGGAGCCATATTGGTTTGCCCGGCCAGCTTTTCCACCCGCAACGGCTCTTTGTAATTCTCTTTCAGCCAGGATATGGCCCGCGAAATCTGGTTGCCCTGTGAGCCCAGGGTATTGAGGCTGCGCAGAATGCCGCCGAACGGACCCGCAAGCAGCCGATAGTGGATTTCATCTAGCAGGAGGTTTTCCATGACAGGAATGTGCTCCGGCGTTTCCGTCAGTTCGAGCAGACGCAAAAACGCATCCAGCAAGCCGGGACCGACAGCCTGCACCGCCGCCCCCCTGGGCGCGGCGTCGCCGGGGGACGGCGGCGGCACCCTGGCCGCAAGATTCGCAATACGGGCGGCGTCCAGATTCAGCGACATGGACAGGTACGGCTTTTCCTCGCTGGCCTCCATGACGCAACTGGTGACCGGCATGTCCACCCCGGCCACAAAGCAGACATTTTCGCCGTAATGGTACTCATCCCCGCCGATTCTTACCAGCTTCCGGCCCTGGGCCACCACAATGATCACCGGCTGATAAAAGTTGGGCCAGGGATCGGCGCTGCTTGTATTGCAATGCAGCACGAAACCTTTGACCGCTGTGGGATAATTTCCCGCCCCCGGCGCGCCGCCGAGCAGTTTCGCCCTGAGCACGGCCCAGTTCCTGTTCGCATCCACACGTCTGTTTTCCGCCATACAACGCCTCCTTCCTGATCCGTTCTCTCCTCCGCCGCCGCTTCTCGCCGCAACATTTTCCAGGAGAATCAGGCAGCTGTGAGAGACTCCTCGCACATGCTTTTTCTGGTACAGACGCACACATTCGTATAATTATCCGGATCACGGATCAAGTATTTTTCATTCAGCCATAGAGAAACAGGCAGAAAACAGAGAGGAATGTCTCTATCTCCCGGGCCGGGGCGCGGCTATAAGAGCATGCAACATTTGAAATGCTCGTTTGCGGCGGGCAAAGCCCGTCTACCCGCATTTCGCGGCAAGGATTTGTCTGCGAATCCTTGCGGAGCGGCTCACGCATGAAATGCGTCAACCGCTCTGGCGCATCCCATGAAACGCCGTTCGCATCGCGGACATAACCCTGAACACAGGAGAAAACAGATCATGAAAAAAAGACGACTGGGAAAAAGCGGCCTGGAAGTATCGGCCATCGGCATGGGCTGCATGGGCTTCAGCCACGGCTACGGCGCTGTGCCCTCCGAAGGGGAATCCATCAGGCTTATGCGCAAAGCCTATGACGAATACGGCTGCACCCTGTTCGACACAGCCGAAGTGTATGCGACCTATGCCAATGAAGAGCTGGTGGGCAAAGCGCTGAAGCCCATTCGGGATAACGTGATCCTGACGACAAAGTTCATGCCCGTTTTCCTGCCCGGCCAGGAAATTCCGGAGGGAAAACTCAGCCGGAAAGGACTCAGGAACGCGCTTGAATCCTCTCTGAAACGCCTGCAAACCGAGTATATCGATCTCTACTACGAGCACCGGGTCCCCGAGGACAGCGATCCCGCTGAAGTCGCCTTCTGGATGGGCGAGCTCATCCAGGAGGGCAAAATCAGGGCCTGGGGGCAATCCGAACCGACGGCGGAACAGATCCGCATTGCGCACGCCGTAACGCCCCTGGCCGCCGTGCAGAATGAATATTCCCTCATGCAGCGGCGGCCCGAAAAAGAGGTGCTGGCGACCTGCCAGGAACTCGGCATCGGTTTTGAAGCCTACTCTCCCATGGGCGGCGGTTTTCTCAGCGGCAAATACGACAAGGATACGAAGTTTACGGGCGATGACGTGCGGCGCGTCATCACACGATACCGCAGGGAAAACATGGAAGCCAACCAGCCGCTTCTTGCCCTGCTGTGGGCCTATGCCGCGGAGAAGCGGGCCACGCCCGCGCAACTCGCCCTGGCCTGGCTGCTGCACAAAAAAGACTTTATCGTGCCCATTCCCGGTATGCGCAAGGACGAACGCCTGGCGGAAAACTTCGGCGCGGCGGACGTTGCCCTGTTGCCTGAAGAGCTTGCCGAGATCGACAAGGCCCTGGGCAAGATCGCCATACACGGCGACAGAAAAGACAGCGACATCGTCAAACTGGGTACGGTTCAATCCGTTATTCTCGAATAGCGATGCAACTCTCCGTACAGCAGAGATGATCGGAACGTGCACGAAACCGGGCAGAGAATAAACCGGGCGGCCTACGGCCCGACGCAAAAAAACGGGCCGGACGCGCGTCATATCGCGTCCGGCCTGGAAAACAGCTCACGCCCGAAGGCGGAGATACGGCTTTAAAACTTGGGGAAGAGTTTGGCGTCCACCGGCTTCAGGCCCTTGAGCAGAGCTTTGGCGCTGTCCAGGGAGCTGCCGAGCACCGTGGTCACGGCAAATTCCTTGCCGTTGGAGCCGAACCAGGACATGCCCTTGCCGGCCCCCTGGCTGAACGAACTCTCATACAGGCCGTTCTTTTCCACCGGATCGCTGGGCGACATGCCGCCGTTCTTCATATTGGCCACGGTCTGGGTGGCCGCGTCCTTGGCGGACATGCCGTTGGCCACCACCGTGATGGTCACGGCACTGCCGTCCTTGCCGCTGACGAACAGGGCCATCAAAGCGCCGTTGCCTTCCTGCACGGGCTGGGGCTGGGTCCAGTCGGCGGGCAGGTCAATGCTGAAATATTTGGTTTTCACTTCCGCGGCCTGAGCCGGGGCGGCCAGAGCGACGGCCAGCACGGCGGTCGCGACCAGCAGGGAAATCCTGCCGAAAAATTGCAACATGAAAGTCTCCTTTTACAGAAAATACAAAAGATTATGACACGTGACAACGTCCGGCCAGACCTAATACCATCTCTCCCCGCTGGCAAGTAAAAAATCACGGACGACAGGGCCGCACCGCAATGCCTCCCCGCAGTTCCCGCGCCCGGTGCCGGGACTTGCGCCCCGGTCTTTTTTGGGCAATACTACTCCCCCGAATCCACAAGGGGGCTCTAGCATGCAAGACGTCAAAAAAGTCGTGCTCGCCTATTCCGGCGGGCTGGATACATCCGTTATTCTCAAATGGCTCATTGAAACCTACCATTGCGAGGTCATCACCTGCACCGCCGACCTGGGCCAGCCCGAGGATCTTTCCGGCGTGGAGGAAAAAGCGCTGAAAACCGGCGCTTCCAAAGCCTATGTGGTAGACCTGCGCGAAGAAATGGCCCTCGACTTCGTCTTCCCCATGATGCGCGGCGCGGCCCGCTACGAAAACCGCTACATGCTGGGCACCTCTATCGCGCGCCCCTGCATCACCAAGGCCCTTATCGACATCGCCCGCAAGGAAGGCGCCGACGCCATCGCGCACGGCGCCACGGGCAAGGGCAATGATCAGGTGCGCTTCGAATTTTCCGCCAAGGCCCTGGCCCCGGAAATCCGGGTCATCGCGCCCTGGCGCGAGTGGGATCTCATGTCCCGCACGGCCCTGACTGCCTTTGCCGAAAAGCACGGCATCTTCATTTCCAAAGAGGCCAAGCGCTACAGCATGGACGCCAACATGCTGCACACTTCGTTTGAGGGCAGCGAACTGGAAAATCCCGGCAACGCGCCGCACGAAATCTGCCATGACCGCTGCGTGCCCGTGGAACAGGCCCCCAACGAACCTGAAGTTATCGAAGTGGGCTTTGAGGCGGGCAATCCCGTTTCCGTCAACGGCCGGAAGCTGTCGCCGTACACCATTATCAAAACCCTGGCCGAACTGGCGGGCAAGCACGGCATCGGCCGCGACGACATGGTGGAAAACCGCTATGTGGGCATGAAGTGCCGCGGCGTGTACGAAAATCCGGCGGGCACCCTGCTCTTCGCGCTGCACCGCGACCTGGAAGGCATCTGCATGGACCGCGAACTGCTCGGCATCCGCGACATGCTGGCCGTGCCCTATTCCCACGCCGTATACAACGGCTACTGGTTCTCGCCCGAGCGCGAAGCCATGCAGGCCTTTTTCGACAAGTCGCAGGAGACGGTCACCGGCACCGTGCGCGCCAAGCTCTACAAGGGCGGCGTGTGGCCCCTGGCCCGTACCTCTCCCTACTCGCTCTTCTCCGAGGATCTGGCCACGTTCGAAGGCGGCGACTACGACCACAAGGACGCGGCGGGCTTCATCCGCCTCAACGGCCTGCGCCTGGGCATGTACGCGGCCATCAGAAACAAGATGGCGAAATAGAGCATTCCAACTTTGAAATGCAACGCGTTTCAAAGATAATCCGGTCCAGTCCCGTGCCGGCACGACCGCAAGGCCCCGCTCCCGCTTCGGCACGGGCGGGGCTTTTTTATAACGGAAGCGCTGAGTAATGGTCTTTTTGCCCTCTGCCCGCGCCCGGCTCGCTCCGTGCGAAGGTCGAATATATTTGAATATACTCCCTTCGCCCGGAGTTTCCCGTCCTTGGCAGAGAACAAAAATCTTCATTAATCAGCGCTTCCAGCAATGAGGAACGCACGATGAAAACCAATCAGAGTTGGGGAGGCCGTTTCGCCGAAGGCCCCAAAGAGGCCGTGGCCCGCTATACGGATTCCCAGACCTACGACCGGGCGCTCTACGCCCAGGATATCCGCGCTTCCCGGGCTCACGCCCGCATGCTGGGCCGCCAAGGCGTGATCACCCCGGAAGAGGCGCAAATTCTGGCGGACGGCCTGGACAGGGTGCGCGCCGAGATCGAGTCCGGCGGCTTTGTCTGGAAGCCGGAACTGGAAGACGTGCACATGAACATCGAGGCCCGGCTCACCGAACTGACCGGCGATGTGGGCAAAAAGCTGCACACCGGCCGCAGCCGCAATGATCAGGTGGGTCTGAGCTTCCGCCTTTTCGTGGCCGACAGGCTGGACATCTGGCGGCAGCGCGCCGCCGCGCTCTGTGCCGTGCTGGTCAAACGCGCCGCCGAGCATCAGGGGGACATCCTGCCCGGCTGCACGCATCTGCAGCCCGCCCAGCCCGTGAGCCTGGCCCAGCATCTGCTGGCCTATGCCTGGATGTTCCGGCGCGACGCCCTGCGCCTGACCGACACGCTCAAGCGGGTGCGCATCTCGCCCCTGGGCGCGGCGGCCCTGGCCGGCACCACCTACCCTCTGGACCCGCAGAGCGTGGCCGACGAGGTGGGCTTTGCGGAAATTTACGGCAATTCCATGGACGCCGTATCCGACCGGGATTTCGTGCTGGAAGCCCTGTTCGACGGCTCCGCCGCCATGATGCACCTTTCCCGCCTCTGCGAGGAAATCATCCTCTGGGCCAATCCGGCCTTCGGCTTCGTGAAGCTGCCCGACGGCTACGCCACGGGCTCCTCCATCATGCCGCAGAAAAAAAATCCGGATGTGGCCGAACTGATGCGCGGCAAGACCGGCCGGGTCTACGGCGCGCTCACGGGCCTGCTCACGGTCATGAAAGGCCTGCCCCTGGCCTATAACCGCGACATGCAGGAAGACAAGGAAGGCTTCCTGGACGCGGACCGCACGGTGGAATCCTCCCTGCGGCTCATGGCCGGGATGCTGGAGGAACTGAGCTTTCGCACGGACCGCATGCGCGAGGCCTGCAAGGCGGGCTTTCTCAACGCCACGGAACTGGCCGACTATCTGGTGGGCAGGGGCCTGCCCTTCCGCGAGGCGCATCATGTCACCGGCCAGGCCGTGGCCGCCGCCGAACGCGAAGGCAAGGGCCTGGAAGACCTCACCCTGCCCGAATTACAGGCCCTGGAACCGCGCATCGACAGCGACGTCTACGCGGTGCTGGATTACGCGGCGGCCGTGCGCCGCCGGGAAACGCCGGGCGGCACGGGTCCTCGCTCCGTGGCGCGTCAGCTGGAACAGCTTGAACTGTGGCTTGCCGAGCAGGAGCAACGATGAGCACGACCGGCTCCGACAAGGCCACGGGTTGGAAAATTCCGTTACTGTTCTGCGCCGCGGTGATTCTGATCGTGAGCGTTGTCGCTCTCTGGCGGTATCTGAGCCGCCCGGAGATTCCGACTCTGGAACCGGGCCTGCTGGAACAGGCCCGGGCCCTGCATATCGACCTTGAGGCCGACGCCTGGGGCCGATCTTTCAAAAATCTGCTCGTGGACAGCGCCGCCGGCTTTGCCGGGCACGCCCAGAAAGACGCCAAGGTGGAACTGCTGGCAAGGGAAGCCATGGGATCGGGCCGTTTCGACGGCGCTTGCGCGGCCTCGGCACTTGTTTATAATGATTACAAACGCGACGGCCTGCTGGCGGATATGGTACGCCGCGCGGCCAATGACTGCGCCGACCTGCCCTGGGGCGCCTTTGCCGCCAAAAAGATGAACGGCGCGGGCGTGCGGATCGACGCCCACGTTCTGCTCAACACTCGCTGGCGTGAATGTGCCGGTCGGACGGCGGACCGCTAGGAGTTATAGCACATAACGCATACGCGCGACCTGCCAACCAACGCCATAAGGAAAGAATCATGCCCGACGCCCTTCAGACGGAACTGACCCGGAAGCCGACGCCTGAGCCGGTTGAAGACACCGCCCGCTGGCCGGAATGGGCGGAAGAGGCGCGTCTGGACGACGAACTGACGGCCAAGGCCTATGAGGCCACGCCGCCTTCCTGCCGGGCCGCCCTGAAAACCGGTCTGGCCCTGGCCCACATGCATTTCGGCCAGAGTCAGGGCTGCCTGCGCGAAGAGCGCCGGGACGGCCATCTGGGCTTCTGGCGGCATAGGGCCTCGTTTCCGGCTCCCTGGGCCGTTCTGGCCTTTACGCCCGAATACGCGGCCGCGGCCCGGTTGACGGCGGCCTGTGCGCCCGCCCTGCTGGCCAACGTGCCCCTGGTGGGCGCGGTCTGTGTGGGCGGCACGCCCCACGGCGCGGCTCTGGTCAGTCTGGAACTCAGCGGCGTGGAAGACATTTTCTGCCTGGACAAAGCCGGGCTCTGCGCCCTGCTGGAAGAAAGCCAGCCCGGTCCGGGCCGACTGGTTCTGCTGCACAAGGGCGAACTGGCCAGCGTGGCGCACACGGCCCGCGTGCTGGGCCTGCCCTGCTATGAGGAACGCCGGGCTCCGGCCCTGATCCTGCCCGAGCCCGAAGCCTTTGATCTGGATATTCTGTCTTTTGCCCAGGGCGACGCTCTGGAGCAGGCCCTGGAACCCGCGCGTCCCGCCCTGCCCTCGGCCATTTACCTCAGGCCCGAGGCCGCGCGCGGCCACTGCAGGGCCCACCGCCACGGTCCTTTCCGCTATACAGGCTCGCTGGCCCTTTCTCCCGGCTGCGAAGGCTTCTGGCTGCACGAGGATCTCACGCCGGACTTTTTCACGGTTTCACGCCAGGCTTTCGGACCGCTGTAAAAGGAAAAGGCGGGACGCTTTGAACGCCCCGCCCAGACTCATGACAAACCCCGCTTCGCGTGATTTGCGCCACCAACGGCGGCTAAGCCGCCGGGTGGAAAGGCACGAAAATCAGTCGCTTAACGGCGCGGCAAAGCCGCGACCTGCTCCTGATTTTCGGGGCTGCCGACGTTGTCAACAGCCTCAAGGCCGCCCATCGGGCGGCCTTTGTTTGTGGCGGAAACGATATTCAACGCCCCGGCGGTTCAAGGGTGTCGGTCGGGCAATCAGCGGGCTTGCTTTCAGGCCTGTTAAATCTATGTGCTCCGGCGGCTGATGCCGTACTTGCGCAGCTTTTCGTACAGCGTGGCGCGCGCGATATGCAGGGTGCGCGCCGTGCGCGAGACATTGCCGCCCTGTTCGGCCAGCACCTTGCGGATGACCACGGCCTCGGTGTCGGCCATGATGTCGGAAAGGTCCCCGGCGGCCACGGCGCGCAGGGGCAGGTCCGCGCTGGGCAGGGTGTCCGGCGGGAAGTCGTCCACCTGGATCATGTCGCCGTGGCGCATGGTGGCCGCGTGCACCACGGCATTGTGCAACTGCCGCACGTTGCCCGGCCAGGAAAAGGCCAGCATGGCCGCCTCGGCTTCCGGGGCAAAGGCCAGATGTTCCAGGCCCATGCGCGAAAGCACATAGCGGGCGATGGGCAGGATGTCGTCCGCGCGCTCGCAGAGCGGCGGGATTTCCAGCACAAAGGTATTGATGCGGTAGTAGAGGTCCTCGCGGAAGGAACCCGCGCTGAGCATGGCCGAAATGTTCCGGTTGGTGGCCGCCACCAGGCGGAAGTCCACGTTGCGGGCGTTGACCGAGCCCACCCGGCAGACGCTGCGGCTTTCCAGCACGCGCAGGAGCTTGGCCTGGATCTCGGGCGGCATTTCCCCGATTTCGTCCAGAAAGAGGGTGCCCTTGTCGGCCAGTTCGATCTGGCCGATTTTGCCGTCCTGATGCGCGCCGGAAAACGCGCCGCGCGCATAGCCGAACAGCTCGGACTCAAAGAGATCCTTGGGGATGGCCGCGCAGTTGATGCTGACCAGCGGGCCTTCGGCGCGCGGGCTTTCGGTGTGCAGGGCATGGGCAAAGAGTTCCTTGCCCGCGCCGGTGGCTCCCAGAATCAGCACCGGCGCGTCCAGTTGGGCGTAGCTTCGCACCTGTTGCTTGAGGCGGCGCATGGGCGCGCTTTCGCCCAGAATGCTGCGCAGGCTGTACTGCGGGGCCAGGCTGGCCTTGATCCGGCGTTTGTACTGATTGAGGGTGTGCCCCAGGTGGTCGATCTTGGAGGAGAGCTTTTTCAGCTCTTCGGGATCGTTGAAAATGGCCTGGGAGACCATGCCCGCCAGCCGCCCCTGGCCGTCGCGCACCGGAATGCGGTTGACCACCACGGGCAGGGCGTTGCCGGGCCCGAGCTGGCAGAGTTCGCCCATTTCGGCCCGGCCGTCGCGCAGCACCACGCGCGCGCGCGAGTGAGGGATGATTTCAGTGATGTCGCATCCCAGCAGTTCTTCGGGCCGCCGGCCCAGCAGATCGGCATAGGCCTTGTTCACGAAGCGGATGATGTAGTCCATGTCGCAGAACAGCACGCCCATGGGCAGGCTGTCCAGAATGAGGGAGGTCATTTCGCTGTTTTTTGTGAACGGGGACATGGAAAACTCCTCGACCGTGCCGCGCCTCGCGCGGCGGCCTTATTCCTTATACAGGCGGGTTGAGGCAAGTTCAGCGCCCGCCGGGGCGCGCGCCAGCTTTTCGTTGAATCATGCCCGGCCCTGGTGTATAGTCCCTTATCCTACCATGCGCTTGTAGTCCGCATTCGGCGGCCTTCCCAGCCGGATAGGCATCCTGGACCGGAGACATGAATACGGATTCCGTCAGTACGCCGTTGTCCGGCGCGGAAAGAAAAATCCTGCTGAGCGTCCCCCTGGCCATCCTGGCCACGGCGATCTCCATTTTCGGGATTTTTTATTATCAGGTGACCATGGGCGTCAGCCACACGGTGCTGGAGCGTTCGGGCGCCATCTTTTCCTATCTGACCGACCGCATTCCGCCGCAAAGCCTGCTGGAACTCAACAGCCCCGCCGACGAAAGCAGTCCCCTGTATGCCGAGGTTCAGAACCTGCTCACGAGCGTGCGGCAGTTGACGGCCGTGCGCTATCTCTACACGGCCCGGCTCAACGACCAGGGCAAGGCCATCTATGTGGTGGACGGCCTGGATCCGGCCGCCGAGGACTTCCGCCATATCGGGGATCTCATCGAACCCGAGGTGCTGCCTCTGTTGACGCGCTGCCTCCGGGGCAGCCCCGCGCATGCGGACAAGGTGCTCAGCACGGACTGGGGCGACGTGCTGCCCGCCTGCGAGCCCATCCGCCGGGAGGGCCGCGTGGTGGGGGCCATTGTCATGGAGTTTGACGCCGGTCTTATTGCCGGAAGCATCCGCAAGGCGCTGTCCATCAGCCTGGTCGGCTCCTGCGTGCTGGTGTTGCTGTTCATCTTTGTCACCACCTGGCTGCTGCGCCGCCTTTCCGTGCCCCTGTACCGCAAGCTGGCCTATACCGACCTGCTGACCGGCATCAACAACCGCAACGCCTTTGAGCTGGACACCAAGCGTCTCCGCAGCCGCAATGAGCAGCAGGGGCTGAGCGTGCTCACCTGCGATCTGAATATGCTTAAAAAGGTCAATGACCAGCGCGGCCACGCCGCCGGGGACCAGTACATCATCAGCCTGGCGCGCCTGCTGGTGGAGCGCTTCAAGGACCGGGGCGAAACCTACCGCACCGGCGGCGACGAATTCGCCACCCTGCTGCGGGATGTGGATGTGGCCGCCCTGCGGGCCGAAATGGACGAACTGCACGCGCGGGCCCTGCATATCAGCGTGGCGGGCTTTCCGCTCTTTTTCGCCTACGGCATCGCCAGCTTTGACCCGGAACGCGATGCGGACATCCACGCCACCCTGACCCGCGCGGATGCCGAGATGTATGCCCACAAGCGCGCGTTAAAGCAAAAAGGCGAGCGGGAAGAGGCCGAGGATGCGGACAGGAACATAACCTGAACGGTCGCGCGGCTCTGTTTTCATGTCTGCCGCCCGACCCGGCATTCAAGATGTTTTGCGGTAATTACATTCGTAGAGCGTTGATACGGACAGTGAAGCACGGCGCGCATGCGCGTGCATCAGTTATTCGTATTCGTGAGAATCACGCTCAGCTTTTTTGAGTGGTATTTTTCTTCGGTCGTCCCGCCTTCTTGGGCCGGATATCTTCCTCATCCGGCTTTGCCCAATCCTCCGGCAAAAGCGCATCCACATTCCGAACCAATTCCCCGACATCCATACCCATTGCTCTTGCGAGCATCAGCACCGTCGATAATTGTGGTTCACGCTTATTGTGCTCAAGCATGCTGATATAGCGCGGATTGCGCTTCACCATTTTGGCGAGGCGGTATTGAGTAAGGCCGCGCTCTTTTCTGGCATGGCGCAGCACTTCGCCAAAAGGGCAGAGGATTTTTTCTTCCATCCGTTACAAATAAAGGAATACGCCGATTATAATATAGCCAATCAGTTGATAGTATATATTTTGTATGCTAGGGAAGGCGAGCGAGGGCAATGCCATGTTCCCAGCGTTACAGCGTTTCTTTGAAGCGGTAGGCTGCCGCACCCAACAGCAATTGGCTGAATTTTTGGGCATCAGCCAATCCTCCATATCAGATGCGAAAAGGCGGGAAGTCATCCCGGCTGAGTGGCTGCTTAAACTTTTGCGTGACAGGGGTGTCAATCCAGACTGGATTCTGACAGGGGAGGGCGTGCACTATTTGCGGTCGGCGGAATCGGAAGAGCCCGTTTTTCCGGCTGAGCGCGTGATCGAAATCCGCCCGCCGGAACAGTGTTCGGCGCAGGAACTGATCAACGAGCTGGTGCGTCGGGCGCTGGGGGAACGGATGGGATGCGAAACATCGTGATGTGTTACTGAATGATCTGCTCGTTATTCCAGCCGGTTTTTATCGTTCAGGTATGCCTGCCTTTGCATGGCCTCCAGCAACAACTTGTCCGCGTCGATGCCGAATGCCACCGCTATTGCAACAAAAACCATGACAGAAGGATTTCCTTGGCGCATTTCAATAACCCTTACATGCGATATGGAAATGCCGGTTTTGGCGGCCAGAATTTTACGCGTCCAGTTGCGCTTTTCTCTGTGCTCGCGGATAATTTGCCCCAAGGCGAGACAAAAGTTTGAGCTGTCCTTCATTACTACCAAATAGCATTGGATTGCTTAACCCACACCCGAGTGGTAATATATTATCACTCGGGTGTGTCGTTTTTTATGTCGAAAAGGAGAATGTGGGATGAGCGTTAGTTTGCTTTCTGACTTCGCGGCGGCAATGGAGCGCATCCGGGCTGTGACCGGATGCGAAACCCAGCGAGAGCTGGGCAGGTTTTTAGGCATCAACCAGTCAGCCATTTCGGACGCGAAACGGCGCGGGACTATCCCGGCGGAATGGCTGCTCACGCTCTTGCGCGGCAAAGGGATAAATCCGGACTGGGTACTGACGGGAAAGGGCGCGCGCTGCTTGCGCCCGGCGGAACCGGAAGAAGCCGCTTTTCAGACTGTGAGCGTAACGGACATCAGTTCGCCGGAATAATCTTCGGCCTGGGCATTGATTGCCGAACTCGCGCGCCGGGCGTCGGCGGAACGGAAAGCGACGAGCCATAGAGATGCGGAGCAGGGAAATCTACACGAAAAGCGGCAGACCAGGACTTTTCAGCCTATGGTTTATTGACTCGCGCAAGTTGGGGGCTGTAGATTCGCAGAGAAGGGGGAGGATATGCCGGGAGCCTACTCAATACGAATCTTTCTGCCGAACGGCGAGCCCAATGGGCTGCGGATTTTAAGCCGTCCGAACTGGACGGGAACCGGAGTCACCTTTGCCCGCACAGGCTTTCAGGAGGCTACAAAGCGTAAAGAGTTGTCGCAGGCCGGTGTTTACGTGCTTGTGGGCAACAGTGAGGACAGCACCTTGCCGACAATCTATATCGGTGAAGGAGATCCTGTCCTCGGACGTCTGAAAAGCCATAACCTCAACAAGGACTTCTGGAATTGGGCCGTCGTTTTCACTACGACGGACAACAGCCTGAACAAGGCGCATATCCAGCATCTTGAAAGCAGACTTGTGGAACTTGCCAAAGACCGCAAGCGCTGCAACCTTGAAAACGGCAATCAGCCGCAGCCGCCGACGCTCATCGAGTCCGAACTCGCCGACATGGAAAGCTTTCTCGGCTATATGCTCGGCGTGTTCCCTCTGATAGGGATTGATATATTTGAAAGTGCAAAAAGTACCGGGAAAGCCAAATCCAAGGATATGTTCTCCTTGAAGGGCCGTGACGGTATTTTTGCCAAAGCGGTGCAGAACCCCAGCGGATTTATTGTGCTGAAAGATTCCACGGCCGCGCCGGGAACAACGCCAAGCATCTCAAAGAGCATTAAAGCATTCCGTGAAGACTTGATCCGCCAAGGCGTCCTGCTCAAAAACGGCGAGCTTTATACCTTTACGCAGGATTATACCTTCTCATCTCCCAGCATGGCGTCATCGGTCACACTTGGCCGCAATACCAACGGGCGTTCCATCTGGAAAGACAAGAGCGGAAAATCCCTGAACGACCTGGCGGCGGAATCCACGGATTGCGACCCGCAGGATGAAAAGAGCGCATAGCGGGCGGCATCGTGCATCCTGTTGCGGAAAACACAATTCCTTGAGCAGGGGCACGACCATATGCCGAAAACTATGCAAGAAATTTTTTTGAGCCGTATCCGTCAACGTGGATAGGTTTGAGCAGGGCATTTATCGTTCGGCCCCATTAATGTTTTTACCATGCAAAAAGTTGGCTGTGCCGTCTGCAGCTTGATGATTTTACCTCTGCTTATAAAAAACAAAAGGGCTTACGCTGTTAACGCAAGCCCTTCGTTTACTGTATGTGGCGGAGAGGGAGGGATTTGAACCCTCGATACAGGTTTAAGCCCGTATACTCGCTTAGCAGGCGAGCTCCTTCGGCCGGCTCGGACACCTCTCCGCATGGTTCAGCATGTACAATGGCAAACCGTGAGGTTGGAAGCTAGCCCAGTCCGGCGTTACTGTCAAGGGCGGGGGCCGTCTTTCCGGCGCGGCGCGGTTCTGATCTCGTGCGTTTTTGAGGGCTGTCGCTTCCGGTGTCGCGGTCCGGCGCGCATTGACCCCCGGCGCGGCTTGGCGTATTTTTACAAATTCCCGTTTATCACTTCCGCATGGAGCGCACTATGGCCCCCACCAGCAAGCCCGACACGATGCAGACCGGCAATGACGCCACGGCCCACGAAGCGGCCAAGCCCGGCGTGGACTTCATCCGCGCCCGGATTCAGGAAGACAATGCCTCGGGCCGTTTCGGCGGCCAGGTGCACACGCGCTTCCCGCCGGAGCCCAACGGCTATCTGCACCTCGGGCACGCCAAGTCCATCTGTCTCAATTTCGGCGTGGCCAAGGAGTTCGGCGGCCTCTGCAATCTGCGCTTTGACGACACCAATCCCACCAAGGAAGAGACCGAATACGTGGAGTCCATCCGCGAGGACGTGCGCTGGCTGGGCGGGGACTGGCAGGACCGCGAATTCTACGCCTCCAACTATTTTGAAAAGCTCTACGAATACGCCGAACAGCTCATCAAAATGGGCAAGGCCTATGTGGACGACCTCTCCGCCGAGGAGATCCGCGAATATCGCGGCACGCTCACCGAGCCCGGCCGCGAGAGCCCGTACCGCAACCGCGGCGTGGAGGAAAATCTGGATCTCTTCCGCCGCATGCGCGCCGGGGAGTTTCCGGACGGCGTGCGCGTGCTGCGGGCCAAGATCGACATGGCCTCGCCCAACCTGGTCATGCGCGACCCCACGCTCTACCGCATCCGCCACGCCGAGCACCACCGCACGGGCAATGCCTGGTGCATCTATCCCATGTATGATTTCACGCACTGCCTGTCCGACTCGCTGGAGGGCATCACGCATTCGCTCTGCACCCTGGAATTCGTGAACAACCGCGAGCTCTACGACTGGGTGCTGGACGCCCTGGGCGTGTACCACCCGCAGCAGATCGAATTCGCCCGCCTGAACCTGACCTATACCGTGCTCTCCAAGCGCAAGCTGATCCAGCTGGTCAGGGAAGGGCACGTCCGGGGCTGGGACGACCCGCGTATGCCCACCCTCAGCGGCCTGCGCCGCCGGGGCGTGCCCCCCTCGGCCCTGCGCGAGTTCTGTGCCCGCATCGGCCTGGCCCGCGCCGATTCCGTTGTGGATTACTCCATGCTGGAATTCTGCATCCGGGAGCACCTCAATGCCGGAGCCCCGCGCGCCATGGCCGTGCTGGACCCCATCAAGGTGGTTATCGAGAATTATCCGGAAGGGCAGGTGGAGGAATTCGAGATGCCCTACCATCCGGAAGACCCCGGCTACGGCAGCCGCAAAGTGCCGTTTTCGCGCGAGCTGTATATCGAGCGCGACGATTTCCGCCAGGACCCGCCCAAGAAATTCCACCGCCTTTTTCCCGGCGCGGAAGTGCGCCTGCGCTATGCCTATTTCATCACCTGCCGCGAGGCCGTGCTGGACGAGGCGGGCAATGTGAAGGAGCTGCGCTGCGTGTACGACCCCCAGAGCCGGGGCGGGCAGAGCCCGGACGGCCGCAAGGTCAAGGGCACTATCCACTGGGTTTCGGCGGCCCACGCCCTGCCCGCGGAAGTGCGCCTCTACGAGCAGCTCTTCGCGGTGGAAAACCCCAATGCCGCGCCCGAGGGCAAGACCTTTCTGGACAACCTCAATCCGGATTCGCTGCGCATGGTGCGCGCCCTGCTGGAACCGGCCCTGGCCGACGCCGAGGTGGGCCGGACCATGCAGTTCGAGCGCCTGGGCTATTTCTGCAAGGATAGGGACAGCACGCCGGAACTGCCCGTGTTCAACCGCACGGCCACCTTGCGCGATACCTGGGCCAAACTGGAAAAGAAGGGCGAGTAAGTCTCGTTGCCCGGAGGCAAGGCGCGCTGTGCCGCATCCCGGCCATAATCCGCGCGGCGGGCTTGACACTCCGGGGGCAAGCGGCTATGGTGGCCCCCTCAATGGGTCGTTAACTCAGTAGGTAGAGTATCTGCCTTTTAAGCAGAGAGTCGCAGGTTCGATCCCCGCACGACCCACCAATTTTACATCTCACGAAGCCCCGCAAAGCCTCAAAAGCCTTGCGGGGCTTCACTTTTTCCGGATGTTCCGTCCCGGATTTCCTGCCCGCGCGCCTGGAACGCAACGTGGATTTGCCCGAGAGCAATGGCCGACATCGGCAGTCCTGGCTTTTCCGATCACCTGCAAAAAGTGCCACCACAGGCGATATCCCAGCGCAATCCCCAGTTCCGCGCCGGCCAAAATTCATTGCCATCGACATCGAGATGTCTGATTGCTTCAAAGAATGCCTGTGCGGCAACGGCCGCATGTTTGCTGTTCCCCCCATTTTTTTCGCTTGGCAAACCGGCCCCCGCAAGGGGGGGACCGGGTTCCCCCAAGAACCCGGCCCACCCTTTACTTAGTTGTTCTTGACCTCCTTTGGAAACACTGCGGAAAATACCTGGCAGGCATCGGCCACGGCGTCTCTCGGGCTCAGTTCCGGATCCAGCGCCAGCATTATGCAGGCCGAATGAGCAACCGCAAGCCGCGTTTCGTGGTCGAATTCCGCCACCGTCTGTATCTGTTCCGCTTCCACTACCATGTGCAATCCCTCCTAATTTGATCGCACCCCCCTAGGCGCTGTTTCTGAATTGTCCTTTCGCCCTCTGCCTGCGTCAGGCTCGCCCCATGCGAAGGTCAGGTTTGAATATGCTCCCTTCGCCTCGCCTTTCTTGGCAGAGGATGACAATTCTTATTCAGAAACGGTCCTAGTTATTATGAAGATTCCATTATAGTCAAAAATAGATAATTTGCTATAAGAATTTATATTTTTTGAATGATTATTTATTAATATCAATAAGTTATATTTTACAAGGGGGAGGGATTCTTATGCGCCAGACCCTATTTCTCCCGCGCGGACAAAAAAGGCCGGGCAGAAGCGGCTTTTCCGGCCTGAGATTATATTGGGGAATGAAGGCTGGTTGGGGATGTTCGTTGTGGTGTCCTCGTAACCTGCCGACTTTTCATCCGGCGAATTGTCATCGTCACTTCGAGATGACGCGGGCCGAACGCCCGCTGTTTTGCCGCCGCCACACTTTTGCCGGGGCGGGTTCGGCCGCCCGGCAGACGGTCGTCAGCGCCGGTTTCCGCGTACAAAATTTTGGCGTTGACGGCCCGGGGGCTAAGGGCTAGGGGGGAATCGTCGAAAAGCGGCTTTGTATGTGCCAACTGGTTTCACATTTACCGGATGGATGCCATGCGAATGTCTCTGTGTCTTTTTAGAGTGGCGGCGCTGCTGCTCATCCCGCTGTTGGCGGTGAGTCCGCGCGCCGTGGCCGGTTTCATTCCCACTCTTTACAACCTTTCGGATGAGGACTCGCGTCGGCTGGAGGCGGCGCGACGGGATCTGGAAGGCAAGATCGTGCGCCATTATCTCATGGCGCGCGGCCAGCAGGAAGAGGCGGCGGCCAAGGCCGCGGCCGCCATGAGCGACGAGCAGCGCCGCAAAACCATTGATGTGGATATTCCCAAATACATCAAGGGCAGCTCCGGCGACGGCCTGCTGGTCCTGCTGGCGATCCTGCTCGTGGGCGGCGCCGTGCTGGGAGCCGCGCTGGGAGGATCATCCTCCCACTGCGATGACGACGACTACAATCATAACCGATATTGCTGCCCCTGAGACGGCGGAGAAAGGAGGATTTGCCATGCGCATATCGCTCAACAGCCTGGGCCGTCTTATAGGGGCCTTGCTGCTGCTTTGCTGCGCGGCCTGTGGGCCGCACCACCTGCCTGATCCCCTGACGCCCGAGGAACATCTGGACCTGGGCAAGGCCTACGAGGCACGGGGCGAAACCGAACGGGCCCAAGGCCAGTATACGGCGGCGGCCGTCACGGTGCCGGAAGGGGATTTCTACCTGGGCAATCTGGCCGCCGTTACCGGGCAGGACGCCGTTGCGCTGGAGTATTACCGCAAAGCCCAGCCGGATATGTCCGATGATCCGCATCTGAACAACAACCTGGCCTGGGTGCTCTGTCGCCTGGGTGAAAAGAACAATGATAAAAAGCAATTGCAGGAAGCCAGCGCCCTGGCCCGCAAGGCTCTGGCCGCCGCGCCGCCGGACCTGAAGCCCCTGTGCGAGGATACCTTGCATCGCACGCAACAGGTGCTGCGCGGCGAGGCGCCCGCCGAAAAGACCTTGCCGCCGCCGCGCCGTCGGCGCGCCAGCCAGGACGCCGGTGTGCCCGGCGGAACCTCGGCCCGGCCGACTGCCCCTGTTCCGGACCGGGCTCCGGTTCAGAGTCCGGGCCGAACTCCAGACCGGTCGCCGGAAGCCGCCGGGTCCGGCGTGCCGCCCGGAGGCGCGCCCGTGGCCTCGCCCGCGCCGACGGCCCCGGACAGACGGCATCAGCCCGGACTCACCCGGCCCAGCGCCGTGGACCCGGAACAGTAGGAAGCCAGCGCCGCTTCTGACAGAAAAAGGGAGACCGGATCACCGGTCTCCCTTTCGAATTGTTATGTCCGGAACGCCTACAGGGCGGCGGCCCTCGGAGCGTCGGCCAGCATGACGTTGATGACCGTTTTATCGACCGAGCACATACCCTGCGTGCTGATGGTGCCGAGATTCTGGATGGTCGTTTCCGGGCGGATCGAGACAATGCCCTGACCGTGGCCGATATGGATGTTCTGGCTGGCCAGAAGGGCGCAGAGCACGGCTTCGGAGGCCGCCGTGGCCAGCTTGAAAGCGCAGCCGCCCTTGGCTCCGTCGCAGAGCATGCCGGCCAGGGTGCCGCTCATGGAATTGATGACCCCGGCCAGTTGGCTGTCGTCGCAGCCCAGAAGCCAGGCCACGGAAACCGCCGCGCCGACGCCGGCCGCAATGGCGCAGCCGCACACCGGGGACAGGGGGCCCGAGAACTCCTTGATGGCGATGGTCACCAGATGGCTCAGGGCCAGCGCGCGGATCAGTTTTTCCTCGTCCAGATCCTTTTCGCGGCAGACGATATAGGGCGGCAAAATGGCCGTAATGCCGTGATTGCCGCTGCCCGCGCTGGACATGACCGGCATTTTGAGCCCGGCCATGCGCGCGTCCGCCGCCGCTGCCGCGTACATGCGGACCTTGTTGACCATATTTTCCTCTATGACGCCCTCGTCCATCAGACGTCGCAGAGCCGCGCCCAGACCCAGGCCGGGCATCTGTTCCAGACCGGCCTTGGCCATGCGGTAGTTCATGGGCACCCCGGCGATGAGGAAGGCGATCTCTTCCAGCGGCAGGGCCTCGACCTCCTGCCGCAGTTCCTGGATGGTCATGTCCTTGAGGATGGGCGTGACGGCGCTTTTCTTCCCGTCCTCCGCAACGGCCGGGGCCGCTTCCTCCACGGTTTTCCCGTCCCGTTCCACCAGAACCATATTGGTGTGGCCCCCGATGATGACGGCCCGGCCCGTGCCCTGCGCGCCGCTGACCACGGCTTCGATGAAGAAGTTTTCCTCCGCGTCGCAAAGGCCCACCTGAATGGGAACGGCATCCAGAAGCGCGTGGGCCCGGCTTACGGCGTCCTCGTCCACATCGGCGAAGACTTCCAGGCCCTTGTGCCAGTCGCCGCAGGCAAGGGCCAGCGCCACGGCGAATTCTATGCCGTACTCACTGGTTCCCGGTATGCCCACGCCGCGCGCGTTTTTGAAGATGTTGCCGCTCAGGCGCACCCGGACGTCCCTGATGTCCCCGCGGCTTTCCCCCTGGGCGCGCGATACGGCCAGAGCGATGGCCGCCGGTTCCGTGCAGCCCAGGGCCGGTTTGACGTTACGCTTGAGCAAAGAAACGAGATGGTCGCGATACATGTTTTTTCCTTTCAGAGCGGTCGCCTGTAACGGAGATGCCGGAGCAGGTCATCCGCGCGGTTATTGAGCGCCTTTTTCTTCCTTGTACTGGCGGATCGGAGCGGCGAAGAAGTCGCTGTACTGCTTGAGCACCTTGCCGAATTCAGCGCCCGGCAAATAGCTGGGGCGGATATAGACCTGTTGCAGCTTGGCCTGCACGCCGGGATCGGCCAGGGCTTCCTTGAACAATTCCTGGAGGCGCTCCACGCGGTCGGCGGGAATGCGCCTGGGCCCCACGATGCCGTATACCGAGTCGAAAACCAGATTTTTGTCCACCTGTTCCACAAAGGTGGGCGCGTCCGGGTAGTAGGCGTCGCGCTTGGCGCTGGAAACCGCAATGACCCGGATGGCGTCCTTGTGCGGCAGGAAGTTGGCCACCGGGGTGTAGGCCACGCTGATGTGCCCGCCCAGCAGGGCGGTCACCAGTTCGCCGCCGCCGTTGTAGGCGACGTAGGGCACGTTGGAGTCGGGGAAATGCTTCATAAGCTGCATGTGGAAAAATCGCTGTGCTGTGAGCGCGCCGGGGCTGCCGAGGCTGTACTTGTCAGGGGCGGCCTTGGCTTTTTCCATAAGGTCGGCAAGTGAGGTGATGCCCGATGCGGGCAGCACGCCCCAGCCCATGGTGAACTCGGAAATCTGCGCGATGGGGGTGAAGCTCTCGTAGGTGAAGCCGCACGGCTTGACCTGCGGCACCACGGTCAGCACGTTGGCCGAGGTCAGGCTGATGGTGTAGCCGTCGGGCCGGGCGCGCGACAGCTCCACCATGGCGGGAATGCCGCTGCCTCCGGCCTTGCTGGTGACCAGCAGGGTGATGCCGTGCTTGTTTTGCAGGTATTCGCCGAGGATGCGGGCCAGCGTGTCGGGGGCGTTGCCCGCGCCGAAAGGCATGATCAGCGTAATGGGGCGGTCGGGAAAGGTTTCCGCCGTTGCGGGCGCGGCCATACAGCACAGGGCCAGCAGGCAAGCGGCGGCTGTCGCCAAACGTCTTTTGACTGTCTCAAACATGCTTGTTCTCCTTACGGTTGCAGGCTATCCCGCCGGTGTGGCGGGTTTGCGGCGCAGTTCGTCCCAGGTCGCCTTGAGGATGATCAGAAGGCTGACGGCCAGGATGGTGCAGGCAATGGGGCTGGTTACAAAAATACTCAGGTCGTTGCGGGAGATGGAGAGCGTGCGCCGGAAATTGGATTCGGCAATGGGCCCCAGAATCAGCGCCAGCAGCAAGGGCGGCTGCGGAAAGCCCCCCTTGAGCATCAGATAGCCGAGCAGGCCGAATCCGGCCATAATCCACAGGTCAAAGGTGGAATTGTTGGTGGCGTAACTGCCGATGGCGCAGAGCACCAGGACAATGGGCATGAGAATGGGGGTGGGCACATGGACGATCTTGCCCGCCACGCGCACGGCCAGCAGGCCGATGACCAGCATGGCTGCCTGGGCCACGAAGAAACTCCCGAAAATGCCGCTGACCACAGTGCTGTGCTCGCTGAACAGCAGCGGGCCAGGGGCCAGGCCCTGAATCATGAGCGCGCCCAGCAAAATGGCCGTCAGCACATCCCCCGGCACTCCCAGAACCATCATGGGAATGAGCGCCCCGCCCGTGACGGCGTTGTTGGAGCTTTCCGTGGCGGCAATGCCCTCAAGGGTTCCCGTGCCGAAGGCTTCCGGCGTGGCCGAGTGCCGCTTGGCTTCGCTGTAGGCGATGAAACAGGCCGCGCTGGCTCCCGTCGCCGGAATGATGCCGATGATCGTGCCGATGACCGAGGAGCGCAGCAGATTGAATTTCTGGACCAACAGCTCCTTGAGCGCCAAGCCCTTGTTGGAAAGACGGCCGTATTTCACTATGCCGAACTGGCCGCGAAAGACGTCTTCCAGGGAAAGCATGACCTGCGACACGGCAAACAGGCCCACCAGCGCCGGTACCAGGGGAATACCGCTGAACAGGTCCGGCATATTGAAGGTGTTGCGGAAATCCCCTGAAATCTGGTCAATGCCGATGGAGGAAAGAAAAAGTCCGAAAAAGGCGGCCGCTAGGCCTTTGACAATGTTGCCGGAAGAAAATGTCGCGACCACCGTAAGGGCGAACACGGCCAGGGCAAAGTATTCGGGCGCGCCGAAGCGCATGGCCGCCATGGCCAGCAGCGGGGCGCAGGTCACCAGGGCGACGCCGCTGAAGGTGCCCCCCAGAAAGGAGGCCCAGGTCGCCATGTCCAAGGCCTTGAGCGACTGCCCTTTTGCCGTGAGTTTGGGGCCTTCCAGTATGGTCGCGGCGGCGGCCACGGTGCCGGGGGTGCCCACCAGAATGGCCGAGATGCAGCCCCCGTAAATGGCGCCGCAATACATGCCCAGCAGCAGGGAGAAAGCCTCCACCGTGGGCATGCCGAAAGAAAGCGGTATGAGCAGCGCGACGCCCATGGCCGCCGTCAGGCCCGGTAATGATCCGAAAATAATGCCCAGAGCCACGCCCGAGCAGTTGGCGAGAAGCGCCGCCGGCGTCAGGGCCTGTTGCAGTCCCGCAAAGATATCCATTATGCCGGTCTCCTGTTAGGGCAAGAGAATTTGAAAAAAGCCGCCGAAGGCCAGCACGAGAATCCCGGTGGTTCCCACGGCGACGCAGATGATTTCCAGGGGCTTGCGCCTGCCGAGCACGGGCAGGGCCACAAGCAGGAAAAGCAGGGTGGCAACGATGAACCCGCCGTTGTGGGGCATGCCGAGCCGGTTCATGCCGCTGATCAGGTCGCCGAGCCAGACCATGGCGGCCATGTAGCAGACCCAGAACACATAGAATGCGAGAACTTTGGGGTCGAGATTGAACGACCGTGAGGCCTTGTCCGCATTGCGTCGCGCAATCCCCGTTATGACGAGAAGAACGCCGCATAACGCCGTCGCGCCGAGCGTGATATAGGGCAGGGTGGAGGGACCTGCCCATTCCTCGGCGGACGGGGGCGGCAGCTGGCTGGTGCTCAGGGCGCCCACGGCGCAGAAAAGCAGGATGACGATCCCGGAAATGACGTCCTTATGGATTCTCATGGTCTCCTTCCCCCGGAAGTCTCAGGCTCTTTTTCTGCCGGGGCCTCCCGGCGGAGGCCCCGGCTCATGACAGATTAGGGCCGGGCTTTTTTCCACAAGCGGACGCGGCAAAAGCTGTCGCCCTTGCCGAGCCGCTCGACGATATCGCACGGTATGTCGTGCTCGGCGGCGCGGTTGCGGTCCAGCTCCATGGCGATATCGCAATACAGGTCCTGCTTTTCAGGGGAAAGTCCCATGGCTTTCCACTCTTCCAGCAGGGGACAGTAATGCATGCGCATTTCGCTGTACTCGTCGTTCTTGGTGATTTCCGTTTCAAAGACGCCGCCCATGTCGCGGTAGTGGATGTCCACCCATTCGTCGGGCGTTATTTTGTGCCCATCGCGTTCCGCACGGATACAGCCGTAGCTGGTGATGGCCTTCCTCGCCGCGGCTTCGGCCTTGTCGGAGGGCAGAATCTTTTCCAGTTCGCCGCAGAGGCAGGCCATTACACGGGCGCGGTCGCGCATTGCGCCGCGAACACGCTCTGTAACTTCTTTATTCCACTCCATACAGACTTCTCCTTGCATAAGGACTAGTAGTCAAGCATGCTTTATGTATTTTACTATAAAGAAAAGACACCATAGCCGCAGCATATGCTGTCCAGTGTATAATCAAATATTGTGCCAAAAATGTTCTCTAGGGATAACATGCTATTTTTTAAGTCTTTTTATCCGTGATGCCGCAGAACGACTGTGGGCAATGAAGCGATTTTTTTCACATTTTTTAAAATTTTATTCTCATTTTTCTTAAATAAAGTTTATTTCTGAAAAAGCTATTGATTTTTTAAGATAAAAGTATTTAAAAAAATAAAAAATTTCTCAATATAAATTGAGAATGATAAAAATCGAGCGGGAGAAGGCAGGCATGTCTTTCGTCAACGGAAATATGCAACTGGTGGGGCAAAGCCCGGCCATTTGCCGACTGCGCGAACAGATCGGCAAAGTCGCCGCCATGGACGCCGTCGTCCTTGTGCAGGGCGAGTCCGGCACGGGCAAGGAGCTGGTGGCGCGAGCCATTCATATGCAAAGCCCGCGTCAGCAAAAGGCGTTTGTGGCCATCAACTGCGGGGCCATTCCCGAGTCGCTGACGGAAAGCATTCTTTTCGGCTACGAGGGCGGGGCTTTTTCCGGAGCTCACAGCGCCGGTCAGACGGGCCTGCTGGAAAAGGCCAACGGCGGCACCCTGTTTCTGGACGAAGCGGGCGAAATGCCGCCCAGCCTGCAGGCCAAGATGCTGCGGACCTTGCAGAATTATAAAATCCGCCGCGTGGGAGGCAGCCAGGTCTGCCAGCTGGATGTGCGGATAGTCGCCGCCAGCAATCGGAACCTGCGCGACGCGGTCAAATCCGGGCGCTTCCGCGAGGATCTTTTTTACCGGCTGGACGTCATTCCGCTGATTGTCCCGCCCTTGCGCGAACGGCAGGGGGACATACGCCTTCTGGTGGAATTTTTTCTCGAGTCTTACAGTGCCGCGAGGGGGGTCCGTTACGAAATCTCCTCCGGCCTGCTCAAGAAATTCGAGGCCTATGCATGGCCCGGCAATGTGCGCGAACTGAAGAACTTTGTGGAGTACGGCATCTGCTTCAGCGAAGACGGTCGGCTCACCAAAAAACTGCTTGAGCCGCGCTTTGCGCTGGTCGGTGCCTCGGAATGTTCCGGCGCGCGGGTCGTGCGCCGCCGGAAGCCTGCCTTTGACGCGACGCATCTGGAAACGCTGCTGCGCCGTTACGGCCGCAGTACGGAAGGCAAAAAAGCCGCGGCCCGCCAGATGGGCATCAGCCTGGCCACGCTGTACCGCCACCTCAGGCGGGACCAGGAGGACGGCGCGCGGTAGGGCGGGGCCGCTTATGGCGATGGCTGCGGAACGTCCGCGCGGAACATTTGGATGTTTTCAACAGCCAAACGCTCTAAAAACAGTGAAGGCCGGTTCCCCCGCATCCTGTCGGGAAAACCGGCCCTTTTCGCATGGACGGGAAAACGCGCTCAGCGCAGGCCCAGGTCGCGCAGCAGGTTCGCCACGGCCATCCGGCCCATCTGTTCGGTGGCCCCGGCCGTGGACGAGGAACAATGCGAGCCCATGACCAGATTGTCCAGCGCGTACCATGCCGGATTTGCCGGAGGTTCCTGCTCAAAGACATCCAGGCCCGCGCCGTGGATCCGGCCTTCCCGCAGGGCGGCCAGCAGGGCGTCCTCGTCGATGAGCCCGCCGCGCGCCGTATTGATCAGCACGGCTGTTTTTTTCATGGCGGCGAGGCGTTGGGCATTGATCAGATTACGGGTTTCGTCCGTAAGCAGCGTGTGCAGGGTGATGAAATCGGCCTCCCGGCAGATGCGGTCCACATCGGCGCGCTCAATGCCCGCCTCTTGGGCGTAGGCCTCGTCCCAGGCGATATCGTGGGCCAGGATTTTCATGTCGAAACCGCGCGCCCGGCGGGCCACGCATTTGCCGATGGCCCCCAGGCCCACAATGCCCAGAGTCTTGCCGTAGAGATCGATGCCGGTGATCTTGCTCCAGTCCTTTTCCCGGCAGCGCCGGTCGATGAGAGCCGCCTTGCGGGCCACGGTGAGCATCAGGGTCAGGGCGTAGTCGGCCACGGCGTTGCTGTTGGCCCCCACAGTGCGCGAGACGGCGATGCCCCGTGCCTTGCAGGCCTCCAGATCAATATTGTCCAGGCCCACGCCGTACTTGGCGATGGCCCGCAGTTTGGGCGCGGCGGCCAGCACCGAGGCGTTCATGGGGTCCACGCCCAGGATGACGCCCTCGCACGGGGCCAGCTTTTCCTTGACGGCTTCCTCGGAGAGGATGCCGCCCGTGTCGTTGCGGATGACTTCCAGTCCGGCGTCGCGCAGGATGTCGAAAAGTTCGGGATTGTTTTTGCCGAAGGAACGGGGCGTAACAAGAATCTTCACAGGACGCGCTCCTCTCGAGTTGTGTGCGTGAAATTGCGGATGGGCCGTGCGCGCCTGAGGCCAGCCGTTGGCGAGCTTGCGGGCCTTGGGATAGCGCCGGGCGCGGGCGTTTTTAATGAGGCCTGACCCTAACCCAAGGGCCGGATTTGTCAATGTCTCCGCCCTCGGACCCCAGGGCAGACGCATCTAATTCCAGCCCTTGCAGGCCCCTTATCTGCCGTGATGATCCGTCAAAACCAGCCTGTTGTGTGCCGGCTGCGTCACTTGGCGCTTTTTGCCGCTCATGTACTTGAGTACGCTCTGCTCTCGATGCCCGTAAGGCTTGCCCGGCTCGCCAACGGGCACGGCCCTTTGGGCCGCCTTTCGGTCGGTTTCCGCGCAAAAAGCGCCATTTTTCTTGCCGGCGCGCAAAAATCTTGCTTCAGCCGTTGCGACGCAGGAGCTTTGGCCGTAGGCGAACTTGTGAGCCGTACGGATAAAGACAGCAACGCCAGCTACGGATGAAGACAGCAATTGGTTACGCAAAATTATACTAGGAAAATCGCTGTCGCTATCCGTAGCGGTACTGTCTTGATCCGTCACACGGCTTCGCCGTGAACGGCTCAAGCAAGCCGCTGACGCGGCAACGGCCAGCGCATTTTTTAGGATTCTCCCGGCGCCAACCATCCTCCTGCGCTTCGCTCAGGCGGAGCAAAGGTGGCTTCGCCTCTTTTTTGTTCGTTCCCCAATCTATCGGGGAATAAAGACTTTTTAGATGCGTCTGCGCTACCGACCGTCTACGGTTGGCCCGGAACAAAAAAGGCCGCCCGTGAGGGCGGCCTTGAAGAGACGGAATCAGCGGATGCCTAGTGGGCAATCACGCGGAAGTCGTCGCGGCGGTTCTTGGCCCACACGGCTTCGCCGGTGCCCTGAACGGCCGGATTTTCCTTGCCGTAGCTGATCATTTCAAGCTGGCTGGGGTTCACGCCCAGGGTGACCAGGTATTCATAGGCAGCGCGGGCGCGGCGTTCGCCGAGGGCCAGGTTGTATTCCTGGGTACCGCGGTCGTCGCAGTTGCCTTCAATGCGCACGCGAATGCTGGGGTATTTCTTCATCAGCTCAGCCTTGGTCTTCAGCATGTCTTTGTATTCGGGCTGAATGTTGAATTTGTCGAAAGCGAAGTACACGCGGGCATCAGTGATCTGCTGAATGGCGGCGCGCATTTCAGGGGTCAGGCCGTCATCGTAGCCGGGTTCACCGGTGGTTTTCTTCGCGCAGCCGAAACCGGCGGCCAGGGCCATAACCAGAGCGAGAATAAGAGCGTAGCGTTTCATGTGTGTGTCCTCCTGAACAGCTCATACTCCAAAAAAAAGTACCTTTCCTTTCTGCACAACGCGTGATCCCTTGACCACGCGAGAGAGATGGTATCTGCCCTTCTATTTTTGTCAAGGCATGGAAGGCTGATTCGTAAAATTTTTTTTACCCGGCCTCTGAAAAAATTTCAGCCGACCGGGTAAAAATACGTTTTCCGCCGCATTGAGCGAAAAGTTACTTCTGCGTCACCGGCATGCCCCAGCGCGGGAAAGAGGCCGCGCCGCCGCCGGTGGGCACCTGCTTGGCGTCGCCGCCGTGGCGGGTGTTCAGGTAGATGCCGCGTCCGCCGTTGCGGGTGGAGGCAAAGGCGATGAAGTAGCTGTCCGCGCAGAAGGAGGGCTGCTCGTCGCTGCCGGGCCCGAAAGTGATCTGGCGCTCCATGCCCGTGAGCATGTCCTGCACGAAAATGCGGTGGCCGAAATCGGTCATCCGGCTGTAGACCACCAGGGTGCCGTCCGGGGAGAGGTTGGCCTCGGTGTTGTAGGTGCCGTTCTTGCTCACCCGGGTGATGCTGCCGCTGCTCAGGTCCTTGAGAAAGATCTGCGGGCCGCCCAGGCGGGAGGAGGTGAAGGCCATCTTGGTGCCCGTGCTGTCAAAGGTGGGCGAAACGTTGATGGCGTTGCTCTGTTCCAGCACGCGTTCCTTCTGGAAAACGTGGTTGAGCAGGAAGATGACCGGATACTTGCCGTTGGAGAGGGCCACGGCCACCTTGTTGTCGGGCATGAAAGCCGGGCCGATGACCACGTTGCCGGGGAAGCGGATGCGCTGCACCTTGCCGGTGGAGCGGTCCCACACGCCCAGGGCGTGGGATTTGGGGTCGATGTGGCTGAAGACCACAAAGCGGCCGTCCGGGGACCAGGCCGGGGAAAGGGCCTCGCCCGGAATGTTGGTGATCTGGCGCAGGTCGCGGCCCGTGGGCTTGACCAGCCAGACGTTGGCGCTCATTTTGCCGGTCTTTTTCACAAAAGCGAGGGTGGAGCGGAAAAAGGCGCCGTTGCCGGTCAGGGCTTCCAGCAGGTCGGCGCAGAAGCGGTCGGCCACTTCGGGCAGATCGCGCTTGTTGACTTTGGGATATTCCTTGCCGAACAGGCGGCCGCCGGTATTGGTTTCAAAAGCGCGGATCTGGACGGGTTTGGTGCCGCTGTCGCCGTCGGGCCAGAAGGTGGTGACCACGATGTCCGAACCGGCCAGTTGGAAACGCTTGAAGTCCAGAGCGGGCGGTTCGTAGCCCGCCAGCACCACGCCGCCCAGCACGGCCTTGGGGTCAGTGAGGCGCATGAAAGGCAGGAAGCTGAGGTTCTGCTCCACCAGGGTCTGCAATTCCGCGGCCATGCCCGTGGCCTGAGCCTGGGGGCCCTTGAGCGGGGCGGCCAAAGCCAGATTGACGATATTCTGGCCGGGATTCATGATATCCACGCGCATGGCCGCCTCGGCCCGGGTGCCGGGCAACGGCCCCAGCGCCACGGAGAGAGCCAGGGCCAGGAGAAGAAGGGTTTTTTTCATGGCTCGGTATTCCTCATTCGGTCGGCGCGCGTCAGCGGCGCACCAGTGTAAAGGTGAGATCCAACGTGTTGCCGAGGCCCGCGGGCGGCGGTTCCACGCTGCCCGCCCGGCGTATGCCCTGGAGCACGAATTTGTCAAGTCGCTGGTCCCCGCTGCTCTGCAACAGGGTGGATTTCTTGATGGCGCCCGCGGCGTCCACCTGCAGACGCACCGTGGCATAATAGGTGCCCGGCGCTGTTTCCGCGGGAATGAACATGGCGTTGCGCAGATTCCAGGTAATGGTGGAAAAATACTTACGGTAGCGCGGGTCGTACTGGTCCTGCGCCATGCTCCGGGGCTCGTCCTGTCCGCTCCGCGGCGCGGTCGTAACCGTGTCCGCAGCGGCCGGGGCCGTCATCGGGGCTGGCGCCGTAACTGCCGCATGCCCGGCGGACGCGCCGGAGAGATCCAGGCGCATTTCCTCTTCGGAGAGGCCCGTGCCCGATGGCGCGGGCGGCGCGGCTTCGGCTTTGGCCGTTTTGGGGGCGGCGGGCTTTTCCTTGGCGGGTTTGATGGCCTCGGTGGCCGGACTGTCCGGGCTCAGACCGGCCCGCGGTCCTTTGGCGGCTTTTTTCTGTCTTCCGGCGTCGGCTGCCGCCTTGGCGCGCGCCGGTGGGGCCACGGGCGCGGGCGCGACCTCGGGCAGGGGCCGACCCGCGCTTTTGGCAATGGCCTCGGCACGTTCACGGGCGCGCTCCTCGACGGAGCTGGCCCGTTGCTGGCCCATGAGCCGCTCGGCCTTGTCGCGGGCGAGAACTTCGGCCCGCATAGCCTCTTCATTGGAAAGGGTTTCGGTTTTGGCCTTGCCCTTGGGCATGCCGGTCCAGAAGGCCAGGTGCACGTCCAGGGGCATGCCGTAGGGCGGCGTGCCGAACGGAGCCGCCTGGCGCACAGCGCCGCAGGCGGAGCTGTCCAGAGCTTCCATGCCCGAGGCCTTGGTGGGCGCGCAGTTCAGTACCTTGCCCTGGCCGTCCAGAGAAACTTTCAGCCTGACTTCAAACTCGCCCTTGAGCGCCGGAGGCGGCGCCCAGACCGTGATGACCTTGTCCAGCACCTTGCCGGAGTAGCCGCCGTTCTGATCCGCCGCCGCCAGACTTGCCCCGGCAGCCGGAACCGCCGTGAAAAGCAGGGGTGTGAGCAGGACCGCAAGGCCCGTGCGCAAGATGGATGGCATAAGCGTCGTTCTCCTCAGGTTAGCGCCCCATGAGTTCGTCAGAGGTGAATACCAGGTCCAGGTCCGTGTATTCGGCCGAAGGGGGCGGCGGGAACGGCCCGTCGCTGTCCGTGCGTTTTACGGCGTTGCGCGCCGAGGCGTCAAACTGCGAATTACCTGAACTCTGGCTGATTTCAGCCTGGAGCACTTTGCCCTGCATGTCCACCTTGACCCGGACCACGCAACTCAGATTGACCCTCCCGGCCGAGGCAAAGCCCCAGTTGGGACGCACGGCCAGCATGACCTGTTTCGCATATGCGTTAAACAAAAGATTCTCGTCCGGCCCGTCGCTGCCGCTGTTATCCTGCTGCCGGGCCTGAACCGGAACCACTGTGACCAGCAGGGTCATGAGCAGAACCAAAAGACTCGCGCGCGGAAGGAATAGCATCCGTTCTTCTCCCGGGTGGGCCCTGCTCAGCGCCCCATGAGCTCATCGAAGGTGAATACCAGGTCCAGGTCCGAGTATGCAGCCGAGGGCGGCGGCGGGAATTCCCCGGCCTGGCCGGTGCGCACCACCGCGTTGACCGCCGAGGCGTCGTACTGCGAGTTGCCGGAACTCTGGCTGATTTCAGCCTGGAGCACTTTGCCCTGCATGTCCACCTTGACCC
>OHAT01000784.1_pt1 | contig 30819 bp, 29 predicted proteins | sample 1577141 | NCBI WGS metagenome assembly OHAT01 (sample SAMEA3541578, study PRJEB24748) | human gut metagenome | biome: human gut; feature: human-associated habitat; material: faeces | place: China | collected 2012 | reverse complement strand
CTTGCATGTGTTAAGCACGCCGCCAGCGTTCGTCCTGAGCCAGGATCAAACTCTCAATAAAATGGTATCTAAACAGCTCTCGCTGTTCAAACCTTTATCGAGCTATTTGTCATAGCTTGCAAAACTTTTTATCCTTGCCCCTCCGTGTAATTGACTAAACCACTTCAGAGCAAGCTCGATGTCTTTTTCAAGACACCTCATATCTGGTGCTTCTTTGTTCTTCGTTGTTTAATTTACAAGGTACACGCTCCAACCGCGGAACATGTGATAGATTACCACGTTGCTCGAGAGTTGTCAACACCTTTTTTACATTTTTTTGGCTTTTCTCAAAAATATTTTGGAGACAAACCCGGAAAAAGATGCTATACTATTTTACACCGTTTTACAGTTCTTATACCACATTACTATTATGAGGAATTTACTTATGAATGAATGGACCCTTGCCCTTTCCGCCGCGGCATTCGTGCTCGCGCTCCTGTCGCTTATCCTGCTCTTGCGGCTGATAAAGCGCCAGCCCGACTATGAGCGTCTCCTGCGCGAGAGCTGGAGCGCCAATCTCCCCGCGCTCAAGACCGAGCTCACCGGCGAGCTGCGAGCGTCGCGCGGCGAGCTGACCGGCACCGTGCAGACGACCATGAAGACCTTTGCCGACTCGCTCGCGCTGGCGCAGACACAGACTGCCGAGCGGCAGGACGTCCGCCTGCGCGAGCTGATCGAGAGCCTTGAGAAGAACCAGCTCCAGCTCAAATCCACCATCGCTGAAACGAACCGCATCCTCGCCGAGGCGCAGGAAAAGCAGTTCGCCATGCAGGATAAGCGGATGCAGGGCATCGAAGCGCAGTTCACCGCCTTCACCGCCGCCGTGCAGAGCCGGCTGGAGACGCTGCAAAAGGACAACAGCGAGCAGCTTGAAAAGATGCGCGTGACCGTGGACGAGAAGCTGCAAAAGACGCTCGACGAGCGCATCAGCCAATCCTTCCGACTCGTCAACGAACGGCTGCAGGAGGTCTACACCGGTCTCGGCGAGATGAAAACGCTGGCCAACGGCGTGGGCGACCTGAAAAAGGTCCTCTCCAACGTCAAGACGCGCGGCATCGTCGGCGAGTACCAGCTCGGCGCGCTCATCGACGACATTCTCACGCGCGATCAGTTCGAGGAAAACGTCATCACCAAAAAGGGCTCGACCACCCGCGTGGAGTATGCCATCAAGATGCCCGGCGAGGATGGCAGCTTCGTCTACCTGCCCGTGGACTCCAAGTTCCCCGGCGACGTCTACGCGCAGCTCGTGGACGCCTACGACACCGGCGATCCCGCCGCCATCGCCGCCGCGCAGGCCATGCTCACAACGCGCATCAAGGGCTGCGCGAAGGACATCCGCGATAAATACATCGACCCGCCGAACACCACCGACTTCGGCATCATGTTCCTGCCCTTCGAGGGGCTGTACGCCGAGGTCGTCCGGCTCGGATTGGTCGAGGTGCTCCAGCGGCAGTATAAGGTCAACATTGCCGGCCCCACGACCTTTGCCGCTCTGCTCAACAGCCTGCAGATGGGCTTCCGCACGCTCGCCATTCAGAAGCGCTCGAGCGAGGTGTGGAGCGTCCTCGGCGCGGTCAAGACCGAGTTCGCCACCTTTGAGGACGTGCTCGCCGCCGCGCAGAAGCGCATCGAGCAGACCGGCGCGGAGCTGGATAAGCTCGTCGGCGTGCGCACGCGCAAGATCAACAGCAAGCTCCGCTCCGTCTCCGTGCTTCCCGCCGAGGAATCCGCGCGGCTGCTCGATGACGGCGCCGACGCCGAATAATTTCCCATCCCACCGACGCATATTATTATATAGGAGATATTGCCCATGGCCACCTTGACCCCCCTGCCGCTGCCGCAGTCCTTTGAGGACTTCTGCGCCCTTTTCCTGCTCTTCATCGCCTACAGCACGCTCGGCTGGTGCGGCGAAATGATCTACTGCTCCGTGCCCAAGGGGCGCCTGTGCGAAAAGCGCGGCTTCCTCAACGGCTTTCTCTGCCCCATCTACGGTCACGGCGCGCTGCTCGTGCTCTACGCCCTGCGCGGCGGCTTCCGCAACCCGTTTTTGACCTTTCTGTTCGGTGCGCTGCTCACAAGCGCGCTGGAATACTTCACCAGCTGGGTGATGGAAAAGCTCTTCCACATGCGCTGGTGGGACTACTCCCACTATAAATTTCAGATCAACGGCCGCGTGTGCCTGCTCAACTCCACCTGCTTCGGCCTCGCCTGCGTGGTGCTGTGCCACGTCGTTCACCCATGGCTGTGGGCGCACATCCTCGGTCTCGGCAGCGCGGTGATCGTGCCGCTTGCCTCGTTCATCTCCGGCATTTATCTCACCGACACCGTGCTTTCCGTCCGCAGCGCCATTCAGCTCAGCGCCCAGATGGGCAAGCTGCGCGAGCTTCAGAGCGAGATTCGGGATCACATCGCCGAAAAACGCGAGGAGAGTGCCGAGCGTCGAGCCGAGCGCCGCGAGGAGGCGCGCGAGCGTGCCCGTGCCCTGCGCGACGGCGCCGACATCTTCGAGCGCCGCCTGCTCCACTCGCATCCTCAGCTCAAGGCGGCGCGTGAGGATCTGCTCGCCGGCATCCGCGCCCGTTTGAGCGAGAACGAGACTGAGCTTGAGCAGCTCAGGAGCGTTTACAGCCCCCGCCGCGACAAGAAGTAAGCGCCCGCGCGGTTGACTTCCCGCGCCATTCGGTATACACTAAGCCCAAACCAACAGCAAAGGAGCGTGCAGCGCCATGAGTGAATGCACCCACAACTGCTCGACCTGCGGCGAAAGCTGCGGTGAGCGCACCAGTCCCCAGTCCTTTTTGAAAAAGCCCCACGCCGATGCGCACATCGGCAAGGTGTTCGGCGTCGTGTCCGGCAAGGGCGGCGTCGGCAAGTCGATGGTCACGAGCCAGCTCGCCGTCAGCCTGCGCCGCAAGGGCTATCGCGTCGGCATTTTGGACGCCGACATCACCGGCCCCTCTATCCCGAAGGCGTTCGGGATGCACGAGAAGGCTGTCGGCACGGAAAATGCCCTCCTGCCCTGCGTCAGCTCGACCGGCATCGAGGTCATGTCCATCAACCTTTTGCTCGACGATGAGACCGATCCCGTCATCTGGCGCGGCCCCGTCATCGGCGGCGTGGTCACCCAGTTCTGGACCGACGTCCTTTGGGACGTCGACTACCTCCTCGTCGATATGCCGCCGGGCACCGGCGACGTGACGCTGAGCGTCTTTCAGTCCATCCCGCTCTCCGGCATCGTGGTCGTCGCCTCGCCGCAGGAGCTTGTCGGCATGGTGGTGGAGAAGGCCGTGAAGATGGCGGAGAAGATGGCGGTTCCCATCGTCGGCCTTGTGGAGAACATGAGCTATCTCGTCTGTCCCGACTGCGGCAGAAAAATTTACCTCTTCGGCGAGGGCAAGAGCGCCGAGGCCGCGAAGAAGCACGGTCTCCCGCTGCTCGCCCAAATGCCCATCGACCCGCAGCTCGCCGCCCTCACGGACGAGGGCCGCATCGAGGAATTCAAGGGCGACTGGCTCGCCGACGCAGTCACCGCGCTCGAGGCCCGCTGACCGCACCCACAAAAAACGGAAAGGATGTTTCCCGGGAAACATCCTTTCCGTTTTCTCTTTTATAAGCCCTCGTGCAGCTTCCAGAGGATCGGCTCGAAGTCCACGCCCTCGCGGGCCGGTATGTTCTGCGGCATGGTCTGAATGGCGCACTCGCGCACGAAGGCCTCCGCGAGCCGCACCGCCTCGTGCAGCGTTTTGCCCTTGACGAGCGCGCCGGTGAGCACGCTCGCGAACACGTCGCCGGTGCCGTGAAACTCCTTGCCGATGAACGTGTCAAAAAGAAACTCCGTCCCGCCGCTCGCGCGGTCAAAGACGCACGCGCCGATCTCTCCCTTGCGGAGCATCACGCCGGTGAGCACCACGCTGCGCGTTCCGTTCCGGCTCAGGCGCTCAACGACCGAGCGATAGCCTGCCTCGTCATGCGTCAGGGCGCCGAAGGAATGGTTCTCGCCGAGCAGCACCGCCGCCTCGGTCAGGTTCGGCACGATCACGTCCGCCAGCTCCGCCAGCCGCGTCATGCCCGTGCACATCGCGGGCGTATAGGTCTTGTAGATCTTGCCGTGGTCGCCCATCACGGGATCGCAGATAAAGATCGTCGAGCGGTCGCGGCGGAAGGTGCGTACAAAGTCCGCCGCAAGGTCCATCTGCGCCTCGCTGCCCATGAAGCCGGTGTAAACGGCGTCGAAGTGGATGCCGAGCTCCGCCCAGTGCGCGGCGGTCTTGGGCAGCTCGTCGGTCATATCCAGAAAGGTATAGCCCGTGAAGCCGCCGGTGTGCGTGGAGAGATAGGCGGTCGGCAGCGGGCAGCACTGCACGCCCATCGCGCTGAGCACAGGGATGGCGACGGTCAGCGAGCAGCGGCCGAAGCCGGACATATCGTGGATGGCGGCAACTCTCGGCGTAGGCATAAAAACGGCTCCTTTCTTTTTGCTGCTCCTATTATACCGCACCGCGGGCGCATTGCAAGGAAAAATCCGCGGATAGCGCGCCCGCGCCGCGCATAGGCTGGTGCGAGGTGATCTTTTATGGATATTCATGTGGTGCGCGCGGGCGAGACCGTTTCGTCGGTCGCCGCGCGGTACGGTGTGCCGGCGGGCATTCTCGCCGGCGTCAACGGCGTCGCGCCGGACGCTCCGCTCGCCGTCGGGCAGACGCTCGTCGTCCGCCATCCGCGCGAGCTGCACACGGTCGCGAGCGGCGAGAGCGTCTATTCCATCGCCCTGCACTACGGTCTGAGCGTGCGGACGCTCTATCAGAATAATCCCGCCCTCGGCGGGCGCAGCGCCCTCTACCCCGGGCAGACGCTCGTCATCGCCTACGACGACACGCCCACGCGCACACTCGCCGTCAACGCCTACAGCTACCCCTTTATCCGCGGCGGCCTGCTCGACGCCGCGCTGCCCTATCTCACCTACCTCACGCCCTTTACCTACGGCATCAACGCCGACGGCACGCTGCTGCCGCTCGCGGACGAATGGCTGCTCGCCGCCGCCGGACAGTACCGCACGGCCGCGCTCATGCACCTCTCCACGCTCACGGAGGAGGGCCGCTTCGACAACGCCCGCTCCACGCTCATCTTGGAGGACGCGGACGCACAGGACGCTCTGGTGCAGAGCATCCTTGAGACCGTGCAGGCCCGGCATTACTTCGGACTGGACGTGGATTTTGAATATGTGCTGCCCGAGCAGCGCGAGGCCTACGCCGCCTTCATCACGCGGCTGCGCGAAGCGCTCAATCCGCTCGGCTGTCCGGTCGTCGTCGCGCTCGCGCCGAAAACGAGCGCCGCGCAGCGTGGACTGCTCTACGAGGCGCACGACTACGCGCTCCTCAGCGCGGCAGCCAACGCGGTGTTTCTGATGACCTATGAGTGGGGCTACGCCTACGGCCCCCCGATGGCGGTCGCGCCGCTGGGGCAGGTGCGCGCCGTGCTGGACTATGCCCTGACCGCCGTCGCGCCGGAAAAGATCTTCGTGGGCATCCCGCTCTACGGCTACGACTGGCCCCTGCCCTTCGTATCCGGCGAGACGCGGGCGGAATCTCTCTCGCCGGTGCAGGCGGTCGAGCGCGCTCTGCGCCACGACATTGCCATTCAATACGACGCGGCCGCGCAGGCCCCCTATTACCACTACACCGACCGCGGCGGGCGCGAGCACGCCGTCTGGTTCGAGGACGCGCGCAGCATCGAGGCCAAGCTCCGCCTCGCGGACGAATACCATTTGCAGGGCGTGGGGTACTGGAATCTTACACGTCCCTTTCCCCAGAACTGGGCGGTGCTCGCCTCGCTCTTTGATATCGAGACGCTTCTCTAAGCGCGCGTCCCGATGGCCTTTGCCACCACGTTTACCACATCCTGCACCGTCTCGTCGAAAAGGTGCGTGTAGACCTCGCTCGTGATGCTCGTCGAGCTGTGGCCGAGCGCCTTGGAGATGGTGAACATCGGCACGCTGCGGCTGTTGGCAACACTCGCAAAGCTGTGGCGCAGGCCGTGGAGCGAGATGGACGGCAGGGCGTTCTCCTCAACGAAGGCCGCGACGCGCCGCCCGAGGCCGTTCGGATCCCACGGCTTTCCCTGCTCCGTGACAGCCACATAGCCCTCGGGATTGAAGCCTGTGCCCCGCTCGCGCTGCCCGCGTTCCCATTCGTCGTGCAGCCGCGTGAGCAGCTTCTCCAGGTCGCTCACCCCATCGTAGCACAGCCGCCGCACGGAGGAATAGGACTTAGGCTTTTTCTCGATGAACGTTCCGCCCACGGAGGTTCGCACCTCGCGGACGGTGACGATCTTCGCGTCCAGATCCACACAGCGCCATTTGAGTCCGCAGATCTCGCTGCGCCGCAGCCCCAGATAGCCCGCCAGCTTGACGGCGGGCTCGATCTCCGTGCCCGCGCAGCGGCAAAACAGCTCGCGCAGCTGCGCGGGATCGTAGTAGCGGTGGCTTGGCAGCACCTTGGCCGGCGGCGTAACATAGCGCGTCACGTTTTCCCGCAGCAGCCCCTGCCGGACGGCGGCCTCCAGCGCCGTGTGCAGCAGCACATGGTGCTTGCGCACGGTGTTGTGGGAGAGTCCCTTTTCCAGCAGCTCCGCGTAGTACCGCTGCAGCTGCGCCGGCTGCAGCTCCGGCAGCTTCACCTCGCCCAGCGCGGGCACAAGGTGGAGTCGGATGATGTTCTCGTAGCCGTGGACGGTGGTCTTTTCGCGGTTCGGGCAGATAAAATCCCGCAGCCAGACCTCCAGCCAGTCGGCGAGAATGACCTCGCCGCCGTGGCGCGTGCGCTTGAGCGCGCGCAGGCGCAGAAATTCCGTCAGGGTGCTCTCGGCATCGTCGAGACAGCGGAAGGTGCGCACGCAGCGGTCGCGCGAGCCGTCGGGCCGCATCCCATAGTGCATCGTGACGTAGTAAAGGTCCTTTTGATCGTCGTAGGCAAGATTTCGTTTGATGGATTTTCGCATATTCGTTCGCCCTCCTTTTGGAATGGAGGCAGTATATCACCGATCGAGCGCAATGAAAAACGGCGGCGCAGAAAGCGCCGCCGTTTTTGGACGATCCTTCGGTTTTGCTCAGCTTCTCTTCGCCGCCTCGATGACGTGGCTCGCGAGGATGGCCGTCGTCACCGCGCCGACACCGCCGGGCACGGGCGTGATGGCCTCCACGATCGGCTCCACCTCGGCGAAGCGGGTATCGCCGCAGAGATTGCCGTCCGCGCCGACGTGGATGCCCACGTCCAGCACGATCTGGCCCGCGCGGACGCTCTCCGCGCCGACCATGCCGGCCTTACCGGCGGCGACGACGAGGATATCCGCCTCACGGCAGATGGCGGGCAGATTTTCGCTGCGGCTGTGGCAGATGGTCACGGTCGCGTGCTCGGCGAGCAGCAGCAGGGAGACCGGCTTGCCGATGACGAGGCTGCGGCCGATCACGACCACGCGCTTGCCCTTGATGGGCACGTTATAATGCTTGAGCAGCGCCACGCAGGCCGCGGCGGTGCAGGGCGGATAGCCGCCGTCGGTGCCGGCGTAGACCGCGGCGAGCGAGCCATCGGTGATGCCGTCCATATCCTTTCTCGGGTCGAGGGCGCGGCGGGCGGCCTCGTCGTCGAGGTGCTTGGGCAGCGGGCGGAACATCAGGACACCATGAACACGCTCGTCCTCGTTGAGCGAACGGATGTTGTCCATCAGCTCCTGCTGGCCCGCGTCCTCGGGCAGCACGACCTGACGGACCGTGATGCCGACCTTCTCGCAGCGCTTGAGCGCGCCGCGCTCATAGGACAGATCGTCCTCGCGCGCACCCACGCGCAGAATGGCAAGGCAGGGCTCCGTGCCGTTTTTCTTCAGCTCCTCCGCCTGCTCACGCAGCTGTTCGGTCAACGCCCTGGCGGCGTCGGCCCCCTTGAGTAACATCGCCATGATGGTTTCCTCCTCATGCCGGCGCGGTGCGCCGTGATCTCAACGTTAGGATAACAAACAAAAATTTCGCTGTCAATTTCTTTTGCAAACCGTTTGCGCCGGAAGGATTTCCTTTCTTCGCCGCCTTGCTATTTCCGCCGCTTTCTGCTACCATAAGGGGGATGAAATTTTATCTGACCGGAGGGATATCCCATGTCCGTCATCGAAGAAAAGAAAGCCCTGCGCACCTATATCCGCCAGACCGAGCGCACGCTTGATCCTGCCTACAAGGCCGAGAGCTCGGAGGCCATCTGCCGCTGCGTCCTCGCGCTGGAGGAATACCGGGCCGCGGGGACCGTGTTCGCCTTTGCCGGCACCGTCCATGAGATCGACACCTCGCTGCTGCTGAAGGAGACTCTTGCCGCAGGCAAGACACTCGTCCTGCCCCGCTGCGCCGAGGGCCACGCGCTCGACCTGTGCGTGGTCACGTCGATGGACGAGCTCGTGCCGGGGATGTACGGCATTTTAGAGCCGAAGGCGGACTGCGCGCTCGTCACGCCCGCCGACATCGACTTTGCCGTGGTGCCCTGCCTGTCGTTCGACCGCAGGGGCCGCCGGCTCGGACAGGGCGGCGGCTACTATGACCGTCTGCTGCCGCAGCTCGCCTGCCCGACCTGCCTCATCTGCCGCGAGCGGCTGATGAGCGAGGCCGTTCCCACCGAGGAGCATGACCGCCGCTGCACGCTCTACGTCACGGAGCGCGGCGTCATGGAGCCGGAGACGTAAGACCATGCTGGACTGGCTCATTCGCGGTGCGCAGGTGCTCGACGGCACCGGCGCGGACGCTTTTCCCGCCGACGTTGGCATCAAGGACGGAACCATTGCCGCGGTCGGTCGTCTGACCGACGCCGATGCCGCGCACGTTCTTGACGCGCAAGGCCGCACGCTGACGCCCGGCTTTCTGGACATCCACCGCCACACCGACGCGGCGCTGTTCCGCCCCAATTTTGGACGTGCCGAGCTGGCGCAGGGTCTGACCACGCTCGTCGGCGGCAACTGCGGGATGTCGCTCGCGCCGCTCGCGGGGGCGCACGCTCCCGCCGTGCGCTCATATCTCATGCCCATCACCGGCGCGTTTGGGGACGTGCTGTGCTTCGCGTCCCTTGCGGACTATTTTACCGCAGCGGAGCGAACGCCGCAAATCGTGAACAACGCCATGCTCGCGGGCATGGGGACGCTCCGCGCCCTCGTCGCTGGCTTTGACGACGCGCCGCTGACGGACGGACAGTACAGGGAGCTGCACCGCCTTGTGGAGCGCTCACTCGCCGACGGCGCGGTGGGCGTATCCCTCGGTCTCGGCTACGCGCCCGAGTGCTTCTATACGACCGAGGGGCTGATCCGCGCGCTTGAGCCGCTGCGCGGTGGGAGGCTGCCCGTCACCGTTCATATGCGGCAGGAGGGCGACGGCGTGGTGGACGCGCTGCGCGAGATGCTGACCGTCGCACGGGAGCTGCGCTGCCCCATGGAGATCTCGCACCTCAAGGGCATCGGGCGGAAGAATTGGGGCCGCGCCGTGCCGGAGATGCTGCGGCTCCTTGAAAACGCCCGCGCGGAGGGGCTGGACGTCGCCTGCGACGTGTATCCCTATTCCGCCGGCTCAACCCAGCTCATTCACGTTCTGCCGCCGGAATTTCAGAAGGGCGGGCTGGATGCGCTGACCGCCGCGCTGCGCGATCCAAGCTCCCGCGCCGCCATGCGCGGACGCATGGAGACGGGCAGCGACTTTGAAAACATCACGCACCTTGTCGGCTTTGAGAACGTCGTTCCGATCTCGCTGCACACGGAGGAGTATAAGCCGTTCGAGGGCAAGTCTCTCGCGGAGGTCGCGGACACGCTCGGCAAGGACCCCTATGACGCGCTCTTCGACCTGCTCGCCGCTGAGCGCTGCGAGGCGGGCATGATCGACTTCATCGCCGCGGAGGAGGACATCGAGGCCATCCTGCGCGCGCCGTTCTCCGTGCCCATTTCCGACGCGACCTATCCCGTCGAGGGGCTGTGCCACCCGCGCGTGTACGGCAGCGCGGCGCGCTTTCTCGCGCACTATGTCTGCGAGCGCGGCATCCTCACGCTGCCGCAGGCCGTGCACAAGCTCACGATGCAGTCTGCCGACCGGCTCAGTCTTTCCCGCAAGGGACGCATCGCCGTCGGCGCGGACGCCGACCTGTGCCTGTTCTCGCCGGAAAATATCCGGGAGAACGGCGCCTACACCGCCCCGCGGCAGCTTGCCTCGGGCATGGACGCCGTGTTCGTCGCAGGCGTGCCCGAGCTTCTCAACGGGCGCTTCACCGGCGAGACACAGGGGCGCGTGCTGCGGGCACACTAACGAACGCTTCATTTTTTTCGGAGGAAGCTATGACAAAACGTATGTTGACAGCCGTTCTGACTGTGGCGCTCGCGCTGTCCCTTACCGCCTGCGGCGGGGGAGAGCAGCAGGAAATGGGGGAGACGCGCACGGTCTACACGATGGACACGGTGATGAATCTGACCGCCTACGGCGAAAACGCCTCCGCCGCACTCGACGCGGCGGAGGAAACGCTGCGCACGCTCGACGCGAAGCTCGACCGCCACGACGAGACAAGCACGGTAAGCGCGCTCAACCGCGACGGCACGGTCGAGGACGCGGAGCTTGCCCAACTCACGGACATCGCGCAGACCATCGGTGCACTGAGCGGCGGGGCGTTCGATCCCACCGTCGCGCCCGTGATGGACGCATGGGACTTCACCGGCGACGCGCCGCGCGTGCCGTCGGACGAGGAGCTGTCCGCGCTGCTCGCGCACGTCGGTTCGGAAAAGCTGTCGGTGGACGGCAATACGGTCACCCTCTCGGACGGCGCGCAGCTCGACCTCGGCGGCATCGCCAAGGGCTATGCGGGCGATGCGGTGCGCACCGTCCTCGCGGAGTTCGGCGTAACGAGTGCGGTCATCGACCTCGGCGGCGACGTCGGGCTGCTCGGCGCGAAGCCGGACGGCAGCGACTGGCGCGTCGCGGTCAAGGACCCCGCCGACCCATCGAAATTTCTCGGCGTGCTGACGGCGGCGGACACCTTCGTGGTGACCTCCGGCATCTATGAGCGCGGCTTTGAGGAAAACGGCGTGCGCTACCACCACATCATCGACCCCAAGACCGGGAAGCCTGCCGAGAGCGGGCTGGTAAGCGTGACGGTCATGTGCGGCGACGGCGCGTGGGCCGACGCACTCTCCACCGCCTGCTTTGTGCTCGGCGAGGCGGGAAGCCTTGCGCTGCGCGATACGCTCGCGGCGGAGAAAAATCTGCGCATCGAGCTGATCCTTGTGACCGATGACGGTCATGTGCGCTATACTGCGGGACTGGCGGAACGCTTTGAGCCGAGCGAGGAGGGAACCTATGTCTACGAAGCCATCATCGCCTGAGCTGCGCCCCAACCGCTATGACGCGCTCGTGGTGCTCGTCGTGCTGGCGCTCGCCGCGGCACTGGCGGTCAGGCCGTTTCTCGCCGCCCGCGCGCCGCAGAGCGGTACGCTGACAGTCGTGGTCTCCGCCGACGGACAGGAGCTCGACCGGCTCCCGCTCGCGCAGTTCGGCACGCATACCTATGCGAACAACGGCTACACGCTGACGGTCACAGCGGCGGGCGGTGCGGTGTCGGTCACGCAGAGCGACTGCCCGGGGCAGGACTGTGTCCACTCCGGCGCGGTCTCCCGCGCGGGGCAGAGCATCGTGTGCCTGCCCGCGCGCATCGTGGTGGAGCTGGTCGGCGCCGCCGACGGCTACGACCTCGTGACGGGTTAGGAGGCGCGGCATGAGGTTCTCAACAAAAACAATCACGACCTGCGCCGTGCTTGCCGCGCTGGCGCTCGCGCTCTCCTATCTGGAGTCCTTTTTCCCTCCGCTGCTGCCGCTGCCCGGCGTAAAGCTCGGGCTTGCGAACATCGTGACGGTCTACGCGCTCTATGCCCTCGGCGCGTCGAACGCACTCGCCATCCTTGTGGTGCGCTGTCTGCTCGGCTCCCTCTTTGCGGGCAACGCCTCGGCACTCCTTTTCTCTCTGCTCGGGGGACTCGCCGCCATGCTGGTGATGATCGCGCTGCACGCTCTGCCGCGGCTTTCGGTCTACGGCGTGTCCGTCGGCGGCGCGGCAGCGCACAACTGCGGACAGGTCGCCGCCGCGATGCTCACGCTCGGCTCGGCCGCGCCGCTCGCTTACCTGCCGTTTCTGCTGCTCGTGTCGGTGTTCACCGGCGCGCTGACCGGCTTTGTCGCCGCGCTGCTGTTCCGCGCCATGCGCCACGCGCGGGCGAAATGAAGTGTAAAAATCAAACGCCCCGACGAAGGTCGGAGCGTTTGATTTTTATTTGGGGACTGCTTTTTACAGATCGTGCACGCGCAGGGCGCGGATGGCGTTGAGCACCGCAAGGACCATCACGCCGACGTCGGCGAAAATGCCCATCCACATATTGGCGAAGCCGAGGGCGACGAGCAGCAGGCACAGCAGCTTCACGCCGAGGGAAAAGACGATGTTCTCATGCACGATGCGGATGCACTTGCGGGAGATCTTGATGGCCTTGGCGATCTTCATCGGGTCGTCGTCCATCAGCACCACGTCGGCGGCCTCGATGGCCGCGTCGCTGCCCATCGCGCCCATGGCGATGCCGATGTCCGCGCGGGAGAGCACGGGCGCGTCGTTAATGCCGTCGCCGACGAAGGCAAGCTTCGCGCCCTCCGGCTCGGCCCTGAGCAGCTCCTCGACCCGCGCGACCTTATCGGCGGGCAGCAGCTCCGCGCGGACCTCATCCACCCCGAGGTCACGCGCCACATAGTCCGCGACCTTCTGAATGTCGCCGGTGAGCATGACGGTCTTGGTGACGCCCGCCGCCTTGAGCGCGGCGATGGCGTCGCGGGAATGGGGCTTTTCCACATCGGAGATGACGATGTGGCCCGCGTACTCGCCGTTCACCGCGATATGGACGATGGTGCCGACGCTGTGGCACTCGTGCCACGCGACGCCCAGCTCCTCCATGAGCTTGCCGTTTCCGGCGGCGACGGTCACGCCGTCCACCACCGCGGTCACGCCGCGGCCGCTGTGCTCCTGAATGTCCGTGACGCGGGAGCGGTCCAGCGCACCGCCGGCAGCCTTTTGCAGGCTCTTGCTGATGGGGTGCGAGGACGCGCACTCGGCAAGCGCCGCGTATTCGAGCAGCTTTTCCTGCGCCATCGGGCTGTGATGCACGGCGCTGACCTCAAACACACCCTGCGTGAGCGTTCCGGTCTTGTCGAATACGACGGTCTTCGTCCGGGAGAGGGCCTCGAGGTAGTTGGAGCCCTTGATGAGTACGCCCTCCTTGCCCGCGCCGCCGAGGCCGGCGAAGAAGCTGAGCGGGATACTGATGACGAGCGCGCAGGGGCAGGAGATGACGAGGAAGGTCAGCGCACGGTAGACCCAGGTGCCCCAGTCCGCGTCCGCGCCGGAGACGGTCAGCACAAGCGGCGGCAGAATGGCGAGCGCGAGCGCGCTGTAGCACACGGCGGGGGTGTAGACCTTTGCAAAGCGGGAAATGAAGCTCTCGGAGCGGGACTTGTGGCTGCTGGAATTTTCCATCAGCTCCAGAATTTTGGAAACCGTGGATTCGCCGAACGCCTTCGTTGTGCGGACTTTCAGAACGCCCGTCATATTGATGCAGCCGCTGATGATCTCGTCGCCCGCGCTCACATCGCGCGGCAGGCTCTCGCCGGTCAGCGCGGCGGTGTTGAGCGTGGAGACGCCGTCCTCGACCACGCCGTCGATGGGCACCTTTTCGCCCGGTTGGACGGTGATGACCGTGCCGACGGCGACGTCGTCGGGGTCGACCTGCTCGAGCTTACCGTCGCGCTCGATGTTTGCGTAGTCGGGGCGGATGTCCATGAGCGCGGTGATGCTGCGGCGGGACTTGCCGACCGCGTAGCTCTGGAACAGCTCGCCGATCTGATAAAAGAGCATGACGGCGACCGCCTCGGAATAGTCGCCGCTCCTTTCATAGAGCGCCAGCGCGATGGCACCGACGGTCGCAACCGCCATGAGAAAATTTTCGTCGAACACCTGCCGGTTGCAGATGCCCTTCCACGCCTTGCGCAGGATGTCGCAGCCGACCGTCAGGTAGGCCGCAAAATAGAGCGCGGCGGAGACGAGCATCGGCAGGGGAATCAATTTCGCCGCGAGGAACAGCACCGCCGCGGCCAAGATGCGATAGAGCATCTTTTTCTGTTTCTTCGTCATGGGAAAGCCCTCCGTAGAAGTCCGCCCCGAGGTCTGTCCCCAGGGCGGTGTGATTTACAGGTAGATCTCGCAGTCGTCCTCGACCTTTTTGCAGTTCTTCAAAACGGCCTTCATCACGGTCTTGGGGTCCTGACCGTCGGCAAATTCCACCGTCATCTTCTGCGTCATGAAGTTGACCACCGCGTCCGCGACGCCCTCGGTCTTCTTCGCGGCATCCTCCATCAGGTTCGCGCAGTTGGCGCAGTCCACTTCGATCGGATAGGTCTTTTTCATCCTAAAATGCCCCTTTCTTTTTGTCGCTTAAACAATTAAGCACTTGTTTAATTCTTATGGCTGTACTATACTGAAGATACCCGAAAAAGTCAAGGACTTCGCCGCGTTCTCTGCCGAACGGGCGAAAAGTCCTGCCAAACGGGAGATTCGACACACAGGACTACCGGAAAAGGAGCGGAAATATGGAACCGTTTGAGCTTCCCCATCAGCACGAGGACGCCTCGCATCTGCATGAATTGGAGGAGTACCTCCGCAGGACCGAGTATTTTCAAACCGTCGCGCTGGTCTTTCGCCAGCTCTCCGACGCAAACCGCGTGCGGCTTTTCTGGCTTTTGTGCCACTGCGAGGAGTGCGTGGTCAACCTCGCGGCCATGATGGGCATGAGCCCGCCCGCGCTCTCGCATCACCTGCGCCAGCTGCGTGAGAGCGGACTGATCGTCAGCCGCCGCGACGGCAAGGAGGTCTACTACAAGGCTGCGGAGAGCGAACAGGCGCAGCTGCTGCACCGCATGATCGAGCGCACCGTGGAGATCGTCTGCCCCGAGGAGGGCGAGGACGTCGCCTCCGCCCCGCACCTGCCGCCGCTCGACGCGCACGCGCTCGAGGGCGCGCACGGGTGCAGCGCCGAGCAGCTTGAGACCATCCGCCGCGTCCACGAGGCGCTGACCGCAGACCTCTCCAGCCGCATCACCATCGACGAGCTCTCGCGCCGCTTCCTGATGAACCCCTCCACGATGAAGGAGGTCTTCAAGACCGTTTACGGGCAGTCCATCGCCGCGCACATCCGCGAGCACCGCATGGAGCGCGCGGCAGAGCTACTGCACGAAACGGACGCGAGCATGGCGGAGATCGCCGCTGCCATCGGCTACGAGAGCGCGAGCAAATTCTCCGCCGAATTCCGCAAAGCCTACGGCGCGCTGCCGACGGAGTATCGCCGCGCCGCACGCGCGGAAAAAGGATAGGGGCTTGCAGTCCGTGGAAAGTGTGTTATCATGGAAGCAGAAACCAACGAAACGGAGAGAAGAGAAATGGGCATTGTCGTTTTGGGCGCGGTCTTTGTGGACATCAAGGGCTATCCCTTGGACGTTTACATTCCCGGCGGGCGCAACGCCGGCCGGGTGGAGCAGATGCACGGCGGTGTGAGCCGCAACATTGTGGAGGACATTGCCAACGTCGAGCTGCAGCCGACCTTCATCGGTCTGGTGGACGACACCGGCGCGGGCGCGGATGTGGTGCGCAAGCTCAAGGCGCATAAGGTCAACACGGACTACATCCGCGTAACGAAGGACGGCATGGGCACCTGGCTCGCTATCTTCGACAACGGCGGCGACGTAGTGGCGGCCATCTCCAAGCGGCCCGACCTCCGTCCGATCCTGAGCATTTTAGAGGAGCAGGGCGACGAGATCATTTCCCGCGCCGACAGCATCGCCTTTGAGATCGACATGGATAAGGAGATCGTGAAGAAGGTCTTTGCCCTTGCCGAGAAATATCACAAGCCGGTGTACGCGGTGGTGTCAAACATGAGCATCGCGGTGGAGCGGCGCGACTTCTTCCGCTCAACGCATTGCTTCGTCTGCAACCAGCAGGAGGCGGGCATCCTTTTCTCCGAGGATTACGACGACAAGACGCCGGAGGAGATGCAGAGGCTCCTCGCCGCGCGCATCCGCAGCGCACAGATCCCGCGCATGGTGGTGACGATGGGCGCGCAGGGCGCGGTGTATGCCACGAACGACGGCGAGGAGGGCTGGTGCCCCGCCAAGAAGGTGGACGTGAAGGACACCACCGGCGCGGGCGATGCCTTCTTCGCGGGCGTGACCATCGGCCTGACCTACGGCAAGACGATGGCGGAGGCCTGCGAGATCGGCACGCGGCTGGCCGCGTCGGTCATCTGCACATCGGAAAACGTCTGCCCGCGCTTTCTGCCGAGCGAGTTCGGCATCGACCCGAGCGGGCTCGAGCGCGAGCAGCTTTCGCTGGAGTTGTAAAAGGGGAGAGGAGAAGGCCGCAGCCTTCTCCTCTTTCGCGTCAAAAGGTCTTTCCCAGCGCGTCGGCGCGGGCAAGGGCCTCGTCCATCCGCGCTTGCGCGTCCACGCGCTCGTCGTCCAGCCCCTCGGCGCAGAGCAGCTCAAATTTCGGGATGCCGAACATGGCGCACAGCGCCTTGAGCTGGCGCGCGCCCATCTCCATCCATTCCGTTTCCGGCAGGGAGTAGTCCCCGCCGCGCGTGGTGACGAGCAGCAGCTTTTCCGCGCGGCAGCGGCCGACAAGCCCGCTTTCCTCGTAGCCGAAGGTGATGTCGCGCATGGAAACGCGCTCAAGGTAAATTTTCAGAATGGCGGGGAAGGATAATTCCCAGAACGGCGCAGCGAGCACGATGCGGTCCGCGCGGGCAAACTGCCATGCGTCGGCGAACAGCGGATCGTCGAGCTTCCCCGCGGCGGCGAGCGCGTCGCGGCAGGCCAGCACCTCGGGGTACTGCGGCTCGAGACGGTCGCGCATGAGATTGCGGTGAAGGATCGCTGCGTCCGGATTCGCAGCGGCGTAGGACGATAAAAAGCGTTCGGCGAGCATACGGGAGCGGGACTCCGCGCCCCGCACACAGGCATCCACAAACAAAAGCTGCAGCATAGTCGGCCTCCTTTGGTCGGGAAAATCTTGCTCCTATTATATCCGCTTTGCCGCGGCGCGGCAAGCCGCGCTGAAAATTTTTCGCGCGGCCGTTGCCAAACGGCGAAAAACAGCGTATTATGCTTGCAGATCAATGCTCAAGAGGTGCCGTATGTTTCTTCTTTACATGAATCCCATTCTGATCGCCGCGGCGGTCGTGCCGGCGGTCTTTCTGCTCATCAGGGTCTATCGCGCCGACCGTCTGGAGCCGGAGCCGTCAGGGCTGCTGCTCTCGCTGATCCTGCGCGGCGTGTTCGCCACGGTCATCGCGATGGTGCTCGAGGAGCTTGGCTCAGCCCTGCTTGGGAGCGTCTATGCGGAAAACTCCCTGCCCTACAACATCATCATGTACTTTGTCATCGTCGCCTTTTCCGAGGAGGGCGCAAAGTATATCCTGCTCCGCCGCCGGACATGGCGCTCCGACGCCTTCAACTGCCAGTTCGACGGCGTGGTATACGCCGTGTTCGTCTCGCTCGGCTTCGCCCTGTGGGAAAATCTCGGCTACGTCGCCATGTACGGCCTGAGCACCGCGCTCGTGCGCGCCGTGACCGCAGTCCCCGGCCACGCCTGCTTCGGCGTGTTCATGGGCGTCTACTACGGCCGCGCCAAGCGCTATGACAACGACGGCGACCTCGTGAACGCCAAGCGCTGCCGCACGATGGCGGTCCTGATGCCCGCGCTGCTGCACGGCGCCTACGATTTCATCGCCACGATGGAGGACCCTAACTGCGAATGGATGTTCCTTGTCTTTGTGCTTGCGCTGTTCGCCGTGTCGCTGAAGCTCGTGCGTGTCGGCTCGCACAGCGACCGCTACATCGACGGTGGCGAGGGTCCGCTGTTCTTCGGATAACGGCATAAGAAAAGAGACGAAAGCGCGTGCTTTCGTCTCCTTTTTTTCATCGCGTCCGCCGTTTATTCGGCGGCGTATTCCAGGCCGTTCATGCGGCAGAGCGTGTTGATGACCGCAAAGATGATGACCGCGCCGAGGTTGGCGGTGGTGTTGTCCTGATCGAAGCGAGGGGATATCTCGCAGATATCGAAGCCGCGGACCTTGCGCGTGCGCAGAACGTGCTTGAGCAGCGGCAGCACGACCTCGGGATCGAGTCCCAGCGACTGCGGCGCGCTGACGCCGGGCGCGAAGGCCGAGGAGAACACGTCCGTGCAGACGGTGATGTAGGCGTCGCGGCAGTGGTAGAGGAAGGTGTCCATGCGCTCCAAAATAGACTCCATGTTGCTGCCCTGGATCTCCTTGGCGAGCACATAGTCCACGCCCAGCTCCCGCGCCTTTTTGAACAGGCTCACGGTGTTGCTGTGCTGCTGGATACCGATGGGGAAGTAGTGGTACGGCGTGCCCTCGGCCCTGCACACGTCCGCCATCTGACGGAACATCGTGCCGGAGGAATTTCCCATGTCGTAGGGGCGCAGGTCGAAGTGCGCGTCGAAGTTCACGATGCCGAGCTCCGGCGTGCGGCCCTTGTCCTTGAGGTAATTGTGCTGGCCCTGAAAGTGGCCGAAGGTCGTCTCGTGACCGCCGCCGAGCACGATGGGGAAGAGCCTGCGGCGCAATATCTCCTCGACCGCGAGGCCCAGCTCACGCTGGCCCTCCTCAAGAGAGATCTCGTCGCAGACGATGTCGCCCGCGTCGAAGAGCTTGACCTCCTGCGAAAAGGTGCAGGGCAGGTTCGACATCTGACCGCGCACGAAGTCCGGCGCGAGCGCCGTGCCGGTGCGGCCCTTGTTGCGCGCCACGCCCTTGTCGCTGCAAAAGCCGACAAAGGCAAAGCCGAGCGCCCCGTCGAACGGCGCACCGCCGTCGTTGAGATCGAGCGGCTGCACCCACTGGTGCCAGCGGAAGGCGTCGTAATCGCTGTCGCTGTCTACGCGGCCCTTCCAGCAGGGCATGGCGCTGACATAATGATCCAAAAGCATGAAAAAGCCTCCAATCCGAAAATTTACTCGTCCAGCTTGAGGACGGCAAGGAACGCCTCCGTCGGCACCTGCACCGTGCCGAGGCTGCGCATCTTCTTTTTGCCCTCCTTCTGCTTCTCGAGCAGCTTCTTTTTGCGCGTGATGTCGCCGCCGTAGCACTTGGCGAGCACGTCCTTGCGCATGGCCTTGACCGTCTCGCGTGCAATGACGCGTCCGCCGATGGCGGCCTGCACCGGCACCTCGAAGAGCTGGCGGGGAATGTTGTCCTTGAGCTTTTCACACAGGCGGCGCGCGCGGGGATACGCCTTATCCTTATGTGCAATAAAGCTCAGCGCGTCCACCTGATCGCCGTTGAGCAGCATATCGACCTTCACCAGCTCGCTGCGGCGGTAGCCGGAGAGCTCGTAGTCGAGCGAGGCGTAGCCCTTGGTGTTGGCCTTGAGCGCGTCGAAGAAATCGTAGATGATCTCGTTGAGCGGCATTTCGTAGTGCAGCTCGACGAGGTAGGTATCAAGGTACTGCATATCCTTAAATTCACCGCGGCGCTCCTGACACATCGGCATAATGTTGCCGACATAGTCGGGCGGCGTGACGATGGTGACCTTGACGTAGGGCTCCTCCGCGTGCTCGATGACGCTCGGGTCGGGGTAGTTGTGCGGATTGTCCACGCGCACCATCGTGCCGTCGGTCTTGTAGACCTCATAAATAACGCTCGGCAGCGTGGTGACGAGGTCGAGGTCAAATTCGCGCTCGAGCCGCTCCTGAATGACTTCCATGTGCAGCATTCCGAGGAAGCCGCAGCGGAAGCCGAAGCCGAGGGCGACGGAGCTTTCCGGCTCGAAGGTCAGGCTGGCGTCGTTGAGCTGGAGCTTTTCCAGCGCGTCGCGCAGGTCGGGGTACTTGCTGCCGTCCTCGGTGTAGATGCCGCAGTAGACCATCGAGCGCACCTTGCGGTAGCCGGGCAGCGGCTCGCTCGCGGGATTTTCCGCGCCTGTCACGGTGTCGCCGATCTGCGTTTCGTGGACGTCCTTGATGCTGGCGGTGAAGTAGCCGACCTGACCGGCCTCAAGCTGCTTCGCTGGCTCCAGCCCCAGCGGGCGCATCAGGCCGCATTCGAGCACCTTGAAGGTCGCGCCGGTCGCCATCATCCTGATCTCCATGCCGGGCCTGATGGTGCCGTCCTTGAGGCGCATATAGACGATCACGCCGCGGTAGGCGTCATAATAGCTGTCGAAGATCAGCGCCTTGAGCGGGGCGTTCGGGTCGCCCTTGGGTGCGGGGAGGTTGTGGACGATGTCCTCAAGCACCGCGTCGATGTTGATGCCGAGCTTGGCGGAGATCTCCGGCGCGTCCTCGGCGGGGATGGCGAGGATATTCTCGATCTCCTCCTTCACACGCTTGGGATCGGCGGCCGGCAGGTCGATCTTGTTGATGACGGGGCGGATCTCCAGATCGTGCTCCATCGCAAGATAGGTGTTCGCGAGCGTCTGCGCCTCGATGCCCTGCGAGGCGTCCACGATGAGCAGCGCGCCCTCGCAGGCGGCGAGAGAGCGCGAGACCTCGTAGTTGAAATCCACATGACCCGGGGTGTCGATGAGGTTGAGCGTGTAGACCTGCCCGTCCTGCGCGGTGTAGTCGAAGGTGACGGCGCGGGCCTTGATGGTGATGCCGCGCTCGCGCTCGAGGTCCATATTGTCGAGAATCTGATCCTCCATCTCGCGCGCGGAGACGGCGTTGCACTTTTCCAGCAGGCGGTCCGCCAGCGTGGACTTGCCATGGTCGATATGCGCGATGATGCTGAAGTTGCGGATGTTTTTTTCGTTCATAGCGGTTGCTCCTGCATGGTGTTAATGGGAAGATGGCATCTGCGCGATCCATTTATTAGCCTGCTCGTCGGCGGCGTGCAGCACCTGCGTCATGCTCTGCGCGAGGCCGGGGTAGCTGCCGGTCAGCGCCTCGGCGTCCATCGCGGGAAACGCGCCGTCCCCGGCGGCGTGCCGCTCGAGCGCAAGGCGGTAGAGCGCGCGGCTTTGCAGCATCGCGGCGTCGCTTGCGCCGGCGGAGAAGGCCGCCGCGTCGAGCGCGAAGAAGGCGTCCTTCCCGCCCGCGGCGCGGTGCAGCGCACGGTAGAGCGGATAGATCGCCGCGCCGAGATACTGTCCCGCCGCGGTGACGGCCTCACGGCAATTCGTCTTGCCGAGCAGCTCGAAGAGCAGGTTGACGGTGTTCACCAGCAGCTTCTTTTGCAGCGTAGCGGCGATGCTGCCGCGCAGGGTGCCCTTCTCGTCGCTCGAGTCGTACAGCTCGTCGGAGTCGATCATGCCGCCGTCGCGGTCGAGCGTGCGGCCGAGCAGATAGTCCGCGGAGACGTGATAGTAGTCGCACGCCTTCTTCACAAAGGCGAGTCCCGGTTCGCGGACGCCGTTTTCATAGTGGCTCAAAAGCGCCTGCGAGATGCCGAGGTCGGCAGCCGCCTTGCGCTGGGAGATCTCTTTCTCCTGCCGCAGCAGGGCTAGGGTGCGCGAAAAATCAGCGTTCATGCGCGTTTTTCTTCCTCATTTCTACAGATTGCAATTACAGCTCGTAGAGTATAGCAGGTTTTATACAGCTTGTAAATGATTTTTTAGAACTCCGGCGTGTAGTTGCTGCGATCCTGCCGCGGCGGCTCCTCCGGCGCGGTGGCGCGCAGGTAGAACCCGCATTCCGAGAGGGCGAAGTAGGGCGTGAGGTAAATGTCCACAACTCCGGTGAGCACCGTGAGGATCAGCGAGCCGAGCATGATGCCGAGGAAGCTGTCCGGCATGAGCGCAAGGATAACGCCCTCGTAAACACCGACGATCACAAAAACGATGAGGTACCAGCCGATGAAGCTCAGATGCAGACCGAACAGCTGGCCCTTGTAGCCGATCGTCTGCCGCTTGCTACGGTTAAGCGCCTCCATCACGCCAAGCTCCGGATTCTGGCAGAGGTTCCAGATGGCGAAGGAGTAGCGGTAGACCGCAATGATTCCGGGGATCACGAAAAGCATCGACCACAGGGCGACGAAAAAGCCCTCGACGATGTACAGGGCGATGACCTTGCCGGCAAAGGTGAAGCCGTCGAACAGGCTCTCATAGGGCATCTCCTCGCGGCGGTGAACGCCGAGACAGTAGCACTTATAGCCCGCGTCGAGCACCTGCGTAATGAGGCCGATGAGGATGCTGGCGAAGGAAACGGACACAAAGGCCACGCCGACGATGCGGCCGGTCAGGCTCGTGAGCGCCGTGTCGAGCAGGCTCAGCGCGAGCGAAACGGCAAGAAACAGCAGCGTGAATTTGATGGGCGAGACCCTCGCCGTGCGGATCAGTTCTCTGGCCTCGCGCCTGATCGCAGCGCGGTCGAGCTGACGGATGGGCATGATACGGTCCTCCTTATTCTTTGTAGAAAAAGTATAGCACCCGCTCTCCGGCGCGTCAAGCGGGCATAGCCGGCGGCGCGGGAACATAGCATGGTTCGGCGGAAGAGGCAAAATCGGAAGCCGCTTCGCATACAGGAAGCGTAAACATTCAACAAAATTCGATAAATTGCCGGAAAATGTGCGTTTTGGCGAAAAGTTATGACTGGACAACGCTTTGCAGTTGATGTATAATCTCAACGATTATGGAGTAGTGTGCGCATTGCTCCAAGCAGTAAAAGATGAGGTGAAGACAATGGCACAAGCTTTCTTTGGCGGCGTTCATCCCAACGACATGAAGGCCGCAACGAATGAGAAGGCCATCGAGCAGCTCTCTCCCCCGCCCGCTCAGGTGGTTATTCCCATGTCGATGCACTTCGGTGCACCGTGTACCCCCATCGTGTCTGTCGGTGACTATGTGAAGGTCGGTCAGAAGATCGGCGAGTTCAAGGGTCTCGGCGCTCCCATCCATGCCAGCGTTTCCGGCAAGGTGGTCGCGATCGAGCCGCGCCCGTATTCCATGGGCGGCAACATGACCTCCGTCGTGATCGAGAACGATTATCAGAACACCGTCAGCGAAGAGGTCAAGGCTCCGGCCGACCCGAACGCTCTGACCACGGAGGAGATGATCGAGATCGTCAAGAACGCCGGTATCGTCGGTATGGGCGGCGCGACGTTCCCGACCCACGTCAAGATCTCCGGCGGCATCGGCCAGGTCACGACCGTGATCATCAACGGCGCGGAGTGCGAACCCTACATCACCGGCGACCATCGCGCGATGCTCGAGCGCACCGAGGAGATCATCGGCGGCGCGAGCTATCTCGTCAAGATGTTCGGTGTGGATAAAGCCATCATCGGCGTGGAGGACAACAAGAAGAACGGCATCGACGCGCTCAACAGGGTCATTGCGGAGACCAAGGCGCCCGTCATCGTCGTGCCTCTTCACTGCCGTTACCCGCAGGGCGGTGAAAAGCAGCTCTGCCAGGCCATCACCGGCAAGCAGGTGCCTCCCGGCGGTCTGCCCAGCGCCATCGGCTGCGCCGTGTTCAACATCAACACGACCATCGCCATCTTCCGCGCCATCACGACCGGTATGCCCGTTGTGAGCAAGGTCGTCACCGTGTCCGGCTCCGGCGTGATCGAGCCGAAGAACGTCGAGTGCCCCATCGGCACCCCCGTTTCCTGCCTGTTTGATTACTGCGGCGGTCTGAAGGACGAGACCTTCAAGATCATCGCGGGCGGCCCGATGATGGGTATGGCGCAGTACACCTGCGATATTCCCGTCGCCAAGGGCACCGGCGCGATGCTTGCCTTCGCCGCCGACGAGGACAAGACCGTTGAGAACCCCACCTGCATCCGCTGCGGCCGCTGCGTGGAGGCCTGCCCCGTGCATCTCGAGCCCCTCTATATGTATATGTATGAGCAGAAGGGCATGATCGAGGAGCTGGAGGCCGCCAACATCATGGACTGCATGGAATGCGGCGCCTGCGCCTACATCTGCCCGGGCCGTCTGCACCTGACGCAGACCTTCAAGACCGGCAAGCAGAAGGTCAAGGACGCTGCCGCCAAGAGAAAAGCCGCCGCCGAGGCCGCTAAGGCTGCCGAGGCTGCGAAGAAGGAGGCATAAGAGAAATGACTGATTATAAGAATCTGAAGCTCAGAGCTTCCTCCAACCCCCACATCCGCAACGGCGAGGACACGCGCGGGCTGATGCTCGACGTCATCATCGCCCTGATGCCCGCCCTGCTCTTCGGCGTGTGGCACTTCGGCGTCCGCGTGGCGATCTCCGCGGTCGTTTCCGTCGCCTCCGCCATCTTCTTTGAGTGGCTCTACCGCAAGCTGCTGCACAAGCCCCAGATGATCGGCGACCTGTCCGCTGCCGTCACGGGCCTGCTGCTGAGCATGGTCTGCCCGCCGGAGCTTCCCGTGTGGATGCTCGTGGTCGGCAACTTCTTCGCCATCTTCGTCGTCAAGCAGCTCTACGGCGGCCTGGGCAAAAACTTCCTCAACCCCGCGCTCGCCGCGCGTGCCGCGCTCGTCGCGTGCTACGCCTCCGCCATGACCAGCTGGAGCAAGGTCGACGCCGCCACCGGCGCGACCCCGATGGCTCTGCTCAAGACCGGCGACATGGAGGCGCTGACCGCCGCCTATCCCATCAAGGATATGGCCATCGGCTTCATCAGCGGTTCCGCCGGTGAGGTCTCCGCGCTGATGCTGCTCATCGGCGGCGTTTACCTCATCGTCCGCAAGGTCATCTCCTGGCAGACTCCGGTCGCCTACATCGCCACCGTCGCGGTCGTCACCTTCCTGTTCCCGCGCGGCAACGACCCCATGACCTTCATGCTCTACAACGTGCTCGGCGGCGGTCTGTTCCTCGGTGCCTTCTTCATGGCGACCGACTATGTGACCTCCCCTGTCACCAAGAAGGGCCAGCTCATCTTCGGTCTCGGCTGCGGCCTGATCACGGTGTTCATCCGCTACTTCGGCTCCTATCCCGAGGGCGTGTGCTACTCCATCCTGATCATGAACTGCTGCACCTGGATCATCGACAAATACACCAAGCCCACCCGCTTCGGCGTTGACAAGAAAGCCAAGAAGGAGGCGGCAAAATAATGAAGATCGAAGGTAAATTCATTCTCAAGGTCGCCGGCACGCTGACCGCCATTTCTCTGGTCGTCGCGGCGCTGCTCGGCGCGACCAATGCGCTCACCGAGGATAAGATCGCAGCCATCAACAAGGCGAACACCGAGGTCGCTCTCGCGGCGGTCGTCAGCTCGCCCGACTGCGAGTTCCCGCCCATCGAGGAGATCCCGCAGGCCGCTATCGACGCCGCCAAGACGCAGAGCGGCAAGCTCACCGAGGCCTACCGCGTCGTCGTGAACGGCGAGGACGCTGGCTATGCGTTCAAGATCGTCGCCGGCGGCTCGCAGGGCGACATCGAAATGATCGTCGGCGTGGACGCCGACCTGGCCATCACGGGCATCTCCGTGGTCGACGCCGCCGAAACGAGCGGCATCGGCACCAAGGTCATCGCCAATGAGGCGACCACCGCCGGCACCGGCTCGCTCGATCAGTTCGTCGGCAAGTCCGGCGCGGGCTCGCTCGTCGTCAAGACCAACATCGACGCCGTTTCCGGCGCGACCGTGACCACCAAGGGCATCACCAAGGGCGCGAATGCCGCTCTGGCCGCCGCGGAAGCCATGGCTTAAGAAAGGGGGACAAGATCAATGAATTTTAAGAAACAGCTCAAAGACGGTCTTATCTATCAAAACCCCGTTCTGGTGCAGGTCCTCGGTATGTGCTCCACCATGGCCATCACCACCAGCATCTCCAACGGCGTCGGCATGGGCATTTCCGTCCTCATTATCCTGACGCTCTCCAACATCTTTATTTCGCTCCTGCGCAAGATCATCCCCAATGAAGTGCGTATCGCGTGCTACATCGTCGTCATCGCGGGCTTCGTCACCATCGTTGACCTGTGCCTGCAGGCGTTCTTCCCCGACATCGCCAAGAGCCTTGGCGTGTTCATTCCGCTGATCGTCGTCAACTGCATCGTGCTCGGCCGCGCCGAGGCCTTTGCCAGCAAGAACTCCGTCGCCGCCTCCGCGGTGGACGGCATCTGCCAGGGCATCGGCTACACCGTCGTTCTGGTCATCATGTGCACGGTGCGCGAGCTGCTCGGCGCCGGCACCCTGATGGGCATTCAGATCATGCCCGCGTCCTACACGCCGGCTCTGATGCTCGTGCTGCCCGTCGGCGGCTTCCTGTGCCTCGGCACGCTCATTGCCGTGATGCAGTGGGCGCTCGCCAAGGGCGAGAAGAAGGCCGCGGAAAAGAACGAAAAGGAGGGCAACTAAATGAGTATCACGTCCTTGCTTGCCATTTCCCTCGGCGCGATCCTGACCAATAACTTCATCTTCGCGCAGTTCCTCGGTATCTGCCCGTTCCTCGGCGTCTCTAAGAAGAGCGACACCGCCATCGGCATGGGTCTCGCGGTCACCTTCGTCATGGGCATCGCCTCCGCCGTCTGCTTCGGCGTGAACAAGCTGCTCATCGCGCTGGACCTCGGCTATATGCAGACCGTGGCGTTCATTCTCGTCATCGCCGGTCTCGTGCAGTTCATCGAGATGTTCCTCAAGAAGTCCATGCCGTCTCTGTACACGGCTCTGGGCGTGTATCTGCCGCTCATCACCACCAACTGCGCCGTGCTCGGCGTGGTGCTGCTGAACGTGCAGAACGACTACACCTTCATCGCATCTGTGGTCTACGGCATCACCGGCGGCCTCGGCTTCCTGCTGGCGATCTACCTGTTCTCCACCATCCGTGAGCGCGTGCAGTTCGCCGACTATCCCAAGTGCTTTGAAGGCTTCCCCATCGCGCTGATCACCGCAGGTCTGATCGCCCTGGCATTCATGGGCTTCTCCGGCCTGCAGGTCTGGCCCGTGTAAGGAGGGTAATGGAATATGGAAAATATCATTTTTGCTGTCCTCGTTCTGGGCGTGATCGCGATCGTGTTCGGCCTGATCCTCTCGGTCGCCGCAAAGGTCTTTGAGGTCAAGGTCGACGAGCGTCTGCCCAAGATCCAGGAGTGCCTGGCCGGCGCGAACTGCGGCGGCTGCGGCTACCCCGGCTGCGCCGGCTGCGCGGAAGCGATCCTCGCCGGCAAGGCTCCCGTCACCGCCTGCGCGCCCGCCGGCGCGGAGGGCGCTGCCAAGATCGCCGCGATCATGGGCATGGAAGCGCCCAGCGGTGAGAAGATGGTCGCTCACGTCATCTGCAACGGCGGCGATGCCGCTGTGAAAAACTTCGAGTACGTCGGCATTGCCGACTGCGTGGGCGCACTCAAGGTCGCTGGCGGCCCGACCGCCTGCTCCTTCGGCTGCCTGGGCTTCGGCTCCTGCGTTGCCGCCTGCCAGTTCGACGCTCTGCACATCAACGACAAGGGCGTTGCCGAGGTTGACAAGGAAAAGTGCACCAACTGCGGCGCCTGCCGTGAGGCCTGCCCGCGCAAGCTGATCGTCGAGGTTCCCTACAAGCAGAAGGTGTTCGTCAACTGTGCGAACAAGAACAAGGGTCCCGCCGTCACCAAGGTCTGCGCCAACTCCTGCATCGCCTGCGGTATGTGCGAGCGCACCTGCAAGTTCGACGCCATCCATGTTGTGAACAACGTGGCTGTCATCGACTACACCAAGTGCCGCAACTGCACCATGTGCGCCAAGGCCTGCCCGAAGAACGCCATCGAACCCATTCCTACTCCCGAGGAGAAGGAGAAGTTCAAGGCCGCGCAGAAGGCCATGGCCGAGAAGAAGGCCGCTGCCGCCAAGGCTGCTGCCGAGGCTGCCGCCGCCGCGAAGGCCGCGGAGGCTCCGAAGGCCGAATAAGGCATCCTATTGCAAAAAGGAAGAGGAAAACCGTTTCCGGTTTTCCTCTTCTTCTTTTATTATCCAATCTTAGTTCACAAACTGTTTACACGCCGCCCTATTGACATTGGCATACACTGGTGGTACACTGCGTTTAGCACTCGTGGATAAGGAGTGCTAAATCTATGAGAGAGGGTCGGAGGCATGGAGTTGAGCGCACGCAAAAAACAGATACTCAAGCGTGTGATCGAGGATTACATTGCCTCCGCCGAGCCGGTCGGCTCGAAGGCCATCGCGCAGGAGATGGGCGGGAGCGTTTCCTCCGCCACCGTGCGCAATGAGCTTGCCGAGCTGTCCGATTTGGGCTACCTCGAGCAGCCGCACACCTCCGCCGGCCGCGTGCCGTCCCCCAAGGGCTACCGGCTGTATGTCAACGAGCTGATGGAGCGGCGCGAGGTCTCCGAGGCGGAAGCGGAGGAGATCAACGAGACGCTGCAGGACAAAATGTCCGCCGCGGGCAGCATGATCTCGCAGGCCGGGCAGATGGTATCCTCCATCGTCGATTATCCCGCCTACGCGGTCGCCGAGGGCAAAAGCGGCGTGACCGTCAAGCGCTTCGAGCTGCTGGGCGTGGACGACACGAGCTTCATCACCGTCGTGATGACGGACGACAGCCGCGTGAAGTCCCAGCTGCAGCGCTCGCCGCTCGCGTTCGACCGCGCGCGGCTCACCGATCTGAGCGCTCTGCTCAACACGCACTTCACCAAGCAGTCCCGCGAGGAGATGAGCGCAAAGCTCATGGGGCTTTCCGATCAGATCGCGCCGGAGCTGTTTCTGGTGCTCTCCGCGACGGTCGGCTATGCCGCCGAAATTCTGGAGGAGACCGCCAAAAAGGACGTGTTCACCACCGGCGCGAGCCAGATTCTGAAGATGCCCGAGTACCGCGACCTCGATAAAGCGCACGACCTGATGACGTTCTTTGTGGACAACAAGGAAAATCTCCCGGTCCCCGAGGACGACACCCCGCTGAAGATCCTCATCGGGCCGGAAAACGTCAACGAGGCACTGCGCGACACGAGCGTCGTCGTCGCCAGCTATGACATCGGCGACGGGATGCGCGGACTGGTCGGTGTGGTCGGCCCCACAAGAATGGATTACGCCACCGTGACCGCACGGTTGAGCTACTTTGCAGACAGTCTGACGCGGATGTTCGGGAAAAGCGAGCTTCCGCCCAAGGAAGAGAAGGAGTAAGAAATGCCGAAGAAGGATAAGCAGAACGCACAGCCCGAGACCCCCGAAAAGGAGCCGCAGGCCGCGGCTGCCGAGGAAAAAGAGCTTCCCCCCGAGGATAAGAAGGAGGAAGCGAAGGCCGAGACCTTCACCGTCACGCGCGAGCAGATGGAGAAGATGGAGGGCCTTGCCAAGCAGCTTGCCGAGGAGCATGACCAGTATCTGCGGCTCGCCGCCGAATACGATAACTACCGCAAGCGCACCGCCAAGGAAAAGGAAGGCATCTACGCCAACGCGAAAATCGACACCATCAAGGGTATGCTTCCGGTGTACGACAATCTCGAGCGCGGCCTCGCCCAGTTCGGCGCGGAGGACGACGATCCCCACAAGAAGGGGCTCGAGATGATCTTCAACCAGTATAAAGAAGCGCTCACCAGGCTCGGCGTCACGCCGATCGACTGCGTGGGCAAGGAATTTGATCCCGAGCGGCACAACGCCGTGATGCACATTGAGGACGAGAGCTGCGGCGAAAATACCGTGGTCGAGGTCCTGCAGCAGGGCTTCATGCTCGGCGACAAGGTCCTGCGCTTCGCGATCGTCAAGGTCGCCAATTAAAATCGCAAACAAATAAAATTAAGATAGATTCAGGAGGACAAAATTATGTCTAAAGTCATCGGTATTGATTTAGGTACTACCAATAGCTGCGTTGCCGTTATGGAAGGCGGCGAAGCCGTCGTTATCCCCAACGCGGAGGGCAACCGCACCACGCCGTCCGTCGTCGCGTTCTCCAAGACCGGCGAGCGTATGGTCGGTCAGGTCGCCAAGCGTCAGGCCATCACCAACCCCGACCGCACCATCTCCTCCATCAAGCGTGAGATGGGCACGGATCACAAGGTCACCATCGACGGCAAGGCCTACACCCCGCAGGAGATCAGCGCAATGATCCTGCAGAAGCTCAAGAGCGACGCCGAGGCCTATCTGGGCCAGACCGTCACCGAAGCGGTCATCACCGTCCCCGCGTACTTCACCGACTCTCAGCGTCAGGCCACCAAGGACGCCGGCAAAATCGCCGGTCTTGAGGTCAAGCGTATCATCAACGAGCCGACCGCTGCCGCCCTCGCCTACGGCGTGGATAAGGAGCAGAGCCAGAAGGTCATGGTCTACGACCTCGGCGGCGGCACGTTCGATGTCTCCATCCTCGACATCGACGACGGCGTGATCGAAGTTCTTGCCACCGCCGGCAACAACCGTCTCGGCGGCGACGACTTCGACGAGTGCATCATGAAGTGGATGGTCAGCGAGTTCAAGCGCACCGACGGCGTGGACCTCAGCGGCGACAAGGTCGCCATGCAGCGCCTGAAGGAAGCCGCCGAGAAGGCCAAGATCGAGCTGTCCGGCGTGACCTCCACCAACATCAACCTGCCCTATATCACCGCCGACGCCACCGGCCCGAAGCACCTCGACCTCACCCTCACCCGCGCGAAGTTCAACGAGCTGACCGCGCATCTGGTCGAAGCGACCGCCGGCCCCGTCAAGCAGGCCATGAGCGACGCCGGTCTTACCGGAAACGATATTCACAAGGTCCTGATGGTGGGCGGCTCCAGCCGTATCCCCGCCGTGCAGGAAATGGTCAAGAAGCTCACCGGCAAGGAAGGCTTCAAGGGCATCA
>OHAT01000775.1_pt1 | contig 30961 bp, 24 predicted proteins | sample 1577141 | NCBI WGS metagenome assembly OHAT01 (sample SAMEA3541578, study PRJEB24748) | human gut metagenome | biome: human gut; feature: human-associated habitat; material: faeces | place: China | collected 2012 | reverse complement strand
GAAGTGACAAAAAAGAAACAAAAGGAGGAACACAGATGGGTACAACATTACAGGAAACGCCTTCCGGCAACCGGCTTCATATAGGTATATTTGGAAAAACAAACAGCGGAAGCCCGGCACAACAACGAGGCGCGCGAGGCTTTTTTACGGCAACTGCGCTTGCTGCTTGAAAAAGACCCCTGCGATATCCAGCGCGAGCTGAACAGGCTCAGCCCGCCGCCGGGCCTGGTCTGGCCGCCGCTGTCCACGCCCTCCCCTTCTCCGGCCGCCACGCCTGAAGCTCCTGTGGCAACGCCCGCGTCGCCCCCGGCTGTCCAGCCGCAGGCCTCGACGCCCGCCCCGCCGACCAGCGTGGCAGAACTTCTGGAGCAGGGCACGGTACTGGTGCTGGCCCAGAGAAAGGAAGGACTCTCCATGGGCTCCGGCTTTTTTGTGGCTCCCGGCTACATTGTAACCAATGCCCATGTGGTGGGCGACGCCACCCAGGCCATTGTCACCAACAAAGCCACCAGGGGCCTGCTGACCGCCAAAGTTCTGCGCGCCACCCAGTCCGGCGGACGCGATTTCGCCGTGCTTCAGGTGCAGGGCACGCCCTTGATTACGCCGCTCAAGCTGGCCGCCGACATCAAACGCACCGAACGGGTCAGCGCCTGGGGCTTCCCCGGCGCGGTCACCGTGGATGATCCCAAATTCGCGGCCCTCTTGCAGGGCAATGCCGCCGCCGCGCCGGAAGTCGTTTATACCGACGGCTCGGTGAGCGTGATCCTGCAACGCGATCCGCCGCTCATCGTGCACACGGCCACGGTTTCCCAAGGCAACAGCGGCGGCCCGCTGGTCAACGACAAAGGCGAGGTGGCGGGCATCAATACCTTCATCAAGCTGGACGACGAATCCTACCGCCAGTCCAGCCTGGCTATCGTCAGCGCCAGCCTGGCCGACTACCTGCGTTCCGTGGGGATTCCATTCAGTCTGGCGGCCCCGCCCGCCGCTCCGGTGGCCAAAGCCGCCGGAGGTGGCAAGCCATGAGCGCCCGGATTGCCGTCAGCCTGCGCGGTCAGATGCGGGCCCTTGCCAGCCAGGGTATTTTCGCCACGGATTGCTATGCCCAGATGCGGGCCATCCTGCTTCAGAAACTGGGGCCGGAGCACGCGGCCCTGCTGGCCGAACCCCAGCACGACGCGGAAGGCCGCAATGTGGACTGGTATGCCGCAGGCCAGGGAGAGGCACGGCCCGTCAAAGAACTGCCTGAAGCCGAGGCCCAGGCCCTGCGCGCCAAAGCCGGCGGCCTCGCCAAGGATATCCTGAACCTTTCCCGGTCCCTGACCGCCGAGGCCCAGGCCCGGCAGGCTCTTTCAGGCCAACTGCTGCAACTGGCCCTGCAGCACCCGACAGAAGATGATCTCTGGTCCGTGGGCGGCAAACCGGTCCTGATCAACTGGGGTTTCGCGCCCGGAGCCGTGGGCGCCCAACCCCAGGATCTTTCCCGCCTGGGGGCCGTACCGCCCCCCGCGCCAATGGCCGTCCCCACGCCTCCGCCGCCCCCGAGCCGAAGCGGCTGCCTGCCCTGGTTGTTGCCCCTGCTTTTGCTCCTGCTTCTGCTCTGGTTGCTGCTGGCGGCTCTGGGCATTCTGCCCTCGCCTCTTCCGGCCTCCTGCTTCAGAACGGACACAGCGGCTCTGGAAACCGAAAAAAGCCGCGCCGCTCAACTGGACGACGAGCTGGCCCGACTCTGGCAGCAATTGCAGGAACGCGCGGCCCTCTGTAAGCCCGTGATCCCGCCGGTGGCGGCGAAGGAACCGGAAAAACCGGCCACAGAACCCAAAAAGGAACCGGAAGTCGTGGAACCCTTCCTGGGTGAAACCCCGCCGGAGCCGGAAAACCCCAAGGTTGAGAAGCCCAAACAGGAAAAGCCCCAAAAGCAGGAGCCCAAGCCCGAACCACCGGCCCCCAGGCCAGCGCCCAAAAAGAACGAGGACCTGAACATCCCCAGCGATGCGGCCAAAAAGAACGACCTCACCTTCCTGGAAGGCTGCTGGACCAGTGAGACGGGCCTGTATTCGCATCCTTCCAACGAGCCGATCATTGCCGAATACTGCTTTGACAAGAACGGCAAGGGCCGCCGTTTCGTGCGCGAACGCAATGGACAGGTCTGCAGTGGCTCGGCCAGCGCGCGCTTCCAGGGCAACCGCCTGCTCTTTGATTCCGATCCGGCCCGTTGCCCGCGCGGCGGCACCTATGTGCCCCAGAAAGTGGAGTGCACGGGCAGTGAAAGCAGCACCCAGTGCAAAGGCAATGAACTGGGCGGGGCCCGCCATAAGTGGGACGCCCGTTTCAGAAGGAAATAAGCATGGACGCCATTCCCCGTTATCTCTCGCCCGTCAGCATCATTCCCGGCGGCTGCCCGCAGTTTCTGGATTTCGCCCTCCCGGAGGAAGCCATCCACCGCCTGCGCCGCTATTTCCGCGAGGAAAAAAAGCAGGAGGGCGACGCCGGGGGCCGCTATACCCACTATCTGCGTTGCCTGGTAGAAACGGAAAACGGCTTTGTGGACCAGTTGACCGGCCAGCCCTGCGACTACGACTACGACATGGACGCCCGCCGCGCCCTGGACGTCTGGGAAGGACACTGGCTGCCCATTCCCTTTCTGCGCACCCTGGACCAGCTCTGGCCCGACGGCGGCAGGCGCTTTGAATGCGGCCCCTCCAACTGGGCGCGGGCCAGAATCATGCGTTCGGAGCAGCATCCCGACCGGTTGCGCGTCGTACTGGCTTTTGACACCAACGTGGAGCCGCGTCCCGCCGAAGGAGAGGAATATTACGCCCTTTCGCCGCAGGACGTGGCGGCCCACGGACATTTCATGCTGGCCTGTCAGGTGCGCGACAATTCCTGGTTCCTCAACGCTGCCTGGGTGGATGAATGGCTTTCCGGCATTTACAGCGCCTGGCGGCAGGGCAAACACCACGGGCGCGGCTCCTGGCAGGAGGAAACGCCCTATGTTCTTGAACACCTGGCCAGCTATCTGACCTGGCTGGAAGTGGTGCGCCTGGCTCTCGACGATCTGGCCGCCCAGGTCATCAATCCGGACCGCGACACACCGGTGGATGTGGACCTGATTCTGGATATCGGCAATTCCCGCACCACGGGCATACTGGTGGAAACCCTGCCCCAGCGCGTCACCAATCTCAATGACAGCTATCTGCTGGAATTGCGTGATCTCAGCCAGCCCGACCGGATCTACGCCGAGCCCTTTGAAACCCGCGTCGAATTTGTGGACGCGGCTTTCGGCAACGACGCCCTTTCCCGGCGTTCGGGCCGCCAGAGCCCGGCCTTTGCCTGGCCTGCGGCCGTGCGTATCGGGCCGGAGGCCGCGCGCCTGGCAACCCAGGCCGTCTGCGCTGAAGGCACCACCGGCATGTCCAGCCCCAAACGCTATCTCTGGGACGAGCGCCCCTGGCAGCAGAGCTGGCGCTACAACACCGGCGGCAAGGCCGAGCCCATGGTCAGCCGCGGGCTGTTCGCCCGCCAGCTCAATCCCCAAGGCACGCCCCTGGCCTGCTTTGACGATCCGCTGTTCAAGAAAAGCCCTGCCCTGCAAAAACAACAGGCCGAGCCCATTTTTGAATCCCTGTTCACCCGTTCGTCACTGATGCTCTTTATGATGGGCGAGATCCTCACCCAGGCCCTGGTGACCATCAATTCCCCGGCCACCCGGGCACGGCGGGAACTGCCCAATCTGCCCCGGCGGCTGCGGCGGCTGATTTTCACCGTGCCCACGGCCATGCCCGTGGCGGAAAAACGCATTTTCCGCCGCTGGGTGCTCTGGGCCGTGCGGGTGGTCTGGGACGCCCTGGGCTGGGGCCAATGGTATCTGCCCCAGCAACAGAACAAGGGCCAGAGCGGAGATTACCGCCTGAGCCCGCAGGTGCGTTGCGACTGGGACGAAGCCAGTTGTTCGCAGCTGGTCCTGCTCTACAATGAGCTGGCCGTCAAACAGCACGGCGACGCCCACCATCTTTTCCGGCTGATGGGCAAACCGCGTGCCGCCTACGGCAATCATCCCTGCGTGCGCGTTGCCTCCATCGACATTGGCGGCGGCACCACGGATCTCTCCATTACCACCTATGAGCTGGCCAGCGGCGAGGGCGACACGGCCCGTATCGTGCCGCATACGGAATTCCGCGACGGCTTTAATATCGCGGGTGATGAAGTTTTACGTGAAGTTGTGGCAAATCACGTCATCCCGGCCATCGGCGAAGCTCTGGTCAAGCAGGGCCTGGCGGAACCGCGCGGACTGCTGGGCCAGCTGTTCGGACGCGACGCCATTGGCATGTCCCAGGAGGAACGAAATACCCGCGTGCGCCTGGTGCGCCAGATCGCCGTGCCCGTGGCTCTGGGCCTGCTGGCCGCCTGCGAGAATCCGGACATGCGGGACGACAGTTACAGCTGCGTTCTGGGCGACTTTTTTGAGCCGGATCCTTTGGCCGCGGCCACCGCCGCTCCTTCCCCACTATACGAAGGTGGCGGCGGCTTCACTCCGGTCGTACGCGCTCCCCGGCCTCAGGCCGCCATTTTGCGTGCCGTGGATCACCTGGTGCGCCGCGCGGCGCCCTTCATCCAAAACTTTAATATTCTCGACGTGCCCATTCAGGTCCGCCCGCGCGCGGTGGACGCCACTATCCGCGCCACCCTGGGTCCCACCCTGTCCGCGCTCTGCGAATTGGTCCATTTGTACGACAGTGATGTGCTTCTGCTCACAGGACGCCCCAGCGCCTGGCAGGGCGTCATCGCGCCGGTGCTCGCCAAGCTGCCCGTGCCGCCGGACAGGATCATTCCCATGCGCCAGTATCATGTGGGCAGCTGGTATCCTTTTGCCGACGCCCTGGGTCGAATCACGGACCCCAAAACCACGGTTGTGGTGGGGGCCATTCTCTGCGCCCTGGCCGACGGCCATTTGGAGGGCTTTTCCTTTGATTCCGGTGCGTTGCACCTGACATCCACAGCCCGTTATATCGGCGAGATGGACATCAACAGCCAGCTCAAACGTCCCAAGGTCTGGTTTGAGGTGGATGTGGAAAGCAAGGACGGCACGGAACAGAGCCGCCAGGTGGCTTTCAGCGGCCCGCTGTCCATCGGCTACCGCCAGCTGGACACCGAACGCTGGCCCACCACGCGTTATCACTTGCTGGCTTTTGCCAGCGAGGAGGCCCGCTCCCGCGCTTCCGGGCGGTTGCCCTACACGGTGGAAGTACGCCTGCGCGTGGAGGACGTCTGGGATGACGCCCCGCGCACGGACGACGACAAGGAACGCCGTAGCGAAGGAGAATTCAGCATTGATGCCATTACGGACAACCAAGGCCGTAGCGTGGACCGCCGCGATCTGGAAATCCGTCTGCAAACCCTGAAACTGGACGAAGGCTACTGGCTGGATACCGGCATTGTGACCGACGCCGGCTAAACGAGGATGACCATGCAGCAGCAGGATACCGATCTGGCCCGGCTTTGTCGCGATCTGGCAAAGGAATCCCGCCAGGCCGTGGCTTGGCTTCAGGACAATTGCGAACTGGTGGGCAACGAATGCGCGGCCCTGCAAAAGGACATGCGCCATGCCGCCCGCTTTTTTCACAAATGCGAGCAGGCCGCGCGCCGCAAAATGTGCGTGGGCGTTTTTGGTCCCAGCCAGTCCGGCAAATCCTATCTTATTTCGGCTCTGGCCCGCGATGCCAAAGGCTCCTTGCTGGCGGACTTCGGGGGCAAGTCCTATGATTTCATCACCCAGATCAATCCCGAGGGCGGCAAGGAATCCACCGGCCTGGTGACCCGCTTCACCACAACGCCGCCCGAAGGTTTGAGCGAAGGTTTTCCCATCCGCCTGCGTCTGCTTACGGAGACGGACGTGGCCCGCGTGCTGGCCAACACCTATTACGCCGATTGCGAACACAAGGAAGCCCCGCAGCCCGAAGCCCTGACAGCGGCCCTGGACGCCCTGGAAGTCCGCGCCGCCCAATCTCCTGTCAGCGCGGGCGCGCTGAGCGGCGATGACCTGGAAGACTTAAGGGATTACATTAACAAAAATTTCAGTTCCCGGCCGCGCGTACAGATGCTGCAAAAAGGATTCTGGCTGCGAGCTGTGGAACTGGCTCCGCGCCTGGGCCTGGAAGACAGGGCGCAACTGCTGGGCCTGATCTGGGACAATGTGCCGCAATTTCAGAGCCTCTATCTGCAACTCTGCGGCGCGCTGCGCGATCTGGGCAATCCGGCGGAAGCAGGATGTCCCATTGAGGCCCTGATTCCGCGCAAGACCAGCATCATCGACGTGGCCCTGCTGCACGGACTCAGCGAACCCGCCACGGACATGCTGACGATTCTGGGAACCGAGGGCCGCAAGGCCTCGCTGCCGCGCGCGGTGGTCACGGCCCTGACCGCTGAAATCACTATCCACATGCGCGAAAAGCCGGACGACTTCTTTGACCACACCGACCTGCTGGACTTCCCCGGCTACCGTTCGCGCCTGAAACTCGAAAATCTCAATCAGGAGCTGGAACGACCCGGCACGCTGGAAAACCTCTTTCTGCGCGGCAAGGTGGCCTACCTTTTCGAGCGCTACTGCGAGGAAAAGGAACTCACCAGCATGCTGCTCTGCATCGGACCCGGCAATCAGGAGGTACAGGACCTGCCTCGCGCCGTGTACGAATGGATCTGCTCCACCCACGGCGAAAACCCGGCCCACCGTGCGGGCAAAGCCCCGGCTCTCTTCTTTGTGCTGACCAAGATGGACATGGAGTTTGAAAAGAAAAAGGGCACGCCCTCCGTGGAAACGCGCTGGACCACGCGCCTGCAATCCTCCCTTCTGGACTTCTTCGGCAAACAGCACGACTGGCCGGAAAACTGGGACGGCAGCCATCCTTTCAATAATGTCTTTCTGCTGCGCAATCCCAATTTCCGCAGCGAAGCCATTTTCAGCTTTGACGGCGACAAGGAGAGCGGCATCCGCCCGGAACAGACACTGTACGTGGAAGAGGTGCGTCAGGCTTTTTTGCAGTCGCCCCTGGTCCAGCGCCATGTGGCCGAGCCGGAAATTGTCTGGCAGGCGGCCATGACCCTCAATGACGGCGGCGTGGCCCTGCTGCGCGAAAGACTGCGTCCGCTCTGCAATCCCGAGCTCAAGCGCCGCCAGATCACGGTCAGCCTGGACGAAAAACGCGAGCAGGTCCTGACCAAGCTCACCCCCTTTTATAAAAGCGACGACCGCGAAGAATTGCGCCGTCGGCAGGAACAGCTTTCGCACACCCTTGTGGCCTTGCTGGCCCGGCTGGCGGAGAAGCAGCTTTTCGGCGAATTTCTGCGCGCCCTGCAGGTGCGGGACTTTGACCTCTATGAAATCTGCTTCCGGGCCGGACAAAGCCCGGAGCAGGGGGCGGCTTCCGTCGCGCCCGCGCCGGTGGTAGGCGCGCGGGTTTCCGCCGACGACATTCTGGGCGACATTTTCGGCGACGCCCAGGCAGTATCGGCGGCATCCGCAATACAAGAAGAGGACCGCGCCCGCGACACGGCCGCCATTTTCGCCAATCTGGCGCTGGAGCACTGGATCGGGCGGTTACGCGATCTGGCCGGTGATGCGGAGGCCCGCAACTATTTCGGCCTGCCCGCCAAGGAGCTGGACCAGTTCTGCCACGAACTGATCACGGCCGCCGCACGCTGCAAGCTGCGCCAAAACCTGGAAACCGAACTGCGGCGAAGTTCCGCCTACAGCAATATGGCCCGCGAACGTCTGGTCTGGAAGCAGGTCAGCCTGGCAGCCGACGCCATCAACGCCTTTGTGGACTGGCTGGGCTTTGACCCGCGCTTCAAGGATCAGGCGGCGCGTACAGTTTTGTTCGGCGGCAAAAGCGTCAGCCTGTTCAATCCGCCGCCGGTCATCACGGGCGAGCCGCATATCGCGGAAGAAGAATCGCCCTATGACCGCCTCTGGTATACGGACTGGTTGCGGGCCCTGGCCTACAGCGTGACGGCCAATGTGGACTTTGACGGCCGACAGACCGTCAACCCGGAACAAAACAACCGCCTGCGTGATATTTTGCGGGCGTTCAAGGAATAGCGCATGCGCGCCACAATCACAGCGGACCCTTCGCGCGGTCCCGGTTACGGCATTATTGAAATCCACGACGCGGGCAATGTGTCCGCCCCCGCTTTCGTGCTGCGCCGGGGCTCGGACGGCAAAACCCTTTCCAGCGGCGGCTGGCAGGAAAGCGAAACGGCGCTCACGCCCGACGCCTGGGACAATGACGGCGGCAGCCTGCGCCTGGCCGTGGGGCCGGCCGTGGTCGATGAGATGGACAATCTGGACGCCTACCGCATCAGCCTGACCGGCGCGGGGGCCTGTGTACTGGTGGTTCAGAATCTGGTTTATTCGCATATCAGCGGCGGCCAGGGCGTGGGCGTCTATGCGCCGCCGACCGGGCCTTTGCAGGCCGTGCCGGAAACAGAGCCCACAGTGGAAGAACCCGAACCGGAGCCGGAGGAAAGTCCGGAACCGGCTCCCGTCCCGGAGCCTGTTGTTACTGAGCCTCCCTTGCGGATGGCCCGGGAACCGGGCGAGGGAAAAAGCGGTAAGGGCGGCCTGCTGGTCGGCCTTGCGCTGCTTGTGCTGGTGGCAGGCGTCGCTGTGTGGTGGTTTATGCTGCGCACGCCGGAAAAACCGCCTCTGCCGTCAGCCCCCACGGCGGCCCAGAACCAGACAGCACCCGCCGCATCCGCAAATCAATCTCCCTTGGCCGCCGCCCGCGAACAATTGCGCGGCGAAGCCCGGCCTGAAATGAGTCTGGCCCAGGCCAAACCCATGCGCAAGGCCGGAGCCGGAGCGGAAGAAAGCGACGCGGCCTTTCTGCTGTTGGAAGACGCGGCCCAGAAGGGCAATGCCGAGGCCATGCTGCTGGTGGGGCAATTTTATGACCCGGTCAGCTCCTTGCCGCGCGGCAGCATTCCCGTGGACATGGGACAGGCCAAACACTGGTATGAACAGGCTAGGCAGAAAGGCCAGGCCGAAGCGGCCAAGGCTCTGGACTCCCTGCGCGTCCATGTGCGGGCCGAAGCGGATAAGGGCAATGCCGAGGCCCGGAGTCTGCTGCAAAACTGGAATTAGAGCGTGCCACAGGGCGCGCCGGGAGAAAATAATGCGTATGTCCGTCCGTCTGTGGCCGGCGTTGCTTGCGGCCTTGTGTCTGAGTCTGGCCGCCATGGCGGTTCAGGCCGAGCCGTCTCCGGTTTCCGTCAGCCCGTTGCTGCAACAGGGCAAAAAAAGCCTTTTCCAGCGGGTGGTCAGCCATCCGGGGGCCAGACTGCTGGCAGAACCCAAGGCCGACGCCAAGGTGCTGCAGGAAGCGGTCGTCCCCTTTACCGTGCTCTATGTCTATGCCCGCAAGGACGCATGGTTGCAGGTGGGTCCCTCCACCACCCAGCCTGCCGGGTGGCTGGAGGCCGCCAAAGCCACGGACTGGAACCAGTCCCTGACCCTGCTGTTCACCCCGCGCACGGGACGCGACCCGGTGCTCTTTTTCAAAACCGAGCAGGATCTCAATGCCCTCTGCTCGGCCGCCGACATGGAGAAACGCCTGGGTACACTGCTGTCCGCCGCGGCGCAGGCCGCCAAGGGGGGAACGGTTCCCGCCGACCTGCCCATTGTGGCCAGCGAGCCCGAGGGAAGTCAGGGGGCCGTTTCGGAAAAGCGTTTTTATCTCATGCCCATTCTGGCCATGCAGGACCCCTTTGACGGAGTAAAATTCCTGCGCGTGGCCTCCATTGACCCCGGCGACTATGCGAAAAACAAGAACGGCGGCAAAAACGGGCCGCCCAAAACCGGCATCGCCCTGGTCATCGACACATCCATTTCCATGAAGCCCTATATTGAGCAGAGCCTCAATGTGGTCCGCCAGATCTACGACAAGATTGAAACGGACAAGATGGCCGACAATGTGGGCTTCGCGGTGGTCGCATTTCGCAGCAGCACCACAGCCACGCCCGGTCTGGAATATGTGTCCAAAGTGGTCAGCGACTTCGCTACGGCCAAAAACCGCAAGAGTCTGGAGGACAAACTGGCCCAGGTGCGGGAGGCCACGGTTTCCAGCCACGACTTTAACGAAGACTCTCTGGCCGGGGTGTACAAGGCCGTGGAAGCCCTGAACTGGAGCGATTATTCCTCGCGTCTGATCCTCCTGATCACCGACGCGGGCCCCCTGAAAAACGGGGACAAATACGCCTCGGTGACAATGGGCGTTAACGAGCTCAACGACTTCGCACGCCAGAAAGGCATCTGGATTACGGTGCTGCATATCAAAAGCCCAGGCGGCGCCAAAAATCACGGCTACGCCGAACAGAGCTACCGTGCCCTGAGCAAACTTTCCGGCAACCGCTCCAACTACCAGGCCGTGGCCGCGCCCACCCCGGCGGAGGGCGCGCGCCAGTTCGCGGCCGTGGCCAAGGCCCTGGCCACCGGCATGGTGGACATGGTCAAGAATACGGCCGCCGGCAAGATCATGACCCGCCCCAAGGATGAAACGCCGCAGCAGGCCACGCCCGAGCAGCGGGCGGAGCAACTGGCCGCTACCCTGGGGTACGCCATGCAACTGGAATATCTGGGCCGCGCACGCGAGAACCAGGCCCCCAGCGTGGTCAATTCCTGGATCGCGGATATGGACCTCAAGCGGCTGGCCAAACATGAACAGAACCCCAGCGTGGAAGTGGCCGTACTGCTGACCAAGAACCAGCTCAACGACCTCAGCGCGCAGCTCAAGGCCATTATCGACAATGCCGAACGCACCAAGAAGACCGACTCGCGCGATTTTTTCCAGGGCATTCTTTCGGCTTCCACGCGCATGGCCCGCGATCCCAATCTGCCCACGCAGGGCAAGAACCTGGCCGAGTTGGGCGTGTTGTCCGAATTCCTGGACGGCCTGCCCTACAAGAGCGACATCATGCTGTTGCGCGAGGAGGACTGGTACCGCATGAGCATCGGCGAGCAGACGGCCTTCATCAACCGCCTCAAGTCCCGCCTGGCCCGTTACGAGGAATATGACCGGGACCGCGCCAACTGGGAGAGCTTCGGCCAGCCCAACGCCGGAGACTGGGTCTACCGCGTGCCCCTGAACATGCTGCCGTAGCCCAGACCACGGATATGGAAGATACGGGCGATCTGGTCTTTTCGCTGCGCGGCGTGAGCAAACGCCGTCCCGACCAGGAGGGTTTTCATCTGCGCCTCGCGGCCTTTGACGCGCCGCGCGGCAGCCTGCTCGCCCTGGCCGGGCCCAGCGGCTGCGGCAAAAGCACGGCTCTGGATCTGCTGGCCTGCATACTCAGGCCGGATATTCCGGCGGCGGACGCGGAACGCGACAAGATCCGCTTTTCCTTCTCGCCCACGCCTGAACGGCGTGAGGACGTGCTGGCCGCCTGGCGGCGCGGCGGCACGGATGCTCTGGCGGCCCTGCGCCTGCGGCATCTGGGCTATGTTTTGCAGACCGGCGGCCTGCTGCCCTTCTTGTCCGCCAGGGAGAACATCCTCCTGCACTGCCGCAGCCTGGGCATTGTCAGACAGCGCGGGGAAGCCGTGGACGCCATTGTGGAACGCCTGGGCATCCGCCATCTGCTCGGGCAATATCCGGGCACGCTTTCCGTGGGAGAACGCCAGCGGGTAGCTATCGCCCGTGCTCTGGCCCACGGCCCCGGCGTGGTGCTGGCCGACGAACCCACCGCCGCCCTGGACCCCTGGCACGCCCGCAATGCGCTGCATCTGTTCACGGATCTGACGCGGGAACTGGGCATTACCATGATCATGGTTACGCATGCCCCGGACATGGCGGCGGATGTTGGCTTCACCTTGGTCCGTTTTGCCGTGGAATCCGGTCCCGATGGCGTTGTGGCCGATGTGCGCCATAAGGCCGGGAGGGGGTAAGCGTATGCGGACAGTCGCCCGCGCCTGCCTGCTGGCGCTCAGGGATTATGCCCATGAAGGCCTGCTGTCGGCCTGTTCCGTGCTGGGACTGGCCGCCGTGCTCACGCCGCTGCTGGTGCTTTACGGGGTCAAGTTCGGCGTGGTCCAGACCCTTACGGACCGCCTGCTGGAGGACCCGCGCACGCTGGAAATCTCGCCCGTGACCAGCGGACGTTATACGCCCGACTATCTGGCCCGCCTGGCCGCGCACCCGGACGTGAGCTTTGTGCTGCCGCGTACCCGCTCCATTGCCGCCACTATGGATCTCAGCCACGGCGAGGGGCAGGCGCGTAAAACTCTGCTGGCCTCTCTGGAGCCCACAGCCCCCGGCGACCCCCTTCTGGCCCGCTACCATGCGACCGTCCCGGCCATGCCCACAGCCGTGGGAAAAAGTAATGCGGACGGCGATGCAGCGTCCCCGGCCCTCACGCCCATCGGCGTGGCGCTTTCCGCCACCGCCGCTGAAAAGCTGGGCGTGCGCCAGGGCGACCCGCTGCTGGGGCGGGTGGAACGCCGCTATCAGGGACAGGTGCAGAGCGCCCGCGTGCCCCTGCGGGTAGTTGCCGTGCTGCCCCTGGCGGCGCAGCAGAAAGATGTGGCCTATGTGCCCCTGCCTCTGCTGGAAGCCGCCGAGGACTTCCGCGACGGGCGTGCCGTGCCGGAGTTGGGCGCGGGCAACGGCTGGACGGGCGAGCCCCGGCCTGACGGCCCGCGCGTGTATCCCGGCTTCCGCCTGTACGCCCGCAACATGGCGGCGGTGAGCAGCCTGCGCCAGGGCTTTGCCCGGCAAAAGCTGGACGTGTATACCCACGCCGAGGAAATTGAGCAGGTCAGCACCCTGGCCCGGGCCCTGAATCTGATCTTCGGCCTGATCTGCGCGGCGGCGGCCGCCGGTTTTCTGGCCTCCACAGCCAGCAGCGCCCTGGCCGGAGTCAAACGCAAGGAACGGATTCTGGGTCTGTTGCGGCTCACGGGCTTTGCCACGGGCGCGCTGATGCTCTTTCCCCTGATGCAGGCTCTGCTCACCGCCCTGCTGGGCACGACCCTGGCCGCGGGCATCTACGCCGTGGCCGCTGCGGTCATCAACCATCTTTTCGCCGCCAGCCTCAACGGCATGGAGCAGGTCTGCCGCCTGCTGACAGAGCATTTTCTGCTGGCCTTCGCCCTGGTGGCCGGGCTTTCCCTGCTGGCAGCCCTGGGACCAGCCCTGCGCGCCGCGCGCGTGGAACCTTCGGAGGTGATCCGCGATGTCTGATGTAAAGCGCCGTCTTCGGCCGCTCTGCCTTTGCCTTCTGGCGCTGGGCCTGATCCTCGGCGGCGTCCGTCCCGCCGATGCGGCCCTGGCCCGTAAAGGCAGCGTCAACCTGATCGACGCCTATAACCCGCAGCCTGCTGACGATGATATCGTACTGCCCATGCCCTGCGACCTGAGCATGGTGTTCAAGCTGGTGGCCGTACCGGCCAAGGGCTTTCTCTGGGACATGCCCGTGCGCCCCGGCCTGGACGACAGCGCCAACGCCGAGCGGGCGTTTTACGACCGGCGCTACAACGCCGCTCTTTCCGGCCCCTTCGCCCTGGAGGACCTGCCCGCCGCCTGGCGCAAGCCGGCCCCACAGGGGCAGAATTACTACTATCTTATCGCCAAATACGAAGTCACCAATCTGCAATGGCACGCCGTCATGGACGCCTCCTGCCCGGACAGTCAGAATCTTCCGGCGGACGCGGCTAGGCCCGTGACCGACGTGAGCTGGTACGACGCCGTGGACTTCACCCGCCGCTACACGGCCTGGCTGCTGAAAAACACGCCGGACGCCCTGCCCCGCTTCGCCGGAGACAGCCGCAATGTGGGTTTTGTGCGTCTGCCCACGGAAACCGAATGGGAATACGCGGCGCGCGGCGGCCAGACAGCGGGCAGCCAACAACTCTTGCAGGAGGATTTCTTCCCCCTGCCGCAAGGGGACGGCAAAGGGGATTACGCTGTGTACCGCCCCGAAGGCGCGGCCCATATTCCCGAAAGCACGGCCCGCATCGGCTCGCGCAAGCCCAACCCCCTGGGCCTTTACGATACGGCGGGCAATGCGGCGGAAATGGTGCTGGACAGCTTCCGCTTTTCTCTGGCCGGGCGCCTGCACGGTTCCGCCGGGGGCTTTGTGCGCAAGGGCGGCTCCTTTCTCTCCGGCGATGCGGAAATTCTGCCGGGCCGCCGCGAGGAAACGCCCTTCTTTCTGGCCGACGGACCGGCTCACGCCCGCGATCTGGGCTTCAGGCCGGTGATTTCAGGCATCAACACGCCGGGCGGCAACCGCCCAGAGGAACTGCTGGCCGAATGGAACAAGGCCGGTGAAAGCATGACTCCCGGCATGCAGGCGGCCCGCAATCCCCTGGAGGAACTGGACCGCATGCTGGCCCTGGCCCAGGATCCGGCGGTCAAAAGCAATCTGCAGAAGCTGCGCGACACCATCAAGGAAAACAACATCATGCTGGAGCGGCAAAAGCAGTTGGAGGCCCAATCCCTGCTGCGCACCGGCGTCTATATGATTGAAACCATCCGCAATTACGCCAGCCGCCGCAACAGTCTGCAAAGCCAGTTGCAGAGCATGGAACGCGACAGCAAGACCGCCAAGGGGCAGACCCTTGAAAAACTGCGTCAGATCATGGATACTGCCCGTAGAGGCCTTGCCATGCTGGACACCAGCCTGGACAAGTCCCTGACCTTTTACCGCAGCAAGGTGGAAGACGGCACGCAGCTTGCGCCGGACGCCCTGGCCGCCGCCGAGGAATCGCTCGGCAAGGATTTCAGCGGCAGCGATCCCTTTAATGAAAATATGCGCCGCAATCTGACCTTGTTCCGCAAGCACGTGGATTTGTTCCGCAAGAACAAACCGCTCGCGCGCGAGGCTATGCAAAAGGAAATTCTGGAACGCCGTTTCCAGTAGCAAAGGAGCACAACAATGGCGGAAAAATTGCGTATCGGCTGGATCGGCACCGGCGTCATGGGTTCGTCCATGGCCGGTCATCTGCTGGCGGCCGGCTGGCCGCTGACCGTTTACAGCCGCACCAAAGCCAAGGCCGACAGCCTGCTCGCCCAAGGCGCGCAATGGGCCGAGAGTCCGCGCGCCGTGGCCGCCGCCTCGGATATTGTTTTTTCCATTGTGGGTTTTCCCAAGGATGTGGAAGAAGTCATGTTGGGCGAAAATGGTGCGTTGCGCGGCCTGACCAAGGGCGGCATCGTCTGCGACATGACCACCTCCAGCCCGGCTCTGGCCCAGCGCATTGCCGAAGCGGCCGCCGCCCAGGGCTGCGCCGCTCTGGACGCGCCCGTGACCGGCGGCGACGTGGGCGCGCGTGAAGCCCGGCTCTCCATTTTCGTGGGCGGCGACAAGGCGGCCTTTGAGCGCGTTGAACCCTGCTTTTCCAAGATGGGCCAGCGCCTGATGCACTGCGGCCCGGCCGGTTCCGGCCAGAAGGCCAAACTGGCCAATCAGGTGGCTGTGGCCGGGGTGATGTTCAGCGTTTGCGAATCCCTGCTCTTTGCCCAGGAAGCGGGTCTGGATGTGGCCCAATGGCTGGAATTGGTGGTGCCCGGCGCGGCAGGCAGCACTGCCATGGGCACGCTGGGCCGCCGCCTGCTCAAAACCGATTACGCCCCCGGCTTCTTCATCGACCATTTCATCAAGGATCTGGGCCTCTGCCTGGAGGAATGCCGCCGCATGCGTCTGGTGCTGCCGGGCGTGACCCTGGCCGAGGAGTTCTACCGCATGATGCAGGCCCAGGGCCACGGCCGCCTGGGCACACAGGCTCTGATCCAGTGTCTGGCCACGCTTTCCGGCAAGGAATGGCGCAAACACGAATAATCTTTGCCCAGCCCGGCTGACGTCCCGGCATGATGTGGACGTCGGCCGGGGCCGCCGCATGCCGCGCCTGAGCCCCGCTGCTGTCGGGCTGCAACCACGCTGACAGACGTCTTTGTGAGGCCGCCATGCCCATTCTCCCGCCTCAGAATCCACTTGAAGACCCGGCCCTGGAACCGTACCGGGCTTTCCTGCTGCGCCGCAGCCGCCGTTTCACGGACGAGCTGCTGCGCATCACCACGCAATACGGCTCATTGCGCGCCTATGCCAATCTGCACACCAGCCTGGGCCTGCACCGCGTCAGCAACGCCAAGGGCGAAACCCGCTGGCGCTGGCGCGAGTACATGCCCCAGGCCGAAGCCGTCTGGCTGACCACGGACAAACTGAATTTTCAGCGCCATGCCAGCCATCGTTTCCAACGCAAGCAGAACGGCATCTTCGAGCTGACCCTGCCGCTTGAGGCGCTCGCGCACGGCGACTACCTGGAACTGCGCGTGCTGCCCCTCGCGGCGTGGAATCAGCCGGACCAGCCGGACCAATCGGACCTGACTGCGGGCAGGTCCGGCACGCCGCCGTTGCGCCGCGTGCCCGCCTTTGCCCACTGGGTGGAGCAGGATAAAGTTGTGCCCGCCCAATGGTGCGCGCGGCTCTGGACGCCCGGGCAGCCTTACCGCTTCCGCCACCGCCGCCCCGGTGCGCCGGTCTTTCCCCGTATCTATGAGGCCCATGTGGGCATGGCCCAGTCCTCCCTGACCCATCACGGCGAAAGCGTGGGCAGCTACGACGAGTTCAGCGGTTCCGTTCTGCCCCGGATCAAGGCCGACGGCTATACCGCCGTGCAGCTTATGGGCATTCTGGAGCATCCCCTGTACCGCTCTTTCGGCTATCAGGTCAGCAGCTATTTCGCGCCCAGCTCGCGCTACGGCACGCCGGACCAGTTCAAGGCCCTGGTGGATACGGCGCACGGCCTGGGCCTGGCCGTGATTCTGGATATCACCCACGGCCATGCCTGCCCCAATACGGAGCAGGGCCTGGCCCGCTATGACGGCAGCCGGTATTTTTTCAGCGAAAAATTCAATCAGTGGGGCACGCCCTCCTTTGATTACAGCCGGGAGATGACGCGGCGTTTTCTGCTCTCCAACTGCCGTTACTGGCTGGAGGAATTCCGCGTGGACGGTTTCCGCTTTGACGCGGTGGGCAATATGCTCTACCGCGACCACGGCGTGGACGATGATTTTTCGCATGTGGGGCGCTGCTTTTACGGCAAGGACGGCGAGCCGCGCGCGGATGAGGACGGCGAGCTCTATCTCTGCCTTGCCAACGCCCTGACCCACGAACTGCGGCCCCAAGCCGTGACCATTGCCGAGGAATTTTCCGGCATGCCCGGCCTGACCTGCCCGCCGCAGGAAGGCGGCCTGGGCTTTGACTACCGCTTTGCCATGGGCATTCCCGACTACTGGGAAAAGTGCATTGAGGCCCCGCGCGACATGGGCAGCCTGTGGTACGAGATGACCAATCACCGCCCCTATGACCGCACCATCAGCTATGTGGAATGCCACGACCAGTGCATCAACGGCGATGACGCCATGATCTGGCGGCTGCTGGGCGACGATATGTACCACTATATGTCCGTGGGCACGGAGAGCTGGAATGTTTCGCGCGGGCTGGCCTTTTACCGCCTGATGCGGCTGATCACCCTGGCCACGGCGGACGCGGGCTATCTCAACTTCATGGGCAATGAGTTCGGGCATCCGGAATGGCTGGACGCCGAGGCCCACGCCCACCGTCAGTGGTATCTGGCGGACCGGCCCGACCTCAAGTATGCGGGCCTGGCGGCCTGGGACAAGGCCCAGTTGTGGGATCTGGCGGCCGCGCACATGGAGGATTTCCAGCAGGCTCCGCTGTTCCGCTTCATCCATGAGGAAGAACGCCTGCTGGCCTTTGAGCGCGGGCGGCTGCTCTTCGCCTTCAACTTCCATGAGCTGGAGGCCAGGCAGGACCTGACCTTTGCCGTGACGCCGGGCAAGTATGTGGAGCTGCTCTCCTCCGACGAAGCGCGCTTTGCCGGACACGGCAACCTGAGCGTGACGCGCCCGCCGGTGGAACATTTCACCAAGCCCCTGCCTGGCCGCCATGAACAGGACGTGACCCTGTATCTGCCGCCTTTGGTGGCTCTGGTGCTGCGGCGTGAAGATTAAAAAAACAAAAAAATCTTGACAGGAAGGGCCGTGCCGCGTAGTTACTTCTCTTGCGTCGGGATGTAGCGCAGTCTGGGAGCGCACTTGAATGGGGTTCAAGGGGTCGAAGGTTCAAATCCTTTCATCCCGACCAGAATTTAGGACTTACGGTGAATGCCGTAAGTCCTTTTTCTGTTTGGGGCTATTTGGCCCCGCTATAACCCCACCTCATCGGCACGGTCTTGCGGCAAAATTTCAGACAGGGTACAAAAGTTCATCTTAAAGGAACAAACATGGCACAACAACTTTCTTTACTCCCAGAGACGTTCTCACCCCTAAAAAACGATAACCGTTCTGGGACGTTCACAGCCAACATGAAGCTGCCCATCCACAGATGGTTTCGATATAGCGCAGGTTTTTCAGCGGAATGGGTAAAAAATGTAATTCAGGAATACTCCCCGGCATGCGTATTGGACCCATTTGCGGGTTCAGGAACGACGTTATTAGCCTCTGCACAGTGCAATATTGACGCCTATGGATTTGAATCTCATCCATTTGTCGCTAAAATAGCAAATGCAAAGCTCGCATGGGGACATTCAATAGATGAAATTAATGATCTTGCACAAGAAATAGCAAATAAAGCTACAAATAAAAAAATATCAATTTGCGGTGAACCGGATTTATTATTAAAATGTTATGACAGCAAATCACTAACAGAGCTCTGTGCCCTGCGAGACGCCTTTATTGAGACAAAAGAAACAGCGACACCTCGTGCTGCAAATATTATATGGCTTGCTATCACAAGTATACTGCGCTCATGTAGCTTCGTTGGCACAGCCCAATGGCAATATATTCTTCCAAAGAAAATGAAAGCTAAAGTCTTACAGCCAATAAATGCATTTAACTGTAAAATTCAAGAAATCACAGCAGATATGCTTGATTTTCAGATTAATAATTACAGCAAAAATACTTTTATATTAACGCATGACGCTAGACTGGACTGTAAAAAATTAGAAAATAAAATTGATTTAGTCATTACTTCACCACCATACCCAAATAACTATGATTATGCTGATGCTACTCGGCTTGAAATGTGTTTTTGGGGGGAAATAAAAAAATGGGGAGATTTGCAGCATACAGTGAGAAAGCACATAATACGCTCTTGCTCCCAACATGCTACTGCTGATAAAATTAATATTGAAGAGATTTTAAATGAACAATTTCTTTCTCCGATACGTGATGATTTAACAACAATATGCAGAAGTTTAGAAAAAATTCGCCATCAGCATGGCGGGAAAAAAGCTTACCATCTTATGGTTGCTGGATATTTTTCTGATTTAGCTAAAATTTTTCATGTATTGAGAAAATGTTGTAGACACAGTGCTACCATGTGTTTTGTCATTGGTGATTCAGCTCCTTATAGTGTGTACGTCCCTGTAGACAATTTATTAGGGAAACTTGCCCTTAGTGCAGGCTTTTCAAATTTTTCCTTCGAAAAAATACGTGATAGAAATATTAAGTGGAAAAATAGAAAGCATACCGTCCCACTGCAAGAGGGGCGTTTATGGATAAGAGGATAGAAAATGGCAAGTTCTCCGGCACATAAGTTTGGACAACTACTAGGTGACTTACTAGAAGAAATAATCTCTCCACTCTTACAGAGCTTTTGCGCGGCAAGAGGCCTGTACCTTGACAAACAAGGGGAACGCCCCGCACGCAAGGGACAAAAAGTAACGTGGCTAGACAAGTATGAAAACAGTCACGATCTTGATTTTGTCATAGAAAAAAATGGCTCTGATGATAAAGTTGGCCGTCCTGTTGCCTTTATTGAAGCAGCGTGGCGTAGATATACGAAACACTCTAAAAATAAAGCACAAGAAATCCAGGGCGCCATTTTACCTATTGCTGACAGATTTGAGTGGGACAAACCATTTATGGGAGCTATTTTAGCAGGGCTTTTCACCGAGCCATCTTTAAAGCAGATGGAAAGCTCAGGGTTTACAGTGGCATTATTTTCCTATGAGACAATTATTACAGCCTTTGCTTCTGCCCATGTCAACGTCAGATTCGACGAATCAACACCTGACCAAGCATTTTCGAAAGTAATCTCACAAATTGAAAGGCTTTCAGAAAATGAAAGGAGCTCCATAAAAGATTCGTTAGTCAGAAGCAATAAGCCTTTAATAGACAAATTTTTTTCAAATCTCAAGGCAACTCTTGACAGACAAATCGAAGAAATTATTTTAATTCCACTTTATGGCAAAAGGTATGCATTTGAAAGTATTGATGCGATCACTCGCTTTGTCTTAGAATACAAAAACAACATGGACGCTCAAGATTTTATATCATTTAAACTTTATGTGACCTACACTAATGGGAGCAACATAAAATCTGAGTTTTGTTCGAAAGAGGAAGTATTTAGATTTTTACAATATATTTCTGGATGACATAGAAATACCGAAGGGAAATTACGATTAATGTTGGTTTCCCCTTTGCGCTTAGCGGATAGGCTCCGTAAGAATCATCCACCAATAACTTGCTCATCCTTGGCACTGAGTAGCCGGTGAAAGCATCACAATGTCTGGCTGTGAACGTCCCAGAACGGTTATCATTTTTTAGGGTTAGCTATCAAGGTTAGCCAAATAGCCGTTACTGATAAAACCGTCCAAGTACTTCTCAATATTCTTGCGTAATACCAACGGCAGAAGCGCCTTGAGCAATGATGATAAGTCGGGTTTTCCTGATGTCATGTGAACCTCCGGGCTAATAGAAGCCACTAGTATGGAAACGCCTCAGGGCGTGTGGGAGTTAGTCCGCATAGGAAATTTTTCGAAAAAAATTAGATTTGGCCGGGCTTAGTTCCCGGCCTTTGCTTTTTTTCTTGGGCTTGGACATGGCGGCGAACAATTCTTCCGGCTCCATCTCAAGGGCCTTGGCAATCTTCACAATATTCAGAAGGCTCAGATTCCTGCGTCCTTGCTCGACACATCCAATATATGTTCGATGAAGGCCCGCCCTCTCCGCCAACTTTTCTTGCGAAATATGCAACGTCACTCGTTTGGCTCCGTGAACCGCACCAAATTGTTTCAAAATCTCAGCGTCAGCTTTGCAGTATCCCGGCATGAATCCTCTATCATTGCATGATCCTCATGCCGATGTACCCATGTCACGCTAATTTTTTTCAGCCTCATCAACCAGCGCATCCAACAGCTCGCCGGGGCGTACTTCCAGCGACCGCGCGATCTTGATAAGCAGATTGAGATTAGGCGCGCGGTATCCGAGCTCCAAAGAAGAGACATAGCTCTTGGTTATACCCACTCTGTCGGCGAGCTGCCGCTGGGAAAGTCCGGCCGCATCCCGATACCGTCTGAGCACCGCAGGCATGAAGGTTTTTGCCAAATTATCTTCATCATATTTGCTGTTCATTATCTTGCCGCAAAATAAAGCGTGTCCCTTAAAATATCCCTTGCCTGTCAATTGAGTTTAAAGCAACCCACACTCTTTCAGCAACTGAATGGGATCTTTTTGCAAAGCCTTGGCAATAGCAAAGAACTCTATAACATCCAGCCGCCGTTCACCATTTTCATATTTTGATACAAACGATTGCGGCTTTCCTAAACGTTTGGCAATGACCTGTTGACTAAGGTTTTGCCCTTTCCGAGCTTGGACAAGAACCTCCAGAAATGCGGCGTATTCTCTAGTAAAAACTGATTTCACGATCATCCCTTTTTGGGATGAGGCTAAAGTACCTTGAAAAATATCCCAAAAAGGAATAAATGATCTTTTATAAATTTGCCTGCCCTTTTTGGCATTACCTGCTGATGAACGCTATACGGTAGTAACCTCATGAAATCACAATGTATCCACAAAATCGCACGCATCGACGGACCGAGCTTGCCACTTGTCCTTCAGGCGCGCGCCGCTCTACGTGGTCAACGCCCAAAAGCATGAGCGCCATCCCGGCGGAATACTGCCGGTATCGGTCGGCATGTCAGAAACGAAGCGAGGAAAGGAGCGAAGGGAACCGCGCGGGCGCTGACGCCCTCTTCGGGCTCGTCTCGGAGGATATAATGATAAAGGGCTCCGCCTATTGAGATGCGGCACAATACGGAGTCAGCCGTCAGACAGCTCTCGCAGCAACTTGTAGGCCAATTGCAGATTGGGACGCGAAAACCCGACAAGCATTCGACACAATTCGTCACGGATTGCCTCGTCATCCGCATGGTGTTCAAAGTCAAAAAATTCTTTCATTGAGACGCCAAGGGCGAAAGTGAGCTGTTCCATGACCTGAAAACTCGGATTCGATTCTCCCCGCTCCATTTCACTGATATGGCGAGAGCTGATGCCGGACAGTTCGGAAAGTTTTTCCTGCGACAAGCCGTGTTTTACTCGCAATTCCCTGATTCGTTTTCCAAGCAAAATTAAGCTATTACCGTTCATGCCGCCCTCCGGAGAGGAAGGGTAACTTTCTTTTGTAGGGCACAACATGAACCAGACATCTTTACCAAGCCTAGATTTTGATTTACAAATCAAAGCATAGCTTATCTTATTATCAAGTAGATCTTCGATACAAGGAAGGCACTTTTCAGACCCGCAATAAGGTAAGCCAGGTCAGAAAATAATTTTCGACCGATAGATGTAAAGGCACAATTATCAAAATAAATTAATCAGTTATCTGGTAGTGAAGTAATGATATACGCAGAAAACCCATCCCCATTCATCGAACAACTTAAACGTATTCACCAGATTACCGGCACGCACAGCCAGACCGGGCTTGCCGCTTATCTGGGCGTGCGCCGTTCTGCCGTAACCAATGCCAAGCGCACGGGCATGATCCCGGCGGAATGGCTGTTGACCTTGCTGCGTGTGGCAAACGTCAATCCGGAATGGATTCTGAGCGGGGCCGGTCCCTGCCGGTTCCGGCGACAGACGGAGGATGTTTACGAGGACGGAGAAACGGCGTGGGAACGCCAAAAAGACTATGAGGCCCTGCAACGGCTGTCCTCACGCGCGCTGGCGGACGAGCTGGTCCGGCGCATCGCCGTGGCGGAAGCGGAACGGTTTCTGTCTCCATCCGCGTAGGCGCGCCCTCAATCACGGCGCGGATGTCGTCATAAGCACGCAACAGGCACGTTCCACAGCAAACAAAAGCAGCCCGAAAAACCGCGATTGACGCTGTTTTCCGGGCTGTTCTCTATGAGTTATTTCGTCAAACGGCTATTTCAGGCCGTTCAGATACACGGCGATATCCTTGAGATCCTGATCGGAGAGCGGCTTCAGCGCTTCCTGCATTTGCTCCACCTTCTCATTGGGCGGCGGAGTCAGACTTTTCACCTTGTTCATCTTGGCGACCAGACCGTCCACGGGCTGGCCCATCATCTTGGCGGGTTTTTCCGTATGGCAGATGGCGCAGAGGTCGTCGTACAACTTCTGGCCTTCCGCCGCCCTGTCTTCCTGGGCGGCCTGGGACTGCACGGCCACAAACAGAAAGGCCGCTATGGCGAATCCGCCGATTTGTTTCCATTTTATTGACATATATGGCACTCCTTCTGGGAACGTCTCCGTTCCAGGCAAGAGGTTACAACGTGATGATGCCGCGCGCGAACAGATAGATCGCGACCAGCGCCGCCAGTACCAGCAGCACCAGAATGACCTTTTCATAGTTCTTGAACAGCGGCGTCTGATCCGGATGCTGCTTGCGGCTCCAGATGTATACGGGAATGCCCAGGGCGATCAGCACCATGGCCATCAGCATATAGTGCAGACCGGCGGCGTAGATCAGCCAGAAGCCATACAGCGTGCCCAGCGCGGCGCAGGCCAGGGCCGCGGCGCGTCCGGTGGGGGCCTTCTGGGGGTATTGCCCGTCCTCGCAGGTCTTCCAGAGGAAGAGCATGGAAATCAGGTAGGCGGGCAGCACCATCACGCCGGTGATGCTCAGCATCATGCTCCAGGCGTTGTTGGAGAAATAAACCAGCAGAAGCGCCAGCTGCATCAGCAGGCTGGTGACCCACAGGGACACGGACGGCGCCCCGGCCGCGTTTTCCTTGCTGAACTGGCGGGGGAAGGTGCCGTTCTTGGACGCGGCATACGGCATTTCAGCGGTGATCAGGGTCCAGGCCAGCCAACTGGCCAGCACGGCGATGATCAGGCCCACATTCATCAGCCAGCTTCCCCACGGACCCACGGCACGCTCCAGCACACCGGCGGTGGACGGCGTGGGCACGGCGGAAAGTTCCGCCTGGGTCATGAAGCCGTACGGCAGCACGGACAGCAGAATGTAGACCACCAGGCAGCCCAGAAAGCCCATAACCGTGGCCTTGCCCACGTCATCCGGGGTTCTGGCCTTGTCGGACAGCACCACCGCGCCCTCAATGCCGATAAAGGCCCAAAGGGTCACCAGCATGGTGCTCTTGACCTGCGCTCCCAGGCCGCCGAGGTGGTGGCCGTTGTCCACGGCCAGTTTGCCGAAGAAGTCGAAATCAAACTTGTCGATATTGAACATGAACACCATCACGATAATAAAGATAAACAGCGGGATCAGCTTGCCGATGGTGCCGATGGTGTTGATGATGGCGGCCTGATGCGTGCCGCGCAGCACGACGAAGTTGAACATCCAGATCAGGATGGAACCGCCGATAATGGACTGGATGGTATTGCCGCCCTGGAAATACGGCGGGAAAAAGTAATTCAGGGCGTCCATGGTAATGACGGCGTAGCCCACATTGCCGAAGATCTGGCAAAGCCAGTAGCCCCAGGCGATGAGGAAGCCCACAAAGGGGCCGAAACCCTCGCGCCCGTACATATAAATGCCCGCTTTGAGGTCCGGGCGGATATCCGAAAGAATGCGGAAGGAATTGGCCAGAAAATACATGCCCAGGCCTGTGATCACCCAGGCAATGAGTACCGCGCCCACGGAAGCGGCGGCGGCCATATTCTGCGGCAGGCTGTAAATGCCCCCGCCGACCATGGAGCTGACCACCACGCTGGCCAGCGCCACGACCCCGAGTTTTTTGGTTGTGCTTTGCGCCATTGCTCTATCCTCTATATGTTAAACCTCGCCCTTGTGCCGGCGTGGCTTCATGGAAATAATTTACTTAAAGGCCGACCGGGCGGAACAAAGTCCGGATCGGGTCTGCGTCGGAGCCGTGCCGCCCGGCGGCGACAAAAGTTCCTAAAACAAACGCCCGGCCCACGCTAACAATCCGTCGCGGGCCGGGCGCACAAAGGCTCACGGACAGGCCGGAGCGGTTTTCTTAGTTTTTCACCACAACGGGATCGGCGAATTCAAAGTTGAGGAAGCCCATGACCGTCAGGCAGTAGCCGTAGGGCTTGGTGATGTTCAGATAGTTGTGCCAGAACTGGAATTCGCTGTGCTTTTCCACGCCGCGCAGGGTCAGTTCATGGTTGAGGGATTTATTCAGCCACATTTCGGCGTGGGATTTGGCGATGTCGTCGTCGATCCAGGTGGGGAAGTATTCCACGTATTCAGCGGCCCAGCCGCCGATGAGCTTGCCGTCCTTTTTGCCCCAGCAGATGCCGAGACCGGTGGCGATGGCGCGGTGGTCCTCAATGCGGGCGCCGTTGGCGGCCATGATCACTTCCAGCACGGCGCCGTGCTTGAAATTCTTTTCCACTTTGTCCACGGGCAGGATGTTGCCGTAGAGTTCCTTGGGAAGAACCGAGGTATAGGGGATAACGTTGAAGTTTTCAATTTTTGCCTGCAACAGGGCGGAATCGTAGCAGAAAGTTTCAAAGGGCTGCGGCGGGATGCCGTCATCCGCTTCGCCAACGCCGCCGGAAATGAACGCCAAAGTGGGGTATCTCGTACCAAGAGTGGTCATGTTTGTATCCTTATTGTTTGGTCTATACAGGCGACTGTAAAAATTATTGCCACCTGTATAACAATTATACAGAACAACAGGTTGCGCAAAACGGTCCATATGGCCTGCGTGAAGCGGTCCGCGGCGGCCCACAACGCCATTTTCCAAGAATGTGGGCGCGAACCGCCTTGTCCAACCTGTCCAACAAAAGCCCTTTGTCCGGCATAGCCGGCCAAACGTTAAGCAGATATGCAATGTCCGGGCCAGAAAGAGATTTTACGAAATCCGGCGCGCGGGGCGGAGGACGGCCTGCCGGTGCGCGGAAACCAAACCAGAAACGCCGCCCCGGCGCACGGAAACAGCGAGGGGCGGCGAAACAGGCGTAAAGAAAGAGGAGACGAAATTTCAGGCAGGCGGCCGGGAACACCGGATGCCGCTACCGCCCTTCGCCCCAGACGGGGATGGGCGGGGGGCTGTAATTCTCCAGGGCCTTAAGGTCGCCCATTCGCGCGGGCCGTCCGTTACGGCCCCGGATCACCGGGCCGCACTGCTGCGGCGTGAGTTCGGCGGGAATCTGCCCGGGCGCGGGGCGCAACAACTGCTCGGCGCTGCGCAAATACGGCAGGGGTCCACCAGTTCCCCCTTGGCGTTTTGCAGGCCGAAATGCAGATGCGCGCCCGTGGTCCTGCCGGTACAGCCCACCAGGCCCACGGCTTCGCCGCGCCCCACCCGCCGTCCCGCAGAGACCAGGACCTTCTGCAGATGGGCATAGCGCGCGGTCATGCCGTCATCCTGCCGGATTTCCACCACTATGCCGGAAAGGCCGTGCGGCCCGGCATGGCTGACCATGCCGCCGTCAAAAGCCACCACGGGCCAGCCCAGCCGGGCACGGATATCCAGGCCGGAATGCTCGCGCATCACCATGCCGCGCCGGCTCAGCCAGCCGGGCATACGCCGCCGCCCGAAGGGAGAGGTGATCATTTCCGCCAGAGGCGGCAGTTTGCCCGCTTCCCGCGTAGCGGACAAAGGCGGCCCAACCGTTGCCGCGCCGTCGGCAATGGACGGAGACGAGGCCGGGGCTTGCGGCACGCCGCTCTCCTCCGCCGCCAGGCAGGGCAAGGCGACCGACAGGGCAAGGAACAAAGCCGCAGCGGCGGCATGATGCGGTATGGTTGTCAAACTCGGCCTCCCCTGATGGATATGATATGCCTTTTTGTCCGCCTAAGGGCTTGCGCGTCAAGTCCCGCTATGGCAAGGGAACACGAAACACTTTTTTCCCGCAATCTTTAAAAAATCGCCCGGTTGACAAAGGTTTTGCCCTAAAACTTTTCTGATTTTCGGCGATCTATCAGGCAGACACGAACTTTCGTAATAAAATTTACCTCTGTCTCAGGAGCAATGCATGAGCATCAGCAAGGCCTCATCCGCCATAAACGCTGGGATTATTATCCTGACATGCCTTGTGGGTTATTTTGTCTTCCAGCTGTATTACGCCATTCAAAATAATCTGGATCTCGCGCGCAACAAGGAAATAGCCGTCCAGCTTGCCGGTGAACTGATGGAATCCTCCAAGCAGCTCACCAGCAATGTTCGCCAGTACGCCGCCACCGGCGACAGCCGGTATGAAAAAATCTATTTCGGCATTGTGGACGAGCGGGCGGGCAAAACGCCCCGCGCGGCCAGCCGCGAAGTGGCTCCTGGCCGGAAAATCGCGCTTACCGACCTGATGCGACAGTACGGAGTCACCACCGACGAATTCGCCCTGGTGGAAAAAGGCAACCAGCTTTCCGACGCGCTGATCGCTCTGGAAACCGAGGCCATGAACGCCGTCAAAGGCATCTACAAAGACGCCAAGGGCGACTACACGGTCAAGGGCGAACCCGATATGGAGCGTGCCCGCGAACTGGTCTTTGGTCCGGCCTATAATGCGGAAACCGAAAAAATCATGGCTCCGCTCAATGAATTTTTCGCCGCTTTGGAAAAGCGCACCAGCGCCCAAGTGGCCGCCAGCATCGAGCGCGTCGATCATAACGGCCTCTTCCTCTGTTTTGCTCTGGCCCTGACTCTGCTGCTCAGTCTGATTTCAGCCGTCTACGCCCGCAGGGGCATCTGCCGCCCCTTGGAGCGTCTTTCCGATTTTGCCCAAAAAGTCATGGCCGGCGATTACGCCTCGCGCATTGAAACCCATTCGAACAATGAAATCGGCACCCTGTCCAGAGCCCTCGACGCCATGCTGGACAAGCTGGAAAGCCAGCTCGCTTTCTCGCGCGGCGTGCTGGAGACCCTGCCCGTGCCCTGCGCCGTGTTCGACACGGAAGACAAACTGGCTTTCGCCAATGCTCCCATGCTGAGCACTTTTGAGCATCCGGGAAAGATGGAAGACTTCATCGGCATGACGTCCGGCAAATTTTATTACAATGACGAGACACGCTCCACTTCCATCACCCGGTGCCTGGAAAGCGGAGAAGCCGCCAGCATGGACTTCGTTGTCGAGAGGAAAACGGGCAAACCCATGCATGCGGACATTTTTACCAAGCCCATGCTCGACGACAAGGGCCGGTTGTCGCATGCCATTCTGATTCTGCTGGACACCACCACAACTTTTGAGCAGCAGGAAGCCATCAAACGCAACAGCGAAACTATGCGCGGCGTGGCCGCCTCGGTGCTGGATCTGCTGCAAGCGGCCAATGCGGCCTGCGAACAGCTGGTCAGCGTGCTGGTGAAAACCGACAAGGCTACTGCCGAAACAACGGAACGCATGCACGATACGCTCACCGCCATGGAACAAATGAATATGGCCGTGCTGGACATTTCCAAAAACGCCAGCGACGCGGCCGCCAGTTCCGACAATATGCGCAATACGGCCACGGACGGCCAGAACATCGTGGGGCAGGTGGTTTCCTCCATTAACCTGGTGCAGAAGAACTCTCTGGCTCTGCGCGCCGACATGGAAAAGCTGAGCGACGAAGCCCAGAGCATCAATCAGATCATGACCGTGATCTCGGATATCGCCGACCAGACCAATCTGCTGGCGCTCAATGCGGCCATTGAAGCCGCACGCGCAGGCGATGCAGGGCGCGGGTTTGCCGTGGTGGCCGACGAGGTGCGCAAGCTGGCGGAAAAAACCATGAGCGCCACCACGGAAGTGGGCAGCGCCATTGAAAACATCCAGCAGGGCACCCGCCGCAATATGGAGCATGTGGACCGTGCCGTGGTCAGCATCGAGGAAGTGACCGGCCTTGCAAACACATCGGGCGACCGGCTCAAGGACATTGTGGAAATCACGGCCCTGTCCGCCGATATGGTGCGGGCCATTGCCACGGCCTCGGAACAGCAGTCCGCTTCGTCGGCGCAGATCAACGAAGCCGTGGAAGCGGTGGACAGCACACTCAAGGATGTGGCCGTGGTCATTGCCGACGCCAACAACGCCGCCCAGCAACTCAACGGCCAGATGGCCGAAATCCGGCAGTTGATGGACAAGCTCAAGCCCTGAGAGCGACCAGCCCGGACAGTCTTCGCATCCTCCCCGGTTACCGCCGGGGAGTTTTTTTATGCCTGCCGCTCCACCACTGGACAGTCTGTTTTTCGGAATTATATGCAATCCGACAGGATTGCATGGCGGCAGCCGCGCTGCCGCCGCCGGGCTAGCGTTACGTCCGCTCCTCCGGCTCCGAAGCGCAATCCTTTTTTTGCCGGGGACGTTGCCCCAGGGGCCGCGTGATCCGGTTACATATATATTTCCTTTCCGCCGCCATGCGGCGCATGGAGCGGCCGGGAAAAGGAGCGCACCATGAAATACCGCACTATTAAAAGCGATGTTACCGGCCATCCCGCCATTGACGGCGCGGGTGTGCATCTGGTCCGCGTTTTGGGTTCCCCCACTGTAAGAAGTTTTGATCCTTTTCTGATGCTGGACGCTTTCGACTCCCGCAATCCCGCTGACTACATCAAGGGCTTTCCCATGCACCCGCATCGGGGCATTGAAACCTTCACCTACCTTATCCAGGGCGAGATCGACCATAAGGACAGCCTGGGCAATTCGGGCAAGATTCTGGACGGCTGCTGCCAGTGGATGACTGCGGGCAGCGGCATTCTGCACCAGGAAATGCCGCAGGCCAGCGACAGGATTCTGGGCCTGCAGCTCTGGATCAACCTGCCCCGCAAGGACAAGATGGTAGAGCCCAAATACCGCGACATCACAGTGGACATGGTGCCCAAGGTGGAAGAAGAGGCGGGCACCGTGGCTGTGGTGGCCGGGCGGTATAAGAATGTGGAAGGCGCAACCAAGGGCGACTATGTGGATGTGCGTTTTCTGGATATGACCCTCAAGCCGGGCTACACCTGGACCGTGGAGACCAAGCCCTCGCATACGGTCTTTGCCTATCTGGTGGAAGGCACCTGCGCGCTTACGGAAAACAACGCCATGTTGTCGGCCAAGCATGCCTATCTCTTTACGGAAGGCGACGCCGTGGCTTTGACCGGCGGCCCGGAGGGCGCGCGCCTGGTACTGGTATCCGGCAAGCCCCTGCGCGAAGCCGTGGCCTGGGGCGGTTTCAGCGTTATGAACAGCGAGGATGAACTGCGCGAAGCCTTCCAGGAACTGGAGGACGGCACCTTCATCAAGCACGCCCAAAAGACTGCGGGAGCCCGCGCGTAAACCTATACGCCGTACCAATACTCCTGAAACCGGGGCCGGTGAAAGGATGGCATGACCTTCTTTCATCGGCTCCTTTCGTTATGCTTTGGCGGCGCTGGATATAATGTTCCACTCGGTTGCCCCCCCTCCCTCAAGCCGGTAAAGCTGGACTAATCACGGCTCCGGCAACCGGCTGAAGGAGACAGGTGAACAGGCATGGGGATGCCAAACTCACGGCCAGAGATCGAGAGGAAATGGTGCGGCGAACGAGCTGCCGGCCCGCGGCTTCAACGTACAAGAGATTATCGAACGGCTGCATGAAAAAGCATCACCGTGAAGCCCCCTCGCCAGATATCTGAACAAGTTCAGACAAGGAAAGAGACAGGAGAAAAACATACCCCGCCCCGGCTAAAGCACGCCCCGCTGTCCACTTCGGGACGCACCCGGTAACGGCGCGTGCTGTCCGGAACGCGTTTGATTGCGGCCGGGAGAGGAGA
>OHAT01000739.1_pt1 | contig 31862 bp, 35 predicted proteins | sample 1577141 | NCBI WGS metagenome assembly OHAT01 (sample SAMEA3541578, study PRJEB24748) | human gut metagenome | biome: human gut; feature: human-associated habitat; material: faeces | place: China | collected 2012 | reverse complement strand
GCTTCCCAGAGGAATAATCTGGCTTACCCGGCATTCGATATTGACGGGCGATTCGGCTATAGACGGACATTGCACTTTTACGCCCGGCTCGGGATGGAGGCCGGTTTCGGCCCATTTGTCGTAGTCGCGTCCGCTGCGGACTCCGGCCCAGTCGGTAGCGCGAGCCATTTCGGCAGTCGAGAGGTTGATGGTGAATTCCATCGACTTCTTTATAAGTTCGTGGCTGAAGCGCTCAGGCCGAATCGATACGTAGCACATAGCCGGATCGGTGCAGATTGTCCCGGTCCATGCTACGGTTAGGAAATTCGACTTCCCCTCGGCCGCGCAGCTTACGAGCACAGCCGGAAGAGGGTAGATCATCGTCCCCGGTTTCCAGTTCTGTTTCATTCTATAATAGAGGCCTCGCGCGCGCCGACGCTCTGGCCGCAATAGCAGCAGCGGAGAGTGACATCGTCGCGGTCAACAACGTCGAAGCGTGTGGCCATCGGTTCGTGATTGGTTATACATTTGGGGTTCGCACACCTGACTATGCCGACAATCATGTCGGGAAGTTCAACCTGCCGCTTTTCGACCACTTCGAAGTCGCGGATAGTGTTGACTCTGGCATGAGGCGCAATAAGCGCGATACGGTTTATAGTCGCTTCGGGAAGCTCAACGTCGGCGATTTTTATGATACCCTTGGTGCCGAGGCGTCCGCTCGGAAGGTTATTGCCGATGGTCATGCGAGTGCGGCATTTGTCGAGATGCAGAAGGCTTACGGCCTTGAAAAGATTCTCGGCGGGAATATGGTCGATGACTGTTCCGTTGGCCAGTGCGGCAACTGCGAGTTCTTTTTTATCGGTGTTCATCGCTTTAGTCTTGAGGGTTGATCTGGAGAGCGCGGCAGATAAGGGCCTGGCGCACGAACAGTCCGTTGCGTGCCTGCTCGAAGTAATAGGCGTGAGGATCGTCGTCGACGTCCTGAGAAATTTCGCCGACGCGCGGCAGCGGGTGGAGTATGCGCATTGTCGGTTTTGCTCCGGCAAGCATGGAGGCGTTGAGGTTATAGAGGTCTTTGACCTGTTCATATTCGCCGATGTCGGCAAAGCGTTCACGTTGGACTCGGGTCATATATATAATGTCGCTCGAGTTGATCACGTCGGCCGAGAAGTCGGTGTGTTCGGTGAATTTAATACCGTTCTGACGGCAGAAATCCTTGTATTCGGGGGGCATCTGAAGAGCGTCGCAGGCAACGAAGCGGAATGTCGGGTTGAAGTACTTCATCGCCATAATCAGAGAATGAACCGTGCGTCCGTATTTCAGGTCTCCAACGAGAGTTATTGTCAGATCTTCGAGGCGTCCCTGCGTTTTGCGGATAGAGTAGAGATCGAGCATTGTTTGCGACGGATGTTGGTGAGCGCCGTCGCCGGCGTTGATTATTGGGGTTTCGGTAACCTCGGTAGCGTATCGCGCAGCTCCTTCGAGATAGTGACGCATTATGATGAGGTCGACATAGTTCGACACCATTTTTATAGTGTCTTTCAGTGTCTCGCCTTTCGACGAGCTCGATGTGGCAGCATCACTGAAGCCTATCACGCGGCCTCCGAGGCGGTTGACTGCGGTTTCAAAACTCAGACGCGTGCGCGTCGACGGTTCAAAAAAGAGGGTCGCCACAACTTTTCCTTCGAGCAACCGTCGGTTCGGATTAGCCTCGAAAGAAGCAGCGCGGTCGAGCAACCTCAGAATTTCGTCGCGGTCGATATCGGAGATCGACACCAAGGAATTGTGGTTCATGACTGGCCTGAATGAAATTTCGTTTCACAAAGGTAAGCGTTTTTTTCGTTTTATCCGCAAATTTTTTTCGCTACGGTTCCAAAGTCATCGTGAGTTGCCCGATTCTTGCTACCTTTGCAGTTGAAAAGCAAATATCAACAATGACGAAACCACTGATTTTTATAAGTAATGACGATAGTGTCGAAGCTCCCGGCCTTCGCCATCTTATCGACTGTGTCGCCGATATGGGCGATATTATAACTGTTGCCCCGGCCGAGCCTCATTCGGGGCAGTCGTCGGCAATAACTGTCAACCGGCTTCTGCGTCTGAAAGAATGTGACAGCTACCATGGAGCCAGAGTATTTTCTGTCGACGGGACTCCTGTAGATTGTGTCAAGCTCGGGCTCCATGCTGTCGCAGACCGTCGGCCCGACATCATGCTTTCAGGCTGCAACCATGGATCGAATGCCGGCAATTGTATAACATATTCCGGCACAATGGGAGCTGCGATCGAGGCTACAATGGCGGGAATTCCGGCTATAGGCTATTCATTGCTCGATCACAGCATGAAGGCAGATTTCAGCCGAACCGTCCCGTATATACGCGACATAACGGAGAAGGTGCTTGCCAACGGGCTTGAACGCGGTATTTGTCTGAATGTCAACTTCCCGGCCGGAGTCGACATCGAGGGTCTGAAAGTTGTGCGCGCGGCACGCGGCTATTGGAGCGAAGAATATAAAGAGTATACCGATCCTTTCGGGAAGCCTTTCTATTGGCTTACCGGCCGCTTTGTCAATATTGAGCCTGATGATTCAGCTACAGATGAATATTGGCTTGCCAGGAAGTATGCCACTGTAGTTCCGGCGCGTGCTGACCAGAGCGCTATTGACTGTATTGACGCTGTTTCAAACCTTCTCGGTCTATAGTGAGGCGGCGTCGAGAGTGGCAGTCTCCGAAGGCGAGATCCATCTGACATCTGGGTCGCGACGCAGCCATGTCAGCTGCTTTTTAGCAAAGACGCGAGTGTTCTTCGCTATTCTCGCAAGAGCTGTCGTACGATCCATAGTGCCGTCGAAATAGGCGAACATTTCTTTGAAACCTACGGTGTTGAGAGAGTTGAGGTGGCGAAGATGAAAAACCTTCCTCGCTTCGGCTTACATGCCGGCTGCCTCCATGGCCTCCACGCGGGCATTTATGCGCGCGAACAGTGTCTCTCGTGGTAGATCGAGCGCCAGTTTGACAACACGGAAATCGCGTTGTTGACGAGTGCCCGTCAGCATGGTCGAGTAGGGGATTCCTGCCTGAAGTGAAACCTCTACGGCATGGACAATACGCCGGGTGTTCGCGCGGTCAACGCGGGCGAGATAGTCGGGGTCGAGTTTACCGAGCATGGCTGTTACCGCTTCGAGTCCTTCGTGGTCGCAGATCTCTTTAACCCGGCGGCGTATTTCGTCGCTCACCGTCGGAATCGGGTCGATACCGTGGGTTATGGCGTCGATATACATCATTGAGCCTCCGGCCATTATGGCGTAGTCATTCCGCCGCCACAGTTCCGGCAGGAGTGCCATGACGTCTTCTTCGAAACGTGCTGCCGAATAATAGGACTCAAGCGGAAGAATACCTATAAAATGATGTTTCACCGCGGCTAACTCGTCGGGGGAGGGAGCCGCGGTGATAATTGGAATGTCACGGTAGATCTGGCGAGAGTCGGCGGAAATGATGTCGCAACCGAGCTTTTTAGCCAAAGCAATGGCGGTTGTTGTTTTGCCAGATGCAGTGGCCCCGGTGACAACAACCAGTGTCTTCACTTTTTCTCGGCTACGAGACGGGCGATTTCAATAATGGTGTCGGTCGCTTTCTCCATCGAGGGAATGGGCACGAACTCATAGCGGCCGTGGAAGTTAAGACCGCCGGCAAAAAGGTTCGGGCAGGGCAGACCCTTGAAGGAGAGCTGAGCTCCGTCCGTGCCACCGCGGATAGGAACTACGCGAGGTGTGACTCCTGCGCGCCGCATGGCCTCTTCGGCAATCTCGATAATATGGCTGACGGGTTCGATCTTCTCGCGCATATTATAGTATTGGTCTTTCAGCTCGAGTTCGGCACAGTCGGGGAATTCATGGTTGATCTTGCGCGTCAGATGCTCCATCTCTTTTTTGCGGCGTTCGAACCGATCGCGGTCGTGATCACGGATTATATAAGTCAGAGTAGTCTTCTCGACATTGCCTTCCATCCCGACCAGATGATAGAAACCTTCATAACCCTCAGTGTGTTCGGGCGTTTCCCAGCGCGGGAGCATTATCACAAACTGATTGGCTATACGCATCGAGTTGATCATCTTGTGTTTGGCATATCCGGGGTGGACGTTGCGCCCTTTGAAGGTGATCTTTGCCACGGCAGCGTTGAAGTTCTCATATTCAAGCTCGCCGACTTCGCCGCCGTCCATCGTGTAGGCCCAGTCGCAACCGAAGCGCTCGACGTCGAACTTGTGTGCTCCGAGTCCGATTTCTTCGTCGGGGTTGAAGGCTATGCGGATTTTGCCGTGTTTGATTTCAGGATGAGCCTGAAGATAAGCCACTGCAGTGACTATTTCAGCGATGCCGGCTTTGTCGTCGGCGCCTAACAGTGTTGTCCCGTCAGTAACTATCAGATCCTGACCGACGTAGTTCATCAGTTCCGGGAACTCAGTCGGAGAAAGAACTATACATTCGTCGGAATTGAGGGTTATATCGTTGCCATCGTAGTTCTTGACAATGCGCGGGTTAACATGACGGCCGCTCATGTCGGGCGATGTGTCGAGATGCGCGATGAATCCGACGGTAGGAGTCGTGGCATTGCCGTTGTTGGCTTCGAGGGTTGCCATCAGATAGCCGTTTTCATCGAGAGTTATCTCAGAGAGGCCCATCTGTGTCAGAATGTCGCGCAGATGCCGGGCAAATATCATCTGACCCGGCGTAGACGGGGTCATGTTGGTCAGTTCGTCGCTCTGTGTGTCGAATTTGACATAGTCGAGCAGTCGGTCTGTTACTGTCATTGTTGTCGGTGAGGTATTTTTAAGGTATGGTGGGTTATATTGTTATTCTGCGTGTGTGGCCGCCGGCGCGTAGAATAAAGATTCCGCGCGTTCGCAATTTTAGCCTGTAGGCCCCCGGCTGAAGTGTCTCGCGGCTTACGGGTTGGCCGAGGATTGTGAACACCTCGACTGTAAGTTTTCTCTGCAGGGTCATGACAATCTCTCCGCCGCGCACACTCAGCTCGATAGCCGGGGCGTCGTCAGTCTGGGCAGGGGCCTGGGCAGAGGCCGTTGCCATCGGTTCCCAGATCTGGGCAGCCTCTACAGGCGTTGAAGCTGCTATTGCCAGAATGAGAGTCATTACCAGTGATAGAAGTCTCTTCATCGTTGCAAATTTACAATTTTTATTCTGAATATAGCTCGTAAAAGGCTAAAAAACTGAACCTGATATGAGTTAGTTAGTAACAGGAATTGAAAATACCTCATTTTCGACAATATCGGACAATTCAAAAATCGACATTTTCACTATAAACATTTCCAAATTATTGTCCAAAAATTATGGCAACACTAAACGCTGTTATCGTCCCTGCCAAGGCGCTCAAAGGTGGCAGACACAAAATCAGAATCTCGGTAGCTCACAACGCAGAAACGCGCTACCTCGTCACCAACATCATCATCGACTCATCAAAAGAGTTTAGGAACGGCGCCATCGTCAAGCGCCCTGACGCCGCAATCCTCAACACTAAGCTGCGCGGTATTATCCAGCGCTATCAGGACATCGTCGACGAGATGCCGTATGCCTCTGCGCTGTCGTGCGCTGAGCTAATCTGTCAGATAAAGAGCGCAGGCAATGACAGGCACCGCACGCTTGGGTCGGTATACGACGAAATGATGGAAAGCTCGAATATCAAACCGACATCCCGCAAAATTTATGAGGGCCGATGGAATGTTCTCGGAAAAATCGTTGACGCAAATATGCTCATCGAGTCTTTTAACCATATTACGGCCCTGAATATCATCAACGGGCTTAAAAAGAGGGGCGTGTCTGGCGCTACCATCTGCAACTACCTCATGTTTATCAAGTTAATTATCAACTACGCAAAAAAGCTCGGTTATGCGCAATATAGGGTCGACCCGTTTGTTGGTATTCAGATGCCACAGGCCGAACGCCGGGATGCATGGCTGAAAACAGAAGAGATAAGAAAAATACGAGACCTTAAAATCAGCAGCCGTATATCGCGAACTTATCGCGACATCTTCATGCTGTCGTATTATCTCGGTGGCATCAATCTCGTCGACCTGTCAAAGATAAATTTCAATGAACAGACAGACACTATTAAGTATGTCAGAACGAAAACAGAAAATCGGCCTAAGATAAATAAGTATGTAGAGTTTGACATACCGGAAGAGGCTAAAGAGATTATTAATCGTCTAAAAGACAAGGAGGGTTTCATTATAAAGAATAAATATAGGCACGTAAATAATTACATTGGGAGAGCGTTAATCCGCATCGCAAAGATGACCGGCATAAAGAAGATCATCTACTACTCGGCGCGCAAGTCGTTCGCTCAGCATGCCTGCGACCTCGGAGTGAGCAACGGTGTCATCGACTACATCCTCGGCCATAAGCTCGGCAGCGGCGGCACGACTCTGTATCATTACATCTCTGTCACTCCCGCACAGGCCACGGCGGCTATCAGGCTCGTTTTGGATAATCTGAAATAAGTGCTATCTTTGTTCCCGTTCTGGGACAGCGCCCGGGACGGAAATGTTTTTGCGGCTCAGACGTTGTGAGACTCTGAGCCGTTTTCTTGTTCATTCAAATATTTGTGCTATCTTTGCGGTATCAGTAAGCTCTCTTCCATTGTGAAAGGTCTTATTGGTTTGACTTTGGCGAGGGGGTGGTTCCCCTCGCCTTTTCTTAATCCTTCAATCTCAGTTATCATGTATTCCTCTCCACAAATTGACAACAGCTTTGATAAGTATGATGAGCTCAGACTCCACATGGAGACTCTTCATAAAGCTCATCTGATAGAGTTTGACATTTCTCTGCGCATTCTCTGCCCGCTCGAAAAGGCCGGAATAAGAACGCTGGGAGATCTCGTAAAGCAGACGAAAAAAGAATTGAGAAAGATTGATCAGCTCGGCAAAATATCCGTCGATAAGCTTGAACGGTTTCTGGCTGATCAAGGCTTGTCGCTCGCGAAATAAAAAAGGGCTGCCTCGCGACAGCCCGGAGCGTAACACATCATCATAATTACATCATCGTAGACGCTCCGCAACTTGTTACTGTCGAAAGTATAAAAAGTTCGAACTAATGTTAAGGGCCGCGTTTCTCAACGTGGCCCTTACTCTTAGCGTAACCTAAAACAATTTGCAAAAACCTTAATCAATTGTTTTCGGAAAATAAACACTATACATATGGTTGATGTAAAAATAAGATACCAGAAAGACTGGAGCCGGAACGACTCCCAGGATGTCAGAGTTTTTTCGACAGGATAGGGCACACTGACTTTCACGGAATCGATGGCGGACTGATACACGGTGTCGGTCAACTCTTTTACACGGTAACGGTCGCGGTATTTGGTGATCATCACCGTGTCTCCTTTTTGAAACACAGCCACGGAGTCGCGCATTATCACGGAATCTACGCGGACTTTCGCGGAATAGACTGTGTCAGTCCGCGAAACGGTGCTCTCGACAGGGACATACACCTTGCGGGCGCATCCGGTGGCGAGAACAAGCAAGCATATAAGCAGCGCAATCTGTTTCATATCTTCGAATATTCGGGGATGGCGTCGAAGCAGGGGCACTCCTTGACGCGCTCCCACGGGTCGATGATTCCGTTGTGATTGGCGTCGGTTGAGGCGATGTCGCGGTGTCCCATGATGCGGGCGTTGGGATAGCGCGGTCTCAGCTCTTTGAGAAGCCTTATCAGCGCGGCTTTCTGGGCTGGTGTGCGGTTGTCGATGCCGCGCCCCTTGCTGTCGATGCCGCCGATATAGGATATGTTGATGATATGGTCGTTATGGCCTTTGACGCCATTGCTCGGCACGGCCTCACTGAGGGCGTTGACAACGTTTCCGTCAGGCTCGATAATGTAATGGTAGCCCGGCACGCTCCAACCCAATCCTCCGGCTGCCTTGCTGCGGGTGTGGTAGTCGACAACCTGCCGGGCGTTCTGAGTCTGCGACCCCGCTGTGCAGTGGAGGACTATCGCGTCTATAGGACGCCCGGCTGTTATTCCGAGGCTCGACCATGTCGACGGCCCGACAATCCCATCGGGAATCAGCCCGTGACGAACTTGCCACGACTTTACGGCCCGCTCTGTGGCGCTTCCGAATATGCCGTCTGCAACTATACCGAGCTTCTTCTGTAATGTCGTGACGTCGGTGCCACGACTTCCTTTCTTAATTGTGTTCATATTGTTCATGTCCTTGTTTTATTTCTGAAAGGTCAATATCAAAGTGGCGCTCAGTCTTGTCGACAAGAATATTTTGCAGCAGTTTTGCCCACTTTGCGCCGTTGCAGCTCGATTCGTTTTCGAGAACCGACAGTAGCTGCCAGAAACAGATTGCCCCTGCGGCAACCTTTGTGAGGTCGACAGGTAGATCGTCTGTGATATACGTCTGCATGAGAAAAGCCATAATGATGAGTGCCCATGCTTTCAGTATTGTCACTATCACTTTGCCGAAGTGTTGCGATTTAAATTTCTTGCCATCTTTGCTAACTCTTTCGGGATGAGCTTTTCTGGCTCGTTTGGATAGCTGCCAAGCGGTGTAGCAGTCAGCGAAAATCATGAGTGTGCAAATGATAAGATATGGCAACGTAGGCTCAAGAATGGCAATAATCGCACCTATCCCCGCGAACACCCAGCGTAAAGCTTCTGATAAATGGTTCATGCCGGTATGCTGTTAGTGATTGATAATCGAGAAAAGCGCGCCAAGCGAAGCACCGACGAATGCTCCGAGTGTGTCAGCGCAAATATCGGCCCAGTCCCATCTGTTACCTACGGCGCATTTGTCACCGTATTCTTTGCCTACCCCGATGGCCATGCCTGCGATATATCCTGCAAGCCAAGAGTTGAGATAGCGGGCTCCGAGGGCCGACTCAAAGGCTGATGTCGCAAACGAGATGACGGCACACGCCGCGAAATGCTTTATTTTGTCACTGTGGAATTTCATTATTATCTGTTTTTAGCCAAAAATAGTTCAGGAAATGCCACATTCGACAAACTTCAGGAAAAATCAGGAATGCCAGATAGCCTAAAATACAGTTCTCTAAGTGGTTGTGTAAAAATCGAGATGACGCAAGTCATTTCGGCAAGCGCCATCTCAAAGGCACATTGAAGTAATCACGGTTCTTCTTCCGGGCGTGTGGTCAGGTTCTCGATGGCGCGGGCTTTGCACTGCTCGACATAGGCGAGATAGTCGGCGTAGCCGGCGGCAGCTTCTTTCTCGCGGGCAAACTGGATCTCCTGCCCGGTTGTGTAACGCTCGGCGATGAGACGCTCGGTTTCGGCGCGATACTGTTCCCGTGTGTAGGCGGGAATGTCGTCGGCGCTGAGTTCTTCGAAACTCTCGGCGGTGTCGCCGGGGAGCGCGCCATGGAGTGTTCCGACGGCGCCTGTTGAAATGCGGCGCAGCTTCTTGCCGTCGCTGCTGCTCCATATTCCGTTGACTTTCTGTATCATGATTGAGAATTTAGAATTTAAAGTTTAAAATTGTCTTATGGTGTTGTGAATGATATGTTTTTTTCCGTTGCGGCGGTGAGGATCTGCTGCCACTGTGTGAGTTCTGCGGGTGTAAGCGCGGCAACAGCCGGGTTGGTGGCACAGCGGGCATTCCATCTGTCGATAAACACCGCCCGCTTTGCCTTATCCAATCCCTCGTCAACATTGCCGCCGTCGGAGGTCTTCACAAGGCTTGCGAGGGTGTGGGGATACAATACTTCGCCCGTGCCTCGCTCTTTTAATATTGTCTGTTTTGCCATAGTTATATTGTTGCAAAGGATATGTTTTTGGCTACCGCGTCTATCAGCACTTGGTGCCACTCGGCATTTGTTTCGTCAGTGAGCTTCGCGAACACGTCTGGGTGAACGGTGATGGTAGATGTTGATGTGTGCGAACTATCAGAAGGCAGCCACCTCGCTTGTAGTACCATTTTTTTGAGTGAATCAAGTGACAACCTTGCAGATTGAGCAAAGGACAGTGATCGACCGCCTATGTAGAATGTAATATCCACGTCCTCTAAACTGCTACAACCATCAAATTCACTATCAGAACTAATAATATATTGTTTAAAATATAGTTTAGATATGATTTTACGTAGTTTTACACAGCCTCTGAATATGGATTTTGAAGAAGAAAAGGAAACCACAGCGCTACCGTTATCCAAAATCAGTATAGTTTCAACCATATTGTTAGATGCAAACATATAGTCTGCAATAACTTCATATTTGGCATTTAGCATAACAGGAAGGTATGTGCGGCAAAATTTTTGGCTGCCTCCGAACGCATAAGGTGGGTAAACTTTAGCAGACCCAGCACCAATACTAATAACAGGCAAGCAGTGGTGATATGACATTCTCCATATCTCCATCGCCTCTTTGTACGTCAAGTCATCGATTCCGTTCAGCCCATAGGTTACGCCGCTGACAATGACGGTGCCGCCAGCAACAACCCATTCGTCATCGAACACCGCCCGCTTCGCCGAGTCGGTGAGATAGAGGCCGTCGGTGTTTGGCGTCTCACCCTTTATGTAGATGTCGGCGGTGTCTTCGAGCTTGGTCTGCTTTGCGTTGAAAACGCTCGCGAGAGTTTGGTCAGATGAGAAGCAAGCGTCTGTCGCCGTGCCGTTGGAGCTTATCCATAAGACGTGCAGCTCCAGCGCCTCATCGCCGTCGAAATCGTAGACAACAGCGAGGAAATCGTAACTGTCCGAAGAAATGCGACTGATAACCGTGCCCCGGAAGAGGACGCCCATGTTCTCCCACTCGACGATGTCGCCGTTGCGTATCTTGTTATGCTCAGGCCCCGACCATGACAGAACGCCATTGTCGCCGGCGGTAAGCGTGATGGAGTGAGTGCGGCTTAGCTGTTCGATTTCGGAGTCGAAGAGCGGTTTGAGAGTGGTCGCAGTCTGCGACACTTTCACTCCGAGATAAAGGCGTCCATCGCATACGTAAAACTTATCAACGACGGCCGCGCTGTCTTCCGGCACCTGATAGGGCGGTTTGTAGTCGACTTCTTCCGTCGCAATTATGTCGAGAAACTTATTGAGCTGTGTCGACCAGACGCGTTTGCCGACGAGCTCGGTCGGGATAGGGTCGTCGTCGGGGTCGGAGGTGAGGACGGCGGCGAACGGCTCGACCTGTCCGCGCCTGTTCAGAACCGACAGCGCGTTGGTGTTGGCGAGGATTCCCTTAATCAGATCGACAAGATCGGTACCGTTCCAGTAATACAGTCCGCCATCGGTTGCGCAGACATATATTTTTCCTCTGACAGGAACACGTCCACTGCCGCTTTCAGGTGAGTCTCCGAAAATTGCCTCGTCGGACCAATCGCCATATGCCTGAATGGCAGAGACGTCTGTGCTCGGATTCGACAGCGTGGAGGTTCCAACGAGATAGAACCGTTTCCTTGTCGAATCATAAACGACGCCATACCCTTCGTCGGTGGAGCCGTGGTAAACGGTTAGTGGGCCGGAGGGCTGGGCTAATATAACACCTATATCGCTTCTGACAGAATGGATTTCGACGACATCGTCGAGCTTCGCAAGTTTAGGTTTGAGTTCCGTCTTGAGCTCGTCAACGCCGCTCTTGGAGAGAATGAGGTTCCTGAGTATCGAAAAGACTACTCTCTTTCCTCCGTGGACTTCGAGGTTATCAGTATCGGCCAATGCTGTTACGGGCGTCAGCTGATCTATAGTCCGCGAGTTTGTCCGTATGGACGAGAGCACGGCACTGACGATGCTCTGGAGTTCGTCGGATGTAATAGCCATACTTATATAATTATGCGGTTAGTAGTTGAGGATATTGACCTGTAATTGTCGCTATCGATACGGCGCATGGCGGCGTGATTGTTTTGCTCAATGACAGGGTCGAGGTTGACAGACTGTTGCAGCGTCTGATTGAACACGAAACTATTGACTCCGTCAAGCTGGACAGAGATCTCGGGTACGTTAGATTCCTTGCGCGAATACTTTACGCCGTCGAAATAGACGTGAGAGCAAACAAGTATTCTGTTAAGCATCTCACCGAACCACACCGGGACACCCATACTGCCGCCGAGAGTAAATCGTTTCTGAGTCGACTCAAGTCCGTAAAGCTGTGAGATGTCGGCCAGCTGTGTGACGAATTGCTCACTTTCTACGCCGAACGTCCAATTGCTGTCCTTAAATCCGCCGGGAACCCGGAAATCAAAATAATATTGCATCCCGTCAATGAAGAACACAGCATCGGTGCGCTGACGGTTATTGTTCATTGAATACTGAATGAGCGTAGTCTTGTCAAGTATTCTGGCGTCGTCTGTCACCATGAATATCTCGCTGCGGCCATAGCCAAAGATGCTCACAGAATAGATTCCGGGAGACAACGAGATTGTTGTAAAATATAACGTCGTTGACGAGTTTATATTCCATGTGTTGAACTTTATCGTATAGAGCGGGAAATCTGTTTCTTCGTTATTGACGTTGGCATGAATCGACGTCCCGGGCGCAGCTAACACTTCCAAAAGGATTTGGTCAGTGGTCGAGAATGTCTGAATATATTCGCTATCTATTCCATCAGCCTTGCGGTTGATGAAAAACAACGGCGTGAATGGGCTGACAATCATGGTTCTATATCTTTTATGATGAGTTTATACTTAGCGCTCTCTGCTTTGGCAAATTTGACATCTGTCTCCTTAAGAAAACCACGATAAAGAACACCTCCATCGCTGACTTCGATAATCTCGTTGAAGTCGGTGAGGTCGTCGATTTCATCTGTTGAGAAGTCGATGACTCCGCAGGTAGCTATAGGTGTTTTGAGTTCTATTTCCGACGACATGGACTCTCCGCCTATCGTGATAGAGCTGTTGCCTGTAGAAGATGCGAAAGAGAGAGTCAGATTTTTTGCTTGCAACCCTATGTATCCGGCATTGGCATGCACGCACGCCATGGGAGAGAATGCCCCGTTAAAAACCTGATTGGTCAACGCTCCCTCAACTGCGGGTGTCCTGTCCGGCACGAGTGAGCCGTTCTGATACTTGCACAGAACGAAGAACACATCTTTGTCACTCGTTGAGTCGGTGGTGTCTTTGCCGCGCTTCTGTACGGCGAATTCCAGACCGTAACAGTCGGCGCGATACTTGCTCAGTAACGACAATGTCTTGTCGCTGACACTGCATCCGGTCGAGTAGGTGCTGTTGAAATTGAATTCATCGCGCCCGTTGATGCTGTCGTAGTCTTTTTTGTCATAGCCGATCGTCACGGCGGAATAGATCGCGCCGGAGTCGATGCTGTATTTGATTTCCCGGCAATTGTCAATCCTCCTGACGGGAGCCTCATTGTCGAACAGTTCGGAACGGTGGACGAAATAGACGGTCTGACTTTCTTTGCCGATGCCGGCGGTATCTCCATTAAAAAGTTTTGGTGATAATGGCTCGTCGTTAAACTCATCGAAGTAATAGAGATTCGTCTGGCTTAATTGCGCTATAGTGAACACAGTGTCTGTCCTGGCATGTAACCCATCGTCGTTGTAGTTCTGCCATCCTGACCAATACAGATATAACCCGCCTGAGAGTGGATCTTGATACAGGAATCTGCCGAGCCGAGCTACGTAGACTATATTGTCACCACTTATTGCACCGGGATAGGTGCCGGTCTGATAGGCAGTAACAGAATATACGTATTTTCCGCAGCTCTCATGGCGTATAAATCTCGGCGGTGTCGGGTCTCCGAGATAATAGACATATCCGAAGACTGTAGACATCCAGTCGCAGAACTCATTGAACGATGAATAGAATTTGGCCCCAGATATGTTACGGGCGCTTTCGGCTGCCAATAAGCGCGTGTAGGCTATTCTGGAATCGTGAGGGCTTATGGAGACGCCGACATTGACTTTTCCGTCTGCAATGCGCCTGAGCAATGCGGTAACTACAGCCTCTGCCGTCAGCACCGGGATGTCTACACTCCCGCCTCTTCCTATCCAGCTGAACGTGAATTTGCTGTTGACGATACGGAATGTGGCGCTCTGTGCTGAAGAGAAATATGTGGCGTCGATAATGACCTCGTCGCCGACGCTAAGTGCGATTGTTCTCTTGCCGGAGGCGGCCATATGGAAAAAATCCTCGCGCTTTTTCGCTGACCATATCCACGAACCATTCTCGCCATACCATACTATGCCGGAGATAAGCGCCCACTGAGATGACGTTGGATTAGGGCGGTAGACGTTCAATGCCGACGGGTCATTGAACACGCCGACGAAACTGTTGTATTTCGACGGGCTCATCAATGCCAGCTGGTTACTGCCTCCTGTCACGGAGCCTGTGATGTAGGATCCGTTACGGCGAACTTTAACATTGACGCTGATACCGTCGCCGCTGAAGCTGTCGGTGCGCCATGCCAGCTCGAAGTCGAGTGTCAGAGTGACGTCCGCTACGGCTTTGAAAATAAAGCTGTTTGCATCCGTAGTCTGATCGTCGTTCCAATCGAGGACGCGGTTGATGGTCAGCTCCGACCCGACATTCCCGATATATGGCAGCTCCCCTTTGTTCACCGTGACATTGATGTCGGCACAGTCGTCATATTGCTCTCCCTGAGTAAACTCGTAGGTCAGTGTCTCCAGCATCGGCACGCGATCGAAATACAGCATATCGTCGCGAGCTATGTCATTGTCGACAACAAACTCATATTTGGTACTTTTATTTGCTTTTATGAGTGCCGACAGGCTGTTGTCAACGCTGTTGATTTTGAATGTATGGTTTTCCCACGAGACAGTTGAGAAATCAAGCGGGCACCCGAATACTTTATTGTATTGCCATCTGTCGTCGATGATACGCACAGACACTGACGCCTGAGCGTTCAATCCGTCTTTGAGATACAACATCCTGAGCATTTCCCCGGCGCGGTTGACAAATTCGAACTGTGACGAGAACGAGCGAACGACTCCGTCGTATCCGGCGCGCTTGTATGAGCATTTAATGCCGTCCCAGTTTCGGAGGTCATCGTTTTGCAGCTCGTAGTCGGTGCCGTTGATATGTAAAATGTATTTTGTGAGCATTTTTGCGTCCGTTGTTGTGTCGGAGGCAAATGTAAGTCAAAATGACCCCGATTCAGCGAAATGCACAAAATCCCGCTCACTAATGGTAACGCATAATTCACGTTAACTCATTGCTATCGTGAATTATGCGCGCTATGTCTGTCGAAAATCGAGTTATCTGTATGCTATTTCGACAGAATTCAGGCAGATCAGATGATGCAGATAAGATTCTCAACCTTGAAGCATCGGAACGCCCTTTTCTCAGTGTCGAAATATGCCATTGTCTTATATGAGGGCTTGGTCATCTTCTTACCTCCGAGAGTGGCGCCGGCAGTGATATTTCTGAGCGTGCCGGAGGCTTTTCTGATTGTGCCGTCTGATTTGGAATAGTAGAATGATACCACTCCATTGCGCATAGCCTTGGCGAGGCGGTAAAGCTGCCAGGCTTTGATCATACAGAGTTGCCATGTCTGGCGTGTTGTTTTCCAGAGCTGCCATGCATATTTCATAACTCTCACGCGAAAATTGCTTTTCTTTTCCATAATCAAGGGGGGGGTAAATGGTTTGACTTGTATTTTATTTGATGCTGTAAGTTAGTAATATATAGCTGATTGTGCAAATTTTAAAGCCACCTTTTTACCACCTTAACGTTTACTGACATTTAATAGTCAAGAGCTTTCGCGAGCAGCTTCCGCCCAGCCGATACGCGGCTTTTCACAGTGCCGACAGGTATTCCGGCCTTCAGCGCGATTTCGTCATAGCTATAGCCCTTCGCATAGAGAAGAACGCATTCGACGCATTGGGATTTCCTTGCGCATTTTTTTATTGTCGACAATATGCTCTTCACTGAGGCCCGTTGGTCGGCAAACTCTTCATCACTATAAGGGTCATAGTCACCATAGCCAGTGAAGAGAACGCACTTGCGCCGGTTATACTGAGTGATGTAGGTATTGGCCATGATAGCCAGAGCCCACGGTTTGAAATTCACCCCGTGATTGAATCTGCGGGCATTGCTGAGACATTTGTAGATAGTCTCGCTTGCGAGGTCGTCGGCGTCTGCCTCGTCGGAATAATAGCGGTGAGCTTTCTGCCTGATCCATTCAGCGTGCCTGACGACGAGATCTTCGACGTCCATCACTCCGGGAAACTGGAGTTGAACATCTTCCGCGCGATGTCGCGCTCACGTTCGCACTGGGCCCTCATCGCCCGGGCGGCATGATGAAGCCGGTCTATGGCCGCATCAATATCAGGCCTATGGATAAGATGCCGGCGAAGTATCAGTAACTCTGACAGGATTCTGTCACACTTTCTCTCGATAAGCTCTATTCTGTGAGAGCGGTGTCTGTTTCTCAATTTGTTCATAACACGTTGTTTTTTGCAATGTGTTACTGATAAAGCCTATAAAAGTGCGGTCGAGAGTGAATTTTGTCAGTCCAAATTAAAAAAAACCGTGCCCCGGAGGACACGGCAGAAAAAACATTTTAGAAACCTACCTTGTGGCAGCTTTTGTCATGCTCGTCGGTCAAATGGATGCGCACTATGTCAATTCATTTTTTGTTCATAGCGGCGAGCTGCGCCTTTATTTCGCGATTATATCGGGCAACAAGGAGCGCATAGATGGTTGCTTTCATCGTATCCGTGTCAATCTGGAATTTGAAGAAGGCTATGAGTGCTGCGGTCTGTTCGTCGAAAGAGCGGCGGATCTCGGCTGCATCACTGTCCGGATCATGGCTGTTCTCTTTTGCGCGCGCCTCAGCTTGCCGTGCACGTGCGAGCTGCGACTTTATTTCAGCAGTAAGCCGCTCGTTGCTCATCTTTGCCACGCCGATGCCCAACTGCTCCATAATATTCCGGGCAGTCTTATACTTTCTGATTCTGACAAGTTCGAGGCATTCGGAGAAGATCGACATCCTTACCTTGTTTCTGATGAGCTCTTCGATATTCGAGAGATATGACTGTGCGCCCGCTCTGTCGGAAAGCTCTCGGTATTCAAAGACAATATCGCGTATGGCCGCGGCCTGTCTCTGCGGCGACGCTATTTCATGGCGCCCCAACAGGACGCTCGCGTCGCCGCAGATAAGGTCGACAAACTGGCCGATAGTCAGTTCTTCAAGCTTCTGTTTCATATCTTCGACTTGAACAGTTCATATTGGGCGTCGTAGGCGTCGGCGTGCTGCTGCTTAATCTGCGCTCTTAGAAGATTGGCAACTTCTGACACGCCGCGACGCACTTCCGACAAACCTCGACGTATCTCTGTGTCGTCGTATGGTTGGGGGGCGGGGCGTTCTATGAGTTCCGACGGCATATCCAATACGGGGCCGGCGATATTGCCGTAGGTTATGATGTCAGGTATTACGGCGGCGCCGGCGGGGATTTCGCATAGGGTAGGCCTGTCTGGGGTAATCCACGCGGAGTTATCGAAGAGCACAAGCTCATGACGGCCACCGTCGCCTACAATTGCAGGGCCTCCCGGGTGAGAATCTGTGCCTTTGGCGTATTTTGGTAGAGGTGTGGCAAGGATTGTCGCCATTTGCATGGCTCCTAACGCGCCGACGACAGCCATCATCGGTATAGCAGCAGGCCAACCGGGTTCTACCCATAATTTCATTAAGGAAAGTGCGGTAGCAATCCCCGTTTGAGCAAGGCTGTTCAGCTTGTCAAAGACGGCTTGTTTTTCCTTAATCTTAGCTTTTTTACGAGCGAGTTCTTCTTCCTTTTTCGCAGTCATGTCTGCGGCAGCACGTTTACGGGCCTCGCCTTCCTCTTCTGTGATGACATTTTTCTCGACAAGGCTGGAAATACGCTCTTGTTCGGCCTCACCAGCGGCGGTGTTGGCCTCCTGCTCTTCTTCGACTTTCTGAATCTTGGCGTCGTAGACGGTTGAGGTTAGGTCATTGATGGCGTTCAACGCGTCAGAGGCCACTTGTAGCCATTTCTCCGCATTGGCGATACGCTCTTCTTTGGTCTTTCTGTCAGCGTTGCGCTTCCTTTCCTCCTGAGCTATTGTGGCGTCAGCGACGGCAGTTTCAAGGGCAATCTTCGCTTTAGCAAGTTCTTCCTCATTTTTCTGCCTCTCTTCTGCTGACAGACCTTCTGTCTTTAGAACGGCCTCTATCATATCGATAGACTTCTGAGCAGTGTCTATGGCGTATTTCTCAGAAAGCTCAGCCTGATCGCGCTCAAACTTCTCTTTGATTTTCGCTTCTTTGGCGCTATTCCCTTTGGCAGCAGAGAGTTCTTCGGAATAACGCTGCTTTAGTCTATACAAGGCGAGCATATAGTCGTTATCGCGTATAGACTGTTCATCGGCGTATTGCTTTTCGATGATGTCGGCCATATTGGCGGCGTGCTCTTCTTCTACGTCTTCTTTCAGCCTTGCATATTTGACAGCGAGATCTGCGCGCAGTTGTTCAGCCTGTTCAGATGTAAATGTTTTGTCATTCTCAGACTTTTGCAATGCTATCAATTCGGCCTGATATTGGTTGTCGAGAGATTTAAGCTTCCACTGAAGCTCTTCATCTGAGCCTGTTTCAAGGGCGGTAAGACGAGAGTTAATGAAGTCGGCTTCCGTCTTGTTCGTCCGTTCCATCCTTGAAATCATCAGTTCCTCCATCTTTCTGTCGTGTTCGACAGTAAGGCCTTCAATCTGATTGTTGATAGCCTTGCGCATTTCGACCTGAGTCTCTTTTGTCTTGGCGAGATGGGCCTGTAGTTCCTTAAGCTTGCGGTTGTATGACAGGATCTCAGCCTGACGCTGACGCTCGATGCTGTCCTCAATGATTTTCACGAGCGCGTCTTCTCCGGCCTGAACAGCTTTCTTCAATTCGTCGGCGGCATTTTTAACATTGCTGATACCACTGCCTCCCGAAGAACGACGCGCTACTTTAGGAGCTTCGGCTGCCTTGGCTTTGTCAATCTTGATCTGAGCTGATTTATTGACAGCCGCGACTATATCTTCATACATTTGCCGGGTCATTTCACCGTTTTTATATAGCGTCTGTGCCAATTCAAGCTGTTTTTTCTTCTCGGCCTCGATTATCTCGATCTTATAAGCGAGTGTGCCGATTGCATTTTCACGCTCATATGCGTTAACGTCAGACTGAATTTTTAAAAGATAGTTCAGACCATCCTCTTTTGATGATTCGAAATCCTCGTCAGCTTTTTTCTTAGCTTCCAGAGCATCCTTGTATTCATCCTCATCTTCGTCGTAAATCTCACATGCGCGGGCGAACAGAGCTTCGGCCGCATCTTTTTCTGCCTGTTTGTTCTGTAAAGTCTGATTCAGAAGATCCGCCTCGGTGGCCCCGCGAGCTTTCATGCGTTCAATGAGTTTGTCATTGGAATCGCAGAGTTCGTCGAGCGCCCGCTTTTGGCTGTCATAAGCTTTGATTGCCTCGTCGCTCGTACCGAAGAATACGTTGAATGCTTTGACAAGCCCATAAACAGCCGCAATACAGGCGACGATGGCAACTATAACAATTCCTATCGGATTTGCGTTGGCAGCAGCGTTGAATGCCCACTGTGCAGCGGTTAATGCCGCTGTCGCGATGGTGCCTTTACCCTGCGCGGCGGTATGAAGATTCTCGGCTGTTGTCCGAAGCTTGGTCTGGATGAGATTGACTCCCTGCATTACTGCGGACTGTGCCTGTAATGTGTTTTGAATAGACTGCATGGCGTTCGATGCAGCTATTGCAGCCTGCAATTTAGTCTGTATCGAGGCCAGATCTTCGGAGCTGATTCCGAGCATTTCGGCTGCTCCGGTGGCAAGCCCGAACCCATCAATTGCGAGTTGTAGAGCTCCGCCTACCTGATCGAGCCCGCGCGTATCTGACGCGGCATTGGAAATAGCCTGATTTGTGTCTGCTATAGCATCTTTCAAAACACCGGCCTTTTCGGTGAGGTCGCGGATATGGTCTGCAAGCGCCTGTCCGTCAGCTGACGCCTGCTCTTCTTCTGATAGACTCTGATACTCGATGGTAAGGTTGGCAATCTCAAGCACAAGCTCTTTAAGGTCACGCTTGACGCTTGACGTCTTGCCACCGGTCTCTCCCAAAGAACGTCGGGCTTCCTCCAGAGCTTGATTATGCTCTTCAAGAGCCTGTTTCGTGTCGCGGGCAGATGACGATACTTCATTGATGCTCTGAGCAAGCTTTTGCCCATCCTCGGACGCTTTCTCGGCCTCGCTCATCTTGCCATACTGCGCCTGCAATTCAGCAAGCGCGCCAACAAGTTCCTCATAGTTCTTTTTCAGGCCGCTGTTGGCTATAGCATAGTTGCCGACATTGCGCTGATGCACTCCCATGTCCGCATCCCAGTCGATAAGATGCGCATTAAGACTTTGTATGGCAGCTTCTACTTCTTTACCCAAGGGCTTCTCCTTTTCTTCGTCGGTCATATCTCTATAGGCTTTCCTCATCAGCTCCAGCCGCTGGGATAGATTGCGATATGAGTTCTCAACAGAGTTGGCTTCCCTTTCTTCGTTCTTGAGATGAAGATTCAGGTCAGACTGCTCCTGTTTGAGAGCACGAGTCTCAGCCCTCAGTTCTGTCATAACTTCGACATAGCGATCTTTATCGATGAGGCCTTTTTTATATTCAGCGTTGAGAGCGCTTTCACGAGCTTTTGCCTCCTTAAGCTCATCGTCTAATTGAACTGACCGCCTAATGCGATCCTGATATGAACCGTTGACCTTTTCAAGCAGAGCCTTGAATTTCTCTGTATCGGTATATGCCTCGCGCTGGGCCTTGTTGGAGCGCTCCTGCTCCGCGAGATGGCGCTGGATGGTGTTGGTGGTGTTGGCTAAGACCTGCTGCTGTTCGGCCATGGCAGCGTTGATCTTTTTGGCAATCTCGGCAGCCTGCGTTGTCTTTTCGATATGCAGGTTCTGGAGCTTGTCGATGTCGCCTATCACCTTGACTTCGAGTTTGAGGCCTTTGGCCATATCCATTGCCGTTTTGGCATAGTCGTCGTACAGCTTGTTAATTTCGCTGTCGAGCCGTTTGACTTGATCTATAGTCTCCTGAGGGACGAGATCTGTTATTTTGACATCAGCCATAATGTAATGTTTTTTGTGGTTAATTGTTTGGGTTAGTATGGTGTTATGAACTCCATAACGTTTTTCTTAATCTCTAAATCGGGACTGATCCCGAAGGTTCCGTCGTCATTGCGATACAGTGCGACGGTATTTCCCTGCAACCGGGCAGTCGCTTTAGCGAGCCGCCACATGCGCTGGTATTCACTTGCAAGCTTTTTATGTTCGCACCCGCAGCTCATCGGTAACCGCATTCTTTGAGGAATGAATCAATTGCCGGAAGCATGAATGTCGAGATGAAGTATTCGACGGCCACGGGGCCCATATCGAGGATTGAGTCAGAATATTTGCTGACGATAGCGGGGCCTCTGCCGTTGCCGGGATCTATGACAATGACGTCACCAACACGTTTTGCATTGATGGCACTATGGAAAGTGCCGTCGATGCGCAGATTGGGAACATCTGCCGGACGCGGCGGCAACCCGAGCATAGTCCCTTTCACCGGCGGCGTAATATCCCGCTTCCAGTCACGATAGCCCTCGGCGCCGACGTATGTCTTGCCGGTGTCTTCGTCGGTTCTGTGCCAGGGTATTTTTCTGTTCCTGAAATAATCATCCTCAAGATATGTAGGGGAGAGGGGAGCGCCGTTGCCGTCCTGACCGCTTTCAAGCTGCTCTCTGACTGCGTCAGCAATTATTCCCGAGTGGTCATCGAGGCATTTAAGACATGCCTCTTCGAACCCTTCAGAGATCTTATGGATGATGTCGGTTACTTTTTCGATGTCCATAGGTGAAACAGCAGAGGGGCGGAGTCATAAAAGCCCCGCCCCGAATGTTTACTTATCCGTTTTCCGCTTGGTGCGTCCGGCTGGTTTACAGATGAGGCCGTATGCCTGGGCGAGCATTTTCTTACGGGTCGCTTCGTCGCGGTCTCGCCAGAAGAGTCCGATATGCTGCTGCTCGAATTCCTCCCGGCTTAGCTTCCTGACCTCATCATCGTTGAAATTGACACCTTCGAAAATCATGCTGTGACCTGCTCGATGCCTTTGATACCGTTGTCATACAATACCGAAGGCGATTTAAGACTGATGGGCGTGTTTCCGCTGCCGGCGGCAACAGTGAGCGTATCGGTAGCCTCGTCGTATGTTACGGCGGTTGTCGTTCCGTTGACGACTGTGCTTCCGGCAGTAGCGATCAACGTTCTTTAGATGTCGGTGACATCATATCCGCCGACAACCTCGAACATCTTGTAACTGTTGCCTGTGTCGCCAACTTTCTCCAGCCGGACGTTCATAAGCCCGAGAACAAGATTCTGAGCGTTGAACCCGAGGGGGACATAGTCATAGTTCGCATAGGCTTTTTTGACGTCGGCATAGGCAAACGTGACGGACATTGTGGCAGCGGCCGACGATGTCGGACTTGGCGTCACATCGGTGTAGATACACGACATATCGATAGGCGCGAGGGTGTCGGTGCCGTCGTTCTCGCCGTAGAGGATATTGTCCTCGTCGATGAAGTAGGCACCCCATTCGCGGTTGCCCGCGCGCACGAATGACGCATGAAGTTCGGGCGCGTACTTCCTGAGGGTGAAGGTCTCTTTAAGAGCTGAGATGCCGGTGATCTCTTCGGGCCCGTAGCCGTTCGCAGAGGTCTGGACTTCGCCGCCGTTCTTCGCGTATTCTACGAAGTCGAAAACGCCATATATCCTTGTATTGTTTGCGGAATGGGCGAGCTCTTCGAGAGCGTCGGCCGTCAAATTGGCCGGGAGCTTGGTGCCCTTGGGAACAATAATGGCCATCCTTTTTTTACCGAAGTTGGGCGGGCATTTGGTGATACCCGTGTTGAACTGTGCGTTGCCGCACTTTCTGAGTTTTCTCATTGTCTTCTGCAATTTGGTTGTTTGACTTTTATTTCAAGATTGGTGATGTTAATGGCGTCAATGGGTTCGCTCACTTCTTCCCCGGTGCCCGTGAACGCCCCATATCGGCCATAAGAGTAGTTTTCAGAGTATTCGTGTGCAATCTGCCCGCTGTAGGAAATATCCAGCCTGCCATCTTCTTTCAGAGCATCGAGGAAACGGCGGTAAATAGGCCGTAATATGTTCTGGAATGATGTTGTCAGCCGCTGTTCGTTATTCCACGTCTTTACGGTTGAGCAGGCTATCAGGATTCGGACTTTTGCTTTGGTGTAACAGTCAGGGGAATTGCGCTGCTCATTGAACGGACAGAACAGAGCTATGAGGGGGAACTTCATCTCATTGCCATGGACAGTCTTGCTTAGCTCGTCGAGCTTATCCTTTACATATTGCGCGTTGCCAAAAGTGTAGTTGATCTCCGGGCACTGTATTGTCCTGAAGCTTCCTTTGCCGTCCATCACGGAGATATTGCAGCCGACGGCGGTCTGTCTGACCACATCGGCCAATATCTCTATGATTTCATGACTTCTCTGTCTGTCGGGTCTCATAGATTGAGGCTGTTGATTTTGGTAAGCAGATTATCATCGACGCTTATGCCGGCAATCGGACAGTCGGCAGACTCGCTCCACCGTGCAAAAAGTCTGTTCTTATCTACCATGGCGTTCCACACGCTGACCTGACGACGAAGCGGCGCAACATATTCATTGGCACATTTCAGCCTGACGAGACCGGTCATAGTGCTCTGCGTGTTCATATTGCGGAGGATGTGGAAAAATACATAGTCCGCGAAAGGCTCACGCAGGTGCTCGCAAACAGCGTCAATATTTGCGTTGCGCACGGGCTTTTCGTCATCGTCGAGACATACGAGATAGGCATTGACACGGTTGCCGAGGCTATGTCCGAGAATCCGGGTAAGAAAGAGCTCCTGATTCTCTTCGATATAGGACTCGATGGCGGCGTTGACCTCGATGGCGTTGGCGTTGGGAATTGTGCCCAGAGAGGCGTTAAGAATGTGTCGCGGCCCTTTTGTGAAATAAGAACAGTCGATGAGCATTGTCACTCTGATTTTTTAGAACGTCGGGATTTCTTCTCTGTCGGTGCCGGAACCGCTTTTGTGTCTACCTCTTCGACGTCTTTTACGTCGTCGAGATTGACTTCTTTCATGTCGATTCCGGCATCCACGGTCTTGTTATCTTCCACGGTTTCGGGTTCTTTGGGAACGGTTTCGGGTACACTTTCGTCGGTATTATCGGCTGTTTCGACCGCATCGGGAACGGTTTCGGCGATTTTGGGAACGTCGATACCGAACTGAGCAAGTCGGGCCGCAAGGTCTTCGGGAACGGTTACCCCTTTCTCGGCAACGATGGCGAGAATATCTCGCGTAACAGCTGCAAGTTCTACATGGCCCTCAGCCATTTCTTGGCAAGACTTTTCACTTGCTTCTAACGCCTCGCGGAGCGTGGCGATGCTGTCGGCATCAAGAACCGAGTCCTGCTGACAGGGCGTGAACTCAATCACGCTTCTGTCAACACGGATACGGTTTTCCTGAAGGACTTTCGCCACTTCTTTGGGGTCGCCTTTCAGAATGTAGTTCATGACTTACGATTTCTTGATGGCGGTTTTGAGAGCGCTGATGCTACCGTAGGAGAACGCCCACGGGCAGAACACCGGCACAATCTCTTCGGCCTGAGCGAGCAGAACTACTTGGTTCTTGAGCTTGGTGTTCACGTCGTCGGCCCACTCGGCGGTCAGCGGAGTGTAGTCGATGATCTGAGCGCCGCGCTGCATGTCGCCGAGGAAGTATTTGCCCACCGGCATACCGCTGTAAGGAACGACGCGGAGACCGCCGATGACGGGATTGCCGTTGATGTCCTTGACAACTTCGAGACGGTTGCCGTCGGTGGCCTTCTCGCAACGGATGGCGTTGATGGTAATCGGGTTCAGCACGAGGACGGTGGGAACGAACTGGGCGTAGGTCATCACTGAGATGGCGGTTTCGAGGGCGTCGATGCTGTTGGGCGATTCGATGCTCTGATATGCGCCGTTCTTGAACGATAGCTTCAGAGCGGCCACATCGGCGGCGAGCAGTGCGTCAGTGTTGCTGTCGGAGAGTGTGGCACCTTCGAGGAAGATACGGCGGTCGTTGACCTTGATGACATCGTAGGTCTTGTTGAGGTCAGTGTTGGTGACGGCGGCGGAGCCTGTCACCTTCAGGCCCTCGATGAGCAGGTCGTTGGGCTCCTTCAGTTCTACGATGAGGCCGTTGTCTACCTCTTCGATAGACAGAACACCGCCGGCGCCCACTGTGAAGATTGTGTCGGAGATGATTTTTTCGATGGCGAGTACGCCGGTGTAACGAGTGATGCCCTTGAGGTTGTCGCCGGAGCCGTCGCCGAACAGAATCTGGAAGTCCTCGGCATCGCGGACGCCGGAGAGCAGGCAGTTCATGACGTAGCCACGGAGATAGGTCTTGCACTTGAGCGCGCGCTTCGACAGCTTGAAGTGGTGGCCGACGCGGGAAACCTGAGCGGTCTCCTCCTTGATTTTCAGGCTGGATTCGGGGAGCATACCGTTCTCCGAAACGTAGCGGGCGTTGCGGTCCACGTCGTAAATCTGCTGGAACGGGAAGATAGGGTACTCGGGATCGCCGGGAAGGCAGGTGGCGAAGTCGCGTACGTGGAGCTTCTTGTCGGTGGCCTGAGTGACGACAATGTCGTTCGGCTTGGCCATAGTCACCGTGCCGCCGGGGACAACATTGCTTGTCAGAGAGATGTCCTTGAAAGAGAAAGATCCGGACGATTTCTCACGGTCGTTGATGAAGTCCTGCATCTTCGGAGAGTTATACATCTCCTCGAAGGCCTCGTTGAACTTGCTGACGAAGTCGAGGCCGATGCCGCGTTTCTTCATCTTTTCAAGGGCGTCGGACAGGCTCTTGACCTGATCGATGAGTTCCTTGTTCTCTTTGGCAAGAGATGTGAGGGTTACGCCGTCCTCGGCGACGAAAGGCTTGAGGGCCTCTTTGAGGGCGGTGGGGTCAACGAGATCGTTAACCGACTTGTTGATAGCATCGGTGAAAGCACCGAGGAGCGTAGTGACGAACTGTTTCTGCTCGTCGGGGAGACCGGCGGTCTTTACGTCTACAATCTCCTGAACTTCTTTGATTGTCAGTTTTGACATAATGCACTATGAATTAAATGGTGAATATTTATTTTTTTGTAGCAGCGGCCAGTGAAGACCAGAACGAAGGGGATGGAACGGGCTCTTCGGCCGATTTCTTTTTGGTTTCATCTTTTTTGCCGGGCTTCTTCTCTTCATCCTCAGGCTTGGTACCTTCGGCCGGCTTTTCGGTTGATGGTTTAGTACCTTCTTCGTCCTCGGGCTTCTTCTCCTTGGTCTCAGTGGAATCGACGGGAATAAGTATGCTGTTGGAACGATAGACGCGGCTCCAGCAGCAGGGGCAACGGACGTAAGCAAAAGCGTCAACAATACTCTTTGTAGAGATTTCCTTTTTGGCCGCGATCAGGCCGTCAATGATGGACGACACTTCGGTCTGAATTTCGGGGCGGTAGCGTTCTATCTGTCGGCGTGCCTCATTGCATCCAATTGACATTACGAGTTCTACGGCCGCTTCCTGAACTTCTTGCGAGAACGTATGCTCGGGCTCGTTGTCATAATCGAACTGATGACCGCAACACGGACAGGTTACTATCATGCCGCCGCTGAGGGATTTGAGTAGCAGATTGAGTTCCATATCGTAGTTTTTGAGTCGCTCGTCTGAATATCCGCGCTGCTTGAAAGCCAAGCGGATCAATTCTACGGCATCTCTGAGCTGGTCGGCGGTTCCGCTTTTCAATCCAACAAGAAACGTCTGAGGATTGGCGCCCCAGCCGGTCAGTGTGGAATATTCGAGCATTTTCCATCTTACGACCTTTCGGCGGTCCTCCTCATCACGGGCAAGAGCCTTGACGCCGATAGAGTGTTCAAGAGTCCGCCCCGCCTCATGGAAGAGCTTGTAGTCCTCAAAGACATCGCGGCAGATCTGCTTATTGAGGTTCATCTGTCCGGTCATGATGAGGTTTCCGTCTTTCTCTTCACCTGACAGAGGAACGCCCAATAGCTGGCGCGTGTCGTGGTTGAGGTACCATCGCATTTTGCTTATGTCATCGCGGAGTGTGTCCACGAATGACCCCGGCATCGAGATGTCGTGCTGTGCGTCCTCGATGCCTATACCGTTCACCGCTACGGTGACGATACCTTTCTCAGTGACGTCCAGTGCTTTTGTTTCGTACTGGAGGTTAATCATCTGTTCATTCATTGCTTTCTCCTTTCGAGGGTTTGATATTTGGTTGATTGTTGTTCTGGCTGATTTCAGGATTTGCGCCCGGGCGTCCTGTATTTATCTGTATCGGCGACGCCTGAGCCTTGACGACCCTGTCGACAATGGCGATCTCTTCGGGCGTCATCTCAAACTTGGTCTTGTTGAAAATCTCACCGTCAAGAGCGTCCTCATGGATTTGAGCACGCCAATCGTTGACGGATATGAGACCATTGTTGAACTGTGACAGGCAACGCTCGTTGACGAGCTTCTTAACTTCCTCCTGCTCTTTGAGACCCGCTTGCAGACACGCGACATCAGAGAAATCACAATCGAGATACAGACCTTTCTGTTCAAGGCCAAGGAATGTTGTCAGAGCCTCGCAGAAGCGTTTGGCCGCCGGTATGATTACCGAGGTATAGACGCTCTTCTCGGCGGTGTCCTGGTTACTGAATGTGGATTGGTCTTTGCGCGGTACCAATACAGCCGGAATGCCAAATACGGATGCAATCTTGATTGCGTCCTCTAACGTCTCATCAAAGGGCTGGAGTTCGGTAATGGAGAGGTTCGTTCTTACGAAGTTGATAGGAATATCCGTTACTCCGTATGGGGATTTGCCCTCTCCGACACCATAGTTGGCGTTGATGGTATCTCTCAGTTCTTCCTTCTCGCCCGGTTCAAGTGCCACAGTTCCCGTCGGGTCTTCCTTCTGAGCCACGATGAAGCCGAGTGCGCCACGTTTCAGATAAATCACATTACGCGCCTCATACACTGCAAGAAGGTTAGCAATAGGCTTCTTCACGGCCAGCAGTCGGCTCTGAGCCTTCATGTAGCCGATACCTCTGATGAGCTCGGGTATGCCGTCGCGATCATGCCATATCTGATAGTATGGGATAGTAAGGCCGGAATATGCACCGAGATCGAGAGTATAGCCCTTGATGAGTTCGTCTATCTTGGCGATGCCGAACATCGGCACTCCATAGCTGTACTCCATAGGCTCAACCTTGACAAGATGGGCCGGCAGACTCCAGTAGTTTGAGCACCATTGGAACTTGACGGCATCGGCCGTGATGGTCTCGCCCATAGCGGCTCTGAAAAAGGCATTCCCGGTGGCGAGCTTATACACGAAATGCTGATAGACTATCTCGCGCCATGTCATTATGGGGTTAGGTTGTTTGAGAATGGCATCGGCTCCGAGACGGTTGCACCATACGATGCTGTCATCTTTCGTCCTCTTCAGGTCAAAATGAGCTTCCGATATACGCTTGGCAATGAAATCTATCGGCCAGAACACCTCAGGAATTGTCTTGAACATCTCAATGAAGTTGTTGCCGACAACAGAGGGCTGTATGAGTGCGTCGAGCTTTGCAAGAATCTGATGATACCTCCATGCGTCAGTGACATTAATGTCTGAGTTAGCCTGACTGACGGGGCGGGGAGTGTCCTCCCGGACTGTCAGAGCCTCAGACTTCTCTTTCTTACTGAATATGCCTTGCAGGAATTTCATGCGGTTTCTTTTGTCGCAAAGAAAAGCACTAAAATTCCAGGTTGAGCCAAACGGCCTAAAAACTGAAAAAAGCAAGCCCCATGAAATGGGTGCTAATCCTTTGTGCTATCGTTGGTTGAGGCTGTTTGCGCTGAAAAATCGAACTTAACTACGAACTGAATGAAGCCACTTAAAACAATGCTGGCCTCTTTGTTTTCACTGTTCTTGTTGTAGTCGAAAAGATTTGTCATGAAAGCCGAATACATTACGTTGTCATTTAGCCTCGCTTCATTAAACAGCAGATGCTCCCGGACAAAATCGGAAGTGGCGGCTATGCGTCTGTCAACGTCTGTCACCTCTTGCATAGCACGCACCCCTGAGAGATCTTTGCGTAGGTCGCGCACGAAACGAAAGTATGCAGGAGCACATTCTATTACCGTCTGCGGACTGCCGGTGTCGATCAGAGTGTTCCTTATCTCACCCGTTGATGTCGTCTCATGCAATGCTGCATCCACGATATGCCATTTATCGCCACACATCTTGCCGTGAACGAGTGCGAACTTGCCATTTACATTGGGCATCGCGTAAACTACCTCCCGGCTATATTTGCAATCCGTTTCAGGATTATAAAAATGAATAACGCCGTCCCGCGCATAGAGATTGCGCTTGCGGCGGTTGGAAAATGCGAAGAACTCTTCGTGGAGCATATCGACGACGACATAACGCTTGGTGTCCGAAATGTGTCCGTGTTCCTCGTATGTCTGCATTGTAATTTTATTCTTGACCTTTGTTTTGAGAATTCCACCGTTTACATCCTTCTGGACGCTCATGTAGTCTTCTGTTGACATATGGCAGTTCTCGCCGATGATTATGCTTATCCCGGGTAGGTTATTATCGTATATGGCATTGATAAATTCACCTGACATAGGAACGCTCGGATTCCTGTTGCTGACCTTGTCCTCGACCTCAATACCTTCCTTCTGCAAGGTGTCGATGAACAGATCATGAAATGAACGTTTTTCGTCATCAATATTGTTTGCTGCCCTTGTTGATGCGTCTCCATGGAGAACAACCTTGCAGACTCCCATCGCTTGTAGGCGCTTTGCGGTGAGTCTGGCTGCTTTCCTGACGGTATTGTTCGGGCTCTCGGCGCATATCTCGTCAATCTGCCGGATTTGTTTCTGTGAGCTGTCGATCGCTATCTGCCAAAATGAGATCGAGATGTAGGGCAGAACGTTCGAGTCTACGCTCAGATGAACAGGCAATGATGGGTCATATACTGTCTCGGCGACATGATTGCCCCTGTTAAACGAGCCGAAAAACTCCGAACCCGTTCTGATGACGCCCCATTCTCCTAACGCATAGACGTTGTAATAGTCGGGATCATGTTCGCGGTCATATTCAAACGTGGCAATACATTGCTCATCATAGTAGCCGTAGGTTCCGTCAGGAGATCCCACTACCCAAAAGTTATTGAGATAGGTGGTCTGAATCACCACTGTGTCCGGCGCGTGCTCAATCATCTCGCCGGTTCTTTTGTGCATTATCACACGCGGCTCATTCATCTTTATGGACTTGACCTTTGTCAATTCTTCAGGGATGAGCTGGCCGTCAATTACAACTTCCATCGGAATGTCGTGCCACTTCTGCTTGTCAAATACTTTCTTTTTAATCCAATGTGTTTCTTTGATAGGGTTGAAAGTGCAGATAATTTGCTGGCCCTCAATGCCACGCAGACGTAAACGGATCTGCTTGTAATCAGTTTCATCAAATTCAGACAATTCATCGAGAACGACTCTCTTGAAGCTTGACAGGCCTTTTATTTTTTCGGCATCATCAAGACCTTTGAAGACGATACGCGCATTGTTTTGAAGACAAGTTATTATCTTATTACCGTCGTTGAATTTGAACAGGTGCGTTATTCCGAGTTGGTCGGCAGCAGTTTTGAAATCCTGATATACAGTATCTCTGATAGACGCGCCGACTTTTCGCATCACAAGCGTGTTAGTACCTTCCCATAACGTGAATATGAGAATGGCCTGGGCCACACTGTAAGTTTTTCCAGAAGACGAACCGCCATACATGATAATGTTGCGGATCGTCTTATTCTGCATGAGCATCAGCAGAAAAAAGAACAGTGGATTGAGCAGCTTGTAATTTAGAATCATTTAATATGGCATTTTGAAAGATAAAATCGGGAATATCCTTACGCAGTTTGGTGCTTTCCCGAGATATTTTAGCCGTCAGGTGTCATTTTGATTCCTTATGGCGATTTTCAATGACATTATGTTTGCTCGTCTTCGTTGCCGAAACCTATGCGCAGCTCGCCCATCATATTGCCACTGTTCTTGACGTTGACTTCTTTGGGTGCATCCCACCCATTCCACGAACCAAGCAGCCTGGCCGCTTCTACTTTACCGTTCAGCTCATATTCGACAACTCCCCGGCTATTTTTGATCTTTTTAAGCGCATTACGCATTCTTTTTGGCAACTGACTTGGGGTCTTCATCTTTATCTTGCCGGTTCTGGCATCCGCAATATAGAGGTCATTGGGATCTGCGGTCACGATGTCCATCAGAACCCGTTCAACACGGTTGCGTTCTATGCGTGAACTCTCAGCGCGTTCGATGCGTATCTCGTTTATCCTTTGGGTAACCTTTGGGTTATCCATAAGCAGGCTTGCAGAGTTCCAGACGGTATTAGGCTGCATATTTGAGGTGTCGTAGGCCATACGGTACGCCTCTGAGGCGTTCCCGTCTGTGTCAAGGTAATACTGACAGAATTTTTCCTGTTTCTCCGTCAGTCGACGTTCTTTTATTGCAGACTGTTTTTTTGCCATGATGTGTCTTTGTGATGAGGGTTCTATATAATCAGAAAGGAATTCTGTTATAATACAGGTCGGAAATTGGAATTACTCTTCTAATAGCCATATCAGGAATAAGAAAAGCGCGTTGGAATTGATCATGATACTTCTTTTAATTTGGTTTTATCCCGCCCATGAAAAAAAATTCCGGAATACGCATAAAACACGGCTTGAGTTGAGATAAATGCGCATGGTGGACGTGCCATCTTGAAAATATAGGCCATATTGTCTGAAAAATGATGCCGGGAGAGG
>OHAT01000729.1_pt1 | contig 32185 bp, 25 predicted proteins | sample 1577141 | NCBI WGS metagenome assembly OHAT01 (sample SAMEA3541578, study PRJEB24748) | human gut metagenome | biome: human gut; feature: human-associated habitat; material: faeces | place: China | collected 2012 | reverse complement strand
CGGCATCGCCGAGTATGTCCTCGGAGCCGATGATGAGTATGTGTATCTGCTGGTGTTGCCGTCCGATGTGCAGTTCCTGTTAAACGATCCTGTCAGCCAGCGCCAATACGAGGCACTGCAAAGCGACTCACAAGGCGTACTCACGCGATTTTTGAAGGACAACGGAATCCACATAAATGACATGTGCCCTGCCTCCTCCGTGTTTTCGCCCCCTGCGCGCGGCGATGCGGCGAGCGCGACCGGCTACGCCGCCTACGACGCGCTGCTCGCCGAGATCAGCGACCTGCGGCGCTCCGGCGCCGGTGAGGGTGAAGAACAGCACACGCCCGAAAATGACGCAGAGCATACCGCGTATTCTGTTAAGACCCATGCAATGACCGCCGAGGAGAGGAGCGCACTTGACGCGCAGACCGAGCCTGCCCCCGCTGTGGGGACTGCCTTTCTGCCCCGAAGCAGCAGAGACGGCGCAAGCGGAAATGTCTGCGCACCGTTTACCGCAAAGGCAGCGGACGTGGCGTTTGTCCTCTACAGCGCACCCGGCGCGACGGATTACAATGTGCGGCTTTGTGCGGGAGAGCCCGGTGCGGGCAAGTGGGCGTCGAATGCCGTGACCGTCAAGGTAAACGACGGCGTTCGTTTTTCCGGGCTGACCGTGGGGCAGGCGTACTACATGGAGGTCAGCTCCGACACGCTTTCTACCGCCGGATGTACGGCGCTTTATAAGTGCGCGACCACACCGCCCCCTGCGCGCAGCGGTACGGTGAGCCTCACCGGCTACGCCGCCTACGACGCGCTGCTCGCCGAGATCGCCGACCTGCGGCGCTCCGGCGCGAGCGACGTGCAGACCGATTTCAGCTCCGACCTTTTGACAGCGAACGACTACTACCAGACGCCCGGCTGGCTGCTGCGCGACCTCGACGGCGACGGCACGAGCGAGCTGCTGCTCGGCGCGGACTGGGGCGACGGCTTCGGCGTGATCTTCAATATTTATCGCCTCGACGGCGCAAAGGCTGTCCGCGTGGTGGACGGCTGGAGCCGCAGCAAGTATTTTCTCTGTTCTGACGGCACGCTTGCACATGAGTGGTCGGGCGGCGCCGACCATTGGGGGAGGACCTATCTCCGCTACGGCGAGACGCTTTTGCCCATCGAAAGCGTTTTTGACCGCGGCGGCGTGTGGTACCACGCCAAGGGTCTCGATGCCCTGTCCTTGGACGATACGCAGCTCGAAGACCGCTGCAAGACCATTCCCCGCGCCGAGGCGGAGCAGCTCATGGAGCGCTATACCAAGCAATATGAAGTCCTGCCCTTCACGCCGTTCGCGGCGTGAGACGGCACACGGATACATTTCGCACCCCAAAACCATACATTTCGTGCGAGAAATGCACATCTTTCCGCAGGGCGTGCTATGCTTTTCCTGCAAGAGCGTCCGAGGAACGGCCGGACAGCCGCCGGACAAAACGGGGAATAGAAGGAGAAGCATTATGGGATTATTCAGCAATAATAAGAAGCCCTGCCCCATCTGCGGCAACGCGACGCCCCGCCTGCTGCCGACCAAGGTCGAGGGCGTGCCCATCTGCAAGGAATGCGACAAGAAGATCGACCTGCCGAACGGCGTGCTGGACAGCATGACGCTCGACGATTTCCGCCGCTACATAGATTTTTACAACAAAAATCAGGTGCTGCGCGAGCGCTTCCATCCCGAGTATCGCTTCGGCTTCGGCGCGTTCAACACGCAGCTGGTGCTTGATGTGACCAACGGACTCTTCCGCCTGAAGGACGACGAGAGCACCATTGTGTTTGAAAAGTCCGCGCTCAAGACCTTCCGCATCACGGAGGACAAGGAACCGCTCTTTACCGGCACGGCCGCCGGTCTTGTCTGCGCTGAGAGCAAGAACCCCGAGCGCGTCCGTCTGCTCGCGCCGCGCATCGAGCAGTTCAAGCTGCAGAGAAGCGACTATGAGCGCATCATGCAGGCCGAGCGCGTGCAGTATCTCGACCGCACCAACGAGGAGTGGCGCGAGCGTGAGCGCGAGCTGGAGTTCCATAAGCCCGAGTTCCGCGAGTCCTCGCCGTTCCGTCAGTTCGTGGTGGAGCTGGAGCTGGACCATCCCTATTGGAAATCCTACCGCAACGAGCTGGACGCGCCGGAGTTTGACGACGACTATCCGAGCGTGGACTCCTTCCTGCACAAGTACGACGAGAAGGTCAATGAGCTGCACACCCTTGCGCGCAACCTGATGCAGTTTATCGCCCCCGGCGCGCCGGAGACCGGCGCCGCTTCCGCGGCGCAGACCGCGGCCCCCGCGCAGGCGGGCGGCGCGTCGAGCACCGTGGAGGAGCTCAAGCAGTACAAAGCGCTGCTGGACGCCGGCGTGCTCACCGAGGAGGAGTTCGCGGCGAAGAAGCGCCAGCTGCTCGGCATCTGAAAAAATCAAAGGAAAAGCGTCCGTGACGGGCGCTTTTCCTTTTTGTGCAAAACATTTTCCGTCCACGCAAACATGGACGCGCCGCCGCGCATAGGTTGAGATAGAAACTAAGACCATTGGAGGCGGACCATGAAACAGACGCATTTTTTCCTCGGCGCGAACAGCGCGGAGGGTTTTTATGGGCTGTATGACCAGCTCCTCGACGCAAGGCTTTACGATCTGATCATTCTCAAGGGGACTCCCGGCTGCGGCAAATCGACCTTCATGCGCCGCGCGGCCGCGGCGCTGGAGGAGCGCGGACTGGAGACTGTGTACATCCATTGCTCCGGCGATCCCGAATCACTCGACGGCGTGATCGCTCCGGCCATCCGGACGGCCATCGTCGACGGCACCGCGCCCCATGGCATGGCACCATTAGGACACCCTGCGAAAAAAGTCAGTATTTGCAAGGGTTTGCGGGGGCGAAAATAATAGGATTCCATCACCCTTGATGGTATCTAAGGACACTTTTACAGGACAAGCTATCAAAATGACCGGCATAACTGCTCAAAAAATAACTGCCTACTAAATGTAAGCAGTTGAACGGTGCTTGTATGGTTGGTTTGAGTCAGCCACTAAAAAGCAGGGGAGAAAATACGAGAGAATTGACCAAAATCCAGAAAAATGCCGCTTCAAATAGAAAATTTGCTGAGCGGTAGAAATGCAGCGGCGGCAATGGTTTGCGGAGGGATTGCAAAATGGACTCGGACCCGTTTGCAGTGGTGCGCGTCGGATTTTGAGTCCGCTGCGTACAACAGGTCTCCGTGGTACATGGTGCCAGGGTGTGTGGATGATGATATTTTTAGCGTGCCATAAGGGTAGATAACCAACAATAATTTCGACGCCTAAATTTTAAAATCGACGCATGAAAAGGAGAGTTGCTCATGGTTGCCGGTCATTTGCAACAGAAAAAAGGTCACTGGTACATAGTGCTGAATCTGCATGACGAAACAGGAAAGCGAAGATCCAAGTGGATCGCTACGCATCTGCCTGTGCATGGAAATAAACGCCGCGCGGAAGAGATGCTGCTACATGCCAGACAGCAGCACACCGATCTCTATCATAGGACAGGCCCGGGCAATCTGCTTTTTTCTGACTATATGCTGCAGTGGCTTGCTGGAATGGAAGGAAAGGTATCTCCCACCACTTACCGCGGCTACCGTTCTGTCATCGAGAACTGTATCTGTCCGTATTTTCGGGAGCGGCAGATTACTCTGGCTGGATTACGGGCAGCAGATCTGGAAGCATACTATACCTATTTGCAGAAACAGGGTACGTCGCCCAACACCGCCATCCATCACCACGCCAACATTCACAAGGCTCTGAAGGATGCAGTCCGGCTTGATTTGGTGAACCGCAATGTGGCTGAGATCGCAGAGCGGCCTCAAAAGCAAAAGTATCTGCCTGCCCACTACTCGGCCGAGGAAGTCAATTTGCTGCTGGACAAGCTGCATGGGCATTGGATGTTTATGCCGGTGACGCTGTCGGTGTTCTACGGTCTGCGCCGCAGCGAAGTACTGGGACTTCAATGGCGAAGTGTTGACTTAGAAAACAAAACAATTGCCATTCAGCACACCAGAGTCGTTGGGACGGTTGACGGAAAGGATATTGCTTTGGGGCGGGATGTACTCAAACGGAAATCCAGTTATCGGACGCTCCCTATGCCAGATGCAGTGCATACGATGCTTAACGATTTGAAGATTTCCCGCTACGGAGAAGATACAGTGACAGCCGATGACTATATCTGTCTGAATCGGGAGGGGAAACCCATCCCGCCCAACTATTTAACCCAGTGCTTCAAGCGGTTCCTGCGGGACAACGGCCTGCGCGAGATTCGTTTGCACGACTTGAGGCATACCTGTGCCTCAGTGTTGGTTCAAAACCGTGTACCGCTGATTGAAGTGCAGCAGTGGTTGGGGCACAGCACTCTGTAAACGACAGCAGACCTGTACGCCCATCTGGAATATGGAACCAAAGTGGGCAATGCAGAATTGCTTAAAAAAATTTAACTGGAGGAATGGAATATGACGATCAAAGAATGTTTGGCCCAGCTTTCCGCGGAAGATCTGGCTTATGTAAAAGAGTATTGCGAGAGCATCCAGCCTTTTGAAGTAGAACCGAGTGCCACTTATGAGTTTGACGGCGAATTCAAGGATAGTGAAGGCGAACGCATCGGAACGGAGATCACCCTGTCCGGAGATTTTCAGATTGAGGATATGTTCTGCACCTGCGGTGCCGGTGGCCTGTGTGCTCACCTTGCGGCAATGATGTTTGATATGGAGGAGCGAAACATCCTGTTCTTTTCAAGCTATCTTGCTCAGCAGGATCTTAATATTCGTGCTTGAAGCCTGTTTTGTAATGAAAGCTATATAGTTTTCATTACAAGGAAGTAGAATTGCCGAGGTTTGATTTTCGCCATGAAGAGGGAGAATCACGTACCAAAACGGCAATAAAGGCCTTCTATTGCCGTTTTGGTACGCGCAGGTAGTGTGACAGCCTCTTGATAAAGCGGCGGAGTGCATTCAAACGCCCGGGCATCTTGCCATCTATGAGGTCTTGAATACGCTTTTCAAATTCCGGTGGAATCTCATACTGCTTTTGAGGATCATAGTCTCTCTCATAGTAAGCAGTTAAGACTTCGCTGGCTTTATGAGCAGCTTCTCGAAGCATTTCTTCTGTAATCATAAATATCCTCCTCTCATCTATCTAATACGATGGAGGCGGTGCGTTTTGGACACCCTAAATAATTTTTCTTAAAAATTTTTTCAAATATGAAGGAGAGCCTTGCATCAATCAGGTGCAAAGTCTCTCCTGTTTGTTGTGGCTTATTCCGACTGTGTGGTGTCATTGCTGTCGGCATAAACGTGGGGTTGCTCTTGATAATTGGAAACATGGTAATCACCGAGAACAGAATAGTCCTTGGCTTTTGTTGGCTCGGTTTCCGGCTCATCGTTCAGCAATCCGGCGGCGTCATAATAGATGTTTTCCAAATACTCGTATTTGGAGTACATTCCCTGTGTGCACCAGACCAGCGCATTTCGCACATAGGCTGCGTGTTCGGCAAACAGGTCGTAGTCCAGTTCGATGCCCATTTTCGCAGCGAGCAAAACGGAGAATGCGATTACAGCGCGGGTATTGCCCTCGCGGAAAGGATGTGTCTGCCAGATTGCTGCAGTAATACGAACGATTTTGAACAGCAGCGTCTTGGGATCTTCCGAATATTTGAGCTTCGAAATCTCCTTGGATGCCATATCAAGTTGCTTTTTGATGTCCTCCGGCTGAGCATAACGGACCGTATCACCACCCAGGACGTCTTCGGGCTTCATGATGTTGATGGTGCGGAATTCGCCGGCCCATTCATAGATGCCGCCGAAAATTGTGCGGTGGATCTGGCACAGCGTATCGGTGTTGAATTTGGGATATTCCTGAGCATAGACGATCCCCATGGTCATCCGTGTCAGATCGCCCTCGATGCGTTTCAGCTCCTCGCTGGTTTTGACTCCCGGGATATTTTTTAGAACTGGGACATCGTCATAGAGGTACGGGTCTTTATGCCAGTTGTTTTTCATCTGGATACCTCCATTACACGATAGTCCTGCAGCGCCGAAAGATAAAAGTCAGCAAAGGATTTCTCTCCCTTGGCCCATAGCTGAAGATTTTCCTCGGTAGCTTCTTTGGCAGGGAGGCCCTCCAAAGAAGTCATTGCTCTTGCAAAAGAAAGTGCCTTATCTCGTTTGGATATTGGCAGAGCATCCATATCGGCGCATTGGCGCAGGTAGAAGAAAGAGCGACTAAGTTGTTCGTCTAATATCTCAGCTGCTCTTTCTAACCTACCAAGGTTAGTTTGGTTATCCTTAATTTTTTTACATAGAATGTCTCTAAGTGATAGCTTTTCGCGAACTGCTTCCACTTCTGATTCTCGAATGTATTCGCTCTTTTTTTGGCCAAAAGAGGTGTACTGCAAATAGCTATACTCTTTACCAGAGATTTTCTTAGTGGTGATATATCCTTTAGAAATAGTCTGAATCTGTCGGCGGAGCTCTGTCTGAGAATGTAGGAGTGCAGTATATTCATTGTAAAGTTCCAGATATTTCATTAAGGCACCTTCTTTTCAATCTCATATAAGACAGCATACCACAGTTAACCTCCAAAAATCAATATTTTTCTTTTTTGGGGGGTTAACTCTTGCGAGTAATCATATATCCCAAGGGAACACGAAGAAAGATACAGCAGAAGTGTTCAATAAAAGCACTCCTGCTGTATAAATTGCAATTCAATTTCTGTATCGATAACTGTCTGTATCTCCAAACCCAATACACTGCACCCTGATGAGTTTATAAAAAAGTTCTATTAAGATCATTTTCTGCGAATAAGTGACAATGCCTGCCAGGATTCTTGCTCGGCCTTGCAATTATGTTGTTCCATATATGCGAGCACATTCTGATATGGTGCAAGCTGCGGAAGATGTAACATTTTCCTGTCTGCTGCGCTTAATGGCTGCACAAGCTGATAGCGCTCATATTCCTGTAGTATTGCCAAATCCATTTCAAGAGGGACAAAAGGAATACCTGTTTTTGACTTCAGGTTTTCCAGGATCATGAAGCCATATACATCAATATCTCCCTTGTGGAAATAGGTCTTTCCCGGATTCTTTTCATAAATCCTCTTCAGCAATTCAGTTCGAACGGAGTTATGGAAGCCACCCAAATACACAACAGCATTTCCGTCAGTAGGCTCGTCATGAAATGTGGTTAGATTTTCAACTGTAACCAACGCCTGTCCCTCAATTAATACATTGCTAATGGAGGGAATAGCCATAGAAGGTAGTGCAACGCCTCCCGGAATACTACTCACCTTGATTGTTTGCTCGTTAACAGTTATGTGCATACCACCCTTCAACAAGATGTATGTAGGGTTATCCAACAGATTAAATGTACTGAGAACTGTTCTCTTGGTCAACTCCTGCCCACCGTACACACATAGGATATTTTCCACTGAACTGCGAATTCTCTGAAATCGTTTTGAATCAGCAAAGACCGCTTCAGAAAAATTACGGATATACGTCTCTGACTCCAATTTCATTAATGCTGATAATGCTTTTAGGACATCGTTAAGTTTTTGTATATCATCTGCAATTCCAAACTCGACCGCTTTGTTTTTACAGAGTCGATCTACCTGCGAATTTCGAAAGCGTTCCAAAATTTCGCAATTCGCAACATCCCATTGGCATAGAGCCTCCAGCATAGTTCGGCGTATTTTTCCGAGTGCTGGACGCCCTGATAGTTGATGGCAACGTTCAATTTGCGAGAGATTGAATTGTAATCGTCCATAGTTGCCGCGGGCATCTTTTTTTCCCTGAAGAATATCTTGCTGACGAAGATACTCGATGGCCTCATTAATGTTCTGGTATGCGTTACCATCATAGGTGTCAACATATTCCGGAAACACTTTTTCTACATAGAGGAAAATACCTTGGCGTTTTTGGCCATCAAAATCGTTATACATCCCGCGTCGCTCGTATGTATCGATCAAATGCTCCAATATGGCAACTATATAATTCATTGTGTTTCCGTCCCTTCATATAACTTCTCAAAGGGGGCAAGAACCGCGCGTGAACCGGTCTTTATAATGGAATAGATGACATCACAATAGGGATAGATTGCACTACATTTTTCAACTGTAGAAATCAGAACCAACTGAAGATGTGCGGCTTTAAACATTTTCATCATAGGCTCGATGCGGTCACTAGTCATGTTATTAAATGCTTCATCCAACAGAACTAAGCGGATGCTGTTTGGACTTTGACGATAGATTTGCAGCAGAGATGCACAAATCGCCACATAAAAAGGCGCTTGGTTTTCTCCTCCGCTGCTATCTCCACTTACTTGGGAAAGAGGGACACTCATGCCAGTAATCACATTTTCTACAACAATGTCGTATTCTAAAAATGTACGATAATCTACATATTTTGAGATTTGGCTACTGACATTCTTTTTTCCAGTAGAACGATCTTGTGCGGCTTGGCTCACATCGGCCATGATTTTAGCCATCAATTCGTCAACCTGAGCTTCATAGGCGGGTTCATTCATAGCGGCTTGTGTGAACAAGCTGTCCTCATCCATGATCTGAACATTATTTTTGTCCATAATAATCTGATTAAAAGCCGCCAGTTCTTTGTCGCGAGGATCGTTGATAACAAAATGATATTTTTCTTCTCCGTATGTTAGTTCAGACATGACTCGATCTAGATCACGGAACTGAATCCTAGCATTTTTGATATCATCTTTCATACGAAATAGGATTTCTTTGCGAAACCGCTCTTTGCACCGGATTTGTGCACGCCGCAAATTTTCCAGTGACCGTTCTAGTTCAATGTGAACCAAATCCTCATAAGCATCCTGGTATGCTGTAAGTCCTTCCAATCCAGTAGGGTAATCAGAAGCATATTTTGCATTATAGTCCCGCTGCAGAGGTTGCAATTCCGTAAGAATGTACTTATCTCTAGCATTAGTGCACTGTATGCGATAATTAATTTGGTTGCGCTCAATCTCAGTTGGCATTCTGGTACGGGCTGCCTCGGAGTAACGGCCAGTTACTACCTCAATCAGATCAGGATGAGATAGCTGAAACTGCTCATACTCTATTTTTGATGACTCTAAATCTACTATACTTTGCGAAATTTTCTTTTGTGCATCTTCGACAATCTGTTCCTGTGACCAAATCTTTTTGTTTAGGGCTGAAATCTCATCGTCTATGACTTTGCAGGCAGCCTCACAAGAACTACAGCGGTCAAAAAGAGCCGCCAGCAGGGGATTAGTTTCATACTCTTTTAGTTTTTTTCTAACCACATTTAGCTGCTTATTCAGTTCCGCAACCTTTGCTCGAGCATCTAAATTATTAATGAGAACGAAAGCGTGCTTTTCAAACACAAATTTCTGATATGCCTGCTGTAGCTTGTTTAACTGCTCCGTTCTCTGCTTCAATGTCAGCTGTCTTTTCCCAATTTCTTCTAGCTGTGTTTCCAAATACGCTATACGCTGTTTTCTCGCATCAACACCAATGTAAAGTACCGGACACCGCATCCGTTGCAACCGATAACTTTGGTGCCGCAAGAGGTCTTTTGTGACGCTACGGGGATATTGCTCCAACTCTCCGGCATCTTCGCAGCATACGATTCCGTGCAACAGATAGTTCACATATTGCTTTGCACTATAATTTTCGCTCCCGACCTTATAGGCCAACATATTTTGTTCAGGTTGAGACCATTTCCGCGAATCCCGCGCTAAGCTAGGTGTATCTACCAAAGATACATCGCCGACTTTATCTCCCATAGAGGTAAATATACTTTTAGCAGCCTGATAATGGGAGGGAGAAACAATGATATCAAACCTTCGGAAACCCAAAGCCGCCTCAGCACACTCCTGCCAGCTGTCGTCTTCCATATAAAGTAATTCGCTCAGAATTTTTGCATCGCGTTCCATTCCGCGTTTCTCGAATTCCGAATTTATGGCACCTCTAAGTCGTTCGGCGGCTTCAGGATAAGACATTTTCCCATCACGAAGTTTTCGCAGTTCCTGTGAATATGTGGAAATGGCCTCATCGGCATCGTCTTTCTCTTTACGGCACTGGTAGATAGAATCTTCAACGGTGCGTTTTAGCTGTGACACCTCTGTGTCAAGTCGCCTCAAAGCTTCTTCTTGCTGCTCCAGAGCCCACTCAGCAAAGCCACTACACGGCAGACTGATATTATTGGACAGGTTCACAGAGTCAATATGCTGTATAAGGCACTCTAACTCCTGCAAGCTTCCATACCAAGATTGTTGGCGGCTTACCTGAATGCGGTATTCTTTCTGATACTCTTTTTCCTGATCTTGATAAAACCGAGAGGCTTGAATCTCAGGATCCGCATCTTTCTCTTGAATAGCCTTAAGTAACGCATCCTGCGCACGCTGCTTCTTGCCTTTCAGTAGTTCTAGCTCCGGCTCCAACTGCTCAAGTGCACGGTTGGCAGCCTCTGAAATGCTCTGAAACTCTTCTTCGAGAGTCAAATTTTTTTGTAGTCTAGCAAGCAAAATAAAACCCTCGTTGACTTCCACCTGTGTCTGGAGGTCGGATGCCTGCTTTCCGCTTTCCACAATTGCCCCAAGACTCTGCGACCTCTGCTGAGCTTCACGCAATGTTTCCTCAAGTCGTTCTAACTCTCGCATATCGCTTTGAAGGGCTTCCACGCGGATTTCCGGCTCAGGAAGGATGTAAGTATAGATGAACGTACGAATGTCCGAGATTTCCTTTAGGGAAGTCCCCATATGAAAAACCTCGTTAAATTTCTTTCCGAGATTAGATTCTGCATCTCCTATGCCGAGAATGCGGCAAATGTATTTTCTGGCATCTTTTTGTGTTGCGGGCACCCGCATGCCAGGGCTGGAGGCTTTAAAAGCTTCCTTTTTTGATGGACGGCGATTCTTGTCTACAAATAAAAGATCCTCCAGGCGCACACCGGATTTCGTCAAAAACCAATCTTGAGAAACGTGACGAAGCTCTTGGGCAGGGCTTTCCGACTCTACACGCACAGCAATGACAAAAGGTGCATTCTTTTCATGATCCATAAACTCTACACCCACGTAGGCAACCGTATGTCCTGGGCGCAGGTAAATGTTCTCGCCGCGTTGCTTGCCGTGGATAGAGCCTTGCAAAGTTCGTCCGCTGCGGCGGTTTCCAGCGGCATTAAAATCCTTATTGGTTGTAAGACAATAGCGGATCGCATCCATGATGGTTGTCTTGCCCACTGCATTGACACCGATTAGGTAGGTGACCATGTGAAATGGAATACACTCATCCTGGAAATTATGCCAATTAATTAGACGCAAGCGTGTCATTTCAATCATTGGACTGATCCTCCTCTGCAAAACTTTGGTTAGTCTTCTCGTATTGCAACAACAATTCCTTTGTCTTCTCATACGCCTTGGTGATGGCCTGCTCTGGCATGGCTAACATGACAGACGGAAGGATCTGTATGCGGGCAGAGGTGTTTTCAAGCCGATCGATCATAATGGCCAGATTATATCTTTTGAAGGTGCGCAACGCATCTTCCAGCATACGGCGGTCCAATTTCTTGGGCAGATTTAGCTTGTTGTACTCATCTTCAATTTCTTCTACTGTTACTAGCACCAATTGCTCACTAACGGAGAGGGTTTCGCGCTTTTCTACATAAAGCAACCTAAAAATCAACAAGAGGATACTTTCGTATTTCCGCAATTCAACGCGGCCCAATTCATGGAGATTGACGAGCTGCGCAACTCGCAAATTTCGATTTATGACAATCGAGTATCCGAGAGGACGAAAAATCTCCTGCATTTCTTCCTCGTTGTTGGTGAGTAAATAATATTTTTCTCTGGTGGACTCTAGGTTTCCGATAATAAAGCAATGGTTCAGCAGATAGTTTGCTAATTCCTCCCGCGTTTCGCTTCGCATATGCACTACCCCCTTCTCTGTACGGTAAAGTCTTGGAACCGCAGGCCTTGACACTCTACAAAATTTGGCTTCATGGTAACATCGTAGGATCTCTCTGCAGATGTAGAATACGTATGAAGACCGATGATCTTTACAAGTTCGTCGGTCTGTGGATGCTGTTCAACAAGTGTCTGCGCCGTAATAGCCCGATGATGCTTTAAAACAGTATGGGCAAACCGGTTGACATTTTCAGCTGTTACTGCATTTCTCACGTACCGAAGCAGTTGCTCTTGACGCTGCATAACAGCATCATCATCCATATCTTCCAATATAGGAAGTTCTCCTATGGGGGTCGGTTTTCGAGAAAGTACCGGCTGTTTCAATGATTTAGCATCAAAGTACCCCTGGGGAAATAGTTGAAAAATCGAGGATAGAACCTCACTGTCCATATCATATAGATATAGCTCATCTGCATCGTGAATAGTCGCAGAGCAATAGCGGAGAATGCGATTAATTTTGCTTTTGACAGTTCCATCCGATAAAAGTAGGAACTGTGCTCGTTGGACTGCACGAGACCGATAAAGAATATGTCGCTCATCGATCGCTTTCATTATCTCGCCCATTTCCCTCAAATCATCTTCTAATTTGAAAACGAGCCGCCCAATTGCGAGACTTGCATCTTCGTCGGATACCTGTTCAACCAAAGAAAAGTCTTGGGTAAGCACCTCAAGGTATTGTGTACGGCATAGTTCAAGTTGCTCGAATAGCTCTGATTTATAATAGAAAAGATTGTCATTTGTTTTGAAGCGGTGATAGGCACCTACGACAATTTTTTCTTCATAGGTATCAAAGAGTTCCAAAATTTCCTCTGGTGTTTTTCCGCGGGTTAATTCATCCATATAAGTACCAATAGATGCTGCTAACTGCCGCAGAGCTGCGTTTAATTCGTCTAAGTCACTGGATACCTCACGCAAAACATTTTCATATGGACTTTCCGACTCTGCAATACTCTGAAGTAATTTATAAACTTTAAACAGCTTACCTTTGTATGTAATCAACTGAGGAGAAACGACATCATTAAACGAGCGAATAATGGGAACAATCTTGTGATTTATGACAATCTGTGGTTCCTCCTCATAACCCCCCTCCCGTTCTTCCAACCATCCAGTTTCCTTAAGCCGACGCAAAAACATGGTTGCAAAGAAGCGGGGAGATCGAACGATAGGGCTGTCAGACCCAGAACCATCAAATTCGTCAGAATCGAAAGAAATCTCCTCGTTGAGACCACAGAAATAATCTTCCAACCAATCCAACATCAATGTCTTCGACTCACCATATAGAGGACTTCGCTTGCAACGCAGCCAGATTAACGTAATGATATCTACGTATTTGCGACGATTAATTCCTGTGAGCGGCTTAAAAAAGTCTTGTGAGACCACATCAAAAAGTTGCAAAATGTACCTCCGATCTGCTACCGAGAGATTACTCAAGCATCCAAAGAGTTAACATGGAGCTATCTTGTAATTTCGCCTAATTCCATAATAGAAATAGGTTAAACTCAACCTAAGGGGTGATAAAATGATCGATTTGCTACGAAAACAACAACTGGATAATTGTTTCTTTCAAAGCAATCCATTCCCAAGTGATTTGAGCAACGAAGAAAGAGAATATATAAGCACATTATCTGCGCAATGGAATCACGCATTGCTTTGTCTTTATGAAAAAATTATACAAAGAGACGAAACGATTAGCAATATTGATGAATAGCCCTGCGTTTTGCGTTGCTTGACTATATGCGAAGAATGTTCGCAGGGACTGCGCAAATTCTTTACAAACACGCAAACCCGCCCTGCCAGGTGGCAGGACGGGTTTGCACAACTGGCTGCCATCCGTTTTGAACTTCTATTCCCATGTGTCAATTTGTCTGTAGATTATTTCCATTATACTGGAAAAGAAGTGCATTTCAATGCCTTCACTTTGTATTTGCAACCTACTTTCCAAATTTAAATTCTTCTTGCTACATGCTTAATTAAGTTTCTTTTTTTACTAAGCATACTGAACAGCTAAAATGCATTCTATATAGTTCTTGCACTGCCAGCATTAGATTCACTTTGCTAAAAAACGGCAGCTTATCTTCAAGCGAAGATTCTTTTTCGTCGATAATGGCGTATACAACCTCGAATTCGTTCGACTGCGGTTTTGCTGTATAATCAAATATGGTATCCCCGAATTTTGCTATAACAAGGTCTGAAACCTGTTTTCTATACTTTTCATCGCTAGCAAAACATTCTGCGGATACCTTGCCTTGGGAAAACAAGTGGCTTAGTTGGGCAGACTGCCCTTTGTTCTTTACGTGTATGAATTTTTTGTCTTTGGAAAACAAATCGCACGCTTCAATTTGTTTAGGGCCACCTTCTACAGATACCAGTTTCTTATCCATTAAACAAAGATTTGCATCAGCAGAAGCCACCTGTTCATTGTAGTCACCCTCGTGTTTGTCCTTAGGACAATTAGGTAGAACAATGTCTGAGATAGTCACACGAGTTCGAATAAAGTTATTCACTTGATTAAAGAACGATGTTTCTACTTGATACCATGTTCCAGCACATAAAATATAGTTCTGTCCCTCATATTCTGTCTGAAATACAAGCGCTGAATATATACTACAAATTGCAAAAGAAGTACCCTCTACATTCATTGCATATAGTCTATCTCTACGAATCTTTTGATATATATTTGTAGTAGGATTGATTTTTTCGATGTATTCAAACAAATTCAAGTTAAGCTCATAATTTTCTGCATCACTTAGCTTTTTTCCTATACCTGAATAACAAAAACCAATGATTTTATCCCAATCAGTTGTTTCTGGGGGCGCAATATGAAGGTGCTCAGTTTTCTTCTCTTGTATTGCATTTACGAGTTCAAAGTCCAGAGTTTCTGAAAGCAATGAATCACGTATTTCCGCAACGTTATCAACCCATTCAAAACCGATCCTTTTATAGCGATTATCACTATATGCGGTGTAATAGAGCAACAATTTATCTTTGAGTTCCGACAAGTCCATAAACACAGCAACGACTAAAGAGTCTTTTCCGCTGATATGACTTCCATATCTGATATCATATGGTTCTCCTGTGATACCTTTCATAATATCATTTGTGATATTTAAGCCAAACTCATCCTGTGTGGTACTGTAACTTGCTTGCCGCTGAGTAGTTACAACCATGTCTTCAATAGTGGCTGCATTCACACTACGCATTTTGTTTGGGTTGATCGTATTTAAGGCAACTTTAAAACCAAAATTCCGCTCAATGCAATCTTCTTTTAAAAAGGATCTTCCATACCCAAATACAACAGCCATGATTCTATGCTCTATTCGCACCAATAGAATTGCTTTATTTGAAGCGTTATCAGAAATATCCAAACTTCTTTCTGATAGCGTCTCTAAATAAGCCTTCCAACGGGGTGGTTTTCTTTTGCTGTCACAATAAAAAATAGTTCCTTCCATTCCATATTCGTGTTTGATGTTGGAAGAGGAAAGAGTATCAGGTGCTTTGAGACAATCTTTCAAATCAGTAATGTGTTCCTTAATTAAAAATATGGTTAAGTTCACAACTTGCTTTTCCACGGAATTACCTCCCAAAGCACACTTGGTTTTTTGTTCTCTACCGAAGAGCTGTATCTGACTTGCAAAATAATTTTACCAGATATTGTGTCCTATATCAACAAAATACCACAATGTTCGCAATTATTTTCGATAATTCCATATATAGAAAAGTAGATGTGTAGTTGCACATCTACTTTTTCATATCTGTTGATGTTAGGTCATAGATTTCCTCGGAGGTGTTTTCGTGAAAGAACCGATATTTATCTTAGCAGAAAAATGGCAGTCCAATACTGAAGAACCAAATAATATTGTTATCCAACAAGCCATCACCGCATGGCTCACAAAAGAACTTCGTAAATGATCCCTACGCTGCGTTTTAGCGGCGTAGGGATTTCAAATAATCTCTTGCCGGGTAGTTGCTCCCATGTTATGATTTTGGTGAGCAGTTATGCCTTGAAGGAGGTGTAGCTATCCTTTGCGCGATTTATACACGACTGAGTAAGGAGGACGAAGATAAGCAGCAGCCTGAATCCGAGAGCATCCAGAACCAGAAGTCTTTGCTGATCAACTACGCCGTGGAGCGCGGCTGGGATATCTACCATATTTACTGCGATGAGGACTATTCCGGCGCCGACAGCCTGCGGCCCGACTTCAACCGCATGATCGAGGCGGCCAAAGATAAGAAGTTTCAGATTATTCTCTGTAAGAGCCAGTCCCGTTTTACCCGCGACATGGAACTGGTAGAGAAGTACATCCACGGCCTTTTTCCCGTTTGGGGCATCCGCTTCATTGCGGTGGCCGACAACGCCGACACCGAGATCAAAGGCAACAAGAAGGCCCGGCAGATCAACGGCCTCATCAATGAGTGGTATTTGGAGGATCTGTCCGAAAACATCCGCATGGTCTTTGATATGAAGCGGCGGCAGGGACAGTATATCGGTGGATTCCCTGTCTATGGCTACCAGAAAGATCCCAAAAATAAAAACCACCTCATTGTGGAGCCGGAAGCGGCAGAGGTAGTGCGGCAGATCTTTCAATGGGCGATAGAGGGCCACGGCAAGCAGAGTATTGCCTTCATGCTTAACAGCAGGGGCGTTATCAACCCCACCCGGTACAAGATAGAGCGGGGATGGGACTGTAACCACCCCGTCAAGAATGACTACGGCCTTTGGAACAAGACCACGGTATGGCGGATTCTACATAATGAGATGTACATCGGCAACATGGTGCAGGGACGGACGAAAAAGGTAAGCTATAAATCCAAGACCCTCATTACCATGCCGCGGGAACAGTGGTTCCGAGTAGAAGGCACTCACGAAGCCATCATTGACGCAGAGACTTTCTACACGGTGCAGAAACTGATGGCGCTGCGTACCAGAGAAGACGGAACAGGAATGGTCCACCCTCTGGCTGGTTTGGTGAAGTGCATGGACTGTGGCAGCACCATGAGTAAGAGCTCCAACGGCAAAAAGGGTCATAAGCAGGTCTATTACTTACGGTGCAAGCTGTACGCCGACAGCGGCATAGAAAAGCTGTGTACCCGTCATTCTATCCGGTTGGATCGACTGATCGATTTAGTGCTGGAGCGACTGCGGCACTATGTCCAGACCTATTACACGCTGGAGGAGTTGGATATTCCCCCACCGCAGGGTACCCGAAAGGATGCCTTGTTACAGGAACAAAAGGCCCTAACCGCTCAACTGGAAAAGCGGAGTCTTGCTCTGAAAAACCTGTATCTGGATAAGATCTCCGGTGTTCTGAGCGAGGGCCAATTTGTGGAACTGAACCGGGACTTCCTCGCGGAGAAAAGCCGCCTGGAACTGCAGCTGGCCCAGATCGGCGATGAACTGGCCGAGCGGGAGCAGCCAAAGGAGCAGGAAGACCTGATGGAAAAAGCCCGGGAACTCCTGCAGCTGGACACCCTGCCCAGAGAATTGGCGGTGGCGCTGATCGAGAAGATTGAGATCGGCGAAACCAATCCGGATACCGGTGAACAGGAAGTCAAAATCACATGGAAATTCTAATGGTTTAGGTATCATGACCACGGCCTTGTGCCGTCCACCACCTGCCGCAAAAAGGTGTCCTAAAGAGACACTGCCCACGTCCTCGAGCCGCGGTACGCGCTGGCGCATGAGCGCTATGTGGACCTGTCGCAGTGCTGTGACAGCGCGGCGGCAAAGGAGGTCGCGAACGGCCTGACGGCGCTGACCGACGCCTATCGCGCGTCCTACCGCGAGGCATACCATGTTCTGCGGGCGCTCGGCGGCGTGGACGCGGAGCGCCGCGCTTTGGTGCGCGCGCACTTCGACGAGGAAAAGCTGCTGCGCCGCGCGGCGGGGATCGCCGCGCGCGAGCTCAAGGGCAGGGGAGAGACGCGGGGACGCGCGGCGGACGTCTTTCTCGGCGGACTGACTTGTCAGGGCAAGGTGTGCCGCTTCGACAGCGTGGACGCTCTCTGCCCGCGTGTTTATGAGCTGTGCGACAGCTACGGCCTTTCCGCGCCTGTGCTGCGTCTGCTGCGCGACGCGGCGCTGGAGGCGGGGGAGGACATTCTGACTTGCCGCGACCCGCTGCGGCCCGCGGAGATCGCGCATCTGCTGATCCCCGCGCGGGGCCTTGCGTTCGTCACGACCGGCGAGGGCGTGCGCTATGAAGGAAAGCCCTACCGCCGTCTGCGCGTCGACGCGATGGCGGAGGAGAAGCTGACCCGCGCCGAAAAGGCGCACCTGCGCTTCATCCGCCGTGTCCGCCGTGCGCTGGAGGAGGAAGCGGTCGCGTCCCTCAAGCGCGCCAAGCGCGGGCATGACGCGCTTGAAGCGCTCTACCGCCCCTGCGTGGACTTCGACGCGGTCGGCGCGCTGTGCGACACGGAGATCGCGCGCATCGGCGCCTACCCGGTGTGACGGAAAAAGCCATAAGGAAAGGAGCCTGCGCGCTGCGCAGGCTCCTGCTGTTTTGATTTGACATTATACCGCGATGCGGCGGGCACTGACATAGCCGGTGGTGTAGTAGGCGTCGGAAAGGTTGCTGACGATGACGCCGACGCCATAGTCCGAGGCGTGGACGAACTGACAGGTGCCGAAGTACATACCGACGTGCGAGACGGGCTTCGAGGTGGTGCTGCCGGGCTTCTTGAAGAATACGAGGTCGCCGGGGGCAAGCTCGTCCCACGAAACGGTAACGCCGTTTTGCAGCTGAGCGGAGGCGGTGCGGTTGATGGAGTAGCCGAGCTGTGCGCAGGCATACTGCGCAAGACCGGAGCAGTCAAAGCCGACGCGCGGGCTGGCCCCGCCATAGACGTAGCTGTAACCGACGTACTGGAGCGCGATGTTCGCAAGCTCCTGACCCTTGCTCGAAGCGGCGGCGGGAGTGTAGTCCGTCTCCTCCACATAGGCGGCGCTGACGTAGCCCTGCTCGATCTGATACCAGCCGCTTTGGACGGACACGACCTTCACGCAGCGGCCCTTGGCGAGGGAGCCGACCTTGGAGTAGCCGGTGCCGGGGCCGGAGCGGATGTTGAGCGGACCCTGCGTGACGCGGATGTAGAGCTGTTCGAGCGCCTCCTCATAGGTGGCGGCCTCGGTGTACGCCGCGTCGATGTAGCCACTGCCGATCTGATACCAGCCGTCCTGCGTGCCGAGGACCTTGACGACCTTGCCCTGCGCGAGCTCGTCCGCGACCGCATAGTCGGTGCCGGGGCCGGTGCGGACGTTGAGCGCGTCTGCGGTGACCTTGACATAGGTGCTCTCACTCTGCGCGGCAGAGGCGCTCACCGCGCTGACTTCTGCCGTGACGACGGGGGCAGCTTCCTCAAGCAGCTTGATGTAGCTTGCGGAGACGTAGCCCTTCACGCTGCCGAGCTGGATGCCGTACCACCCGTTCGTCGCGGTGTCCACGATCTCGACCTGTTTGCCGTGCGGCAGCTGATCAAGCACAGTGGCGGTAGTGCTGGCTGATTTCCGCACACGCAGGGTGCTGCCGCCGACGTCTACAACGCCGGTGAGCGCGAGGGTGGGGGTGGTCAGGCAGACCGCCAGCAGCAGGCCGGCAGCCGTGCCGCGGAGCGCGTGGCGCAGTTTCATAGGGCATCCTCCTCAAATTCTCATGAAAAAGCGGCGCAGACGGGGCGCGCCGCCGAACGGTACCAAAGGTTACAATTTGTAACTATTGTAATGATACCATAATTCGACGGCGGATGCAAGGTTTTTTCACCCGCTTTTGGTCAAACAATGTCGGCCCGAAATTGTGCAGAATGCACGAAGTACGCAAAAAAATCCGTTTGCCGGCCGTGGAGCGGTGTGGTATGATAAGGCAAACACGGAAGGAGCGGAGGAAATGCCATGTTCCGGAATGAAACAAACTATGTGCTCACAAACGGCGTGCTGCTCGACGGCACGGAGAAGATGACGCAGCAGACGGGCAGAGATATTTATATTGAGGGCGGGCGCATCGGCGTGGTCGCCGATGCCGCGGAGCGCCGCGAGGGCTATGAGGTCGTGGACCTCGGCGGACAGTATGTGCTGCCGGGGCTGATCAATCTGCACGTTCATCTGCCCGCCTCCGGTAAGCCGAAGAAAAAGGCGAGCGACCCGAAGAAGCTCGTGAAGCTCATCACCGCCAACGCGCTCACGCGCCGCATCGGCGTGAAGCTGTGCGAGGGCTACGCGAAGACGGAGCTTCTCAGCGGCGTGACGACCATCCGCACGGTCGGCGGCGTGGCGGACTTCGACACGATCATCCGCGACCTTGCCGCGCAGGGAAAGATCCTCAGCCCGCGCGTGGTGGCATCCAATATGGCGGTCTCCGTGCCGGGCGGGCACATGGCCGGCTCCCTTGCCTACGAAGCAAAGACACCGGAGGAGGCCGCGGCTTATGTGGAGCGGATCGCGGCGGAGAAGCCGGACCTCATCAAGCTCATGATCACCGGCGGCGTGCCCGACGCCGAGGTCGTCGGCGAGCCGGGCGTGCTGCGGATGCAGCCCGCGCTGGTGAAGGCGGCTTGCGATAAGGCGCACGCGCTTGGCATGAAGGTCGCCGCGCACGTCGAAAGCCCCGAGGGCGTGCGTGTGGCGCTGGAAAACGGCGTGGATTCCATTGAGCACGGCGCGCAGCCGGATGCGGCGATCACCGCGCTCTACAAGGAGAAGGGCACGTTCCAGGTCGCGACGCTCTCGCCCGCGCTGCCCTATGCGCTTTTTGACCGCAGTGTCTCCCACGCGACCTACGAGCAGCAGGAGAACGGCAAGGTCGTCTTTGACGGCATCATCGCCATGGCGCGGGAAAATCTGGCAAACGGCATTCCGGTCGGCCTCGGCACGGACACCGGCTGCCCCTATATCACGCACTACGATATGTGGCGCGAGCTGTGCTACTTCGTGAAATACTGCGGCGTGACGCCGGCCTTCGCGCTCCACACCGCGACGCTGCTCAACGCGCGGCTTGCCGGCATCGATGGCGAGACCGGCTCCATCGAGGCGGGCAAGGCAGCGGACCTGATCGTCTGCGCGAAGGATCCGCTCGCGGATCTCTCGGCCCTGCGCACGCTCTCCATGGTCATCAAGGATGGCTACCGCGTCGAGCATCCCGCGCCGAAGAAGCTGCCCGAGGTCGAGCGCGAGCTGGATAAGTTCCTGTGACCCATACCTATTATAATGTACAAGAAAAAGCACGGGAAGCCCCGTGCTTTTCCCTTATGGCGTTTTATGTTACAGCTCCACGAGCTCGTATTCCCTCGTACCGAAGCCCAGCACCGCCGCGGATTCGACCGTGCGGACACCGTTGAGGCTCTCAATGCGCTCTACGAGGTGGTCGCGGCCCGGATCGTCGGAGGCGTAGACCAGATCGAGGCAGGCTTGATCGACCGCGATGGGGTCGAGCGAGGCGAGGATGCCGATGTCCGCCATGCACGGGTCCTCAGCCACGGCGCAGCAGTCGCAGTCCACGGACATATTCTTCATAACGTTGATGAAAACGGTCTTGTCCTTGAAATATTCCGCCACGGACAAGGCGGCGTCCGCCATCGCGTCGAGGAAGCTGTCATGGTCGGCGGTCCAGATCTTTTCGGGCTCGCCGGCACCGTGGATGTAGGCCTTGCCGTAGGAAGACGCGCAGCCGATGGAGAGCTGCTTGAGCGCGCCGCCGAAGCCGCCCATCGGATGCCCCTTGAAGTGGGAGAGGACGAGCATGGAATCGTAGTTGGCAATGTCCTTGCCGACGAAGTTCTTCTGAATGCTCCTGCCGCTCGGAACGGCAAGCTCCAGATCGGGGCCCTCGGCGTCGAGAATATCCACGTCGAAGTTCGTGCTCCAGCCGTGCTTGATCATCGTGCGGCGGTGCTTCTCGGTGGTGTTGCGCTCGCCCTCGTAGGCGGTGTTGCACTCGACCACCGTGCCATGCACGGTCTCGATCATCGGCCGCCAGAAGTCGGGGCCCAAAAAGTTCTGGTTGCCCTGCTCGCCGGAGTGCAGCTTCACGGCGACCTTGCCCGGCAGTTCGCGGCCCACGGCACGGTAAAGCGCCACGACCTTCTCGGGCGTGATCTCGCGGGAGAAATATACCTTAGCTTTCATCGCGTTTTCCTCCTTGCACGGAAAATATCACCTGAATTATAACCCATCGCATGAAATAATGCAACTCTTTGGGGGATGGGACCTGCCTGCGGAGGGATCATATCGCAGATGCGTCAAAAAACAGCAAAAAATACTGTGCAGGATTCCCTAATTTTCAAAAAAAGTAGGAATTGCGCTTGACTGCGTTATCATAATAGCGTAGAGTGAAACCTGTTGATTTGGTGGGATATAGCAGATGGCAAGAAGAAAACGGCAAAATATTGATGTATAGAAGAATGAATATTCATACAAAAGCATTTTGCATGTGATCCGCCGCTCTCACGAAAACGGCTGCGCGCGCTTAACGGAGACCTTACGGCGGAAAACATCTCCTGAACGCCCCAGATACAGGGGGAGCACGGGCGCGAAAATGCGGCAGAATATGAAGTTTTTACGGCGAAATTTGAATTTTGCTGAAAAAACAAAAGAAGAAAGTGACTAATAGCACAAAAAGAAAGAAGCATTTCTGTGCGGAATGACAATGACCAGAAAATTTCATCGAAAAAACAGGAAAATATGCTTGTGAAAGACTTGACAAGACGAGGATGAATGAATTATAATCCGTCCATAAAAAATGAATAAGCTGTGAACGTACCAAACATACCGCACGAGGGTGCGGCGTACGCGAAAAAGACCGTGTGGTCTTTTCTCTGTTCCGGCTCGGAACAGAGAATTTAACTTTTTTGTCGTATTCGGCGCAAGCCGGGTATATAATTTTTGAAAGGAAGATATCAGCATGAAAAAAGTATTGTCTCTGATCCTCGCACTGGCAATGGTTTTCGCTCTGGTCGCCTGCGGCGAGAAGCAGCCTGCCTCCGACGGTGACGCCTCCAGCGACGGCGATAAGTCCGCCCGCGGCAACGTCATTATGACCTTCGGCACCGCCGACACCGGCGGCTCCATGTACCCCGCCGGCGCGGCCGTCTCTCAGGTTTGGACGAACAACGTCCAGGGTGTGAAGTGCAATACCCAGACCTCCACCGGTTCCTTCCAGAACTGCCAGGACGTCTCCACCGGTGAGGTCGACGTCGCGGTCGCCACCTCCGACGTCGTTCTCAACGCCTACAACGGCACCGGCAAGTTCGCCGACATCGGCAAGCTGGACAACCTGCGCGTCATCGGCGCGGTCTACACCTCCGTGCTCAGCGGCGTGGCGCTCAAGAGCTCCGGCCTGACCTACATCCATGACCTGCTCGGCAAGCGCGTTGCCGTCGGCCCCGCGGCCTCCGCGACCGAGAACGCCACCCTCGCCGCCTTTGATGCCATGGGCATTGATTCCAGCAACACCAGCCTTGAGAATCTCGGCCTCGGCGACGGCGCCGACTCCGTCGGCGACGGCATCCTCGACGCGGCCTTTGGCTTCGCCGGCCTGCCCATCGGCGGCCAGCTCAACCTCGCTGCCACCAAGGAGATCCAGGTCCTCGACATGACCCAGGAGGAGATCGACAAGGTCCTCGCGGGCAACGCTGCCTACATCCAGACCAAGATCCCCGCCGGCACCTACACCGGTCAGGACAATGATGCCAACACCTTCGGCGTCAAGTGCCTCATCATCGTCACCGCCGATATGGACGCGGATCTCGTCTACGATCTGTGCAAGGCCATGAACGAGCACACTGAGGAGATGGCTGCCGGTAACGCCCTGCTCAAGGACATGACCGATCCCAGCTTCCTCTGCACCCAGATGCCCATTCCTCTGCACGACGGCGCCCAGAAGTACTACAGCGAGCAGGGCCTCATCTAATCGAGGAATTCTGAAAACTTGATCAAAAGGACGATCTGACCGTCCCTGCGAAAAGCATTTTTTGGCCGGAGTTGGGACATCCCAACTCCGGCTCCCCCTTTTCATTAAGGTTTCGTTAAGACCCCCCACTTAACAGAAAGGATGCGTTTATGTCCGATAAGAAAGAAATCAAAGAGATCGACGTCGCCTCGCTTGACAGCGAACTGGCAGCAGCGAGAACTCTCGAAGAGGGTAAGGGCGACAAGTTCATTATGATGGCCTCCGTCGTCGCCTTCCTGATGACCTCCTTCCATATTTACACCGGCTTTTTCGGCCTGTTCGACTACTCCGTGCAGCGCGGCGTGCATCTGGGCTTCGCCCTCACGCTGATCCTGCTCACCCAGCCTCTCTACAAGCACGTTTTCAAGGATAAATTCGCCGGCAGCAAGGCCTTCCGCGCCGCCTGCCGCACGTTTGATATGCTCCTCGTCGTCCTCACATGGGTCTCCGTCTGGATGGCGCAGGACGAGGTCCATCACCTCACCGAGCGTCTGAGCAAGACGACCTGGATGGCGACCTTCGCGGGCGCCTGCCTCGTCATCATCGTCCTCGAGTGCGCCCGCCGCACCCTCGGCTATATCATGCCGGTTCTCGCGCTCATCTTTATCGCCTATGCGCTCGCCGGTCCGAATCTGCCCATGGCCATCGCGCACCGCGGCTATTCCCTCGAGCGTATCTGCAAGTTCCTCGCTACCGACCTGGACGGTCTGTTCGGCACGACCATGAGCGTTTCCGCCACGGTCATCTTCATGTTCGTTATGTTCGGCGCGTTCCTTGAGGCCTCGGGCTGCTCCGACTTCATCAACGACATCGCCATTTCCCTCACCGGTAAGATCAAGTCCGGCCCCGCGCTCAGCGCGGTCGTCGCCTCCGGCCTGATGGGCTCCATCAACGGCTCCGCCGTCGCCAACGTCGTCGGCACCGGCACGTTCACCATTCCTCTGATGAAGTCCCGCGGCTACAAGCCCCAGTTCGCCGGCGGCGTTGAGGCCGTTGCCTCCACCGGCGGTCAGATCCTGCCCCCTGTCATGGGCTCCGGCGCGTTCCTGATGGTCGCGTTCACCGAGCAGAAGTACATCGCCATCGTCATCGCGGCGGTCATTCCCGCGCTGCTCTATTACTGGGGCTGCGCCGTCGCCGTTATGTCTCAGACGGAGATCGCGCACGTCACGCTCATGGACCCCAAGGATATTCCCAAGAGCCGCGAGGTCATGAAGGACGGCTGGATCTATCTGCTCATCATCGCGGTCCTGCTCTACTGCCTGCTCGTCGCGCAGTATTCTCCGCTCTACTCCGCCCTGTGGGCGACCTGCGCAGTGCCCGTGGTCATGCTCTTCGATAAGAAGAAGCGCTTCACCCTCAAGACTATCCCCAGCGCCATGGTCAAGTCCGGTTTCAGCGCCATGTCCATCGTCATCGGCTGCGCCTGCGCCGGTATCGTCGTCGGCATGGTCTCCATCACCGGCATCGGCGTCATCTTCGGCGACATGATGATCCAGGCGGCGCACGGCCTGCTGTTCCCGTCCCTGCTCTTCACCGCCATCACCTGCATCGTCCTCGGTATGGGCCTGCCCACCACCGCGGCCTATGTTATCGCGGCGTCCATCCTCGCTCCGTCCCTCATCAAGCTCGGCCTTGCCCCGCTGACGGCGCACCTGTTCGTATTCTACTTCGCGTGCCTGTCCGCCATCACCCCGCCGGTCGCCCTCGCGGCCTATGCCGGCGCCGGCATCGCCAAGACCAACCCGATGACCACGGCGGTCGAGGCCTGCAAGCTCGGCTTCGCCGGCTTCATGGTGCCCTTCGCGTTCTGCTACAACCCGGCAATGATGATGCAGGGCAGCGTCGGCGAGATTATCTCCGTCGCCATCAGCGCGATCATCGGTGTTGCCATCATGTCCGCCGGCTTCCAGGGCTGGCTGCTGTGGAAGCTCAACTGGCTTGAACGCATCGTGTTCATCGCCGGCGGCCTGCTGATGTTCATCCCCGGCACGCTGACGGATATCGCCGGTCTTGTGATCGCGGTCGCTCTGCTTCTCGTCAACGTGAAGAAGTGGGAGAAGGGTCCTAAGTTCATCATTTTTATCAAGCACAAGGCCAAGCAGCAGGATAAATAACCGCTGCACCCTCTCTGCAAAAACGCGGGAGCCTTCCGAGGAAGGCTCCCGCAAACTTTGACATTGACCGCGCGGCGCTGCCGCGATATACTGGAGCAGAAAACGAGAGAAAAGAGGAGCATGTATGGAAGCTCAGGAGATCCGTTACCGCGTCAATAAAAAGGTGTTTCGGCAGGCGTCGCTCTACGCCATGTTTTTGCGAAACCGCAATACCTTTCGTGCGGGCATCGCCGTCGTGCTGGCGGTGGCACTTTACACCGTGCTTGCCGTGCAGGGTACCTTTCCCCTGAGCTACCTTCCGATCTACATCGCGGCGGCCTATCTTGTCTGGATGCTTTTGCTGCTCGGACGCGAGGAGCAGCGCGTGCTGCGCTACCTCAAGAGCGACGAGTCGCTGCTGGGGACGGAGTACGTTCTGCACTTTGACGCGGGCAAGCTTTCGGTCGAGATCCCCGAGAAGAAGCTCCGCAACACGGTCGCGCTCGCGAAGCTCGCCTCGGCCATCGAAATTTCGAGCGTGTTCATGCTCTGCCTTACGGCCGATCAGCTCTACCTTGTGCCGACCGCAGCCATGACGGACGAGCAGCGCACGGCGCTGCGCGGCCTTCTGAGCAGCCGCCTCGGCGAGCGCTTTTATTCCAGTATTCTGGCGCGCAAGAAAAAGAAATGAACAAGGCCCGCCTCCGACATCGCTTCGGAGGCGGGCTTTGCCATGCTATACCGGACGGCCGTGCTCCACGCGGCAGTCGCACTCGCTGCGCCACGACTGCGATTGCAGGAAGCGGCGCGCGGCATCGACGAAGGCGCGGGCGGCGGGCAGAAGGTGGCGCTTTTTCTTGTAGACCACGCTCAGCGGGTGGACAAGGTCGGGGGAGTCGAGGTCGAAGAAGAGCAGCTCGCCGCGGTTCGGCGCGTTGTGGACGGCGGTCTCATTGACGAAGCAGAAGCCGTAGTTTTCCGCCGTCAGATTCAGCGCTGTGGTGGCGTTGGTGGTGTAGAGAGCGTTTTCGACGGTGATATGCTCCCGTTCGAGAAAGTTGTTGACGCGCATGGAGAGCAGGATCTCGGGGTAGAGGAGGACAAAGCGCTCGTGCTCGAGAACGGAGAGCTCCGGCTCCCGTCCCGCGCGGCAGGCCTCCGCAAGCGCCTGCGCGGCGCGGTTGCCGCGGTTGCCGACCAGGAGGATCTTTTCGTAGAGAATGGTCTCGGTGGTCAGGTAGTCGGGCGTATTGAGATTGGTGTTCATGATGGCGAAGTCCACCGTGTTGTCCGCCACCAGCCGGAACATCTCGCTCGTCGGGCGTTCGAGCAGCTCAAGATGGGCCTCTGGGTGCTCTTGCGAAAAGGCGGGCAGGATGCTCGGCAGGAGCGTGCTGGCGCGCCAGTTGCTCATGGCGACGCGGAGCGTCTGGCGGCGGCTGGCGTTCAAACGTGTGAAATCCTGCAAAAGCTGCTCGTAGAGCTGCGAGCTGTCCTCGAGATAGTTGGCGTAGACCTTGCCGGCGGCGGTCAGCGCCAGCGGCGACTTGGTGCGGTCGAGCAGGCGGACGCCGAATTCCTTTTCCAAATGGATGATGTATTGGCTCAAGTAGGGCTGCGAGATGTGCAGCCGCTCTGCGGCCTTGGAAATGCTTTTCTCGGACGCAATGGCAAGAAAATATTCCGGATTCCGGTCCTGTACCATCCAGATCACCTCGTTTTCCTCTTCGATTATAGCAAAAAATACGGCGTCGTCAAGCATGGTATAGTAAAAATACTATATGGGTAGTCACATTTAAGTCTTTGACCTTTTCGCGGCGATGCACTATGATAGAGTCAAACAGGGAAATCAAAAAACCATCGGAAAAGAGGGAGATTATGCCAAGGTTTGAAGCATCTGCGCTGCGGGGCTACTGCGTGTCGGTCCTGACGGCCTCCGGTGTGGAGAGGAGCTGCGCAGAAGCGGTGGCTGACGCGCTGATCGACGCGGAGCTGACAGGTGTGTCCACCCACGGTGTGAGCCGTCTGGCCGTTTATATGCAGCGCATGGACGCGGGCGTGATGTCGCGTGAAAACAACATCCGCATCGTGCGGGAATCGACCTCCACGCTGGTCGTGGACGCCGGCAACTCGCTGGGCGCGGCGGCGGCAAAATTTGCGATGGAGCGGTGCATCGCCAAGGCAAAAGAGACGGGCTGCTGCTTTGCAAGCGTGCACAGCTCCAACCACTTCGGCACCGCCGCCTATTATACAAGGCTTGCTGCCGCGCAGGATATGATCGGATTTGCCTGCACCAATCTCAAGGGCAAGATCGCGCCCTTCGGCAGCGCTGAGCCCTACATGGGCACAAATCCCATCTCCGTGGCGGCTCCGTCCGACGACCTTCCGGTCGTGCTGGATATGGCGCCGAGCGTTGTGGCGCTGGGCAAGCTCATTCTGGCGCAGAAGCTGGGAAAGTCTATTCCCGAGGGCTGGGCGCTGGATAAGGACGGCAGACCCACCACGGACCCCGCGGCCGGTCGTGCCGGCTCGCTCGTGCCGATCGGCGGCGCGAAAGGCAGCGGCCTCGCCATCATGGTCGATGTGCTTTGCGGCATTCTCAGCGGCGGCCCCTACGGTCCGCATCTGCATGACCTCTATGTGATGGACGAGCCGCAGGGCGTCAGTCATTTTCTCGGCGCCATCGACATTGCGCATTTCATCGAACCGGCAGCGTTCAAGTCGGCTCTTTCCGCCATGTCACGGGAGATCAAGGCACTGAAAAAGGCCGATGGTGTGGAGGAAATTTTCCTGCCCGGCGAACGCTCCGGCCGCAAGGCGGAAGAAAATGCTGCAAACGGTATTGAGGTGCCGCAGCCGGTCTACGAAGAGCTGCTGGAGCTCGGCAAGCCCTACGGCCTGAGCCTGTAAAGGAGGAAGCATCATGGCAAAAATTCTCATCACCGAATCGGTCCACCCCATCGGACCCGAGCTGCTGACCGCGGCGGGACACACCGTCGTCTACGCCGACCGCGACATGGATGTCATCCGCCGCGAGATCGTGGACGCGGACGCCGTGCTCGTGCGCATCATCGAGCTGCCCGGCTCGCTGCTCGCGACGGCGAAGAACCTCAAGATCGTCTCCAAGCACGGCGTGGGCTACGATAATATCGACCTCGACTACTGCAAGAACCACGGCATCGCCGTGACCATCACCCCGAACGCGAACAGCCTTTCCGTCGCCGAGCACGCCTTCACGCTGATGCTCACGCTGGCGAAGAACATCATTCCCGTTTCCAACGAGTACCGCGAGATCGGCTTTGCCGCGAAGAACCACGCCCCCGGCATTGAAATGACCGGCAAGACGCTGGGACTGATCGGCATGGGCCGCATCGGAAAGCATGTCCTGCATATGTGCAGGGACGGTCTGGATATGCATGTCATCGTCTACGACCCCTACATCAGCGAGGTCCCCGAGGGCGTCGAGAAGGTGGACGACCTTTCCGAGCTGCTGCGCCGCGCCGACGTCGTGACGCTCCATTGTCTGCTCACCGACGAAACGCGCAAGCTCATCGACCGCGAGCGCCTCGCGCTGATGAAGCCCACCGCGCTGCTCATCAACTGCGCCCGCGGCCCCATCGTGGACGAAGCCGCGCTCATCGAGGCGCTGGAGAACGGCAGACTCGCCGGCGCCGGTCTTGACGTCACCGACCCCGAGCCGGTCGCGCCGGACAGCCCGCTCTTTAAGCTGCCGAACGTCATTGTCACGCCGCACTACGCGCCCACAACGGTCGAGTCCGCCACGCGCGTTTCCAAGATCGCAGCCGAAAACATTAACGCGGTGCTTGCCGGTCAAGAGCCGGTGGGCCGCATCGTCTGAACAAGATTAAGAGGAGGAAAGCAACCATGAGACTCGCAACGATCAAGCTGCACGGCGCGGAGGTCGCCGGCATCGTCACCAAGAAGGGCATCCTGCCCGTCGCCGCGCTCAACGCCTACAAGGGCACGGGCTGGAAGGAGGACGTGATGAGCCTCATTCAGGCTAATCACATCCCCGGCCTCACCAGGTGGTACAACGAGGGCGGCAGGGAGGAGCTTGAGGCCACCCCCGGCGTTGTGCCGGCGGAGGAGGTCGTCTACGCGCCGCTCTACCGCAACCCCAAGCGCATCTTCGGCATCGGTCTGAACTACGCCGACCACGCCAAGGACATCGGCAACGCCGCGCCCACGGGCTTCCCCGGCAGCTTCTTCAAGATGGCCGATACCCTCATCGGCCCGAATGACGACATCCTGCTGCCCAAGCTCAAGGAAGCGCAGAAGACCACCGCGGAGGCGGAGCTCGGCATCATCATGGGCCGCGACTGCCGCGACGTTCCCGAGGAGGAGTGGGAGAGCGCCATCGTCGGCTACACCACGATCCTCGACATGACTGAGGAATCCATCCTCAAGGGCAACGACTTCGTGCCCGGCAATCCCCGCTATCTGACCATCGTCAAGAACTTCCCGACGTTCTTCTCCTTCGGTCCCCAGCTCGTCACGCCCGACGAGGTGCCCGACGTCCTCAAGCTCGAGGTCCAGAGCGTCCACAACGGCGAGATCTACGCGAAGAACACGGTCGATCACATGACGCACGTTCCGTCCCGCCTCGTTTCCCTGCACTCGAGCATCCAGGGCTGGTACGCCGGCGACGTGCTCTCCACCGGCACCCCGCGCGCATTCCACATTCAGGACGGCGACATCGCCGAGTGCCGTATCGTCGGCCCCGACGGCTTCGAGATGGAGCCGCTGAAGAATCCTGTCGTGGATCTCAAGCTGCACTAAGGAAGATCAAAAATTTTAACATATCAGGAGGAAATTATCATGGATCTGGGTTTGAAGGATAAGGTCGTCGTTTGTATGTCCAGTGCGTCCGGCTTCGGCAAGGGCATCGCGACAGAGTTCGCCCGCGAGGGCGCGAAGGTGGTTATCTGCACCAGCGAGGCGTTCAAGGCGGAGCTGGATCAGGCTGTCGTCGACATCGAGAAGGAGACCGGCAACCGTCCCCACCCCTATCTGTACGACGTGCTCAACAACGAGAGCATCACCGCGATGATCAACAAGGTCGCGGAGGACCTCGGCGGCATCTACGGCCTCGTCAATCATTGCCCCGGCCCGAAGGCCGGCACCTTCGAGGCGCTGACCGAGGCCGACTGGGCGGACGGCTATCAGAAGTGCCTGTACAGCTACACCACCGCCATCCGCGCGGCGCTGCCCTACATGAAGCAGGGCGGCGGCGGACGCATCGTGAACTCCACCTCGTCCTCCATTAAGCAGGAGCTCGATAACCTCATTCTCTCCAATACCTTCCGTATGGGTGTGGTCGGCATGAGCAAGACGATGGCGCGCGAGTTCGGTCCGTACAACATCATGGTCAACACGATGGGCCCCGGCCGTATCTACACCGACCGCATCAAGCACCTCAACACCATCCGCGCCGAGAAGGCGGGCATCACGCTCGAGGAGTACAACACCCGCGACGCCGCGAGCTTCCCGCAGAAGCGCTACCAGACGGCGGACGAGTACGCCCGCTCCGTGGTGTTCATCTGCTCGCCCGCGAACAGCGCGATCTCCGGTCAGGTCATCTGCGTCGACGGCGCCATGACCACCGCGTACTAAACCGATAAACGCAAAAAGAAAACAAGCGGAGGCTGTCTCGCTGACAGCCTCCGCTTTTTCGTATACAGCGGATCGGTCGTAACCGTCAAGGCGGGAGCGGTGTGAGCTGCTCCCGCCTTGCCTGCAAAATAACAGCAGCTTATGGGCGTGTCAAGGGCGGGGATAAAAAGCCACTACCACAGCCCTTTCAAACCTTGTACACCGGAAAGTGGATAATGTACAATAACGGACCTGTTACAGCATCCTCATTTTCGTTCCAAAAACGCACCGCTGTACCAATCAAAGAAGCTGTCGCAGCCTTTCTTCTGTATTTTCAGTCGCCTTTAGCGGTTTTTCTTGATTTTAATTCTTTTCCTAACATCTTGCGGCCCGAGTTTCCACTGTGTTCTACACATGCCTACGGCATTTTATGTGGTCAAAGGCAAAGTCTCGCCAAAGCTACTCCGGCAAAGGACTTATCGTTCCTTGATACCCAAATCCAACCTGTGAAATCGCATTTTGCAAGACAGAATCATACTGCTGTTGTGACAACTAAGACCATG
>OHAT01000725.1_pt1 | contig 32300 bp, 28 predicted proteins | sample 1577141 | NCBI WGS metagenome assembly OHAT01 (sample SAMEA3541578, study PRJEB24748) | human gut metagenome | biome: human gut; feature: human-associated habitat; material: faeces | place: China | collected 2012 | reverse complement strand
GGAGCGTCCCAAAACAAGCCTTTAGGGCTTGTGTGCTCTTGTCAACTGATGGTATCCTTATACAAAATATTCGTGCATCTCTTCTGCTACAAGGGTATTTGGGAACTGCCTTCGGGCTTCCGTAAGTATCTCACCGGCCATGTCCCGGCCGCCCCATATATGGGTGCAGATGAGCTGCCCCACACCCGCCTCTTTGGCTACCTTCCCCGCCTCCCCGGCGGTAAGGTGCGGGGCGTTCTCGCCCGGCTTTTCCCCGTCCAGGAAGCAGGCATCCGCAAGCAGTATATCCGTCCCCATGCACTGGCGGACCAGTTCTGTGTGCATACCCGTATCCCCAGTATAGAATATGCGCTTGCCCTTGTGTTCTATATCGAAGGCGTAGGTTTCCACCGGGTGAGCCGAGCTGTAAAGCGTCACAGTCACCTCTCCGAAGCGCAGCTTCAGCCCCGCCTTGGCGTGTACCATTTCGAAAACCCCGGAGGAAGCGAGCTGCCTGAACTCTACCTCCGGCGTTTCGGGAGCTACAACCGTCATTGGCAATTCTATCTCCGTCCCCTTGGCGCTGAGCTGCGTAAGCGCATAGCGCAATACCAGCATATCGGACATATGGTCGCTGTGGAGGTGTGAAAGCAATATGCCGTCCAGCTTCAGCCCCGGCAGTATATTCCTCAGGTTGCCAAGGGTGCCGCTGCCAAGATCTACGCAGAGCTTTGTATCTCCCGCCTCTATGAGATACCCCGAGCAGGCGCCTCCCGGCGCGGGAAATGGGCCGTGCCGCCCCAATACGGTGAGTTTCATACTTATTCCACCTCTATGTCAAGTATGGGCGTTTTTCAGCCCTGTTATACCCCTGCGATATCCTTTACCACTGTGCCTGCAATTATCATGCCCGCAACTGATGGCACAAAGGCTATGCTGCCGGTGATGCGGTGCTTTCCCGGCAGTATCTTCTCGCTGCCGTCCTCAGGGAATATGGCAGGCTCCCTGGAGTATACGACCTTCACTCCGCGCACTATGCCCCGCTTTTTCAGCTCCCTCCGCACCACCCGGGCGAGGGGGCAGACTGAGGTCTCGCTTATATCTGCCACCTGAAACGCCGTAGGGTCCAGCTTATTCCCTGCGCCCATGCAGGATATTATCGGCACTCCCGCAGCCTTGGCCCGCTCAATGAGTATGAGCTTCGATGTGACGGAATCAATAGCGTCGACTATATAGTCGTATTTTGTAAAGTCAAAGCTTTCCGCAGTGGATTCGTCATACCGCATAATCCGCTCGTCGATCATTACGTCCGGGTTTATATCTCGCGCCCGCGCTGCCATAAGGCTCACCTTTGGCCGGCCAATTGTGGAAGTAAGCGCGATTATCTGCCGGTTGAGATTGCTTTCTGCTACCACGTCGTCATCCACCAGCGTTATGCTGCCTATGCCGCTTCTTACTATGCCCTCAGCTGCAAAGCCGCCTACGCCGCCCACGCCGAATACCGCCACGGAAGCGTTTTTCAGTCTTTCCATGGCGTCAGCCCCCAGCATTATCTCTGTTCTGCAAAATCTGTTGCTCATCCTATTCTCCTTCGCCATGGCCCGCATACGCCGCGGCCGCGCAGTATATCTTACCCGCGCCGGCGTTTTTCAGCGCAATTGCGCATTCCTCCATCGTGCTGCCGGTGGTTATGACGTCGTCCACCAGCAATATATTTCTGCCCTTGCATTCCCTCGCCCGGAAGGCGCCCCGGACGTTTTCGCGCCTGTCCCTCCCGGCAGTCATGGACTGCATTTCCGTATATCTTATGCGTTTCAAAAGCCTTGGCCGCACCGGTATATCATATCGTCCGCCCAGCTCCTCGGCGAGTATCATGCTCTGGTTATAGCCTCGTTCCTTTTCCCTTTTAGGGTGCAACGGCACAGGCACTGCAGCGTCTATATTCCAATTTCCCGGCAGATCGATCCCTCCCGCCAGGCCTCGGCCCATGTACCTCCTGTTGCCATACTTGAATCCGTGTATGAGCTGTGCCGCGGCGTCGTTATATGCCATGGCCGCCACAGCCCCGGATATCACGCCGTCAATATGTATCTCCGCCGCCGGGTCTATGCTCTCCCTGCACTTCTCGCATAAGCCGCGCCTGTCCAGCCTTGCGTTTCTGTTGCAGAGCAGGCAGGCTACACCCTCAGGGTACAACGCATTCAGGAACAGGTTCAGCAGCTTCATTGCAGCCCCCTGTCCGCCCGCATGAGCGCAGCAAGAGCGCTGTAGCGCTGCTTAACCTGATTGTTGGCCACCATCTGCGCGGGACACTCCTCATGGCCTATTATATATACCGCCTTTCGCGCCCGCGTGACCGCCGTATAAAGAAGGTTCCTGGTCATAAGCATAGGCGGGCCTCCCGCGAGAGGCAATATCACCACCGGAAACTCGCTGCCCTGGCTCTTGTGTATGGATATGCAGTATGCAAGCTCCAATTCCTCAAGCTGGCTGAACTCGTACAGCGCCTCACGCTCGTCGTCAAAGAGCACGTCCACCGTCTGCTCATACAAGTCTATGCTCATTATGGTGCCGAGATCGCCATTGTAAACCCCCTCCCCAAGCTCGTCCGGCCTGCCCCGCCGCGCCCTCTTCCAGCTCATGCGGTAGTCGTTCTTCACCTGCATAACCTTGTCGCCCTCACGGAATACCGTCTCGCCGTACTTCCGCTCGTGCTTCTTATGTGCTGGCGGATTTAGAGCTTCCTGTAGGCGGAGATTTATATTGCGCACTCCAAGCGCGCCTTTTTTCATAGGTGACAGCACCTGTATATCTTTCAAAGGATCCGCTGCGCCCAGCTTGCTTACCTTGCCGGAGCACAGCGCCGTAAGCCGCCGCAGTATGTCCTCCGCCGAGTCTATCTGCTCGAAGCCGAATTCCTCCTCGCCGTGAAGTATGGGAGGCTGGCCGTTGTTTATCCTGTGGGCGTTGGTGACTATGGCGCTGCGGCCACCCTGCCGGTAGATTTCCGTCAGACGAACCACGGGCACCGTCTCCGAAGCTATGATGTCCCTCAGCACGTTGCCGGCGCCTACCGATGGCAGCTGATCCGCGTCGCCTACCATAATGAGCCGCGTACCAGCCCGCGTGGCCCTGAGCAGGGACCATAGCAGCTGCACGTCCACCATGCTCATCTCGTCAACGATTATTACGTCTGCATCTATGGGATTATCCTGATTTCGCGTAAAGCCGTTCTCGCCATAGCCGTACTCAAGCAGCCGGTGTATGGTCCGCGCCTCGCAGCCGGCGGCCTCGGTCATGCGCTTTGCCGCCCTTCCCGTCGGGGCGCAGAGCTCAAAGCTTTCCCCGAGCTTTTCCAGCATGGTTATTACGAACTGCAATATTGTGGTCTTGCCCGTGCCGGGGCCTCCGGTTATTACCAGCGCGCCGCTGGTAAGCGCAAGGCGTACCGCCCGCTTCTGCTCATCGGCAAGGGATAGCTTATACTTCGTCTCCAGCTTTTCCGTCTGGCTGTCTATATTGAAATACGGCAACGTCCTCTCCCTCGGCGCGGCCAGCAGGTTAAGCCTTGCCGCGCATTCCGACTCCATTCTGTATAAATACGGCAGGAAGCAGGCATCGGTATTGTTTACCGCCTTATATACTACGCTTTCGCCTATTATCAGCTCATCCAGCTCCCTCTCGACAGGGCCCGGATCCGATCCTAATATATCCGCCGCCACCTGAATAAGCTTTTCTCTCGGCAGATAGGTATGCCCCTCGTGACATGCCCATTGCAGGGTATAGCGCAGCCCAGCCCTCAGCCTGAAGGGTGAATCCGGCGCGAATCCGCCGCTCTGGGCTATCTTGTCCGCCGTCCTGAAGCCTATTCCCTCTACGTCGTCTATGAGCCGGTAAGGATTTTCCTTCAGCCGCTCAAGACAATGTGGGCCGTATATCTTATACAGCTTCATAGCCTGGTTTACGGTTATGCCGTACTCCTGAAGGCCTATCATGACGTCCCGCATATCCTTCTGGGCCATGTAGGACGCAGCGATAGCCGCTGCCCTGACTCTGCCTATTCCGTATACCTCGGTGAGCCTTTCCGGCTGATTCTCCATCACCGAAATAGTATCCATGCCGAAAGTAGCTACGATATTCTTCGCAGTCTCCGGACCAATTCCCTTTATAAGGCCGCAGCTGAGGTACGCCGTCAGTGCGCCTATGGTGGCCGGTGCAAGGGTTACGCAGCCGGTGGCCTTAAACTGCATGCCGTAAGAGCGGTGCTCGTTCCAGTCCCCCGTCACCTCTATTCGCTCTCCAACGGCAGCAGCAAGCATAGGACCTACTGCCGTTATCTCGTCGCCCTGGTCGTCAACCAGCTCCAGCACGGTAAAGCCCGTGTCGTCACTTCTGAATATTATGTTTTTGACGGTACCCTTTATCTGCATAAGGCAATTATACCATAGTTGCCATGTGGTTTGGTGGAAATCGCCAGTAATAAAGTGTGTGCCATAATTTGTTCACGATTTACCACAGGTTTGGCATAATGCTGATGCTGTGCCTTCAAATTCAAATATTACAATTCATCTTAGAAAATACGAAAGGAGTTCTTTTAGATATATGGAAAACAACTGGTACAGCAATAACGGCAACGAGAACGGTCAGGGAAATTATTCCTCTGACGGCTACTACACCCCCAATGAAAAGAAAAAGAAGGGCGTAACTCCCGCGCAGTTTATAGTATGCCTGCTGGCGGTAGCGCTCATATTTGGCACCGCAGGCGCATATCTCGGCGGACGAATCAATAAGGAGCAAGCTCCCACGCTTGATTCCTCCAACATGATAGTTGAAGAACCCAATAAGGACGACGTCAATAAGACCGACCCCGAAGCTTCTGATGACAGCGTGAGCAAGCCTGAAAACAGCGAACACCCCTCCGATAAGCTCAACATAGCAAATGACGGCCAGGACAGCACAAACGCAACCGGCGTAGTCCAGAACTGCATGGCAAGCGTAGTCGGCATCTACGTTGGCAACACCACAATATCCTATGCTACAGGCGAAACCCAGGAGCAGGATACCGGATCCGGTTCCGGCGTCATAATCACTGATGACGGCTATATCGTGACCAACAACCACGTCGTGCAGGGCGCAGACACCATTCATGTTTATCTGCAGGACGGCACTAAATATGATGCGAAGCTGATCGGAACGGATACCTTCTCCGATCTGGCAATCGTAAAGATCGATGTGGCCAATCTGCCCGCCGCAACTATCGGAAGTTCCGGCAACGTCACCGTGGGGGACACGGTATACGCCATAGGCAATCCTCTGGGCGTGCTCACAAGTTCAGTCTCAAAGGGCATCATCAGCGGCCTTGACAGGACCATTACCATAGACGGCATCAGCATGACGCTTATGCAGACTGACGCCTCCATCAACCCCGGCAATTCCGGCGGCGGCCTGTTCAACGACTCCGGCGAGCTCATCGGCATCGTCAACGCCAAGAGCGCCAGCGTTGAGGTGGAGGGCCTCGGCTTCGCTATCCCCGTAGACTCCGCACGACCCGTGATTACCGACCTTGTAGATCTCGGCTATGTTACCGGCCGTCCCTATATCGGCATCACCATGCAGGACGTGTCACTGCGCTACGGCAACAACAACCGCAATAACCCCTTCTCCTTCTACATGGACAATTACGTGACCCGCGTACAGGTAATGAGCGTCGAGTCCGGCAGCGCAGCCGAAAAGGGCGGCCTGCTGGTGAACGATATACTGATGTCCCTCAACGGCAAAGAAATTACCGGTTCCTCCCAATTCGCCGCAATGCTTTATGAATATAAAGTCGGCGATACGGTAACAATAACAGTGCTGAGGGGCAATGAGACAAAGGATCTCACAGTCGTACTCGGCAAAATGTCATAAGGCGGGCTCCCCCACACACCGTCTGTGACATACCCCCAACCATCTGGCAAAAGGGGCGGCATAAATGCCGCCCCTTTTTGCTAAGGCAAATTATATGCTTTTTTCTCCGGATTGCATTGCCGCGATGGTTCTTCGCTTTACTATGCCGTAGCATATATACTGGGCTATCAGCGTTACTATCCATGATATTGGGTAGCTGACCACCAGCATCTCAAAGGTCCTGTATGCGGAAAATACTGTATATATCCAAACTATCCTCAGCACACATATGCCGAATATGCTTATGGCCATAGGCACAGTGGAATTGCCCATGCCCCTCATGGCGCCCACCGCCACATCTGATATGCCCATTATAAAATATGTGCCGCTGATTATCCTCAGCCGGGATACGCCCCAAGCTATGGACTCCGCGTCCCCCTTGGCGTATATGCTTATGAGCTGCTCGCTGAAGGCGCAGCCTATGACAGCCATAGACCCGGCTATGATCATTTGCAGCAGTATGCTCTTTCTGACTATATCGCCTATGCGCTGGAATTTGCGGGCTCCTATGTTCTGCCCCGTAAAGGCCATTGCGGACTGCACCACAGCGTTCATGGAGGTATAGATAAAGCCCTCGACGTTATTGGAGGCCGCGCTGCCCGCCATTACGGCGGAGCCGAAGGAGTTCACTGAGGACTGTATCACCACGTTGGAGATGGAAAATACTAAGCTTTGCAGCCCCGCCGGCAGGCCAACTTTAAGTATCGCCAGCATTTTATCCCTGTGTATACGCATGTGCCTGACGTCGAGATGCAGGCAGCTTTCTGTTTTGACGAGGCTAATCACAACGAATATGGCGGATACATACTGCGAAACGGACGTGGCTATGGCGACGCCCGCCACACCCAACTTGAAATTCACCACCGTGATAACATTAAGTATCACGTTTATTATGCCCGCTATGGTCAAAAACTGCATGGGCCGCCTGGTATCCCCCACGGCGCGCAGCGCAGAAGCGCCGAAGTTGTATACCATAAACGCCGGCATTCCGGTAAAATATATTCGCATATACAGCACCGACTGATCTATTACGTCATCCGGCGATCCCATGGCTTTCAGCATGGGCTTACAGGCCGCCATGCCTATCAGGCACACGGCCGCGCCCAGCAGCAGGCTCATGAGCATGGCGGTGGATACCGTCCGCTCCACCTCATCAGGCTCATGCGCTCCGTAATGCTGCGCCACCGCCACGCTTACGCCTATGGAGATCATCATGAATACATTTACCAGCAGATTAGTGAGCGAGGTGGTAGAGCCAACCGCAGCAAGAGCTGTACGCCCGGCAAATCGGCCCACCACTATAAGATCCGCTGCGTTGAACAGAAGCTGCAATATGCCCGTAAGCATTATGGGTATCGCATAGGCTACCAGCTTTTTGAAAAGCGGGCCTTCTGTCATATCCATTTCTGTATTTCTATCAAACATAAGCTTTATCCCTTATTCCGTCTTTTCCAGCTTTCCCTCAAGCGCAGGTGTGCAGCTTACTTTTCCGTCCGTACCTATGAATACCGCCTGAACGCCCATCTCCTCTGCAAAGCTCATTCCCATGTCCCTGCCCAGCACGAAGCAGGCGGTGGACATGGCATCTGCCATCGCAGAGCTATCGGCGATTATGGTGACAGATGCAAGGCCATTCTGCACCGGCCAGCCTGTGGCGCGGTCGAGTATATGGTGATACCTTACGCCATCTTTGTCAAAGCCCCGCTGATATATGCCGCTGGTGACCACGCTTTTGTCTGCAACCATCACGCTATACCCGGACTCGCCGTTTTCCTTTTCCGGATCCTGTATGCCTATTGACCATTCCCTTCCGTCAGGCTTGCTGCCTAAAGCTACGACATTGCCCCCAAGGTTAAGTATGGCTCTCGTAACGCCCTGTTCCTTTAAATACTCCGCCGCCTTGTCCGCTATGTAGCCCTTGGCTACCGCCCCAAGGTCTATGGCCATGCCGGCCGGCATCGTAACCACATCGCCTTCGAGCTTAAGCTTAGTATAGTCCACAAGCTTCGCCGCACGCTCCAGCTTGTCCCTGTCCGGTATTTTCGGCTGCTCTGACTTAAAGTCCCACAGATCGCTTGCAGGGGCTATGGTTATATCCAGCGCACCGCCGCTTTTTTCGCATACCTCAAGGGCTATGGTCAGCAGCTCCGCCGTGTCGCCGCATACCCGGACGGGACAGCCCTCCCCGTGATTTATGCGCCACACGTCGCTGCCCTTGACAGTCCTGCTGAATACCTTCTCGTATTCGCCGCACAGGGCCACCGCATTCTCAAGGGTCGCCTTGTCCGCATATCCGGTTATCGTTATAACTGTATCCAGATAAAATCCCAGCGCAGAGTTGCTTTCCGGAGCAGTATCGCAGCCGCAAATACCGAGAACACAGGCGATCGCCAGGAAGCCACACATTTTTTTCGCAAATTTCTTCATTCCTTGATTATAACATCATTCATTCTTATTTGATATGGCGATTTTTGCCCTGACAGTCTCAGTCTTTTGTTTAAACTGCGTGAAATAAATATCTATCATTTCTGCTGGAATCTCGGTATTAGCTGTGCTATAATAAAAACGCTGATTTTTGCAAGATATACATAATTCTGTTTTTCATTTGAGGAGGTTTTCTGATCATGGATAAAAAGTGGCCCGCCTGGATAGTTCTCGGACTTATCGCCCTCATTGCCGGCTGTGCGCTTGGCCTTACCAATGAAGTCACCGCGCCCGTAATCAAGGAGCAGGCTCTCGCCGCCGCCGATGAAGCGCGCCGCGCCGTCCTCCCCGATGCTATGGATTTTGAAGAGCTGGCGGTAAATAACGACAGCATCGACTATTGCTATAAGGGACTTGCAAACGGGGAAACTAAAGGCTATACCGCCCAGGTCACCGTAAAGGGTTACGGCGGAGAGATAGAAATAGTCGTCGGCGTTGACAACGACGGCGTTATCACCGGCATCAACGTTGGCGGCGCAAACTTCTCCGAGACCGCAGGCCTTGGCGCAAAGACCAAGGAGCCCGCATTCACCGAGCAGTTCAAGGGCCTATCCGCTCCTCTTACCCTCAAGGGCAACGTGGACTCCGTCAGCGGCGCTTCCGTAAGCTCCGGCGCTATCGTAAACGGCGTCAATACCATACTCGATTACGTAGCGGGTCTGGAGAAATGATTCCCTCCAATATATCGGACTGACAGAAAAAGCGGCGAAAAACGCCGCTTTTTTTGACAGTATATCCTATGGTCGCCAATGCGGCGGTCATCTGCTATAATATATATATCACCTTTCAAGGAGTGCAATTATATAATGAAGACGCTTTTTAAAAACTGCGATATAGTAACCACTACCGATTCCGGCTTTGAGGTGATACGAAACGGCTTTTGCGGCGTTGACGGCGCTTATATCCGCTATCTCGGCACGGATATGCCTGCGGAAAAGTACGATATCATCAAGGACATGACCGGCAGGGTACTATACCCCGGCCTGATAAACGCCCACAACCATGCCGCCATGACGCTGCTTCGCGGCATTGGCAGCGACCTGCCTCTTAAGGAGTGGCTTTACGACAATATGTTCCCCACCGAGGACAAGCTAAGGGCAGAGGACGTAAAGGCAGGCACAGAGCTGGCCATATTGGAAATGCTATCCACGGGTACCGTAAGTTTTTCTGATATGTATTACTTCTGCGACGCCACGGCGGACTGCGTCATAGAGTCCGGCATGAAGGCCAACCTCTGCCGCGCCCTCTCCGCATTTGATCCCAATGAGGCCTATGAGGACAGCTACAGGGTAAAGGAAGCCCTTTATCTTTACAATAGCTACAACAACGCGGCAAACGGCAGGATAAAGATAGACCTGTCCATACACGCGGAGTACACCTGTCTTGAGGACATAGTCCGCCGCCACAGCGAAAAATGTAAAGAGCTGGGCGCCATAATGCATATACATCTGTCCGAGACAAAGTCAGAGCATGATGCCTGCATAGAAAAATACGGCAAGACCCCGGCCCGCTGGTTCTATGATCTGGGTGCGTTTGACAGCCCGGCCCTTGCCGCCCACTGCGTATGGGTAACGGACGATGATATGGCGCTGATGAAGGAATGCGGCGTGTCTCCTGTGCACTGCCCAACCAGTAACCTGAAGCTTGGAAGCGGATTTGCCAGAGTGCATAAGATGCTGGATGCAGGACTCAACGTTGGTCTGGGCACTGACGGCGCCGCCAGCAACAACAACCTGAACATGCTGGAGGAGCTGCACCTTTGCTCCGTAGTGCACAACGGCTACAATCAGGATCCAACCATAATGAAGCCCAATGATACGGTCAGGATGGCCACCCTCAACGGTGCTAAAATTCAGGGCAGAACCGACTGCGGCGGAATCAAGGTAGGCAACAGGGCGGATATCATCGCGCTGAATTTCGATAAGCCCCATCTTCTCCCCGCCTTCGATCCTCTTGCGATGCTTTGTTACAGCGCGCAGGGCAGCGACGTATGCATGACCATGGTGGACGGCAGGATACTTTATGAAAACGGCGAATTCCTTACTATGGACAAGGATCGCATATACCACGACGTAAAAAAGGCGCTGAAGCACCTGTACTCTTAAGCCCATAAGGAGGTATTTATGAAACGCATTATGTTTTTACTGCCCGCATTGCTGCTTTCTCTGCTGCTCACAGGCTGCGGAAGGGCTGTTTCCGAAACACCGGACACTTACCTTCCCACCATAATGCTCGACGGCGTCCTCTACCATCTTTCCGACAAAGGCGAAATGTCGGGCGACGTCGATCCCTCTGCCATACAAGGTGAAATAACCTCTACCGTACCGCTGACCCAGCTCCCAAAGGAGCACGGTCAGGCGAATTTCGGCAGCGCGGGCGACCCGTATGCATTTACCTCGGACGGGCTCGTGGTGCTGTTCAATAACGAATGGACGCTGTTTGTGGCGGACGATCTCACCCTCGACGACGTAGTACGGCTCTCCAAAAAGGGCGACAAGCTGGGCTGGGAGGATTTCGCACAGTATAAAAGCAAGGACGTTGGCTCCGGGCTGTATATACTGTTATATGACATTGACGACGGCTATTCGCTGGCCATAGGTGGCGTTCCTGATGAAAAGCCCATGTATATGCGGCTCAGCTACGGTACTGCATTCTCCGATGACTGTATAGACATACGCACCGGCGATGTTGAGGCCTTCATAAAGACCCGCAAATAACAAAGCATACAAAAAGGCCGGGAAACCGGCCTTTTATTGCGCCTTTTCCAGAGCCCTTTCTCTTAATTTTTCCATTATGCGGTTCTCAAGCCTCGATACCTGCACCTGGGATATGCCCAGATACGCCGCGATCTCGCTCTGCGTCTTGTCGCGGAAGTATCGCATTACTACTATCTTCTTTTCCCGGCTGTCCAGTATCTCCATCAGCTGCTGCAAAAGCACCCTGTCGAGAGCCGTATCTGTGCCGTCCTCCTCGGCGGTTATCCTGTCCATTACCAGCGCCTCACCTTCATCGCCATATACCGGCTCGTATATGGATACATGCGGCCGGGAAGCGTCCAGCGCCAGGGCGATATCCTCCGGCGTCTCGCCTATGTACTCCGCTATTTCCTGCACGCCGGGGTCCCGTCCCAATGCCGTACCAAGCTCCCGCTGGGCGGTGCACACCTTTGCCGCAAGCTCCTTTAAGGTGCGGCTCACCTTTATCATGCCGTCGTCACGGAGGAACCGCTTTATTTCACCTGCTATCATTGGCACAGCGTATGTGGAGAAGCGCACGCCGTATGAGCTGTCAAAGTTTTTTATAGCCTTCACAAGGCCCATGCTGCCTATCTGGTACAGATCGTCGTACTCTGTACCCCGGTTGAGGTATTTCTTCACTATGGATCGCACCAGAGCCATGTTGCGTTCCACCAGCTCGTTCATGGCCTCCCTGTCGCCGGATTGAGCCAGCTTTATGTATTTCAGCGTTTCTTCATATGGGAACTGCGGGTTGGGCATGATCTTCTCATCATTCATCTTCCCTCACCGCCGAAATGCTCTTTTTCATTGTGACCCTCGTGCCATTGCCCGGCTCGGACTCCACCCTTACGTCATCCATAAAGGCTTCCATCACCGAAAAGCCCATGCCGGAACGCTCGAGGTTTGGCTCGGTAGTGTAAAATGGCTGCATTGCAAGCGCTACGTTTTCTATTCCCTTGCCTTTATCCTCAATTTCAAATGTGAGCAGCCTGTCCTCCGCGGTACAGCGCATGTATACCTTTTGGGTTGGGTCATTGCCGTAGCCGTGTATTATGGCGTTAGTTACCGCCTCGCTTATGGCGGTGCGTATGTCCGTCAGCTCCCCTATGGTGGGATTGAGCTGGGTCGAAAAAGCCGCTGCCACCGACCTGGCCAGTGATTCGTTTTGAGATATGCTGTCAAAGCTGAGCTCCATGCTGTTTTTCGTCATCGTAACTTACCCCCCTGATCTATTTTCTTTCCAGCAGCGCCAGTACGCCGGCCATTCTGAGTATCTTTTCCGCATATATGCTCATGCCGCCCATTCTGAGCTTCCCCCCGCTTTCGCTCATGCGCCGGTATCTGCCCAGTACCACGCCTATGCCCGAGCTGTCCATGAAGGTTATACCGCTCATATCCAGCGTCAGCAGCTTTACGCTGCCGTCCAGCTCACGATCTACCTCCTCGCGAATAATGGCCGCGTTGTGGTGATCCAGTTCTCCTGACAGCACAACGCGAAGCTCCCTTCCTCTTCTGTTCTTTTCAAGCTGCATAATTACCTCCGATTTACCGCTTTTGCCCTGATTATGCCTGTCCATTCAGGGCTTAACTGTGGTTATTCTTTACGCAAATTTCGCCTCCTTCAAATTATTCCCACGAACTTTGGCGAATATGCACTTCCTTTGTAAAAACCGCCAAAAACAAAAAGAGCGAAGGATTTTTCCTTCGCTCTGAAGCGTTTTTGTATTATTCCATAAGCTTTACGCCGGAGCTGGTGCCGAGCCTTGTCGCACCCGCCTTTATCATTTTATCAGCGTCCTCGTGGGTGCGCACGCCGCCAGAGGCCTTTACGCCTACATCCGGGCCTACAGTCTCGCGCATGAGCGCAACGTCGTGTACGTTTGCGCCCCCGGTGGAAAAGCCGGTGCTGGTCTTGACATAATCGGCTCCCGCCCTTACGGCGCAGCGGCAGGCCTCGCGCTTTTCTTCATCGGTGAGCAGGCAGGTCTCGATTATGACCTTCAGCAGCGCCCTGGGATGGCATGCGTCAACTACGGCCTTTATATCGTCCTCTACGAGTTTCCAGTTGCCTTCCTTAGCGGCGCCTATGTTGATCACCATGTCTATCTCGCTTGCGCCCTTTTCTATCGCCAGCCTGGCTTCATATGCCTTTGCCTCGGTGAGCATTGCGCCGAGAGGAAAGCCTACTACGCAGCAGGTGGAAACGCCGCTGTCCTTAAGTTCCCTTGCTACCAGCTCAGCATGGCAGGAATTTACGCATACGCTGGCGAAGTCGTACTTCTTCGCCTCGTCACATATTTTCTTTATCTGTTCGGTAGTGGCGTCGGGCTTGAGAAGGGTATGGTCGATGTACTTATTGAGTTTCATCATTATTATTCATATTCCTTTCGGCATAATTCTTAAATGCGTTATTATTATACCATATAATTTGAATTTAATCTTCCCAAACATCGCGTATCCGGATAATATGCATCATTTTCCCAAAATGCAGCATCCTATAAACGCATTACGTTTTTAGGGGGCGCTTATGGCGGAGTTTAGAATACCCATAAGGATACTTTACGGCGACGGCACATTGGAGCATATATCCGGCCTCCGGGGCGACCGAATGCTGCTGGTACATGACTGCGATGCCGCGTGCAGGATAGCACAGAAGCAGGCAAGGCGCACCGGCATGCACATACGGGTATTCAGCGTGCCCGAAGGCCCGGTCGACGGCCCGACGGTACTGGAAGGGGCAAAGGCGCTTATGGAGTTCAAGCCGGGCTGGATAATCGCCATAGGAGGCCATGCCGCCATGGACTGCGCAAAGCTCATGCGGATATTCTACGAGCGTCCCGACCTTACTCCGGACGATCTTGTCAGATCCGATATACCAAGAATGAAGCTGGGGCGCACACGCCTTATAGCCGTTCCTACCCTCGGTTCAAACGGCGGCGAGGCCACCGGATACGCGGCGCTATGGAATCCCCGGGAATGCCTTGAGCAGGTCATATACTGCCCCGGTCTCATGCCCCACGCCGCCATAATCGACCCGCTGCTGCTCAACGCCTTACCTCACACCCATACCGGCGAAGCAGTATTGTCCGCACTGGCGCTTTCCGTGGAGGCGGCCGTCTCTCCCGAAGGCAGCTTTTTCAGCCGCCCCTTCGCAATGCAGGCCATGCATACCATAATAAGCAGCGCCATCGCGTTTTCCTGCCTGCCATTTCCATCAGAGCCGCTGCTCAACGCCCAGATACTCAGCGGCATAGCCCACTACAACGCCTCCCCCGGCCTTTGCTCTGCAATGGTTCACGGGTCTATGGGGCTGTTTGGCTGTGTATCCTTCGGGACGCTTTGCGCCGTGTACCTTCCTGCCATAATACGGCGTTCAACCGGCCAATACTCCGAGGGCTACGCCGCCATAGCGTCGGAGCTGGGTCTGAAGGATACTCCCGAGGCTCTTGCTGCGCTCATTGAGGAATATGCGGACATGCTGGGGCTGCCGTTAAAGCTTTGCGAGCTGGAACGGGATAAAAACGCCTTTTTAAAAAAGCTCCCCCGCCTTACGGCGAGGGTAGCACAGTGCGGCGAAGTTGCCCAAATTATCCCGGATGACACTCAAAAAAAGGTAGAGGAGCTGTTCCGTCACGCCTATTCCAAATAGCTACATATTCTCTCTTGCGTATTGGAATATGTATTGTTGCAATATGCCGCTGTTTGGGCCGAGGGCGGCTATCTGGTCCTCCATGGCCTTTTTCTCCGGTTCTGCGCCTTGGAAGTACATGAGCCGCATGGCGCGCTTCATCCATACGTCCAACGGAAATGCGTCCGCATGGCCCAGCGAGAACAGCAGTACGCAGTCCGCAACCTTTGGCCCCACTCCCGGGAATCTCAGCAGTTCTTTTCTGGCCGCCGCCGTCGGCACGTTCCTCAGCGTTTCCAGTTCGTACCCGTCGGCTATCATTTTGGCGCTGTCTTTGATATATGGCGCCCGGTAGCCGGAGCCTATGGCGGTGAGCTGTTCGACAGTCAGCTCCGCTATGGCCTCAGGCGCCGGGAAAGAATAGTATTCAGTAGTTCCTTCGTGCTTTTCTCCCGCCAGGATACAAAGCCTGTCCACTATACCGGTTATGCGCTTTATGTTGTTGTTTGCCGATATGATAAAGCTTATCAGCGTTTCAAATGGGTCCTGATTGAATATGTGTATGCCGCTGGCGTAGTCCAGGCATTTGCCAAGGGTAGCGTCACATCTCACCTCGTCCTCTATGGCCTGATAGTTTCTGTATAAGTCAAAGTAATTGAGCCAGAAGCCGACATCTTTATCCTTGCCGGGGGTTATAATCAGAGTTTCTCCCGTCTGCCTTACCGTAGCTCCCCTGCCGCCTGCCACGCCGAACCAGCCGTTTCCCGTATTCTTCCAGCGAAACGCCTGCCCGCAGTCGCAGGAACGGGCAAGGTCAAAGCAACTGACCCCGGACACTATGATAGAACCGTCCCTGACATATATATCCATACGAATCCTCTCCATGTCGAATCTTAAGCATATTTTCCTAAAATGCCCCCTGCTTGTCAAGTATGAATCCGCTGTCCTTCAGAGCAGCGGCACTGTCTTCTGTTTGCACAGAGAGAGACAGACGGGCCTTAGCCCGTCTGTCTCAGAGTGTCAAAAAAGTGGCTGAATGCCACTTTTTTGAGTTTTACGGGTTTTGCCTCTCGCATTCGCTCCCGGGCGGCAAAATCCGCAAAGTACGAAAACCTCTGGGTTTTCATCCGTTCTGACGCACATGTCGTCAGAGCCGGATTAAACATAAGGGGCTGCGGCCCCTTATCAACCCTGGGGTTTTTTGACAGACTGAGACAGACGGGCCTTAGCCCGTCTGTCTCTCTCGTTAAGAATAGTTATGAAAAGCAGGTTCTCGAATCAAATGCCAAGCTTACGTACTACTTCGTCCATATAAGACTTAACGTCCTGAATATCCTTGTCGATCTGCTTGCGGACTTCATCCAGACCACCGGAGAATTTCTTCACTCCGCGGATATAGGCATAAACCTGAAGCAGTACATCCTTTTCGTATATATCTTGGTCAAAGTTCAGTATAAATGTCTCTATAGTGGCAATGGGTATATCGTCATCTGAGGGACGCAGACCTATGTTAGTCATGCCCCTGTAATACCTGCCATCTATTATGGAAAGCGTGCCATATACGCCGTGAGGAGGAAACAGCTTATTAGCCGCTACGCCCAGGTTAGCCGTAGGCATTCCGTGCTTGCGCCCGGCCGCCTTACCGTGGACGACCCTTCCCATCATAATATATACATGGCCAAGGAGTTCGGACATCTTATTAAAATCCTTATCCTCAATTGCCTTCATTACAGCTGCTGTGGATACTTCTTCGCCATTGTGATAAACGACGGGAACAGACTCAACCGCAAAGCCGTACTTTTCACCGAGGGCCTTAAGCTCTGCGATACCCTTATTATCGGAGCCAAAGCAGATATTCTCTCCGGCTACTACCACCTTTGCGTTGAGCTTTCCGGCAACGGCACTGCAAAGCTCGTCTGCGGTCATGGAATCATAATCCCGGGCGTTTACCGAAACCATTATTTCCACGCCGGTTTCTCTAAGGAGTTCTTCCTTTTCACGCTCGGTATATATAACGGGCTTAAATGTCTCGTCTGCGCTTACTATCACAGGTACAAGCCCCTCATGGGCACAGACCTTTTCTATAACTGCCCTGTGGCCAAGGTGGATACCGTCAAAATGTCCAAAAGCCACACAGGTACCGTCCTTCGTACCACCGCAAAAATCCAATATATGCTTCATTGTAAGTTTCCTCCGGTTTCGAGACATACCTGTGGCAGCGATGCACTGCCGCAGGACTTTACGCCTCAATTCAAACAACTATATCGGCTTATTCAGCGAGATGCTTCTTGGAGTAAAGGAAGTAAATCAGAATACCTACGATGTAGATGATGGCAGTGAATATCCACATCTGCGCGCCGCCGTTGAATATGGCGGGTATGTAGCTCGCTACGATCACGATTATGGTGATCCAGCTCAAAGCGTTTCCGCCGGGAGCCTTATAGTTACCCTCAATATAGGGGATCTGCTGCCTGGACTTGATCAGGGAGTAGCACACTATAACGATGGTAAACGCCGCGGCTATGGAGCCGAGGTTGACCAGAAGCTCAGTCCAGGAGGGCTGGCAGCTCAAGGCGGCCGCTATGACGGCGGACACTATGATGCCCACGGAGGGAGCGCCGTTCTTGTTGGTCTTTGCAAATGCCTTGGGCAGGGCGCCGTCCTCGGCCATGGCCTGTATCGTCAGCGCGTTCAGGTTCTGAACCACCAGCATGGTGGTGATGAGGGCCAGGAATGCGGAGACGGAAATCAGCTTGGAAAGCCAGGGCACGTTGGTCATAGATGTCCAGGCAGCCGCGAACATGGGGATAAAGCGCATACCGGGGTTCTCTACCAGGAACTGGGTGGTTATATGACCCATGGTGCCGATGATCATCAGGAGGTACAGAGCTACAACGATTATCAAAGCTATAGCCATGGACTTGGGAACGGTGCGGTTAGGATCCTTTACCTGGCCTACCATGAACGCTATGGCAACCACGGAGCCGTAAGCGACCATGGCGTTGGGGATAGCCTGTATCCAGCCGGTCTTGCCCATGCCGCCGTCAAAGAAGTTAGCATAGTTGCCCCAGTTGAAGTTGTCGTGGGTCAGCGCAATGATGCCGAACGCCAGCATGGTGATAATGAGCAGGCCAACCAGGATGTTATTGAACTTGCCGGCGTCAGTGATCTTTCTGAGGTTGAGTATGACGCAGAACAGTATGGAGGCCAGCGCGAGGGGGATCTGAAGGCCTGAAAGAGCCTCGAAGCCAACACCCAGATAGGTGGCTACATAGATCGCGGAGAACGCTACCGCGATGAAGTTGGAGATTATGTATCCCCATGCCGCAAGATAGCCCCAGAACTTGCCGAGGGACTTTGCGGGGAATACATAAACGCCGCCGGAATGAGGATAGCGAACGGAAAGTTCGGCAACCTGAACGCCATAGCAGCCAAGTATTATAGCTGCAACTATCCATGTAATTATAGCCGCGGGACCGGCATAGTACATAGTCATGCCGGAGAGTGAGAAAATCGCGCTGCCGATGCAGCCGCCGGTAAGTATAGCAATGCAAGCTACAAGGCCAAGCTTACCACTATCTTTGTTTTCCATAGAGTCCTCCTAAATAATGTGTTTTTATTGATTTTTCGGGGCCTGGGCATCCCAAAACCTAATTCGTTTTTACTGGTAATTCACTTAATCGAACATTTTATTTATGATATAGTTTAATATTCAACATCGTTTTTGTCAATATCAATCTTATATAATAACCAATGCAGGTACATCAGCATTATTTCCTCGGTTATCCCAGTTGATGCTTTGCGCCAGCAAATTTTAAGTAAATTCTATTTACAGTATCTCCGTACAGGGCTACCAGCCCTGCACGGAGAAGTCCGGACCATATCAGTCTGTTATTATTACCCTGAAGGTGCCGGGCACAATCGCCGCCTCAAAGGCCTGCTGTGCCTGCTCGAAGGGGAACTTCTTTGCAATAAGCGGCTTGCAGTCTATTATGCCGCCGGAAAGCAGACGGTTAGCGGTAAAAAAGTCGTGCACGTCGGGGCTGATGGAGCCGGTGAGTATGGGCTCATTGCCATGCAGCATCTGGGGGCTTACCGGCGCCGGGGCATCGGGATGCATGGAACTGTACTGTATCATGCGGCCGGCCTTGCCTGTCATGGCGATAGCCTGAGGTACCACGGAAGGTATGGCGGTAGTGTTGAACACCACGTCTGCACCACGGCCCTCGGTAAGGCTCTTTACATACTCAACAGGATCCTTCTCCATGGGGTTGAAAGTAATGTCGGCTCCCAGCTTCCGGGCCAGATCGCGGCGGCTCTCGTCTACCTCGCTCATTATGACCCTTGCACCCCTGCGCTTCGCCAGCATTACGTGATACTGACCCATTATGCCGCCGCCTATTACTACCACGTCTTCACCCAGCTGAATGTTAGCCTTGGTGACGCTATGCACCACACATGCAAGAGGCTCGGTCAGGCTGGCTTCTTCATAGCTCAGAGTGTCGGGTATCTTAAAGAGATAACCGGTATTTACTATAACGTAATCGCAAAGGCCGCCGGGTCCTATAAGCAGTCCCTCGCGTACGGGCTTTTTCTGCGCCCTTTCGCAGAGATTAGCATGTCCGGTACGGCAGTAATAGCACTCGCCGCAGTTGTAAAGCAGACGTACGGCAACGCGGTCTCCTGGCGCCCACATTTTCTTGTTCACGCCATCGCCCAGAGCAACTATCTCGCCTGATACCTCGTGGCCACCGGTACATGGCAGAGGCATCTTTACTTCACCCCTGAATATGCGCTGCTCAAGGGTGCAGAGCGCTACGGCATGTACCTTTATCAATGCTTCGCCGTTGCGAAGATCCGGGGTGGTCAGGTTCATTATCTCGGTCTGTTTTTCGCCGGTTACGGCAATAGTCTTAATTTGAATAGACATATCTTTTACCTCCGGTTATTTAAGCATCTTCATGGCCTCGTCAACGGTGGCATCGTCATGCACTATCGCGGCAATGGCAGCGCAAACGGCGGCTATATTCTCGTGACGGTAGATATTTCGGCCCATTATAATACCCTTTGCGCCAGCGTCCAGAGCGCCGCGAATGTTGGCGAATATCTCCTCCTCGCTCTTGGCCTTGCCGCCGCCCAGAACCAGTATGGGCGCGTAGCAGCCGTCAACGACCTCGCGGAAACGCTCGCCCCCAACGAACTCGGCCTTGATAAAATCAGCGCCCAGCTCTGCGCCCTGCCTGCAGGCAAAGCTCATATTCTCAACAGAACGGGTATCAATGCCATCGTGCTTTTCAAAGCCGTAAGGCAGCATCTCGGCGCCTACCGGAATGTTGAGCTTTTCAGCCTCGGCGCAGAGGTTAGCAAGGTACTCCAGGGTGTGCTCATTGTCGGTAGAGCCCGGATAACCCATGCACAGCATGGCATCGGCGCCTACGCGCACCGCATCCTCGGGGGTATACAGCAGGCTAAGGGGATTCATAGGTTTGCGGAGTGCAGAAATTCCTCCGTCCGCACGCATTATAATACCGGCATTGCCGAAATCATTCTGAAAGGCCTTAATAATACCATAGGTAGTCAGAAATCCGTCAGCACCACCGGCCACAGCCTCGCGGATAACATGTCCCGGATCCTTCAAATCGGGAGAAGGCATCATTGCTGCGTGATCCATAGCCAACACGAAGGACTTGCCGTCCTTTTTAAAGAAATTATTCATTCTGCGTTTCATAATTCTTTTCCTTTCGTATTAGTATTTTTAAAATCTTTTTTAATAGGCCGCCCCGTATATCTTGCTGTATGCACACTGGTTGCCGCCGAGATAAAGGTGGGTAGTCTGCTCAAGTGTGAGTTCGCCTTTGGCGGGAGGGAAGAAGCCGCCGGATTCCTTATTGAGCCTGAAGGTATCTCCGCCTACTGCCCTGTCCACAGCAGAAAGGTGTACGGTCTTCTCAATTGAACCTCCGCTGCACATAGCTGTAGCTTCGGGTACATCGTCAACCAGCAGTATGCCCTCTGTGCCGTCCTTGCCGCCGAATTCGAAGGTGATGCCGGCGGTGCGGATGCCGTGGCGCTCAGCGGTCTGTATTGTAAGCATGCCGTCGGTGCAGGCGTTGCCGCCGCCTTCCCATACCATTACCAGGCCTTTTGCATCCAGCATCTGAGCAAGCTTTACCACGTGGCTTGCACAGCGCTGCTTATGCCATGTGCTGGGATTGTGGCTGCGGCAGAATATTACGCCCTTGAAGTTTATGTCCTTGCCGTGGCGCCTGTACAGTTCCAACAGCACCGGATGGTTAACATGCAGATAGGTGGGTACCTTAAAGGCGGGCCACACATAGTTGCCGCTTACCACACAGCCGTCCAGCATCTCATTGGGATGCAGCACAGTGGGAACCATATCGTCTATGGGCATTCCATAGAGCATTGTATCCGCATACGGTCCCTGGTTCTGGCACTGCCATACCATCACTACCCCGGGCAACTCCGGATGCTCTTCCTCAGTAGAGAACTCCTCCGTCCTGTCGGGAGTCATGCTGCGTGTGAGCTCCGCCAGATAATTGGATATTCTGATGGCAATAAGGCGAATATCGTTATCGTACTCGATAGAGGATTTGCCCTCGTTCAGGTCGTATATTATGACCAGATTGTTTGTCTTGGAAAAAGGCGTATAGCCCGCATAGAAACCGCTGAGTTCAATTATGGCGTCGCGGGGATACAGCAGGCCGCTGGAAGCGTTGGACTCATCCCATGGAAGGGCTGCACTCTCTATTACAGCAAAGCCGGACAGCATGTTGGTGACGCCGCGGCCTACGGTATAAGGGGTGCTGAAAAATCCTGAGTACTGTACGCCCTCACCCTCTATTTTTACCATGGGGGCTATCGTGTCCAGAACGTGTATGATGCGTGCATTTTCACCCGGCTTGGTTATTTCGAGATGATAGCCCTTCACAGCCTTGCAGAGGTCGGCGGTCAGCGCCTGAAGCTCGGCTTCGTTTACGGTAAGCACACCGTTTTCCAATGCGCACTTATCGCCAAAGCGAACATCCTTAACGTCAAAATACTGACGGGTAAGCTTCATATCTATCATTGCTTAGTCCTCCTTGCTCTCGTCCACAGTAAATACCGTGGGTGCGGTGATGTCCATCTGCAGGACTTCCAACGCCTTGTCGATAATCTTGCGGCGGTAAACCTTTTCTCTGTCTATGGGCAGATCGGGATTGCCGACTGGGGCGGTAAATTCGCCGCCAAATACTATGCGGTTCGCACCAACGCTCTTGGCTATGGTGGTAAACGCAGTTATGTGTACATTAGGTATGCCTGCTCTGTCAAGCTCTTTTGATATCGTTGCGCAGCAACGAGTGCAGGTTCCTCAGGTAGAGGTCAGCAGACAAGCATCCACCTTGGCATCCTTAAGCATATTTGCCCACTTCTTGCCCATCTCCTGGCTGCTGCCGATGTTTGTGCCGACACCGCAGGTAGCACCGAAGAACTTGTATATATCTCCAATTTTGCCTTCCTTCTTGCAATCGAGAAGAGCATCAAGAGGTACCAGACGATGAGGATCGGCGCTGGCGGCGGTAGTATCGTATCCGCCGTGTATTGATTCATACACGCCCTTCTTAAGAGCGTCGAGGCCGGTCATATCATAAATACCAAAGCTTACGGCAAACGCCTGCTTGATCTTGTCCGGGTTGCCCACAGGGACCAGACCGCCAGTGGTAAACAGGGCTATGGTAGCCTTGCTTATGTCCTTTATCTTTGCGGCAGGGGGTATTACCTCAAAGCTCCTGAGGGGCACCTCTGTCTCAAACTTCTTGTTATACAGCCTCGCCACGAGCATATCCACGACGCGTTCTGCGCCGGACTTATCGGAATATTCATTATAGCGGTGGCCGGTAGGCAGGTATCCCTCGGCGTGGGCGGTACCTATCTTTTCCTTCCTGGCAAGCTTAAGGGCAAGCTTTGCAAGCGCAGGCAGAGTCTTGCGCATACCTACAGCAGTCTCTGTGCTGGGTACGATATAGTTGTTTTTCACGTACATGTCTATGGCAGGGTTCTCATGCCACATACAGGTAACGCTGGGTACTCCAAGCTCGCTGCGAACGTAATCGCATACCTTGGCGCAGGCAACGCCGTAGCGGCCGGCATTAAATGCGGGACCCGCGATAAATACGTCCGGTTTTTCCTCTCGAATTACCTTTGCCAGCTTTTCCTTGACCTCACCATAGTTCTCATCGGTGTTTACGTAATTATCGCCGCAATATACTACCTTGGATATGGTCATCTCTCCATTCCAAAGCTGCTCAAGGCCCAGAGCAGGCCCTTTTTTCTCTTCCAGTATGCCAAAGCCGGTGTCCGCCATGGTTTCGCCACCTATTCCGGCATAGAACTGGTTGATATAGTGTACCGCCTTCAAACTCATTTTGTGTCAGGAGTCCTTTCTTATCTTGGTTAAAAATTTTGTAAGATTTATTCAAAAATCGCAGCCATGCTAAAAATATAAAGCGGAGAGCTTTCAGCCCCCCGCTTTTCAGCTTATTCATGTGTAGGAAGAATGTTTTGCCCGTATGGCGGACTGGATATTATCACAAATGTTGCCGGTTGTTCTTCTGTATACATAACATGCTCAATATTTGCATCGAACACTATACAGTCGCCTTGCTCAATCCTGTACCGCTCTTCCTCTACCATGACACAGACGCAGCCGTCCAAAGTAATCAGCATCTCCTGCCCCTTGCCGTGCTTGTGGATATGCCGCTCGCTGGGTTCATCGGGGGGCAGGTAGACATAGCTTACCTGAAGATTACTGGTCTTTTCGGGGGTTATTACCCGGTAGGCTATGTCGGCAAAGGCATTATTCCCTCTGAAGAGCTCTTCCTTACGGAATACCTTCGGCACTGCGCCGCTGGGCATAAGGAAGTACACCATGTCGACATCAAAATACTTTGCGATGCGCTGCAGATTGGTTATGGACACTGAATGCTTGCCATTCTCCAGACCCGAAAGGTATGAATAGCTCATTCCCGTTTCCTGTGACATCTGCTGCAGCGACAGGCCGCGGATTCTTCTCAGGGCACGTATCTTAGCGCCTACCGTACTATCGTTTTCCCTGGAAAAATCTTGTTCTTTTTTAGGCATTATATTTACCCCTTGAGTGATACTTTAATAATTATTAACAGTATCACACAGGAGGAAGGGTTCCGTCAATGGTTTCCACGAATACAGTTTTGGAAATCATGTACTTCTGCATACCCGCAACGCCCAGACCGCTTTCCTTCCATCCAGTGCCGGGAGACTCTATCATACCCTTGCTGAAGTAGTGGTTAACATAGATCTGCCCGCCCTTTATGCTGTTGGCAACGCGGATGCCGCGCTTGAGATCGTTGGTATATACGGCGCCCGCAAGGCCGTAGGAGGTACCGTTTGCAAGAGCGACGGCTTCTTCCTCGGTGTCAAAGGGAGTAACACAGCCCACAGGCCCGAATATCTCTTCCTGATATATGGTCATATCGGGAGTTACATCGGCAAACAGAGTCACCGGAACGTAATTGCCCTTTGCAAGCACAGGGTCGGTGTAGTGCTCGCCGCCGCAGACCAGCCTCGCGCCCTCTTCCTTGCCCTTCTCTATATAGCTCCATACCTTTGCGGCATGGGACTTGGAAATGAGGGGATCCAGGTTGGAGTTAAAATCGAAAGTATCGCCCGCAACATACTTCTCAGCGATAAACTTTTTCATTTCCTCTACAAACTCATCGTAGATGCTGCGCTGTACAAGCACACGGGTACCTGAAACGCAGACCTGACCGGAATGGTTGGTGAAGCCCCAGACGGCCCACTTGGCGGCGTCCTTTACGTTTACGTCGTCAAAGAAGATTGCAGGGCTCTTGCCGCCCAGTTCAAGGGCAATATCCTTTACGCGCTCGGCAGAGTTGTGTATCACCTCGCGGCCGGTCTCAATTCCTCCTGTCATGGCGACCATGTCTACCATGGGATGCTTGGTGAGATACGCGCCGACTTCTGAGCCGGAGCCGGTAACTACATTGAATACGCCTGCGGGCAGACCGGCTTCTTCATATACGCCAGCCAGCTGCAGCAGAGCCAGCACTCCCCAGGATGGGGGCTTGATAATGCAGGTATTGCCTGCGGCCAGTATAGCGTTTATTTTCTGGCAGCCCATGAGATAAGGCCCGTTCCAGGGCAGTATCTCGGCTACTACGCCAACCGGGTTCCATGTAACGTAGTTCAGCGTGCCGTAATCGGAAGGAACAACTTTGCCTTCAATATCCCTTGCCTTTCCGGCGAACAGATTGAAGGAATCCACTGCCATTGGCACGCAATAGTAGCGTGCGGACCCGTAATGATAGCCGCATTCGAGCGACTCGAGTACTGCAAATTCCTCTCCCCGGCGTTCCATTATCTGTGCGGCCTTGGCAAGTATCCTGGCGCGGTCACGGGCAGCAGTGCGGCCCCAGGGGCCTTCGTCAAACGCCCTTCGGGCAGCCTGCACCGCCTTCTCCGCGTCCTCCACAGTGCCCCGATATACCTGAGCAAACGGTTCATTGTTAGCGGGGTTGATAACATCCACCACTTTGCCCTTTTCAGCGGGTACATACTTGCCGTCAATATACAGCTCGTAAGGCGTCTTTCTTACATAATCCAGTGGATTCACTTTTATTCCTCCTATTCAAATTATAAAATACCTTTGGAATCTCGTTATTATTTTGACCTATGTTCTATTTATAATATAATACCTCACATCGAATTTTTCAATAGCAACTTTTATAATTCTACTTCATTTTTTATTTTTTTGCTTGCAACAGTGTTTCCGGTATGCCGAAGATCTGGCAATTTAGGTAAATTCTATTTTTAGAATGTTTTGTTTTTAGTATATTTGCCTTTACTATAGGTTTTTGGGGAGTTATAATTCTATCAAAGTAAAAAGGAGGGCTTGCCGTTATGGCCATAATGAACATCAACTTCACTTCCCGTTGTCTCGCAATGAAGACCAGCGTCTGGGTTGCTTATCCTACCCCTACCCTTGGCGAAATGATACAGCGCAAAGACAAATACGACCCTGAAAAGCGCTGGCCGGTAGTATATATGCTGCACGGCGCAGGCGGCGACGGCTTTGAATGGATACAGCGCGCCGACATGGAACAGCTCTGCTGCCAGTACGGCTTTATTGCAGTAATGCCCGATGCAGCACTGAGCTGTTACAATGACACACCCTATGGAGCAAAATACTACACCTATATATCCGAAGAACTGCCCGCCATGATAGAGGCTACATTTCACGCCTCCACCGATGCCAGGGACCGCTACATAATGGGCTACTCCCTGGGCGGTTTCGGTGCGGTCAAGATCGGCCTCACGAACCCCGACAGATACTGCAAAATAGCCTCCCTGTCAGGCTGTATGGATATGGCTGGATTCATAAATGCCTTTGAAAACGGCAGCATATTCACCATACATACTTCCCTGTCCGACTGGCCGGATATGAAGGACGGCGACAACGACATGCTGGCTCTTCTGGATAAGGCAGCGGCGCGCAAGGCCGCAGGCAAATACGTGCCTCCCATGTATCACACTATCGGCAAACAGGATTTCATTTATACATTCAGCCAGGAATGGCGCAAAAAAGCCCAGTCGCTTGGCTTAGACTTCACCTATACCGAGGGCGACGGCGTGCACGATTTCAGCTACTGGAACGGCCGCATAATAAACGAGATAATGCCCTTCTTCTTTGGCAAATAAAAATTCCCCCCGCTTTGTAAAGCTATAATATAAAGGTAGACACATGATAAACCACCATGATGTCTACCTTATTTTTTATGTTAAAATCAACTTGGAGGTGATGAGCGTGAAAAAGGAACAGAAGAATCGGATATGGGCACCGGAACAGAAAGCAGAAATTGCATGCAATCATCTGTTTGGACAATGCTGTAATAGAAAACTTCTTCGGGATACTCAAAGCCGAACCGCTTTACATTCAGGACCTCGATTCTCTTGAACATTTCAAAGCTGAACTCATCGACTACCTCGTTTACTACAGCAACCACCGGATCAAGGCAAAACTAAAGGGCCCGACACCTGCTCAGCACAGATCTCAGACCCTTAAGGCCGCCTAATTGAGAATTTTGTCTAACTTATTTATCTGAACAGAGTTAATGTAGAGAATACGCTTGCGAGGGTATTGGCTACGGTGGACATAGACTTTATGAATATATCCAGCGCAACGCCTACTACGTCTTTGCGGGTATCGCCTACGGTATCGCCGGTGACAGAGGCCTTGTGGGCGTCGGAGCCCTTGCCGTGGCCCTCGATTGCTCCGGACTCGATGTACTTTTTGGCGTTATCAAAGGCACCGCCGGAGTTGCCCATAAATATTGCCCTGGGTATGGCCACTATGGTAGCGCCTACCAATATGCCGCCTACGAACTCAACACCGAAGAGGAATCCTCCAACTGCGGGAATGAGCATGGACAACACTGAAGGCAGCAGCATCTTTCTGAGAGCCTGCTGTGCGGCCATCCTTATCATCTTGTTGTAATCCGGCTTTACGGTGCCTTCCAGCACGCCGGGAACAGAGAGCATGCGGTCGCCCTCGTCAGCCATGAGTCGGGCGGACTCGATGGTGTTGTCAGTAAGAAGGGCAGAGAAGTACTCAACCAGCGCACCGCCGATTATGCCTCCCGCCACTACCACAAAGGAAGCGAAGTTCAGCACCGGCTCAGCGCCGTTTGCGGTGTAGTTGCCAACGTATGCAACGATAAGTGAAACTGTGGCGAACGCGGCGGAGCCTATGGCAAAGCCCTTGCCTATAGCTGCGGTGGTGTTGCCCACGGCATCCAGCTTGTCGGTTATCTTGCGCACATCCGCGTCAAGATGGCAGGATTCCGCAAGGCCGCCAGCATTGTCCGCTATGGGGCCAAACGCGTCTATGGATACGGTAGTGCCTACAAAAGCCAGCATGCCCAGAGAGGATATGGCTATGCCATATGTGCCGCAGATCTTTCCAGAGATGAACAGCGATATGCCTATGAGCAGTATGGGCAGCAGGCAGGAGCGGGAGCCTATGGCATCGCCCTTGGTTATTACGAAAGCCTCGCCTTCTGTAGCCATGTCCGCAAGCATCTTTGTGGGCTTATAGTCTGTAGAGGTGTAGTACTCGGTTATCATGCCTATGGCTACGCCGCTTATTGTGCCCAGGACCGCCGATACCCAAGGAGATATCCATCCTATTCTAAAGGAATCGTAAAGGGGGACATTGCCGAACACCACCTTGCAGGCTACAAAGCCCAGCGCTATGGTAAGTCCGGAAGAAATATAGGTAGCGAGGTTAAGCTCATGGGAGGGATTGTCGCCCATCTTACGCAGGGAGGCATAGCTCAGTCCCAGCACGCAGCCCAGCAGGCCACAGCCAGCCAACAGTATCGGGAACACGCAGGTAGCATTGAAGGTAGCCTCTCCTATAGCCCGATTGTTGTTGAATATGGTAACGGCAATCATTATGGAAGCCGCCATAGTAGCTACAAAGCTCTCCAGAAGATCTGAACAGTTGCCTGCTATGTCGTTTACGTTATCGCCTATGAAATCCGCTATGGTATTGGGAACGCGGCTGTCGTCCTCAGGCATATCGTGGCGTATTTTTGCCAGAATATCTGCGGAAATATCCGCAGCCTTGGTATAGTTGCCTCCCGCTACGCGGTTGAACATTGCAACTATGGAGCAGCCCAGAGAATAAGTGGACATGCGCATTATGGAAGGATTGCACTTGAGATTTGCAATGAGGCCGTGGCCTACTGCGTCAAAGTCGATACCCCATATTATCAGCACCAGCACCATGCCCAGCATACCGAAAGCCTGTACGCTGAGGCCGGATATGCTGCCGCCGCAGAGAGCTACCTTTACCGTTTCCCCTATTGAGAGGGACTCCCGTGACTTATTGGCGGTGCGGACGTTGGCATAGGTGGCGCTGCTCATGCCCAGTATGCATACCGCGCTGCTCATAAGGCTGCCCATTACGAAGGTTATCCCGCTGGTCTTTTCGATAAAGAGCGTAAACACGGCAGCCACCAGCAATACCACTATTGTGATCGTCTTGAATTCGGTCTTGAGGAATTCGGCTGCACCGCTGCGGATTATTCCCGCCATCTCCGCCATTTCAGCAGTTCCCTCATCCATTTTCTTGATCTTGAAATAGTTATAGGCCACATATACCATCGCAAGGACAATAACGCACAGTACAATATACAATTCCATAAAGCTTCCTCCATTTTTTGGATTATTATTCAGCAGAGTTTTTCAATAAGTCCAGCTTATATGTTTATTATGTTCTATAGATATATTAAATATTTGCTCAAATGTGTTAGGACTTAATAAATAAGTTATATTCTATCGGCTATTTAAGCAGCTTGAAAACCCTGTTATTTGCAGTATATACTATGGATAAATATTAGTAAAACTCGTTTTTTGAAAGGGCAGTGTGAGAAACTCTCACAGTTAAGATTTATATGGCCACAGATAAATATAAGGTATTCTTAGAGTCGATTGACGTAGGCAGTTTTTCCGGCGCAGCTGAAAAGCTGGGTTATACTCCCTCAGGCGTAGTGCACATGATGAATTCGCTGGAAAAGGAATTCGGCTTTCCCCTTTTGCAGCGCAGCAACAAGGGCGTGACCCTTACTCCGGACGGCGAAAGGATAGTGCCGGTGCTCAGGGATATGATGCGCTGTGAGGAGCAGCTATATCAGGTATCCTCCGAGATCAGGGGCGTCATCGTGGGGGATATTACCATAGGGAGCTATTTCAGCATAGCCGCAAGCTGGCTGCCTGGCGTAATATGCCGCTTTCAGAAGGATTACCCCAATGTGGGCATTAAAATAATAGAAGGCGTACACCAGAAGCTAGACCAGCTGCTGTGCGAGCAGCTGGCGGATTTTTGCCTGTTCAGCTACCCGCCGGACGGTGAATGCCAATGGATACCATTGAAGCGTGACCGCATGGTGGCGGTGCTTGCCTCCGGGCATCCGATGGCAAAGCTTAGCAGCTTCCCCATAGCTTCCTTCAGGGACGAGCCTTTCATAATGCCTGCCGACGGGTATGATTACGACAGCATGAAGGTACTTAATCGCCACGGTATAAATCCAAGCATAAGCTATTCCACCGGCGAGGACCACGCTGCGATAGCCATGATAGCAGCAGGGCTCGGTATAGGCCTTTTCAACGAGCTTGCCACCTCTGGGCGCACCGCCAATACCGTTCTATTACCCCTTGACCCGCCGGAATACGCGGAGCTGGGCGTGGCCTATCCCGCATCCCGCATACTGTCCCCTGCAGCAAAGAGGTTTATAAAGTACCTCAAAGTATATGTCAGCGAAGCATAATACCGCTCCGTACGCTAAAAGCCCAGTACGGCTGTTATATCCTTCCCCTTTTTTATCATGTCAGGCGCCGCAGGATATGCTCATATAAAAACCGGCCCGCTCAGATGCCTTCGCATCGTCAAAACCGGTAAATGCTAATTAAAACAGAGTCCATTAAGAAATGCTTTCTGATTTGGAATTGTCTACGGCTGAGCCGTTATCTCGTATTTCGATATCATCGTTGATATTATCGTTTTTTTGTGTTGTACTGTATATTCGCCAGTCTGCTAATATTAATGTGCCCGCCATGAGGGCACATTTATGTATGGGAGAAAAACACCTTGATAATAGACACTCACCTTCACGAACGCACATTTTCCGGCGACAGCCGAATGAACCTGCTTGAGCTTGTTTCGGAAGCAAGGCGCAAGGGTCTCGACGGCATATGTATTACCGATCATGACCAGATGGGACTTACACAATATGCCGCAAAAATAGCTGAACAGGAAAATTACCCTATATTTGTTGGCGTGGAGTACCTTGCCTGCGAAGGGGATATCGTGGCCTTCGGCATTGACCGGCTTCCAGAGCCCCACCTTATGGCGCAGGAATTCATAGATTACGTCACCGCACGCGGCGGCATATGCATATCCGCCCACCCTTACCGGGCCAACAGCCGCGGCCTTGGGGATATGCTGTTCACGCTAAAAGGCATGACAGGCGTAGAAGTGCTCAACGGCAGCACCACGCCCCTTGAGAACCGTAAGGCTCTGGATACCTGCATAAAGACAGGCCTCAAGCAGTTCGGCGCCAGCGATGCCCACAGCACGGTGCAGGTCGGCATTTACGCCACTGAAATACAAGGATATTTCACCACCGTACCCGAACTTGTGGAGGCCATAAAGACCCGGGAATGCCGGGCCGTATACCTCTCCGGTTTTAAACCTCTTGAAGTATGACAGACTGTGGAAAAAGTGGCTGAGCGCCACTATTTTAGTTGTCTCGTTGCTTTTCTCTCCGCACCAATGTGATCCATATCAGGCGTCATTTTATGCTTCTGACTCTGCCCGGCCTGTCTATAGTATAGCCGCCCATTTTTTCTATCCTTCGGGTAAACTCCGGTCCCGAAAGTATCTCTATGAGCTTTTGCACCATGGTGGTATTCCATGCGCAGTCCGGTATCAACAGATCGTATTGCTCCGTGCATACGGGTATAAAGTCGAGCCCATACAGCTTTGCGGCGGAATATATGCCCATACCTGCGTCCGCAGTGCCCATGGCTATTTGCGCCGCCACAGATGTATGGGTAAGCTCCTTCCGGCCGTAGCCGTATATCTTTTCCGTATCTATGCCCTCTTTTCTGCAAAGATGGTCTGTCAGGATGCGCGTGCCTGAGCCTTTCTGGCGGTTCACATAGCGTACGCCGGGAGCAGTAAGGTCGCCTATGCTCCGTATTCCCTTCGGGCTGCCCTTTTGTACCATCAAGCCCTGAGTCCTCCCCACGCATTCCACAAGGCGCGCTCCGCCCTGCGGGAAATACTTGTTCACAGCCGACCGGTTATATGTGCCGTCGCTCTCGTTGAGAAGATGTATGCCGGCCATATGCGCCTCTCTACGCCGCACTGCCATTATGCCTCCCATAGAGCCCACGTGCGATGAGCTCATGTACAGGCTGGAATCTGAGGCGTGCAGCATGTCGCCCAGCTCATCAAGCAGCGGATCGTGGCTGCCCGTTACTACCAGAGTATGCTCAATATCGCTTTTTCTCCTCAGCAGGCGTACAGTCACCGTTTCTCCTGCCTCGCAGCCTTCCTTGCCCTGAGGTATATCCAATATACCGTCCGCTTTCACGAACGACGTCACAACGCCGCTCCCCCGGTTAAGAGGGGAGGCAACCAGCTTATCCCCCACCTTTCCCAGCCTTACCCGCACGAATTCCCTGTATTTCAGCCCGGATACCACGGGGCGCGAAAGCACTGCGCTGACATTCTCCTCCCGATATCCTCCATGATTATACCATTTGAGTATCAGGGGCTTTAGCAGTTCCTCCAGCACCAGTATGCCGGATACCGGGTAGCCCGGCACGCCCAGTATGGGCTTCTTCCCGGCATAACCGCGTCGTCCTCATTTGAAATACATCCAGTATTTCTGCACTCGTCC